>OIWK01001821.1_pt1 | contig 18649 bp, 20 predicted proteins | sample 1587401 | NCBI WGS metagenome assembly OIWK01 (sample SAMEA3888911, study PRJEB22519) | human gut metagenome | biome: human gut; feature: human-associated habitat; material: faeces | place: Denmark | collected 2009
TTGTTTATTCTTGTCATAGACACGTGCGTTACTTTTGCCCATGCCAAACATGTTGCCACCCATAGGCATGCCGCCACCTTTGCTTCCTCTTGACATTAATGCGCGTAATAGAAGCGTTGCGAAGAAGATTGGAATGATCCATCCCATTAAAAACTGCAGGAATGGGGAAGTTTCTTCAACAATTTCTGCCGTAAAGTCAACGTTGTGATCTTCTAGACGTGTCATCAGATCAGGATCATTAAATTTACCTGTGCGGTAGACTGTTTTGCTGTCTTTTAACATGTATAGAATCTGGTTGCTTTGTTCCTGTACTTCTTTTACGTTTCCTTTGTTTGTTTCTTTTACGAATGTGGAATAATTCGCATCTTCTATCTGCGCTGTCTTCATGAATGGAACCATGACGAGATTTAACATGGCTAATACCAGTATAACAACTGCATAGTAATAGATGATTGGTTTTTTTGGCTTATTTGAGTTGTTTTTATTGCTATTTTGGTTCAAATCGATCACCTCATTTCAATGTTATTATATATTAGCATAGCTACTTCTAGAGTGCTAATTTTTACGTGAATTTTTATTGAACAATTATGTGCAAATGTCAAAAATGCGTGCTATGATTGAGTTAGAAATGGAGCATATTTAATATGACAAATAAGATAATTACGATTTCCCGTCAGTTTGGAAGTGGCGGAAGAACAGTTGGTAAACTGGTAGCTGATGCGATGGAAAAAGTTTCCAAAGACGGTGTTATCACCATTGAAGAATCCAAGACAATGAAAACAGAACTGGATCTGGTAGAAGGTATGCAGTTTGACCGTGGATATATTTCCGCATATATGGCAACAGATATGGATAAGATGGAGGCAACTCTGGATAATCCGTATATCCTGATCACAGATAAAAAGATCTCCAATATTCAGGAACTGCTGCCACTGTTAGAGCAGATTGTACAGTCCGGTTCCAAACTGCTGATCATCGCAGAGGATATCGAAGGTGAAGCTCTGACAACTCTGATCGTAAACAAACTGAGAGGAACTTTCTCTGTAGCAGCTGTAAAAGCACCTGGTTATGGTGACAGAAGAAAAGAAATGCTGCAGGATATCGCTATTCTGACAGGTGGTCAGGTGATCTCTGACGAACTGGGACTGGATCTGAAAGAAGCAACTCTGGAACAGCTTGGTCGTGCGAAATCTGTAAAAGTTCAGAAAGAAAGCACTGTTATTGTTGATGGTGAAGGCGATAAAGAAGCTATCAAAGCAAGAGTGAACCAGATCAAAGGACAGATCGAAGAGACAACATCTGAATTTGACCGTGAAAAACTGCAGGAAAGACTGGCAAAACTGGCAGGTGGTGTAGCAGTTGTACGTGTTGGTGCAGCTACTGAGACAGAAATGAAAGAAGCAAAACTGCGTATGGAAGATGCTCTGGCAGCTACCAAAGCAGCTGTAGAAGAAGGTATCATCGCAGGTGGTGGTTCTGCTTACATCCATACGACAAAAGTTCTGCAGGAACTGGTTGATACTCTGGAAGGAGACGAGAAGACAGGTGCTCAGATCATCATGAAAGCCCTGGAAGCTCCTCTGTTCCATATTGCTGCCAATGCAGGTCTGGAAGGATCCGTAATCATCAACAAAGTAAAAGAATCCAAAGTTGGCATTGGATTTGATGCATACAAAGAAGAATATGTAGATATGGTAAAAGCAGGTATTCTGGATCCGGCAAAAGTAACAAGAAGTGCACTGCAGAATGCTACCAGTGTTGCATCTACTCTGCTGACAACAGAATCTGTAGTATCTATTATCCCGGAAGAAGCACCGGCAGCACCGGCAGGTAACCCGGGAATGGGAATGATGTAATTTACGAAGGTAAGATAAGAATTGTATAACTGTTCGGTGTCTGCTGAATAGTCACCGGAGTTCATAAAGATTTAAGAAAAGCAGGAGCTGACCAGATAGACGGCGGCTCCTGTTTGTGTTAAAATGAAAATGGATCTGACTGGGTATCACAGCGGGCAGGGGGAAAGAAAAGTAAGGCGTCAGAAAGGAACAGGGATGGAACAGAAACGATACGAAAGCGACATGACCCCGAAAGAAAAAAGGGAACTGGAACGAAAAAAACTGAAACAGATGACAGCCGGGCAGAAACTGGAATATATCTGGGCTTACTATAAGCCACATATGGCAGTGGCGCTGGGAATTATTCTGCTTATTGTTTTTATCGGACAGATGATTTATCGGAGTCAGTTCGATACAGTTTTTTATGCAGCAATCATTAACGGAACAGCCGGAGACGGAGAGGCGCTTGCAGAAGATTTTAAAAATTATACCGGTGACACAGATAAATATCATGAATATACTATTGATAATTCCATGTATCTGATGAAAGATCAGGAAGACTATCAGATGGTTATGAAGTTGTCCACGATCATCGGTGCACAGCAGGTAGATGTATTGATTGCACCTGAATACAAATTTCAGGAGTATGTAGAACAGGATGGTTTTTATCCGATGTCGGAACTTCTTACGGATGAACAGCAGGAAGCATATAAAGATGATTTGACAGAGTACGGACTGCATGTGGGAGACAGCAAAGTACTTCAGTCTTTTGGAGTGGATGAAGATTCATATATGGGAGTACTTGTCTATTCGGATCATCTCGACGAAGCCAAATCATTTATTACATATATTATGGGTGATGGAAACACGCCTGATGAAAACGAAGGAGGACAAAAATGAGTGATTTGTATTTGGAAGAACTGGTAAAAAGAAGGAAAACAGGAACAGATCAGGCACTGCGGTATGTACTGATGGCACTCACTGCCATCGGGGTTGTTCTGTCGCTTCTTACCTGGAACCTGATCATTATTGCGGTTTCTATCGCGATCTGCGTGGCGGACATCTTTATTTTTCCGAGATTTCAGACAGAATGGGAATATCAGTATGTCAACGGGGAACTGGATGTGGATCGTATCATAAACAAGGCAAAGAGAAAACGAATGGCATCTTATGATATCTCAAAAGCAGAACTGATCGCGCCGGCAGCATCTCACAGGTTTGATTATTATAATAATAACCAGAAATTAAAGGTATGCGACTACTCATCCTGTAATCCGGAGAGAGAAAAACTGGTTTATGCCATGGTGATTCCGGAAAAAGAAGGACTGCTGAAAGTACTTTTTGAGCCATCGGAACATATGGTCAAAGATTTTCGGCTGAAAGCTCCACGGAAAGTGTTCTTTGATTAACATTGACACCACGGTTGTTTTTTGCTAAACTAATTCTCAACAATGTAAAGCATACGAAAGGAGAAAAAGATGGGTACAATTATTGGTGACGGAATTACTTTTGATGATGTGTTACTGGTTCCTCAGTATTCAGAAGTAACTCCCAACATGGTAGATTTATCTACACATTTAACAAAAAAAGTTAAACTAAACATCCCGATGATGAGTGCAGGAATGGACACAGTTACCGAACATCGTATGGCGATTGCCATGGCAAGACAGGGAGGTATTGGTATCATTCATAAAAACATGTCTATCGAGGCGCAGGCTGATGAGGTGGACAAGGTAAAACGTTCAGAGAACGGAGTCATCACAGACCCATTTTTCCTTTCACCGGAACATACACTGGAAGATGCCAATAATCTGATGGCAAAATTCAGAATTTCCGGCGTACCGATTACGGAAGGCAGAAAACTGGTTGGTATCATCACTAACCGTGATCTGAAATTTGAAGAAGATTTTACAAAGAAAATCAAAGACTGTATGACATCCGAAGGACTGATCACAGCAAAAGAGGGTATCACTCTGGAAGAAGCCAAGAAGATTCTTGCACAGGCAAGAAAAGAAAAATTGCCGATCGTAGATGATGACTTCAATCTGAAAGGTCTGATCACCATCAAAGATATTGAGAAGCAGATCAAATATCCGTTGTCTGCAAAAGATGAAAATGGTCGTCTGCTCTGTGGTGCTGCCGTTGGAATCACAGCAAATGTTCTGGAGCGTGTGGATGCTCTGGTAAAAGCGAAAGTCGATGTTATTGTTATTGACTCTGCTCACGGACATTCCGCAAATATCTTTAAAACACTGCGTCAGATCAAAGCAAAATATCCGGATCTGCAGGTGATTGCAGGTAACGTTGCAACAGGCGCAGCAACCAGAGATCTGATCGAAGCCGGAGCCGATGCGGTAAAAGTAGGTATCGGACCTGGATCCATCTGTACAACCCGTGTGGTTGCAGGAATCGGTGTTCCGCAGATCACAGCCGTTATGGACTGTTATAATGCAGCAAAAGAATATGGCGTACCGATCATCGCAGATGGTGGTATCAAGTATTCCGGAGATATGACGAAAGCGATTGCAGCCGGAGCGAATGTATGTATGATGGGCAGCATGTTTGCCGGATGCGATGAGAGTCCGGGAAGCTTTGAACTGTATCAGGGTAGAAAATATAAAGTATACCGTGGTATGGGATCTATTGCAGCGATGGAGAACGGAAGTAAAGACCGTTATTTTCAGACCGATGCGAAGAAACTGGTACCGGAGGGTGTCGAAGGTCGTGTCGCATACAAAGGTCACCTGGAAGACACGGTATTCCAGTTAATCGGAGGACTTCGTTCCGGTATGGGATATTGCGGAGCAAAAGATATTGAGACATTAAAAGAAACCGGAAAATTTGTAAAGATTTCCGCAGCATCTTTAAAAGAATCTCATCCGCATGATATTCATATTACAAAAGAAGCACCAAACTATAGCATTGATGAGTAGTAACTATTCAGTGGAGAATCATCCGTAAGGTACTGAACCGTTACGAGGAATAAATAAAACAGGCGGTCTCAGGGGTGGAGGCCGCCTTTTTGGGTATACAGGAGAAGTGTTATGAGTGGGAGAAGAACTGGGGGGAGAAACCGACAGGGGAGCAGAACAGTTCACAGAAGACGGATGACGAGACAGCGAAGAAGACAGCAATTAATCCGACGATCGATGATTGTACTGTGTATTGCTTTTTTATGTATTATTGGTCTGATATTTTTATGCAAAAAATTATTTTTTTCACAGACGGGAAAAAATATGGTACAGGAGACTGGACAGATTGACTGGACAGGCGCTCCGGAACTGGATGTGGAACTGCTGGATGTCAACGAATATTCCAGACCGGGAGCCACACTGAAACAGGTAAATGGAATTGTGATTCACTATACTGCGAATCCGGGAAGCAGCGCCATGGCAAACAGGGATTATTTTGAGGGACTTAAAGATGCACATACCACAAAAGCCAGCAGTCATTTTATTGTAGGGCTGGAGGGGGAAGTTGTGCAATGTATACCAACTACGGAAATTGCATATGCTTCTAATGATCGAAATGGGGATACCATATCCATCGAATGCTGTCATCCGGATGATACAGGTGCTTTTAACACAGTGACTTATCAGTCGATGGTACAGCTGACAGCCTGGCTGTGTAACAGATTCGGACTTACAAGTCAGGATGTGATCCGCCATTATGATGTGACAGGAAAAATCTGTCCGAAATATTTTGTGGAACACGAAGATGCCTGGGAACAGTTTAAGGCAGATGTACAGCAGCAGATTGGAGTTCTTGCATCTTAAGACAGGGGAAACAAATAAAAAACGCATAAAAAAGTACCGGAAGCGGTTGCAAAACAGAAAAAACATGTTACAATAGTGTTACGAAAAAATTAAAGGTGATAACATGAACTTATTTGAAGCAATTTTTGTCCGGAAATCCGTCCGGAGTTATACAAATGAAGGGATCAGCCCGAAAGTTCTGGAAGACATTCTGAAACAATTTGATGAAATTAATGGGCTGTTTGGAGGAGTAGAGACGGAACTGGCGATTTTTGACAATCGACAGAATGATTATAAGATGCTCAGTCTTCTTGGAATCAAGGCACCATATTATCTGGTGTTGTATTCGGAAGAAAAAGACCGTGCGATGATGAACGCAGGGTATCTGATGGAGCAGCTTTCGTTATATATGTACACCAGAGGAATCGGAAGCTGTTTTATCGGCAATCCGATCATTAAGAAAAAATATCAATATCGCGATAAAAAGCGGATGATGGTGGTGATGGCATTCGGAAAGCCAAAGGGAAGCTGTTATCGGAAACAGGCGGAAGCGAAGAGGTTGAGTTTGGATGACCTGTGTGTATATAAAGAAACACCGAGACAGTGGATGAAGCAGTTACTGGATGCGGCAAGGATGGCACCTTCAAGTATGAACAGCCAGCCGTGGCGTTTTGTAGTTTTTGACAGCCGAATCCATATTTTCTCCAAGAAACATCCAAGTGACAAACTGGGAAAATGGGATGAGGTAAATTTTGGTATTATGTTTGCCAATATGATGACGGCTGCAGAAGAAATGTGGTTGGATGTGGATCTGATTCGTCTGGATGAACTGAGCCAGAAAAATTTTCAGAACAATCAGTATGTGCTGAGTGCAATTTTGCGCCCTTAAAACAGTAAATAGATTGATTTGAAGAAAAAACACAAAAAATTACAACAATTTAGTTGACAGGTGTCGGAATTTATAGTATGATATCTTTGTTCGAAAGAACAAGGATATGCACGAGTGGCTCAGTGGTGGAGTATCGCCTTGCCAAGGCGAGGGTCGCGGGTTCGAATCCCGTCTCGTGCTTAGAACAAGGGCTTTGTCAGTGATGACAAAGCCTTTTTTACATTACAGGAAATTGATTTCCTGTAATGTAAAAAACGCTCCGCGAGGATGCGTACTGCGGCGTATAAGGTAGATGTCGCGAGTTGAGAATATATAAAAAGTCAGGAGGAATGCTATGGAATACACAAAGATATCAAAGAAGATGAAATCTCCGGTTGACGGACTGGAACTGGATTTGCTGATACTGGTTCCGGAAGAAGCACCGAAAGGAATCCTACAGATTCATCACGGTATGGCAGAGTATAAAGAACGCTATCTTCCATTTATGAAGTATTTTGCAGAAGCCGGATATGTTGCGGCGATCCATGACTGCCGTGGACATGGAAAAAGTGTACGGACGAAAAAAGATCTGGGTTATATGTATGGTGCCGGTATGGATGCGTTGATCGAGGATACGGCTGAAGTAACCAGAATGTTGAAAGAAGAATGGCAGGGAGTACCGTTGATCTTACTGGGACACAGCATGGGTTCTATGGTGGTTCGCTGTTTTACAAAAAAATACGATGATCTCCTGAATATGTTGGTGGTCTGTGGATCGCCATCAAAGAATCCGGGAGCAAAAATAGGGATTGCACTGGCTGCTGTACAGGAAAAAATCAGTGGGGCACACCATGTCAGCCGTTTTCTGGAACTGCTTTCTCTGGGAAGCTATTCCGGGAAGTTTGCAGGTGAGGGAAGCCGCTTTGCCTGGTGCTGTTCGGATGAACAGGTTGTGCGTGCTTATGAAGCCTCGGAACTTTGCGGATTTACTTTTACCGTGGATGCGGATCAGGTACTGTTTCAACTAATGGATGAGACGTATCGGGAAACAGGATGGAAACTTGCCCATCCGGATCTGCCGGTGTTGTTTATCGGAGGATATGAAGACCCATGTATTGGCGGAGCAAGAAAATTTGCCCAGGCAGTACAGACGATGCGGCGAGTCGGATATATGGATACAAAAGGAAAATTGTATCCGGGTATGCGTCATGAGATTCTGAATGAGCGTGAAAAAGAAAAAGTATATCATGATGTAAAAAAATATATTGAAAAAAAATTGAATATTTGAGCTATACGGGTGAATAACGGGAACAGCAGAAAAAAGGAAAAATGAATTCCTTCTCACTTTACATAGATTTAACAAAAGACCGTGAACAGATTTAACAGGGATTTAATACAATAGTGCCATCAAAAGAAAAACATTGGGAGGACAATAATGGACATATTCAGTGTATTAACGATGGTAGGAGGACTGGCTCTGTTTCTGTACGGTATGCAGGTTATGGGGGATGGGCTGGCAAAAGTATCCGGTGGAAAGCTGGAGAGGATTCTGGAAAATCTAACATCTAACCCGATCAAAGCAGTATTGCTTGGTGCCGGTGTGACGGCTGTGATTCAGTCGTCATCGGCGACGACCGTTATGGTTGTCGGATTTGTTAATTCGGGTATTATGAAGTTGAATCAGGCAGTGGGAATTATCATGGGTGCCAACATTGGTACGACCGTAACTTCCTGGATTCTCAGTTTATCCGGGTTGCAGGGAGATAACGTCTTTGTAAAATTATGTAAACCTAGTTCCTTTTCACCGCTCCTTGCAGTGATCGGTGTGATTTTTCTGCTCTTTATTAAAGATGAAAAGAAAAAGGATATCGGAGCAATCATGGTTGGGTTTGCTGTGCTGATGTTTGGTATGGAAACCATGAGCGATGCGGTTAAACCGCTGGCAAATGTACCGGAATTTACCGGTATTTTGACAGCGTTTTCCAATCCGGTCCTCGGTATGATAGCCGGAGCAGTGCTGACGGCGATCATACAGAGTTCTTCTGCTTCTGTCGGTATCCTGCAGGCACTTTGCGTGACCGGAGCGGTAAGCTATGGGGTCGCGATCCCGATCATTATGGGACAAAATATCGGTACCTGCGTGACGGCACTGTTATCAAGTATCGGAGCAACTAAAAACGCAAAGCGTGCTGCCATGGTACACCTGTATTTTAATATTATCGGAACGGTTGTTTTCATGGTGCTCTTTTACACGGTCAATGCAGTCGTTGGATTTTCCTTTCTTGGCACGGCAACAAATGCAGCAGGAATTGCTGTGATACACAGTCTGTTTAATGTATTTGCTACGATGCTGTTACTTCCGTTCGGCAAAGGGCTGGAAAAACTTGCATGTCTTACCATCCGTGATGATGTACAGCCGGCGGAAGTAGAAGAAGAAAGAAAAGAATTACAGCTTCTGGATTCCAGATTTCTGGAAAAACCGGCGTTTGCCATGGAACAGAGTGTTCATGTGGCAAACAAAATGGCGGAAGAATCCAAGCGAACCTTATTCACTGCTATGGATCTCCTGTGGAATTATACGGAGGATGGAGCAAAAAAGGTAGGTGAGCTGGAAAATCTGGTAGATCAGTATGAAGATGAACTGGGAACGTATCTGGTAAAACTTTCCAGACAGAATCTCAGTGTCCACGATAGTCATACGCTGTCTATCGTGCTGCATTGTATCGGGGATTTTGAACGAATCTCAGATCATGCGATCAACATCATGGAGGCAGCACAGGAGATGCATGATAAAAAGCTGATATTTTCTCCGAAGGCAGAAGAAGAGTTGAAAGTTTTCAGCAGAGCGGTGCAGGATATTGTAGAGAAAGCTTATGCGGTATTCCGTGATCAGGATGAGAAACTGGCACAGAAAGTAGAACCGTTGGAGGCAGTAGTGGATGAGCTGAACCAGGAAGTGAAAAAGCGTCATATCCGCAGACTGAGAGAGGGAAAATGTACGATTGAACTTGGATTTATTCTTTCGGATATTACGACCAGTCTCGAGCGAGTGGCAGATCATTGTTCCAATATTGCGGTGTGCGTGACACAGGTAAGAGAAGATACTTATGATACACATGGATATCTGAACAGTGTAAAAAATGAAGACAGTGAGATATTCCGCGGACTGGTATTAGAAGAAGAAGAAAAGTATTTGCTGCCATAAAAATAGGAGAGACATATGATTTACTGTGTTGAGGATGAAAGAAACATTCGGGAACTGCTGGTGTATACCCTGCATTCCACGGGATTTGAGGCTAAGGGGCTGGAAAATGGTACACAGTTATTTGAAGAATTGGGTAATGTGATTCCGGATCTGATACTGTTGGATATCATGCTTCCGGGAGACGATGGTTATACGATTTTGGAAAAAATCCGTCAGATGCCGGAAGTACGTGATGTCCCGGTGATTATGGTTACTGCAAAAGGTGCGGAATTTGATAAAGTAAAAGGTCTGGATCTTGGTGCGGATGATTATATTACTAAACCATTCGGCATGATGGAATTTATCTCCCGCGTGAAGGCGGTACTTCGAAGAGGGGGAAGCCGGACGGAGGAGACATTGGTTCATGGTCCAATCCAGATTCGAATTCAGCGCCATGAAGTGCTGGTGCACGGACAGAAGGTAGAACTGACTCTGAAAGAATTTGAATTGTTAAAATATCTGGTGGAAAACAGAGGAATTGTCCTGACACGTGACCAGTTGCTTACCAGAATCTGGGGATACGATTTTGATGGGGAGACCAGAACTGTGGATGTCCATGTACGTACTCTGCGTCAGAAACTCGGCGAAGCAGGTGCATGTATTGAAACTGTCCGTGGTGTAGGTTATCGTATGGGAGACGAAGCATGAGACAGAAAATTTTAAAGCAGGTTGGAGTCCTTTTGACGGTCTCCATTCTGCTTACCTTTTTAGTTGTCAGCCTGACAATGTACAGTAAATTTAACGGATACATGCACGACAGTGTACGGGAAGAAGCGGAATACATCAGAGTAGCGATTGAGGAAACGGAAGGCGACTATCTGAACGAGAAAATCAGCAGTCTGAAGTCGGATAACAGGATCACACTGTTAAATACGGATGGTACGGTGTTGTACGATTCGCTGGAAGATGCATCTGCCATGGGAAACCACGGTAACCGCCCGGAAGTAAAGGAAGCAGAAAAAAAAGGCTCCGGTGAGATGCTGCGATATTCGGAAACACTGGCCAAACAGACTTTTTACTACGCTATCCTGCTGGAGGACGGAAAAATTCTCCGTGTATCAAGAAGCATCGATTCTGTTCTTGGGTATCTGCAATCAGGGATTACACTGGTGGCTGTTTTGGTGTTGGCAATCATCGGAATAGCGTTTTTTGTGATTCAGAACCAGACAAAAAAACTGGTGGAACCAATCAATACGATGGATCTGGAACACCCGCTGCGACATGTGGAATATGAAGAATTACGGCCGCTTCTGATGCGTGTACATGAACAGAACAGACAGATTGCCGGACAGATCCAGGAATTGAAAGAACGTCATGAAGAATATCTGGCAATTACAGAAAATATGAAAGACGGTCTTGTGGTTGCAAGTCAGACAGAAGTACTGTCGATCAACAAAGCGGCACAGGAACTGTTCCAGGTACAGGCGAGCGACTGTATCCGAAGACCAATCAGCCGTGTAAGCCGGAATAAAGAATTGAAAAAAGCACTGGATGGAGCATTGGCAGGCGAACATATCGAGACGGTGCTTGAAACTCATGGACGATTCTATCAGCTTCTTGCCAATCCGGTAAAGGTAACGGGAAAAACGTATGGTGCAGTAATTATGGTGTGGGATATCACAGAAAAAAATGCCGCGGAACAGATGCGGAGAGAATTTTCTGCTAACGTATCTCATGAATTAAAAACTCCGCTGATGTCGATCTCCGGATATGCGGAACTGATTGAAAATGGCATGGTTCAGCCGGCAGACATTCCGGAATTCGCCTCCAGGATTCATCAGGAAGCCAATCGACTTACTGCATTGGTACAGGATATTATCCAGTTATCAAAATTGGAAGAAGGAACCAGTCAGATGCAGGAAGAAGTTGTGGATCTCTATGAACTGACGGAAGACATCGGAGCTACCCTTCATCATGCGGCCAAGAAAAAAGATATCACGATGAAAATCGAAGGAACAACACAGGAAATTACAGGTGTGCGTCAGATCTTATATGAGATGTTGTATAATCTGATGGATAATGGTATTAAGTACAATGTGGAACATGGAATATTATGGGTACGGATGTGGAAAACTACAGATAAAATATACTGGCAGGTGGAGGACACCGGAATAGGAATTGCCAAAGAAGAACAGGAGCGAGTTTACGAACGCTTTTATCGTGTAGATAAAAGTCATTCCAGGCAGACCGGCGGTACAGGACTGGGACTGTCTATCGTAAAACACGGCGCAGCCCTTCATCATGCCCAGATCCGAACCGAAAGCCAGCCGGGCCAGGGAACCAAAATCACCATAGGATTTCCTCTGGATCCAATATAATGATGATACCAGGGTCAAAAGATCTGAAATCTGATGCAGGTTTGCTTGCAGGAAGATTTCAGACCATTTGACTCTGGTATCTTTTTTACCAACTTTCCGTTTTCCCTCTACATCTTATAAATTATCACAGGAATCGGCGGATGATTCGGTCGATTATAATAACAGGAAAGTACCACCAGATATTTCTTTGAATCCAATCCCTTCAGATAATCCAGTACACCGTCCCGTTCCTCAAAGCCACTATCACCTCCACTGTAAATACAAAGACTGATGCATCCGCCTGTCTTTAAAAGTTCCAGCCCTTGTTCGAGTGCTGCAATTGTTGACTCTTTGTGGGTGGCAATCGAATGATCTCCCGAAGGAAGATATCCAAGATTAAAAACGATACAGGAAACCGTTCCCGGGTCTGCGTAAGAAGACATGTGTGCATGGCTGTCCAGTAAAAGCTGTACGGGTGCCAGATGTTCGTGTCCCTGTAAAAGTGCTTTGGTGGAATCAAGGGCAGCCTGCTGAATATCAAAAGCCAGGACACATCCGGACGGACCAGCCAGCTGGCTTAGAAATAATGTATCATGGCCGTTTCCCATGGTAGCATCGATACACAGATCTCCCGGCTTTATTTGTGTACGGATGACAGAACGGTACCATTCGGTGACCTGATATGGGTTTGTCTTTTTCATAAAACATTTACCTTTCTGTGAAGAATGGTAACTGTTCAGTACCTTCACAGTTACGTGGTTACTGAATAGTTACGAAGAATGTTACAAATATTATAAACATCTGAAAGAAAAAAGTAAACGGAAAAAGAAGTGGAATACTTGCAGTTTCAGACAAAAGCAGGTATCATGAAGAATAAGCATGGAAAAACAGTACATCAGAAGAAGCAAAGAGTACAGACAGAAAGTAGGCGATAAAATGGATAAAAAACGGCAAAGAAAAAGATCTAGGAGACGGCGATTGAGTCATCGACAAAAAATTGTGTACATGCAGATCGGAGCCATCACCGTTGCTATTTTTCTGGCACTTCTTGTGGGAGCAGCAGCACTTACCAAAGTGCTGAATCGGCGAGAGGTACAGACGGATCAAAAAAATGCAAAACAAGAACAGCAGGAAGAAAAAATAGCATCGGAAGATGACAATTCTGCGGACAGTACGTCCGGAGACTCCCGGAATGAACCAACGACACCCGAACCGACAGGTGAACCGGTTTCTATCACGGTCAGTATGGTGGGTGACTGTACGCTGGGAACGGATATAAACTTTGATCAGAGCACCAGTTTTGATGCATTTTATCAGATGAAAAACGATCCGGGATACTTTTTCCAGAATGTAAAAGAAATATTTACAGCGGACGATCTCACTGTGGCAAATATGGAAGGAACGCTGACAACCTCCGATGCCCGACAGGAAAAAACATTTGCTTTCAAAGGAGATCCTTCTTATACAGAGATCCTTACCCGGGGTGGCGTGGAGGCCACCAACCTTGCCAACAACCACAGTCATGATTACGGAGATCAGAGTTATGAAGATACGATTCAGTATCTGGAGGCAGCCGGAATTACGACTTTTGGCTATGATCGGACAGCCGTGATGGATGTAAAAGGCATCAAAGTGGGATTGATCGGAATCTATGAACTGAAAGACGGGATCGGCAGACAACAGCAGGTAATTGATACCATACAGGAGGTAAAGAATCAGGGAGCCCAGGTAATCATTGTAAGCTTCCACTGGGGAACGGAAAAATCGAACATTCCGGACGATGCCCAGAAAACACTGGCTCATCAGGCAATTGATCAGGGAGCAGATCTGGTAGTAGGACATCATCCACATGTTCTTCAGGGAATAGAAAAATATCAGGGAAAAAATATTGTATATAGTCTTGGAAACTTCTGCTTTGGCGGAAACAAGAATCCGTCAGATAAGGATACGATGATTTTTCAGCAGACCTTTACCGTTGAAAACGGGAAACTGGCAGAAGACGATGTGACCAATATTATCCCCTGTTCTCTTTCTTCGGAGTCCGGGTATAATAATTATCAGCCCATGGTTCTGGAAGGAAGTGAAAAAGAGCGTGTACTTCAGAAGATAGAGGATTTCAGTACAGCCGTCAATCAGTAACCAGATGAGTGACAGAAAAAAGAGGACAACGATGAGAAAAGAAGAATTTTTGGAAAAACTGCGGGCACGGCTGTCTCAGACCATGTCTCAACAGGAAGTGACAGCACAGATCCGTTATTATGAAAGCTATATTCAGGAACAGATGCAAAATGGCAGATCAGAGGAAGAAGTACTGACAGAGCTTGGAGATCCTCTGCTGATTGCGAAAACACTGATGGATGTACAGGAGACGAAGGAAGAGTACAGTCGTCCGGAGACCAATATTTATGAGGAACGGGGTGGACAGGAGAGCGGTGATACACAGAGAGAACTGCATCGTATGGAAATAAAGACCAGGGGAGGATGCCTGCTGGCGGCTGTCATTTTTGTTGTGGTTGTGGCAATGATCCTGTGGGCAGCCGGGACAGTGCTCATTCATCTGCTCCCGATATTGATCCCGTTAATGATAGTTTTATTGGTTGTGGCATATTTTAAACAAAAATAAGAAAAAGCAGAAGTTACGTGAAAAAAACGAAACTTCTGCTTTTTTTGTTTCCGAGAAAGAAAATAATAAAACAGAAAAGTGGGGACAAATCCCAGAAAAACATGGTTTCAGACAAAGAGAAAGACCAGTAGGGGAGCTACTGGCCTTTCGAGGGGAGTATAAATAATTAATAAGGGGTTATTAATTGTAAAAAAAATTTTTGAAGGGTAAATTCTTTTTACAGGTTTGATTATAATACAGATCATTTGAAAATGCAACAAAGAAATGAATAAAGTCCCTTATTTTTGACATACTAACTCTGTAAATGAAACCGATGATTCAACGGAACATTTACAAAACAAGGATGAGCAGGAGGAAATACACATGTCTAAAAACTACAACAGGTGCAGCGAAGAGAACAAAGAAACTGACAAATACGGTATGACAGACAAGACAAATGAGAATGTCAAAACACAGAAAAAAGAAAATCGTTATGGCTCTGACAGCTATGACAAGAGCAGCACCAATCGTTACAGCGATAAAAACAGACAGTAAAAAAACAGTCTGTCCCGGAATTTGCCACCGGGACAGACCGGTACATAAAAGATTACGGATGTGCGGTCGGTGGAACGTGTGCATAAGATAAGAAAAAAGGAGTTTGGTTGTGGATATACCTCTGGTCTCTCCACGAAAGCTGGACCAGTACGTAGCCCGTTATCCGGGGGTCTGGATCGTTGATGTACGTTCCGGGGAAGAATACCGCAGATCACATATCCGATACGCAGTGAACATACCTTATGAACCTGGAAAGGAGTGGAATCTGCCGGGAGAAAAAGAGATTGTGGTGTACTGTGAACGGGGAGCTACCAGCATGGCGGCAGTCCGGGAGATGATACGACAGGGATACCGTGCCCTTTCCGTGGCAGGAGGAATTACGGAATATAAAGGAAGAAATCTTGTGTTTTCCGAATAATCATAGTAGAATAAAGCATAATGTAAACGTAACTGTGAGGGTACTGAACAGTTACTATGTAAATTTTAAAATGTAGAAAAAGAGGACGGTACTGCCGTCCTCTGACAAAGGAGAAAAGTCAATGAAATATATGATTGCCTCAGATATTCATGGATCTGCCTGGTATTGCAGAAAAATGATGGAAGCTCTGGAAAAAGAGCAGGCAGATCGTCTGATTCTGCTGGGGGACCTGTTGTATCATGGTCCGCGAAATGATCTTCCCAAGGAATATGCACCAAAAGAAGTGATTCGGATGCTGAATAAAGAAAAGAACCGGATCTATAATGTGAGAGGAAACTGTGATGCGGAAGTGGACCAGATGGTACTGGAATTTCCGGTACTGGCAGATTATGGCTGGATGGAAATTGACGGGAAAACATTCTATATGAGCCATGGGCATATTTATAACGAACATAATCTGCCACCGTTAAAACCGGGCGATATTTTCATGCATGGGCATACTCATGTACTCAGGGCGGAAAAAGTAGGGGATATCACGATCCTGAATCCGGGTTCCGTGTCGATTCCGAAGGAAGGGAATCCGCCTACCTATGCAATACTGGAAAACAGTCGATTCACCATCAAAACATTCGATGAAGAAATAATAAAGGAATATGATTTATGAGACAATTTGAACTGATTGCCCCCTGTCACTTCGGACTGGAAGCAGTATTAAAAAGAGAAATCCTGGATCTTGGTTATGAGATCAGCAAGGTAGAAGATGGAAAGGTAAGTTTCTGGGGAGATGAGGAAGCGGTGGCTTATGCCAATATGTTTCTTCGAACCGCAGAGAGAGTTCTGTTAAAAGCAGGAGAATTTAAGGCGTGCACCTATGATGAGCTGTTTGAGAAAACGAAAGCTCTCCCGTGGGAAGAATATATCCCGGAAAACGGAAAGTTCTGGGTGAAAAAAGCTTCTTCGATCAAAAGCAAACTTTTCAGTCCTTCTGATATCCAGTCAATCATGAAAAAAGCTATGGTAGAACGGATGAAGCAGAAATATCACAGAGAGCATTTTGAAGAAGATGGTGTCAGCTATCCGGTGCGCGTATCGCTGATGAAAGATATCGTAACCGTGGGAATTGACACAACAGGGGTATCTCTTCATAAGCGAGGATATCGGAAATTACAGTCAAAAGCACCGATCTCCGAGACGCTTGCAGCGGCACTGATCATGTTGACTCCGTGGAAGAAAGACCGGATCCTGGTGGATCCTTTCTGTGGAAGCGGAACCTTCCCGATCGAAGCTGCGATGATGGCATGTAATATTGCGCCAGGTATGAACCGTTCCTTTCTGGCAGAAGACTGGACGAACCTGATTCCGCGCAAACACTGGTATAATGCGCTGGAAGAAGCGCAGGATTTGGTACATATGGAAGAAAGTCTGGATCTGCAGGGATACGATATCGATCCGGAAGTGGTAAAAAATGCAAGAGAAAATGCAGTGGCAGCAGGCGTGGATCATCTGATTCATTTTCAGCAGAGAGAAGTGGAGAAACTGCGTCATCCGAAAAAATATGGATTTATAATTACCAATCCGCCGTACGGCGAACGTCTTGAAGAAAAAGAGATGCTTCCCGGACTGTATCGTCAGATCGGTGAGGTATATGAAAAACTGGATGCCTGGTCGATGTATCTGATCACCAGTTACCAGGATGCAGAACGCTATATTGGAAGAAAAGCAGATAAGAACCGGAAAATTTATAACGGTATGATCCGGACCTATTACTATCAGTTCCTTGGCCCAAAACCACCGAAACGCAGAGAGGGAGAGACACGATGAAACGTTTGATATTTGCCACAGGCAATCAGAATAAGATGCGGGAAATCCGGGAGATTTTGGCAGATCTTCCGGTAGAGATCCTGTCCATGAAAGAGGCAGGGATCGAAGCGGATATTGTGGAGGACGGAAAAACCTTTGAGGAAAATGCCATCATCAAGGCAAAAACGATCATGGAACTGACCGGAGAACTGGTGCTGGCAGATGATTCCGGACTGGAAATTGACTATCTCAATAAAGAGCCTGGAATTTATTCCGCAAGATATATGGGAGAAGATACCTCTTACAGGGTAAAAAATACCAATCTGATCGAACGGCTGACAGGTGTACCGGATGAAAAAAGAACGGCACGCTTTGTCTGTGCAATCGCAGCAGCATTTCCGGATGGAACCATAAAGACAACCGAGGGTGTGATCGAAGGCCGGATCGGATATGAAGAACGTGGTGAGAACGGATTTGGTTATGATCCTATCTTTTATGTACCGGAATTCGGCTGTACAACAGCTGAACTATCGGAAGAACAGAAGAATGCAGTAAGCCACAGAGGAAAAGCCCTGGAAAAGATGAGAGAGATTCTGAAAGAAAGTGTGAATGCAGAATGAAGATTTTGGTAGTCAGTGATACACACGGACATGACGAAAATCTGATGCGTGTCCTGCAGCGGGAATGGCCGATTGATGCGCTGATCCACTGCGGGGATCTGGAAGGATCAGAGGATTATATCCCGGAGGCTGTAGAATGTCCCTGTTTCTTTGTGAGAGGAAATAACGATTTTTTCAGCGATTTGCCAAAGGAAGAAGTATTCAGTCTGGAAAATTATCGCATTATGGTAACACATGGACATATGTACGGTGTTTCGTTAAGTACCTGTCAGCTGGAAGAAGAAGCCAGGAGTCGTCAGGTACAGGTTGTAATGTTTGGACATACCCATTATCCTTACCTGGACGAAGAGGAGGATCTGACAGTTTTAAATCCGGGCAGTCTTTCTTACCCGCGCCAGCCGGGACGAAAACCGAGTTATCTTGTTATGCAAATTGATGAACAGGGAAAGGCACATTACGAACACAGATACCTCGAGAAATCCTGAAAAATAAGGAAAAATCAGGAAAATTAAAAAAATTCAAAAAAAGGTGTTGACTTTTAGCAAACTATACACTATAATACTCCTTGTGCTGAGCGAGAGAGCTCAACACGAGGAACAAAACGGGGTGTGGCTCAGCTTGGCTAGAGCGCCTGGTTTGGGACCAGGAGGTCGCA
>OIWK01001826.1_pt1 | contig 18622 bp, 18 predicted proteins | sample 1587401 | NCBI WGS metagenome assembly OIWK01 (sample SAMEA3888911, study PRJEB22519) | human gut metagenome | biome: human gut; feature: human-associated habitat; material: faeces | place: Denmark | collected 2009
TTCGATACTATCGATGAGTATTACGAGAAAATTATGAAGGTGTATCAGTAAGAGGAAACTAAAATGCTTTCAAGTTTAATAATGATGGGTCTTGTACTTTTTTTAGTAGCTGTACTAGTCGTTGGAATTCAAGAACAAGAAAACAATCATTTCTTTGACAAGGAGAATACCAATGCGTTAAGGGGCTTTTGGTGTCTGATTGTTGTATTGGTGCATATACCACTACTTTATCAAAACAGAATTCAAGACATGATCGGTAGCTTTGCTTATATTGGCGTTACTTTCTTTTTCATGACATCAGCGTATGGACTAAGACTGCAGATGGAGAATAATCCGGAGAAAGTTAATACTTTTTGGAAGAATCGATTACCCAAACTGTTAATACCATGTGCTATTGTTAATCTCTTCTCTATAACATTAAAAATGTGGACTAGAGAAGAGGTTCAGTTGATTGAGCTAGTGAAAATAAACGACTGGGTTTTATGGTTGCTGATTTGTTATTTCTTCTTTTGGATGAGTTATAAATTTATTGGGGGGGGGGCAGAGATTATGTAGTAATTGCATTAGTAACTGCATTTAGCCTGTTAGTGTATTGGAAGAAAGATTATATAAATGGTCCGACTTGGTGTCCGGAAGTGATGGGCTTTGTTTGGGGAATTCTCTTATATAGAATTAAAAATAGATTTCTTGGAATTTTAAATGATAAGTGGATGATGAAATCTCTGCTGTTATGTGCGATAGCTGGTATAGCGGGGATCGGATATCTAAAATTTAAAATTATTCCATTTTGGGGAGATTATCTTCTGAAAATAATACTTGGCTTTTTAATTATTTCGTTTATGTTAGCCATAAATGTGAAGGTGTCAATTGGAAACCGAGTAAGTAATTACCTTGGAAGTATTTCATTTGAGGTTTATTTAGTACATATTTTAGCCTTTAATGTTGTCAAGAAGATTAAACCCGATACGTCATCAGGCATTTTTATTTTTGTGAGTTTAATTCTAACTGTAGCATTGGCAAGCGTTATAAAGAAAATAAGTACTGTAATAACTCAACGTATAAGGCGATTCATCACTTGAGGTTATAAGAGACGAATGTGTGGAGAAAGAGATGAGTAGTAAAGAAAATGTGATTTTGATTGACTATGATGCTCCCAAAGACTGGGAGTTCCATAAGGCAGTCGAGAAAGCAACTGGAAATGAATGGCGAGTATATAAGGCGGTAAGTAATGAAAATCACGGAGGTGTTTTGCAAAAACTCATTCGATATGCAAAATACTTCCTTGTACCAATGAAAATTGCTAAGGATCATAAGAACTACAATAAGGTTTTAGCATGGCAGCAGTTTTACGGACTAATTTTGGCATTCTATTTTAGAATATTTCGCATTAAAAATGCACCTGAAATTGTGGTTCTGACTTTTATTTATAAACCTAAAAAATCGTTTGTCGGAAAGGTCTACGACAAATTCATGAGGTATATCGTGACATCTGGATACATCAAATACTTTGTCGTCTTTTCTGAGAGTGAAAAGAAGCGGTATGCGGATTACTTTGATGTCCCAGAGACACGATTTGTTTTTGAAACTCTGGGTTATGAGGACAAAACGCAGAAAGTGCCAATTTGTAATCCGGATAACTTTTATCTTGCAGCTGGAAGAAGCAATCGCGACTATAAATTCTTGGTGGATGCATGGAGCAAGAGCAAAGAGCAACTTAAAATTGTCTGCGACACATTGTCTCTAAAGAGCATTCCTGACAACATTGAAATACTTACTGATTGCCACGATGATGACTTCTTTAGAGAACTGGCAAAATGCAAAGCTGTGATAGTTCCGTTGGAAGATACGCATATTTCATCAGGGCAGTTAGTTATTATCCAAGCGATGATGTATGGAAAACCGATTGTTGTAACAGAAAACGACACAGTCAAGGATTATGTGGATGCTGGAAGAACAGGATTGGTAATTAGGAAAACTGAAAAAGATTTATCTGCTGCAATTGCTGCTCTATCAAATGATACATATTATAAAGAAATGTCAGCTACCGAACGGAGACAGTATGAAAATAAATTTAGTGTTTATGCAATGGGTACTGCAATCGGAAAGCTGTTAAATTAAAGGAGAGTTAATTATGTCTGAAGAAAAGAAGTTAAATGGTACGGTCATCGTTACTTACCGCTGCAACGCTCGTTGCTCTATGTGCAACCGTTATAAAGCACCTTCCAAGCCGGAAGAGGAAATCAGCATCGAGACCATTAAGAAGCTGCCGAAAATGTATTTCACCAACATCACTGGTGGTGAGCCGTTCATCCGCACCGATTTGAAAGATATCGTGCGTGAACTGTACAAGAAGTCTGATCGTATCGTTATCTCTACTAACGGCTTCTTTACTGACCGCATCGTTGACCTGTGCAAAGAGTTCCCGCAGATCGGTATTCGTATCTCCATCGAGGGACTGGAGCAGACCAACAACGAGATCCGTGGCCTGCAGAATGGCTACCAGCGTGGTTACGGCACGCTGAAGAAGCTGCGTGAAATGGGCATGAAGGACGTTGGTTTCGGTATGACCGTTCAGGACAAGAACGCTCCTGACCTTGTTCCTCTGTACAAGATCTCCGACGAGATGGGCATGGAGTTTGCTACTGCCTCTCTGCACAACAGCTTCTACTTTGTTGAGGCCAAGAACATCATCCATGACCGTCCGATGGTTGCTAAGAACTTCGAGAATCTGGTCAACGAACTGCTCCGCAGCAACAGCCCGAAGAAGTGGTTCCGTGCTTACTTTAACCACGGTCTGATCAATTACATCTACGGCCAGAAGCGTCTGCTGCCTTGCGATATGAGCTTCGATACCTTCTTCATCGACCCGTATGGCGATGTTATGCCTTGCAATGGCACAAAGGATAAAGAGGTCATGGGTAACCTGAACAATCAGACTTGGGATGAGCTGTGGAACAGCCCGGAAGCAGAGAAGGTTCGTGCAAAGGTTCGCTGCTGCGACCGTGACTGCTGGATGATTGGTTCTGTCAGCCCGGCTATGCACAAGTATATCTGGAAGCCTGCTACTTGGGTTCTGGTACACAAGTTCAAAGCTCTGTTTACCAAGCATCCGTACAGCATGTATGAGCTGAAGATCTGCCGTGACTACCGTGATGGCAAGGTTACCAAAGAAGAGTTGGATAAGTGCAGCACTTGCGATATGAACTGTGTGATCAATAACGGTCTGAGTGAAGCAAGTAAAGAGCAGCTGAAACATAAGACCGGCGAGGAAATTGTGGATGCCGATATCGCACAGCAGCTGGAAAAGTAAAAGGAGAGAGAGATGAAACGAGCACTAATAGTAGCGGCAACAGGTGGATTTCTAAACGGATTTTTGATTCCGGATATGAAGCTGTTGCAAGAAATGGGATATGAAGTACATTGTGCAGCAAACGGAAATTCAGTTTCTACTTTTGTACCTGAAGAGCGATTTGCATCTATTGGAGTTACGTTTCATCAGATTGATTTTTCATCAACATCTCCAGTAAGCAAAGAAAGTCTTACAGCATATAAGCAGTATAAAGAATTACTGAATAGATATCATTTTGATTTTGTTCATGTCCACACGCCTATTCCGGGAGCAATTGTTAGAATTGCTACAAGACGCAAGAGAAAAGAAGGATGTGTAGTAGTTTATACTACGCATGGATTAACTTTTCCGAAGGGGTCTTCATTAAAGACAAAAATCGTCTATGGTGGTGTAGAGTGGTTTTGTTCATGGATGACGGATGGAATTATAACAATTAATAAAGAAGATTATACTCAAATGAAAAAGATGGCATGTAAAAATGTCTATCATATCAATGGCGTTGGAGTAGATACGTCAAGATACCATGAATGTCAAATAGACAGAGATAGGTATCGAGAGTCACTGGGGCTTTCAGAAAGTGATATTGCAATTCTGGAAGTTGGGGAATTGTCTACCCGAAAAAACCATAAAGCTATCATTGAAGCCTTGTCAAAAATTAATGACAAACACTATGTATTTTTGATTTGTGGGAAGGCTATGAGTAATTCGGGAACATATGATTTTCTGAAAAAATATGCAGAAGAAAAAAATGTGAGAGTAATCTTCTTGGGATTCAGAAAAGATATTCCAGAAATAAATAGATGTGCAGACATCGCAGTTCTTCCGTCATTGCGTGAAGGCCTTGGATTAGCTGGAATTGAGGCTTTGGCATCTGGAGTGCCTGTGGTTGGGAGCAACGTACAGGGAATTAAAGACTACGTTATAGATGGCCAAACTGGATACCTGTGCTCTCCTAGGGATGCGGATGCCTTTGCAGATAAAATCCAGTTACTTAGTGATAAAGAAGCAAGGTTTTCGATGCGGAAGGCATGCGTAGAAAAAGCAGAAGAATTTAGACTGGATATTTCTCATCAGCAGATGAAAAACATCTATAAGAATTTGCTGCGTGAACAGGAGAGAGTTAAATGATAGGTGTGTGTATTAAGTATTTTCATGAGAATTATGGTGGAATGCTACAAGCATTCGCAACAGTTAAAATGCTTGAATCTCGTGGAATTGATTATGAATTAATAAGATATAAGAAGAAACTCACAATAACGGAAAAGATAAGATTTGTTCCACGGTTATTGAATGGAGTACTTCTGAATGACAAATATGAAGCTTTTTTGAAAAGGCAGGGAATGAAAAAACATCCGGAATTTGCAAAGAATGATGCAGTTCGGATGAAGGCCTTTGAACAATTTAAGAATAAAGCTTTTACAAAATTATCTCCGGAGTTTTGTGGATATAAAGGTCTGTGTGAAGGGTCAAAACGATATGATGCAGTTGTAACTGGAAGTGATCAGCTTTGGTCACCAGCGGGATTGCCTACAAATTTTTATAATTTGATGTTTGTTCCTAATTATATTAGGAAAATCTCGTATGCTTCAAGTTTTGGTGTTGGTCAAATTCCATGGTATCAGAAAAAAAGAACAGCAGATTTTCTAAAACGGTTAGACTATATCAGCATGAGAGAAAACCGTGGAAGTGAAATAGTAAAAGAACTAACAGGATTGGACGCCCCGGTGATTTTGGACCCTGTTTTTAACTTTGATAAAGAGCAGTGGGAAAAGCTGATTCCAATAAAAAAGGAAATGGATGAGCCATATATTTTTGCGTATTTTTTGGGTGCGAATCCAGAATACAGAAAACAGGTTCGGAAATTAGCGGAATCAACAGGCCTTAAAATAGTGGCGTTGCGTCATATGGATCAGTATGTTGAGGATGATGAGAGCTTTGGTGATTATGCGCCGTACGATGTTGCACCGGATCGCTTTCTGAATTTGTTACGTGGTGCAGAGTACGTCTGTACGGATTCCTTTCACGGAACGTGTTTCTCTATCATCAATGAAAAGAAATTTATGATTTTTAATCGTTATGCAAACACAAGTGCAACATCGAAAAACTCCAGAATAGATTCTCTCTGTCAAAATCTTGGTGTTAGTGATAGAAGATTTTCAGGAGATATTTCAACTATTCAGAAAATTATTGATTACGAAAAAGTTTATTGTAAATTGGCGAAATTGAAACAAAAAACAGATCAGTATATTAATGCAGCATTCATGGGCTGAGTATAATTGAATAAATGCTGCCATAAAACAGAGGAAAATTGCGGGAGGATAAATCGTGAACCAAGCAAAACATATTTTAGTTACAGCTCCTTTGGGGGTTGGTGGCATTACATCAATGATGATCAACATTCAAAAAAATATAGATAGAGAGAAAATTAATTTTGATTATCTTGTTTTACATGATCGACATGAGGATTTGGAAGATGTCGTTATCAAAATGGGGTCTCAAAAATTAATTGCATCTGCGGATGAGATAAGCAATAAATGGCATAGAGGTCTTGTTCGATGGTATAGATTATACCGGGTTTTTAAAGACAATGACATAAAGGTATTACATTTAAATGGTGGTCCCGCTTCGGATATGACAACGGTCTTTATTGCAAAATTGGCGGGAGTAAAGCACGTTACATTTCATAGTCATAATGCAGGAAACGCTGTATATCGAAATAAAATCTCAGTGGCGATGTCAAAAATATTCAAACTATTTATGCCCGTTTTTGTTGATGAATTTTGGGCGTGTTCATCGTTGGCAGCACAGTTTTCATTCCCGAAGAGTATTGTAAAAAATCAGAAGTATAAGTTTATTCCTAATGGTATAGCACTGGAAAAATTCTCTTATAATGTATCTCTCAGGAAAGAAATGAGAAAGAAATTAGGTGTGGAAGACAAATTTGTAATTGGACATGCCGGGAGATTTAATATACAGAAGAATCATGAGTATTTAATAGAAATGTTTTCTGCACTTCATAGTAAATGCCCGGATACAGTTCTATTGCTCTTTGGAGATGGCGAATTGTATAAGAAAATTCAGGACAAAGTTAAAAAAATGAATCTAGAAGACAGTGTCCGGTTTATGGGGACAACGGATGAAATGCCTAAAATGTATCAAGCAATCGACGTTTTTGTAATGCCATCATTCTGTGAAGGGCTGCCAGTGGCTGGTGTCGAAGCACAAGCTTCAGGATTGCCTGTAATTCTTGCTGATACAATTACAAAGGAAGTTGGTGTCACAAACTGTGTAAAATACCTTCCTCTTTCAGATGATAAGGCAGAATGGGTTCGGGAAATCCTAAATTTCCGCGGATTTAAAAGATATTCTCGCTGTGAAGAATTAAAGCGGGCAGGATTTGACGAAAAAGATGTTGCAAGATACTTTCAAAACTACTATTTAAAGGTATTGGAAAATTTGAAATAAGGGAGATGAGGACAGGTGATTACAATTAAAGATAAAAAAGATTGTTGTGGTTGTACGGCTTGCTATAACGCATGTCCTAAAAAAGCAATTGCAATGCAAGCAGATCAAGAAGGCTTTCTATATCCTGTGATTGATCAGAAAAAATGTGTGGATTGCGGAATATGTGATGCAACTTGTCCTATTATTAATAAAGTAGAAAAGAATCCTGAACAGACGAAAGGATTTATTCTGAGAATCAAAAACAATAATGTTCTTTTTGAAAGTACATCCGGGGGTGGGTTCACAGCTCTGGCAGAATATGTGCTGCATAATGGCGGCGTAGTTTATGGAACAGGCTATGATGAAATGATGAATGTCATTTGTAAAAGAGCAACAACGACTGCTCAGCTTCAGGAAATGAGAGGGTCAAAGTTTGTTCAATCTACGCTTGGAAATACGTTTGAAAGAATAAAAAAAGAATTGCTAGATGGAGCGTATGTGATGTTCACAGGATCTCCATGTCAAATTGCCGGACTTTTGCATTACTTAAAGAAAAAACCTGAGAACCTACTATGTGTAGATTTTGTCTGTCGTGGTGTTCCTTCACCAGGATTGTGGAGAAACTATGTGAATTTTATGGAAGAAAAATTCAACAGCAAAATGGTAGGAGCACGGTTCAAACATAAAACGTATGGATATCATACGACAACGATGAAAATTGATTTTGATAATGGAAAGACCTACTATGGCTCAGGGCGAGTGGATCCTTACATGAAGTCCTTTGTCAGTGAATTGGCTTCGAGACCATCGTGTGCGTATTGTGCATTTAAAGGATTGGAACGTCCGAGCGATATCACAATTTTTGATTGTTATGAATACGCAAAATTGACCGGAAGGGAAGACGATGATAAGGGATACTCTTCAATTTTTGTGCATTCTGAAAAAGGTAAGAAAGTTATGGAAGGGATTGCATCAAAAGTTGAATGTTTTTCTATAGATGCAGAAGAACTGGTTCAATATAATGGAATCATGGTTAGAAACAGTGCAAAAGCAAATGAAAAGCGGGATGAGTTTTATAGCTTAGCAGCAGAAATGCCAATTAATAAAGCACTTAATCAGGTTGCACCAATTACGATTAAAGATTATGCAATTGAGAAAGCAAAGAAATTTTTGTATTCGACAGGTACAATAAAATATATCAGGAAACTTAAGAAAAAGCACACGATAGCGGTAACAAAATGACATAAGTAGATAGGAGAAAAAAATGAAAGATGTATTGATTGTTTGTTATGGAATGGGATGTGGAGGTGCGGAAAAGAGCCTTATCTCTTTTTTGAATCGATTACCAAAAGATAGATGGAATGTCGATTTAATTGTCGCAAATCCTAACGGAATGTACATGAAGCAGATTCCAAGCACAGTCCATTTTTTAAACAATCAGTACGAACTGGAAAACTTTGCCACGCCCATGAGCTTGCGTAGAAAGAAAGTGTGTAATGGCCGAGACTTGATAAATCAAGCAAGTTGGCAAATAAAATCAAGATTTTTATGCAAAAATCTAAGTTGGAACGAGAAAAGATGGGAATTATGGGGAAAGCATCTGCCAAAGCTCAAAAAAAGATATGACTTGGCAATTTCTTACATGAATGGCCCGACAAACTATTATGTGATTGATAAGGTTACGGCTAAAAAGAAGATTCTTTGGATTCATAATGAATTTGAAAAGTTGGATGTAAACTATGACTATGAGAGAAATTATTATGAAAAAGCGGATCGAGTTGTAACCATTTCTCAGGATTGCGTTGATAGTTTTGCCAGAGTTTATCCGGATCTTAGAAAAAAAGCTCTTGTGCTTGAAAATATTTCTTCACCAGAAACAATTCGGAATGCTGCAAAGTTGGTCCCGGAGGATGACTTTTTCCAGTATGAGGGACTAAAGATTGTATCTATTGGAAGACTAGCTCCACAAAAAGGATATGAAATTGCAATTGATGCAGCCGCAAAAATAAAGAAGCAGGGAATAGAGTTTGTTTGGTATATACTGGGGGAAGGAGAACTAAGAGCGGAATTAGAAAGACTAATCAAGACAAATGAACTTGTAAAAGAGGTAAAACTTGTCGGTATAAAGGAAAATCCCTATCCATATATTGCTGGTTGCGATATTTTCGCACAGACATCCCGATACGAAGGAAAATCAATTGCATTAGATGAAGCAAAAATACTCAATAAGCCTATTTTAGTAACAAATTATGCAACGGTTGGGGCTTCAATAAATAATGGAGAAAACGGACTAATTGTATCGATGAACGGAGAAAGTGTTGCAGAGGGCCTAATGCAACTTAGTGAAAATCAGCAATTAAGAAATCAGCTTGTTGAGAATTTGAAAAAAGAAAAAACAGGAAATGAAGAAGAAATTAATAAATATATTCAGCTGATTGAAGAAAATTTAAATTAAAGGGGGAAAGATATAATGACACCATTTTTCTCAGTTATTTTGCCTTCTTATAATGTTGAAAAATATCTCGATAGATGTGTTAAATCCTTTCTGGCACAAAGTTTCACAGATTACGAAATAATTATTGTGGATGATGGTTCTACAGATCGTACTGGTGAAATAGCGGATTTTTATGTCGGAAAATACGATTTTATAAAGTGTATTCATAAAGCGAATGGTGGATTATCCAGTGCAAGAAACGCAGGAATAGCAGAAGCAAAAGGTCAGTTTATTCATATGTGTGATGCTGATGACTGGGTTACCCCTACGTTTCTTGAAGTAATAGCGACGAAAGCAATTGGCGATATTGGGAGAGCGTCTCAAGTACCAGATATTGTTAAGTTTAACTATTATCGTCATGTGGATGGAAAAACAACATTATGTAAGAATATTCTTCAGGAGGGTTCCTACGATTCCGTGGAGGATATTGATTTATTAATGAAAGAGGCACTTAAATCGGTAAATTCATATGTGCTTTCAGCTTGGTCACATATTTATAGAAGAGATTTTCTAATAGAGAATAATTTAACTTTTGTTTCTGAACGTAAAGTGGGAAGTGAAGACTTTTTATTTAATCTGGAAGCACTTTGTTTTGCAAAGAAAGTGTATGCTGTAAATGACGCTTGCTATTATTATGATTTGCGATTTGGAAGTCTTACCCAAAAGTATCGTGAATCGCTTCCAAAGCAATATGTGAGCTTATATAGATCATTTATGATATTTATTGAGAACAGTCATGTAAGGAATAAACACATAGATGAGTTTCAAAATATGTTTTTATGGCAGTTGATTTTTGGTACATGCTTTCCTAATGAATACAGGAAGACAGAAAATCACTCGGTAGCAGATGGAAGAGTAAGGGTAAAAGAAATTTGTGGTATGAACGAAGTTCAAACCATTGCAAGAAAGCAGTTGAAAACTGCTAAGAAACCAAAAAGGATTTTATATTTATTAGCATTTATTTTCAAGCAGGAATGGATTTTTTTCCGGATATTTGTTGGAAAGAAAAAAAACAGTTGAACACATAATAGTAGGTGGAGTAAGGAGGATGTGCATGGTTGTAAGAAAAAAACAGCTTATCACATTTATAATGACGGTGTTGATGTTTCATCTGTCATTCATAGCATTCAAAGAGGAATATTTTGTTGGATTTTTGAAAATCCAACGTTACGCTGCGATTGCGTTAATTGGTCTTGTTTTCATTAATATAAATGCGTTTATAAAAAAAGAAAACTGTTTGATAAATATCATTTTAATTCTTTTGAGCGTTAGCGTGGGATATTCGTCATGGATGAATAGGGATTTGTCGGGATACGGTTTGATTAATATTATATTTGCTGTTGTTAAAACTGTTGCACCATTTATTGCTTTGGAATATGCCTGTGAGGTAAGAGAAGAAAAAACTGCTATACGAGTTTTGCTTGCTTGTACGCTGATTTATTGTTTTATTGCAGATGTACATGGCTTTTCTACTGGGGCTATTGGACAGGATAAAGGCAATTTGCTGTTAGGAAACAAATTCAACTTATCATATTTACATATATTTTCAGTTGCATTATATGCTAATATGCGTGAGGAGAAAGCAAAGAAAGTAAATACAACATTAATCGTTTTATGGGGGATAGCATTTTTTATTGCAATAACATCGACATGCACGACTGCTGCGGTTGCATGTGTTTTGTTTGCAGTGCTGTATTTATTTCAGGAAAAGTTTGAAAAAATAATTTTGAATCCCATTGTAGCGATTGTATTGATTCTGTTTTGCGATTCACTTTTGTTTATTAATTCAGCTATTCTAACGTGGGGACCCATAAATAGTTTTATTGTTGATTTTTTGCATGAAGATACAACACTTACTGGTAGAATGACGATATATCAAAATGTTCTAAAACTTTTGATGATGAATCCGTGGTTTGGTTTCGGAGCAGAGAATAACCATATTATGTCGTATACGGTTGCTAGGGGAGGCAATACTCAGAATGGTCTGGCTGATATTATTGTTTCATATGGAATTGTAGGAGCCTTTCTAATTTTAACGATAATGTGCATTGCAATGATAAAGCAAAAGGACAGATATAGCAAATCATATATGGCGCTGTTGTATACATTTATTGTCATTTCTATGGTAGAAATAACACTTGGTAGTTATTTCTTGATTGTTTTAGCATTGTTAATGTTTATAGGGAAAAGTACAAATTATGCAGAGGATGATTAAATTAGGAGGTGACAAACTTGTATATTATCAAAAGTAGAAAAGAAATGAAAGACGCAATCGACATGGATCGCAAGTATTACGATACCCAAAATGATTTGTTTATGAAAAGAACCAATGATCATTTGGTTCAAATAAAAAAGTATATGTATTGCTTACGCCATGAACAATATTATATCTCAAAAAATAATAAGCTTGGTAGACTTTTGAGACTATATTGGGCAAGAAGAAAAAATACGATTGGAAACAGAATTGGTTTTTATATTGGAGCAACTGTTTTTGAACCAGGGATTACGATTTATCATCACGGAACAATTATCATAAATGGTAATGCTGCAATAGGTCAAGGATGCTGTCTGCATGGTAATAATTGTATTGGAAATGATGGAAAAAGTGGAGGAGCGCCAGTTATTGGTAAAAATGTTGATATTGGATTTGGTGCAGTAATAATCGGAGATATTCAAATTGCTGATAACTGTAAAATTGGTGCTGGTGCAGTTGTTGTGCATAGTTGTTTGGAAGAAGGATCTACACTTGTAGGAGTTCCAGCAAGAAGAGTATAGAGTGGGAAGATAAGGAGCAAAGCATTTAGATATGGCGAACAGTAGAACTAGAAACGCAACAAGAAATATGATGTTTGGTACGCTTCTAAAAATTTATCAAATGATAGTTCCATTTTTAATGAGAACTGTAATGATCTATTTCATGGGCGTTCAGTATGTTGGTTTAAATAGCTTGTTTACATCAATTCTTCAAGTGCTAAATTTGGCAGAATTGGGTGTTGGAAGTGCAATGGTGTACAGCATGTACAAGCCAATAGCAGAGGAAGATACTGCTACGATATGTGCATTGATGAGGCTTTATAAAATATATTATAGAATTATAGGATGTGTCATTGCAGTAGCGGGTTTATTAGCGACGCCTCTTATCCCTTTTTTTGTAAAAGGAAGTATTCCAGAAAATCTTGACTTACATATATTATATTTATTAAATTTGGCGGCAACTGTTTTCTCGTATTGGTTGTTTGCATATAAAAACAGTTTGCTAATGGCGCATCAGAGAACCGATGTGACTAGTAAAATTTCATTGGCAATTAATACGGTTCAGTTCCTGACACAATTCCTTATGATATATGTGTTTAGAAATTACTATCTGTATTTAATTGTTGCAATTGTTAGCCAAATCACAAATAACATCATAACTTCTATAATTGTATCTAAAATGTATCCTGATTATTATCCAAAAGGGAAATTAGATGCAAAAACAGTAGGCTCGATTAATGGACGTATAAAAGATTTGTTTATCGCAAAGTTCGGAGGGGTTATTTTAAATTCGGCTGATACTATAGTTATTTCAGCGTTTTTAGGATTGACTCTTTTAGCAGTTTATCAGAATTATTATTTTGTAATGTCTTCCGTATGCGGAATAATGGAAATACTTTTAACTTCTATTACAGCAGGATTGGGAAACAGTTACATAACTGAAAGCAAGGAAAAAAATTATACAGATTTAAAGAAAATTACATTTATGTTTTTTTGGTTAACAGGAATGTGCACAAGCTGCTTTTTGGGAATATTTCAACCTTTTATGAGACTTTGGGTTGGTGAAAAGTTTTTAATGGGGTTTTCAGTTGTAGTGTGTTTATGTGTCTATTTTTATTTATATGAAACGACAAGACTGCTTAATGTTTTTAAGAATGCCGGAGGAATTTGGCATGAAGATAGATTTCGACCGTTAATTTCCGCTATAGTAAATTTGGCTTTGAACTTAATTTCTGTTAATTATATTGGAATATATGGAATAGTACTTTCTACAATTGTTGCCCTGGGAGTTATAGAAATTCCTTGGTTATTACAAAACATATTTACAGTTATGTATGATACCTCATTATTCAAGGATTATTTTAAAATGTTTGTATCGTGGATTATAGCCACAGTGTTTTCATGTGTAATCATCGCTGTACTGACCTACAAGGTGACTTTTTCTGGATGGGGTGCATTTGCCTTTTTCGTTGTAGTAAGTGTGTTGATTCCGAATATTGTTTTTCTACTTTTAATGCATAAAACGGAGGAATTCAAATTAAGTATTAGTATGGTTAATAGGATTACTCATAACAAATTGCCGATTATCAAGAACTTATAACTTGTAAAAGTAGAGGAAATGTCAAGTTAATTGATCACTATTGGATTATGCTTTATTTATGAGATTGGATAAAAGACAAACAAATATTAAGGTCAGATGAATGGCTTCAGATCAGTATGCTGGATAATATGGTTTTAGGGTATTCAAGAACAAAAGATTTGGATGAGAAAACGGTACAATCTGGAGTTGTTGTGCCGCGAAAACGTTATTTATCAAGCTTTGCAAACCCACCACGACAACAGAATAAATATATACTGTTAGATAAATCTTTACGTAAAAAAGATTTTGGACAGTTCAAACTGCTGTGTGATAGATGGAGGTATTTATAAATTGTAAATTTGCCAGAAATACCACCTTGAGTTACGAAAATAACTATTTGAACACGAAAAATGAAGCAATAATGTTATGTGGAAAGAATGAAATCAAAAGTGAAGAGAAAAAAAGTATACTTCATAACAGTTGTTATTGGATTTGCTATATGCATGGTCGGAGTTATATTTGGAAGCCGATTGGTATTTCAGCGAACCTGCGAAAGAAGAACTACTCCATGGTCAGATTTAGGTACTGCAGACGATGATGAATATAGAATTCTCATAGATGCATATAAAATAAAAAATCAATCAAATGAAACTGTTATGATACAAGCATTTGATAATACAAAACTGATAGGTCATTATTATGAAAGAGAAAAAGGTGCGCCTTTAATTGTGTTTTTTCATGGATTGTGGGGGCACAGTTATTTGGATGGCGTGCCAATATATAGAATTACACAAAAACACAATTGGAATCTTCTACTATGTGACTTACGCGCACAGGGAGATAGTGAAGGGGAATTCTCAACATTAGGAGTGCTAGAAAAATATGATTGTCTTGATTGGGTAGAATGGGCACAAAATCGCTTTGGAGATAAAAATCCTATTTTTCTTATGGGAGTTTCAATGGGAGCATCAATTGTGATGATGAGCAGTGATTTGGAGTTGCCTGATTCAGTATATGGAATTATTGATGACTGTGGTTTTACATCTACATTGGACGTGATAAAGCAGAATAATAACAAGAAAATATCAAAATACATACCCATAAATCTATTTCCTACTATGCTTAATGTAGGAACAAAGATTTGGGGGAGTTTTGATTTATCAGACGCAGATGCGTGTAAGGCTTTAGCACATACCGATATTCCTCTTTTAATCATTCACGGTGACGAAGATATGCAGGCACCTTTATCTATGGCTTATAAACTATACGATAGTTGTAATGGTGAAAAGCAGTTATATATAGTTCATGGGGCAGATCATTCAGAAAATTATAGAAAAGACCCGGGAGGATATGAGAAAATTGTAACAAAGTTTATTGAAGAACGCATTGAAAGAAAGGGTGACTAAAATGAAAACAACATTACTTATCATGGCCGCCGGAATCGGCAGCCGTTTTGGAACAGGAATCAAGCAGTTGGAGCCAGTGGATGATGCTGGACATATCATCATGGACTACTCAATCCATGATGCGATTGAAGCAGGCTTCAACCATGTAGTATTTATCATCCGTAAGGATATCGAGAAGGAGTTTAAAGAGGTTATCGGTGATCGTATTGCCTCCATTTGCTCTTCTCATAATGTAACTGTTGACTATGCTTTCCAGGATATCAATGATATCCCGGAAACTCTGCCAGAAGGCCGGACAAAGCCGTGGGGAACTGGTCAGGCTGTGCTTGCTGCAAAGGAAGTTCTTGATACCCCGTTCATCGTTATCAATGCAGATGATTACTATGGCAAGGAAGGTTTCAAGGCAGTCCATGAGTATCTGGTGAATGGTGGCAAGTCCTGCATGGCAGGCTTTGTGCTGAAGAACACGCTGTCCGATAACGGTGGGGTGACCCGTGGTATCTGCAAGATGGATGAGGAAGACAACCTGACTGAGGTTGTGGAGACCAAGAATATCGTAAAGACTGCAGATGGAGCAGAGGCAGACGGTGTGGTTGTTGATGTGAATTCTTTGGTTTCCATGAATATGTGGGGCTTGACTCCCGATTTTCTGGATGTACTGGAAGAAGGCTTCAAAGAGTTTTTCGAGAAGGAAGTTACGGGAAATCCTCTGAAAGCAGAGTATCTGATTCCTATTTTCATCGGTGAGCTGCTGGAGCAGGGCGAGATGTCTGTGAAGGTTCTGAAGACCAACGACACCTGGTACGGAATGACCTACCATGAGGACGTTGCAGCAGTAAAGGGCAGTTTCAAGGAGATGCTGGAGAACGGCGTGTACAAGGCTGACCTGTTCAGTGATCTGTAAACAGCGATGAAAGAAACGATTGATTTACTCGGAAAGATCATCACAAACATCCTGACTGCTCTCTATGAGCCATTTGGATTTTCACTCCTGCTTTCCTTCCTTGCCATGTTTTTCTACCTGTATGCGTATGAACCTTCCGCAGCAGGTAAAGGATGGAAGAGTGCCATAGTGACATGGTATCAGAAATTCAAAGAGAGTATATTCTTTCGGAAGCTGTTTCTATTGGCGTTCGTGACTTCACTTATTCTATTCCGAACTCTGTTAAATCGCGATTTGTGGATGAATCCATTATCCAAAGTCATGGGCGGTTGGGGGATCTGGGAGACCGTGAATGGTGAACAGCAACTAACCACCGAGTGCATCGAGAACGTAATCATGATGGTACCGTTTTCAGCGGTAGTGATGTGGACATTCGAAGAAAAGATAGGAAACGGCTGGAAGAAGATACTGTGGCAAAGCGGTAAGATAGCATTTATCTTTTCTGTAAGTATTGAGACGCTACAATTATTGCTTCGCTTGGGTACATTCCAGCTATCAGACATCTTCTATAACACAGTCGGCGGAGTGCTAGGCGGCGTGTGTTACTGTGGAATCATGAAGGTAAGAAAGCGTCTGTAAAACTGGCTGAAATTGTGATATACAGGGAGCGGAAGCTCCCTGTGCTGCTCGAATGAATCACACACCTCTTTGTGGTGAGCAGCAGGCAACGATCTTATGATCGGCGAAGATGTGATGAACTATATTAAGATAATGAAGGAGCAAGAGCCATGGATGCTAAAGAGTATAATAAGATTATGGAACGTCTGGACTTTATTGAGTTCCGTCAGCAATTGCTTTTTGATAACGATGATGTGAGCCGTAGTATTTTTGAGTATGGTTTAACCAGAGAACAGTACAAAAGAATCATGGATCTTATGCAAGATTACAGAGAACGCATTGAGCGAGGCGAAAAGTGTGGTCATGGTGGGTTTGAACAGGCAATGTACGAAATTGTTCCAGACCATAGAGGTGATTATCACATGTGTGAGGAACTTGTAAAAGGATTCAGAGACGAGAATAGATGGGAAGAAGTTTTTGATAATTTATATGGAGAAATGTCCAAGTATTCTTATTTGAAGTTAAAAGATGAGTAAAATTATGTGGAGTACTGTTGGAAACGTAGCAAGTATTGTCACGATTGTCGGATTTGTAATTACGATTTGGCAATTATTTGCATTAAAGAATTCAGTAAAAAAATCTGAACAAGCCATACGAGAAGTACTTGATGATAAAGAGTATGAAAAACTAAAACATATTTTAGAAGCCACTGAAAATCAGCTTAAAGAAGTTAGTAGTTTATTGATTACAGTAGATAAACAAGGAGTTAACCAAAAATCAATAAGAGAACGCTGTGTTAATGTTTGCAGCGAACTTAACAAGTGCTATATTTCTTTGCCAAGTGGAGATAGCTATAGTAATATTAAGAATCAGTTTGTGGAAGCAAGAAACCATATGGAATCTTTTGTTGATGGAGAACTAAAAAGTAAATCAGAGATGAAGGAGGCACGCGCGTTTCTTGAAAATGCAATGGAAGGAATAAAGAAAGCCGAGGAAGAATTTGCAGAGAAAAAAGTTCAAGCGGCTACTCATAGAAATTGATTTTAATTGCACAGACTTAAGACATATTGCCCTCACCCCAACACAGTGCTATACTTAAACAACTATAAAAGGAAAGAGGTTATCACCATGCCCAGAACGAAAGGCAGCAAAAACCGTCCCAAAACCAATATCACCAAAGACTACGCATCCCAGATTGCAGAAAAGCAAGAGACTATTGCGTCTCTGAATGCTGAGATCGCATCCATCACCGCAAACATTGACACTTTGAAGGCTGACCTGAAAGAGAAGAAGACTGCTCTGAAGAAGGCCGAAAAAGAAGTGACATCCCTGGAAGCGAAGAAGGCAAAGGAAGATGCTAAGACCGCAGAGAAAGCAAAGAAGGCTGAAGCCGAGAGTGTGGTTAAGAGATTATTAGCCAGTGCTATGAGCGCGGATGAAATCCTTGAAAGACTGAAATAAACAAGAACCCAAGAAAAAATAAATGCCGTGTGGACAAACTGAACTCCAGAAGTTCACACGGTATTTTTTGAAGGTTGCCGTATAGTTTATAACGAAAATAAAAGAAGAACAAAATTTAAAGAAATGGAGCGTGAGAAAATGAATTTATCAAAAATACATCATATTGCAATCATCGTATCTGACTACGAAGCTGCTAAGGATTTCTATGTGAACAAACTGGGATTCTCTGTTATCAGAGAGAACTATCGCCCGGAGCGCAAAGACTGGAAGCTGGATCTTCGTGTTAATGAATACACAGAGCTAGAGATTTTCGCTGAGGAAAACCCGCCGAAGCGTGTGAACCGCCCGGAAGCATGTGGGCTGCGTCACCTTGCTTTCTGTGTAGAGAGTGTGGAGCAGACGGTGAATGAGCTGGCGGAGGTAGGTATTGAATGTGAGCCGATTCGTGTTGACGATTATACCGGAAAGAAGATGACTTTCTTCCATGATCCGGATGGTCTGCCGCTGGAGCTGCACGAATAAGCATGGGAAAGAAAAGAGCGTATAAATCTCGGAAGCCCGGTGGAGGCCGAAAGAAGCTGAAGCCAGAGTACGATGCCGGGAAAAATCTGAAAGAGCAGATGGAAAGTGCTGT
>OIWK01001827.1_pt1 | contig 18613 bp, 15 predicted proteins | sample 1587401 | NCBI WGS metagenome assembly OIWK01 (sample SAMEA3888911, study PRJEB22519) | human gut metagenome | biome: human gut; feature: human-associated habitat; material: faeces | place: Denmark | collected 2009
TGGTAGACCCCACCAAGTTCGACGCCGAGATGCTGAAGCAGATCACCACCGGTGCCTGCATCAGTGCCGTAGGTACGCTCGTAGAGAGCCAGGGTGCAGGTCAGACATCTGAGATACAGTGCGAGAGCCTCGAGGTGTACGGACTCTGCGGCAGCGACTACCCGATGCAGAAGAAGGGTCAGTCGTTCGAGTACATGCGCCAGTACGCCCACCTGCGTCTGCGCACCAACACATTCGGTGCCGTGATGCGCATACGCCACAACATGGCTATGGCTATCCACACCTACTTCCACGAGCACGGCTACTTCTACTTCAACACTCCGCTCATCACCGCAAGCGACTGCGAGGGTGCCGGTCAGATGTTCCAGGTTACGACCAAGAACCTCTACAACCTGAAGAAGACCGAGGACGGCAAGATCGACTACTCTGACGACTTCTTCGGCAAGCAGACATCGCTCACCGTGTCAGGACAGCTCGAGGGCGAGCTCGGAGCAACAGCGCTCGGAGCCATCTACACCTTCGGTCCGACATTCCGCGCAGAGAACTCGAACACTCCGCGCCACCTGGCTGAGTTCTGGATGGTAGAACCGGAAGTGGCATTCCTCGACCTCGCCGGACTCATGGACCTTGAGGAGGACTTCATCAAGTACTGCATCCGTTGGGCACTCACCAACTGCAAGGACGACATCGAGTTCCTCAACAAGATGATCGACAAGAGCCTCATCGCACGTCTCGAAGGCGTACTCAACTCCAAGTTCGTTCGTCTGCCTTACACCGAGGGTATCCGCATCCTGCAGGAGGCTATACAGAACGGCAAGAAGTTCGAGTTCCCATGCGAGTGGGGCGACGACCTCGCTTCGGAGCACGAGCGCTACCTCGTGGAGGAGCACTTCAAGAAGCCGGTCATTATGACCAACTATCCGAAGGCTATCAAGGCGTTCTACATGAAGATAGACGCAGATGAGAGCGGCTTCGGCGGCAAGAGCGGTCAGACCGTTCAGGGTACCGACGTACTCTTCCCGCAGATTGGCGAGATCATCGGCGGTTCTGTACGCGAGGAGAGCTACGACAAGCTGATGAACGAGATTGAGGAGCGCAACATACCGATGAAGGATATGACATGGTACCTCGACACACGCAAGTACGGCTCATGTCCGCACGCAGGCTTCGGTCTCGGCTTCGAGCGTCTCATCCTCTTCGTAACAGGTATGCAAAACATACGCGACGTTATCCCATTCCCACGCACTCCGAAGAGCGCAGAGTTCTAAACGACTTTATTAAAGACACACTATACCAATGGGGTGCAGCAGGCAAACACCTGTTGCACCTTTTTTTCATTTTGTCTGTAGCGATTAAGCATTTACCGATTTTTATGCTTATCTTTGCACACAATACAAAATACACAAATCAGTTTATGACCGATCTTGCAAGCTATTTCCCCATAACCGATCCCACCTTGATATTCTTTGTGGTGATGCTCATCATTCTGTTTGCCCCAATCATCATGGGCAAGCTGCGCATCCCGCATATCATTGGCATGGTGCTCGCCGGAGTAGCCATAGGCAAGTACGGCTTCAACATCCTTGCGCGCGACGACTCGTTTGAACTCTTTGGCAAGGTAGGACTCTACTACATCATGTTCCTCGCCTCACTCGAGATGGATATGGAGGGCGTAAAGCGCAACAAAGGGCGGTTCTTAGGTTTCGGCGTGCTCACGTTCGCCTTTCCGCTCATCCTCACCTACTTAGCCAGCACCAAGCTGCTCGGCTACCCGGTGTTCGCCTCGCTACTGTTAGGATGCCTTATGGCATCGAACACGCTCATCGCCTACCCCATCGTCGGCCGCTACGGTCTGCAACGCAAGCCAAGCGTCACACTATCGGTAGGCTCCTCAATGATTTCGCTGCTCATGGCACTCGTGACGCTCACTGCCATCGTCGCCTCTTATGGAGGCGAGACGAGCGTGTGGTTCTGGCTGCTCTTCGTGGGCAAGTTCGTGGGCTACTGCGTAGCCATGTTCCTGCTCATACCGCGCCTCACACGCTGCTTTCTCCGACGTTATAGCGACTCCGTCATGCAGTTCATCTTCGTTATGTCGATGCTCTTTATGAGTGCGGCAGCAAGCGAGGCGGTGGGGTTGGAAGGCATTATCGGTGCGTTCGTAGCCGGCATCATTCTGAACCGCTACATACCGCACGTGTCGCCACTAATGAACCGCATCGAGTTCATCGGCAATGCGCTCTTCATACCCTACTTCCTCATCGGCGTAGGTATGCTCATCAACGTGCGACTGCTCTTCGAGAGCAGCACCATAATCATCGCCATGCTCGTCATCGCAGGCTTCGGAACGCTCGGCAAAGCCATCGCAGCCTATAGCGCAGCCTCCATATTCCGCCTGCCGAAGTCGTCGGGCAACATGATGTTCGGACTCACCTCGGCACACGCAGCCGGTGCCATCGCCATGCTTATGATTGGTATGCGCGTAGAGCTGGAACCAGGCAAGCCACTCGTCACCGACGACATGCTGAACAGCGTGGTGCTGATGATTCTCGTGACGTGCATAATCTCAACAATGATGACCGAGCGTGCGGCGCAACAGATTACGCTGCGCGACCGTGAGATGCCGAGCGACGAGAAGCCGACAGCCGAGGAGAAGATACTCATCCCGCTGAAATACCCCGAATACGCGCAACGCCTCGTCAACATGGCGATGCTCATGCGCAACCCGAAGAACACCACACAACTCGTGGGCTTGAACGTGGTGTACGACGACGACGACATGCAGCGCAACCTGGAACAGGGCAGCCGACTGCTCGAGCGCATGACACAGTATGCTGCATCGGCAGATATGACCATGCAGACGCAGGTGCGCGTGGCAGCGAACATTGCCAACGGCATACGCCACGCCTTCAAGGAGTTCCGCGCTACGGACATCATAATAGGTATGCACATGCACCCAGAGGTGTCGCAGAAGTTCTGGGGCGCGTTCCACCAGAGCCTCTTCAACGGCCTCAACTCGCAGATAATAATGGCTCGTCTCAACCAACCGCTCCCCACGATACGCCGCATAAAGGTGGTAGTACCGTCGAGAGCACAGTTCGAGCCTGGCTTCTATCGTTGGCTCGAACGCCTGTCGCGCTTGGCGTGCAACATGGAGTGCCACACGGAGTTCCACGGACGTGGCGACACACTGCCGCTCATAGCCGAATACATCAAGCACCACTACCCCACGATGCGCTGCTCGTTCACCGAGATGGCCCACTGGAACGAGATGCCACGCATAGCGGAGAGCATACAGAAGGACCACCTCTTCGTAGTGGTTACGGCACGAAAGGGTACCGTGTCGTTCAAGAATGCGTTGGAGCATCTGCCCGAAGAGATAAAGCACCACTTCTCTGGCTCGAACATCATGATCATCTTCCCCGACCAGCATGGCGACGCAATGGACGAAATGACCTTCGCTCAGCCGCAGCATACCGAGGATCAGAGTGCATACGAGGCAATCGGAAAGTGGATAAAGAAGAAATTTTGAGTTTTGAATTAAAAAGCTAATCTCAACACCTCAACATAACAACATCTCAACATCATATGATCGACATAAAAGGAATAACCAAGAGCTTCGGCTCGCTGCAAGTGCTCAAGGGCATCGACTTGCATATAGACAAAGGAGAAGTAGTGAGCATTGTCGGCCCGAGCGGTGCCGGCAAGACAACACTGCTGCAGATAATGGGTACACTCGACAAACCCGACAGTGGTGCTATCAGCGTTGACGGTGTCGACGTGATGCGCCTCTCGTCGAACAAGCTGAGCGACTTCCGCAACCAGCACATCGGCTTCGTCTTCCAGTTCCACCAGCTGCTGCCGGAGTTCACCGCCCTCGAGAACATCATGATACCCGCCTACATCGGTGGCAAAGGCACGGCGGAGGCGAAGAAACGCGCCCTCGAACTGCTCGACTTCATGGGACTTGCCGACCGCGCCAACCACAAACCCAACGAACTCTCGGGTGGCGAGAAGCAGCGCGTGGCTGTGGCACGTGCACTGGTGAACAACCCGGCAGTGGTGTTCGCCGACGAACCTTCAGGCTCGCTCGACTCGAAGAACAAGGCAGAGCTGCACCAGCTCTTCTTCGACCTGCGCGACAAGTTCGGACAGACGTTCGTCATCGTCACACACGACGAACACCTCGCCTCTATCACCGACCGCACAATACACATTGTGGACGGACAGATAAAGGTGTAACATTAGTGAACATCATTAACAAGGGTATGGCAGGAATGCACATACCCTCCTACAAGCAACCAAACGAACAACAAAACAATATGATAAAACTCGGCGACTACAATAAAATGACCGTCGTGAAGGAGGTGGACTTCGGCATCTACCTCGACGGCGGCGACGAAGGAGAAATACTCATGCCGAAGCGCTATGTGCCCGAAGGCACAAAGCCGGGCGACGAACTAAACGTGTTCATCTACCTCGACCAGGACGAGCGACCAGTGGCAACGACAGAGACACCGCTGTGTAAGGTGGGCGACTTCGCCTACCTCGAAGTGTCGTGGGTGAACGAGTACGGAGCATTCCTCAACTGGGGCTTGATGAAGGATCTCTTCTGCCCGTTCCGCGAGCAGAAAAAGCGTATGCAGAAGGGCGAGAGCTACATCGTACATGTACACATCGACCCGGAGAGCTACCGCATCGTGGCATCGGCTAAGGTAGAGAAGTACTTCGCAGAGCGTCACCCGTTCTACAACCACGGGCAGGAGGTAGACCTACTGGTATGGCAGAAGACAGAGATGGGCTTCAAGGTGATCATCGACAACTGCTACCCGGGTCTGGTCTACGAGGGACAGGTGTTCCGCTACCTGCACACCGGCGACCGCGTGAAGGGATACATCGGCACCGTCCGTCCCGACGGGAAGATCGACGTTACGCTGCAACCTACCGGACGACAGCAGACACTCGACTTCGCCGACACGCTGCTACAATACCTCAAGGAGCATGGCGGCAAGTGCGACCTGGGCGACAAGAGCGACGCAGAAGACATCAAGCGACGCTTCCAGGTGAGCAAGAAGGTGTTCAAGCGTGCCGTTGGCGACCTCTACCGCCAGCGACTCATCAGCATAACACCCGACGGACTGACACTCAACTAACTACTCTTGAAAACTAAACCAAAACACAATGGAGCCGAACAATCTACTAAACTGCATAAAAGCATTCGCTAAACGAATATGCGCAACGCTTCTCGCCGCACTCGCTGTGTCGCTACTGACCATCGGGTGCGGCGACAGAAGCGCACCCGACGCTAACAATAGCGACTCAACACGCATAAACAAACTCAAGCAGATTGACGACTCGGTGATGACCCTTGCACCTTCTGTCAAGCAACTCATCGCCGACGGCATACGCACTGCGCCCGACAGTATGACCGCCTACGAGTACCGCCTGCGCGAAGCACGCTACCTAACGCTCACCGACCACCCCGAACGCTCTAAAGACCAAATCGAAGACATACTGCGCTTCGCCGAACAGCAACAAAAACGGGAACTGAACAACGCAGAGAAGCGACGACTCAACACGCTCATCGCCGGCGCATACAACTGTCGCGCGGCTTACTACCACAATTTCCATCGCAAGCAGCATCAAGCCATACAACTTTATAAGGCAGCTTACTCATTGCTTGCCAACAGCGACTCCAAACACAACATGCCGAAGGTGTGTGCCAACCTTGCCGACGCCTACATACAGGACAACAACATGCCGATGGCAGCGCAGTGGTATCGACGTGCACTCTTCCTCGTCGACTCGCTCGCACTGCCCCCGAAGGAGAACGTCACACTCTACATGGGACTGGCGCAGATATACCTCTCGCTGCACGACTTCGACACCGCACTACATTATTATAAAGCTACAGAGGAGCATTTCAACATGATGTCGCCGTCGATGCAGGCTTACTTCCTAAACAACTTCGGCAACTACTACTACTTTAAAAAGAACTACCGACAGGCTCTTGACAAGTTTCTGCGTATGAAGCAGAACCTCGAACGCCATGGTATGCAGAACAATTTCGACATGTACCTGTGCAAGGTGAACCTCGCCGATGTCTATCTCAACCTCGACAGCATCCGCACAGCACAACGCTACCTCGACGAGGTGGAGCCTTATTTCCACAAGCGCGACGACTTCACGGCACTCCACTACTGCAAGACAATACGCATCGGCATAGCCACAAAGACAGGCAACATCGCCACCGCGCAACGCCTGATTGCAGACAACGACGAAACACAACACCCCGTGCAGTACACACTCGTGAACTTGCGCAACCGCTACCTACAGAAGTACTACGAGCAGGTGGGCAACTTCCGCCGCGCCTACGAACTGTTGCAGAGCAACTACGCGTACAACGACTCGCTCGAACATAACCACTCCAACATGCGCTCAGCCGACATCATGGCACGCTTCACAAGCGACACACTGCAGCTGCGCCACGACTTGATGATTGAACACAAGAACGCCACCATCGCAAAGACGAAAAACCAGCTGACACTCGCCATCGCTATCATGCTGATACTCGTGTTGATACTCATACTGTGTTCATGTACATAAAACGCAAACAGCTGAAGGCACAGATGGATATTATGAACCTGAGCCTCAACATCGTGCGCAACCGCATCTCGCCCCACTTCGTGTTCAACGTGCTGAACAACAAGATTATCAACTCCGAACAGAGCGAGGCAACGGAGCTGCAGGACCTGACACGCCTCATACGCACCAACCTCGATATGTCGCGACAGCCTGCCGTGACGCTCGCCGAGGAACTCGACTTCGTGGAGAAGTACATCCGCGTGGAGCGTTTCATGTTAGGCAGCGACTTCGTGTGGCACATCAACGTTGCACCCGACGTAGACCGTGAGCAGGTGCGCGTGCCGTCGATGTTCCTGCAGATACTCACCGAGAACGCCATCATACACGGACTGAAGGGATGGGACGGACACAAAGAACTGACCATCGACGTACACCGCGAGCAACGCACCACCGTCATCAGCGTAAGCGACAACGGACCGGGCTTCAACGCCTCTAACGGAACGTTCAAGAAGAAGACCGGAATGGGCATCATATCGCAGACCATAGCGATAACCAACATGCATAACAAGAACAAAATACGCTTCGAGATTACCAACATAGAGAACAACGGAACTGTCTGCGGATGCCGTGCCACACTGCGCGTGCCCGACGGAGTGAGGTTCCTATAACAACTAAAAAGAAAAGACTTATGATGAAGATCGTAATTGTAGACGACGACAGAGCTGCCGCTGACGCACTCGCCCAAAAGTTATCCACCTTCGACGAGACACAGCTATGCGGCATAGCCCTCAACGGCATGGACGGACTGCGCCTCGTGAACGAGACGCGACCCGACGTACTGTTCCTCGATATCGAGCTGCCCGACATCTCGGGCATTGAGTTTCTGGAACGTGCCAACATTCTGCCACAATACAAGTGCCGCACGGTGATGTACACCACGCACGACCGCTTCATGCTGTCGGCGTTCCGCAACAAGGCGTTCGACTATCTGATGAAACCCATCGACGACACCGAGCTGCGCAACATCATACGCCGCGTGTGCATCGAGATGGCTGGCGTACCCGATGCTGATAACACCTCTGCTGCTCATCAGCCTACCGACACAAGCTCACCAACTGCCGACTTTGGCAACTACAACGCGCTTGATGCTGACAACGGCATCACCTGCCGCAACAACGGCAAGTTCATCGTCTACACCAACTCCGTCGACTTCCGACTGGTGGACATACGCGAGATTGGCGTGCTCACCTACAACCGCGAGCTACACCTGTGGGAGATGACACTCTCCAACCAGAAAGCGCCTATACGCCTGAAGCGCAACGTTGGCAGCGATGCATTGCTCTCGCTGAACAACCAACTGGTGCGCGTGAGCCAAAAGCACATCATCAACCTCGGCTACCTCATGGAGGTGACAAACAACACCTGCCGCTTCTATCCGCCGTTCGATAAGGTTGAGGATGTGAAGGTGGGACGGCTCTTCCGCAAGAAACTCATCGACCAGTTCTGCAACCTATAAACACCAAAGCAGAACATATCAACAAGAGGTATAAAAAAAACAAAAGGCAGAAATACGCAATGTATTTCTGCCTTTGTTTTTCTTGTTGTCTGACGGGTGATTACTCAGCTGAAGGAGCAACAACGCGACGCTCAGCGATACGTGCCTTCTTACCAGTAAGGTTGCGGAGGTAGTAGAGCTTAGCGCGACGTACCTTACCGCGCTTGTTCACCTCGATGCTGTCGATGTTCGGCGACTCGATAGGGAAGATACGCTCTACACCTACTGTGCCTGACATCTTACGAACGGTGAAACGCTTCTTGTCTCCGTGACCAGAGATCTTGATAACTACACCACGGTAGAGCTGAATACGCTCCTTTGTACCCTCGATAATTTTGTAAGCGACTGTGATTGTGTCACCTGAACGGAACTCAGGGAACTTCTTGCCGGTTGCAAATGCTTCTTCAGCAACTTTAATTAAATCCATTTCTTTTGATAATTAAATTTGTTTATCGTTCTCGCGCAACATAATCGGGCTACTCATCTTCCCGTCATCGGTTACGCCGAAAAGCGGTTGCAAAGTTACGACTTTTTATTCGTTCAGCAAAATTTTATCAGAAATAATGAGTACCTTTGCACTAAGTTTATATAAAGTTTAACATAACACTATTAAAATCAAAACTCACATATAATGAACCGATTACACACCATAAGCCTTTCGGCTGCCGCCCTTGCGCTCGCCCTCGCTTCGTGCTCTACGAAGCAGTACCAGGTGGCATCAGTGGAGCGCACACGTATACTCATCGACTCGCGCTACGACAACAGTACCGACCCAGAGGTGCAGAAAGCCAACGCTGCCCTGCTCGTACACAAGAAGCAGGTGGACGCGGAGATGAACCCCGTGCAGGGCTACGCTGCCACCGACCTGTGGGTAAAACGCCCGGAGAGTCCGCTGTCGAACCTGCTTGCCGACATACTCGTATGGAGCAGCCCGAAGTTCGACGAGCAGCCCGACTTCGCCATATACAACGTAGGCGGAATACGTGCCGCGCTGAGCAAGGGTGCCGTGACACGCGGCAACATACTCGACGTGGCTCCGTTCGAGAACAAGATATGCTTCCTCACGCTCAGCGGCAACGACGTATTGGAGCTGTTCGCGCAGATAGCCATGCGCCACGGCGAGGGATTGAGCCATTCGCTGCGCCTCACCGCCACGGCTGACGGCAAGCTCGTCTCTGCCACTGTCAACGGCAAGCCCGTCGACCCCAACGCTAAGTATCGCGTGGCTACACTCGACTACCTGGCACAGGGCAACGACCACATGGAGGCGTTCCGCAAGAAGACCGACGTGGTGTCGCCCACAGGCGAAGAGAACAACGTGCGCTTCCTCATCGAGCAGTACTTCAAGGCTGCCAACGACAAAGGCGAAGCGGTGAGCCGCACCGTGGAGGGACGCATGACAATCGTTGAAAAGTAAAAAAGTAAAAGAGTAAAAAGAATAGGAGGTATGGGCATCTTGCCCATACCACGCAGCCTAAAAGCATATAACAATGAAACGATACATACTTACCATAACTCTTGCGCTTGCCACCACGCTCAGCGCGGCAGCGCAGAAGACCATAGAGATACTGCACACCAACGACACGCACAGCTGCATCATGCCGCTCAACCCCAACCTCGCCGACACGCTCGTAGCCGGCAGAGGCGGCTTCATACGCCGCATGGAGATGATACGCCAGGAGCGTGAAGCCAACCCAGACGTACTGCTCTTCGACTCGGGCGACTTCTCGCAAGGCTCGCCCTACTACACCCTCTTCAAAGGCTCGGTGGAGACGGAGCTTATGTCGGCGATGAAGTACGACGCTGTGGCGATAGGCAACCACGAGTTCGACTTCGGACTGGAGAACATGGCACGCATCTTCCGCGAAGCCAAGTTCCCCATCGTCTGCGCCAACTACGACTTCCGTGGCACCGTCGTCGACGGACTCACCAAGCCCTACATCATACTGAAGCGCAACGGCTTGCGCATCGGCGTGTTCGGCATATCGCCGAAGCTCGACGGACTGGTCGATGCGACGAAGTGCGTAGGCGTGAAGTACCTCGACCCCGTAGCCACAGCCGACAAGGTGGCACGCGAGTTGCGCCACGACAAGAAGTGCGACGTGGTGATATGCCTCTCACACCTCGGCTGGGACATGCAGGACGACGTGGACGATGCCGACATGCTCGCACAAAACCACGACATCGACCTCGTGCTCGGCGGACACTCCCACTCCTACTTCACCGAGCTGAAGTATGCGCCCAACGCCGACGGCAAACTCATACCCGACGACCAGAACGGCAAGCACGCCGTGTTCGTGGGAAAAATAAAACTCAGCGTAGAGAGAAAATAAATGTTAAATGTAATACCTATTTGTAGGTATATCGAGGAAAAACACTACCTTTGCAACTACTACAAAAGTAGGTATCAACTGAAACAATAAACATTTAACAATAACAATTTAAACATTAAAGATTATGGCTTACGTAATTGGTGACGACTGCATCGCATGCGGTACATGTATTGGCGAGTGCCCAGTAGAGGCTATCTCTGAAGGCGAAAAGTATTCAATCAACCCTGACCTCTGCACAGAGTGTGGCACATGCGCAAGCGTTTGCCCGCAGGAGGCTATCAGCCTTGGCGAGTAAGGATTTGATTTCCGATAAATCAAGACATAATGGTCGGTTGGCGCAATGCTAACCGACCATTTTCATTTTAACACTTCTGTTTCACCGAACAGCAACGGTTGATAATAAAACATTACAATGCAATCTTTATTGTCACACGCACTTGTTTATATGTCAATTAATTAGTAACTTTGCGTTGTAATACATCAATAACAGAATATATTCAATCGGAACAAAACAAATTCAAGCAAAAAGAATAAACAACTAATTATAAACAACTAAAAAACCAAGCATTATGATTAAACATCTACGCTTTTTCATGCTTAACCTGCTCGTGCTCGTTAGCGCAGCGGTTATGGCGCAGACGACCATCGACTTTACAAAGCTAACATGGTCAAATCCTTTAGTACAGTCTCCCTACACATTCTCTGCAGAAAAGAATAGCGGAAGCACTGCACCTACACAAAACGGAACCACTAAAGACATTCGTCTTTATGCAAAGAACTCACTCACCGTATCTACAAGTAGTGAGAAGATGTGCACAATCGTTTTTCATATTTCTAAAAAAGGATTGGATCAATGGGCAGAATTTACACCAAACAACGGTTCGGTAACTGTATCAAAAGAAAAGCAAACCGCAACATGGGAGAATGCAGAAGGAGCAACTTCTGTTACTTTTACTGTTGGAGCCAAATGTAAATATGGTACAGCAGCAACAACTAAAGCTGGTCAATTCTGCTTTGACAGCGTTGACATAACGACACTTGGCGGTTCTTCCGACACAAGCACATCGCTCACCTTCGGCGAGGACGTAGACGGCAAGACATTCACCGTGCGCCAGGGCGACAGCTTCGCCGACAAGACAGCTACCGTCACTCCGGCTGACGCTAAAGGCTCAATCAGCTACGCAAGCGACAACGAGGAGGCTATCAGCGTGAACCCCACTACCGGTGCAGTATCATTCCTCGCTTTCGGCAAGGCTACCATCACAGCCACATTCACTCCAGAGAAGGGTTATCTCGGTTCGTCGGCTTCTTACACCATCGCATACCGCCAGGCTGCCGACCCTACAAAGGTGATCTTCGACTGCAACGAGGGCGCTTTCGACTGCTTCGGCAATGAGAACAAATACAAGGATGGCGAGTTCGCTTTCGTAGACATGAACGGCGACAGCTACACCTTCACCGTTCACAACGCTATGCTCAACAACTTCGGTGGCGGATTGCAGCTGAAGAGGGTTTATGACTCTGACGCTACACAGCAGGGCTACGTAGTTTCACCGACATTCAGCAAATTCCCTTACGGTTACCGCGTAACCGTGAAGTACAAAGACAGCAACGCTCCTGAACTCGAATGTGTGAACTATTCCGACAAGGTTGCTGTAACGGACGATGCAAACGGCACAATCACCATGGACGTACCGTTCGCTGACGGCACATTCAAGCTCTTAGGTGGCAGCAAGGTGGCTTACGTGCAGAGCATCGAGCTGACTCCGCTCGCAAAGAAGGAGGCTACTACGATGACATTCCCACAGGAAGAGTACACACTCAACATCGGTGACGACTTCACCGCTCCTACAGCAACAGTGAAGGGCGAGGACGGCGAGGCTATTGAGGGTCTCAAACTCCTCTACGCCAGCGACAACAAAGACATCGCATTGGTAGACGAGAACACTGGCAAAGTAGTCCTCGGCGACAAGGCAGGCACAGCCACCATCACAGCCTACTTCTACGGTAACGAGAAGTATGCGGCTTGCCAGGCTTCTTACAAGATAAACGTAACGAAAAAGGAACCACAGCCTGTAACGATGACATTCCCGCAGGACGTTTACACCTGCTACACCGACGAGGCTCCGCTCTTCGACGGCTTCAAGCCGACTATTAAGAACGCAGCTGGCAACGAACTCAACCTCCCCGTTAAATACTCAAGCAGCAACGTAGACTTCTGCATGGTGACCGGTAGCGGCACGGTGCTGCTCTCGCAGAACCCGGGCGAAGTGACCATCACAGCCAAGTTCGCAGGCAACGATGACTATCAGCCGGCTCAGGCTTCGTACGTCATTAAGGTGATCAAGAAGGAGAAGAAGGACGCAGGCATCTCGTTCGAAGACACAATGATAATGATAGACCTTGCAAACCCGAACACAACTGTTAAGGACCTCGGCTTCCTGAATCCGAACAACCTCGCAGTGACATACTCTTCTAACAAGACTGACGTTGCAGAGGTTGACGCAGAGGGCAACGTGACATTGAAGAAGGCTGGTCGCGTGAACATCGACGTTACATTCGCAGGCAACGACGAGTACAAGGCAGCTTCTGCTTCTTGCACACTCATCGTCAACGACTACCGCACCACACCAGAACTCTCGTTCGACCAGGAGGAGTACACAGCCAACATGCGTGAGGGTAACACTTTCAGCGGTGCTACACTCTACAACGAATTAGAGGTTGCTCCACTCTCATACACCAGCTCTAACGAAGAAGTGGCAGAGGTGGCAGCCAATGGCGTTGTAATACTTCGCAGCACGGGCGAGACAACAATCACCGTATGGTTCGCTGGCGACAAGAACTTCAAGGCGGCTTCGGCTTCTTACAAACTCAAGGTTGTCGACGAGGTGGTTGACGGCATCCAGAACATCACCATCGACAACATGCCTGAGGACGCAAAGGTTTACAACCTCAACGGTCAGCGCGTGAACACAAAGGCTCTCAAGAGCGGTGTCTACGTAGTGAACGGCAAGAAGGTAGTGCTGAAGTAAGTGCTGCTTTAGCTGTGCTAAAGTGCTACTTTATAGATACTAAAGCGCAGCTTTATTCATAAACTTACGGAAACCACAGTACCTTGTTTGGTGCTGTGGTTTCTTTCGTTTTGCCACCGCTCGCGTTCGCCGTCCAATCGGATTCCGTTCGCCACCCAATCGGATTCCGTTCGCCGTCCGATCAGATTGCGTACGCCGTCCGATCAGATTGCGTACGGTGAACGATGACTTGCATAGGCTTTCTACACTGTAAACTATGTGCATAATACTCAACTACTTATCACTGAAATGCGCACACACTATTGACATACATCAAAAAATTGCGTGTTTGGGTTGCAAAAGCGCAAGAAAAGCGCGATAAAACTTGGCGATGTGCCTCAAAATCAATACCTTTGCAATGTTTTTCATGGTATTAGATTTAAGGTTAACAAAGGTTGGGACTCGGCGGAGCCCTTTTTTTTGTGCCCATAGGTTCCAAGCAAGCAAAAAAATGTACTGCAAACATGTTGGTGCAGTTGAGACAACTGCACCCCCTAATTGGCATCTCAACAATAAAAACAAGCCAGCTTGGAATTGCAATTCTTATCTTTGCAATTCTTGTATTGTCTTCAATTTAGATAAAATCCTCACGCTCACAAATGCAAATTAATTTTCATTTGCTTCGCTTAATCGGATTTTTGCACTAACTTTGTAATTTGAAAAAGAAAAGCAAAAAACCGAAGATATGAAGATTCTAACAGGAGCTCAAATCAGAGAGCTCGACAAATATACAATAGAACACGAACCCATAGCATCCATCGACCTCATGGAGCGCTCGGCAAGAGCCATATGCAACGCCATCTGCGAGCAGTGGACACAGTCGACACCAATCGTAGTGTTCGCCGGTCCGGGCAACAACGGCGGCGACGCACTCGCCATGTCGCGTATGCTCGCAGAGAAAGGGTACGTGGTGGATGTGTTCCTCTTCAACATACACAACCACCTATCGGAGGAATGCGCCAAAAATCGCGACCGCATCATCGGCGAAGGCTTAGTGCGTAAGTTCACAGAGATAACTGCCAACTTCGAACCGCCACAACTTACCGAGAAGACGCTCGTCGTAGACGGACTCTTCGGGTCTGGACTGAAGGAACCGCTGACGGGTGGCTTCGCCTCACTCGTGAAGTACATCAACCAGTCGCCCTCGCAGGTGGTGAGCATCGACATACCATCGGGATTGATGACGGAGAGCAATCGCCCGCAGGAGGAACCTGCCGTGGTGAAGGCAAACGTGACACTGACGCTGCACATCAAGAAGCTCGCCATGTTCTTCGCCGACTGCCAGCAGTACTTAGGCGAGGTGCGCACGCTCGACATACGCCTCTCGAAATACTTCATCGACACATTCCCCTCGCTATACGACACCATTGAGACCTCGTACATCAAAAGTCTGATGCTGAAACGCGACGACTTCGCACACAAAGGCTCCATGGGCAACGCGCTGCTCATAGCCGGCAGTCGCGGCATGGCGGGCGCAGCAATACTCGCCTCGAAGGCATGTATGCGTAGTGGCGCAGGAAAGGTGACGGCACTCACTCCGCACTGCAACCTTAACATCATGCAGATGGCTGTGCCGGAGGCCATATGCCTCGTTGACCGCGAGAACTACTACTCGGAGGCTATCGACACCGACTGCTATCAAGCCGTGGGCATCGGTCCGGGACTGGGCAAGGAGGAGAGCACTGCGCTCGCACTCATGTCGCAGCTGCAACAGACCAACTGCCCCATAGTGCTCGATGCCGACGCGCTGAACATGCTCGGTGCACACGGCTCGTGGGTGCAACAGCTGCCTAACAACATGATTATGACACCACACCCGCGCGAGTTCGACCGACTCGCAGGCAGACGCATCACCTCCGACTACGACCGCCTCACATTCGCACGCGACATGGCACGCGACCTCTGCGCCTATATCATACTGAAGGGTCACTACTCGGCACTCTGCCTGCCAGACGGAGGCGTGGTGTTCAACACCACCGGCAACTCCGGAATGGCAACAGCCGGCAGCGGCGACGTGCTCACCGGCATCATCACCGCACTGCTCGCACGTGGCTACTCGCGCAAGAACGCCTGCCTCATGGGCATGTATCTGCACGGAATGGCAGGCGACATCGCCGCCAAGCGCGTAGGCAAAGAGAGTCTGATAGCAAGCGACATCATCGACAGTCTGCCCGAAGCATTCAAGAACTTAGAGAAATAGAATATGAAACACATCCTTTCAACACTAATCCTCGCCGCACTCACCACCCTACCAGCGTTCGCAGGCGGCAAGAAGGAGGCTGACGGACTCGTCTACTACCTCCCGAAAACGGCAGTGCGTGTGCACGTGCTCGTAGAGAAAAGCGTCACCACACCCGGACAGCTCAACGAGTACTCGGACCTTTACTTCAAGACCGCAGCGCCACAGGTGACAACAACCGACTACCGCATCGTTGGCGTAACGTTCAGCACAACAGCTATGCGCGACGAGAGTCAGCGCCACGTCATCGGCATCGACAAGAAGCACACAGTGCTGTCGGTAGACTGCGACGCGAATGGTGTGCTGCGCGCCATCAACACAAAGGCACCGGCAGCAAAGGAGGAGGAACCATTCCGCCCCGCACCAAAGGCGAAGCCGCTCAATCCGCGCGACTATATGAGTCAGGACATCCTCGCCGCAGCCAACCAACCAAAGATGGCACAACTCGTGGCACAGGAGATATACGACGTGCGCGACTCGCGCAACTTGCTCTCGCGTGGCGAAGCCGACTTCATGCCGAAGGATGGCGAACAGCTCCGACTGATGTACGAGCAGTTGAACCGTCAGGAGCGCGCACTCATGCAGCTCTTCCAGGGCACCACAACGGTAGACACAACAGAGTATGTCGTAACGCTCGTACCCGAGAAGAAGGCACAGCGCGTCATGGCGTTCCGCTTCTCGAAGAAGTTCGGACTCTCTACCACCGACGACCTCTCTGGCGAGCCCTACTACGTGGATATAGCAGAGGAGAACGTGACGGCAGAACCGCCCGTCGTGCACGAAATGGCTAATAAACTGAAAGACGAACTGCAACTCGCAGTGTGTCTGCCCGGAAAGATACGTCTCACACTCTCGAACAACGACAAGAAGATTGCTCGCTACGAGATGTGGGCAGCACAGTTCGGAAAGATAGAAATGCTCAACGGAGCTCTCTTCGGTAAGAAACTAACATCGAAGATACTGCTCGACAGCGCAACGGGAGCAGTCACAGAGCTGACAACCGAACCGCTCGAATAGCACCGACAGTAGACCGACACGGTTATTAAACCATATAAATAAAAAGCAGCGAAGACACAAAAGTCTTCGCTGCTTTTATTTGTTCAAATCATTATTTCTTATTTCTGTTGGCACGCTGCTCGCGATACTTCGCCTTCTGACGTGCCGAACCACTACCATGGGCACCTGTGATGTATTTCTTCTTCTTTGCCTTGGTCTTCACTTTGCCGTCATCGTCCTTTCTGCCCGATGCGCCGCCACGACCCCAAGAAATGCCATTAGCAATGATTGCATCAATATCGTCACCTTTGCTCATATCTTTCTTTATTTATTAATGATGGAAGAGGCGCACACCAGTGAACGCCATTGTGATGCCATACTTGTCGCAGGTATCAATAACATTATCGTCGCGAACCGATCCGCCTGCCTGTGCGATGTACTCTACACCGCTCTTGTGCGCACGCTCGATGTTGTCGCCGAACGGGAAGAACGCATCTGAGCCGAGTGCTACGCCGCGGTTCTCTGCTATCCATGCCTTCTTCTCCTCCATGGTGAGCACCTCGGGTTTCTCCTTGAAGAAGAGCTGCCATGTGCCGTCGCGCAGCACGTCGTCGTGGTCCTCTGAGATGTATACGTCGATGGTGTTGTCGCGGTCGGCGCGACGGATGCCGTCAACGAACGGAAGGTTCATCACCTTCGGGTGCTGACGCAACCACCAGATGTCTGCCTTGTTGCCAGCGAGACGTGTGCAGTGGATACGGCTCTGCTGACCGGCACCGATGCCGATAGCCTGACCGTCCTTCACGTAGCATACAGAGTTCGACTGTGTGTACTTCAGTGTGATGAGCGAGATGATGAGGTCGCGGATAGCTTCCTCGGTGAAATTCTTCGACTTTGTAGGTATATTCTCGAACAGTGCCGGGTCGTCGAGGCGCACCTCGTTGCGTCCCTGTTCGAACGTCACGCCGAACACCTGCTTGCGCTCAATTGGAGCCGGCACATAGTTCGGGTCAATCTTTATTACGTTATATGTGCCCTTGCGCTTCGCACGGAGGATTTCGAGAGCCTCGTCGGTGAAGTCGGGAGCAATCACACCGTCGCTCACCTCACGCTTGATGAGTGTAGCGGTAACAGCGTCGCAAGTGTCGCTGAGCGCCACGAAGTCGCCGTAAGAGCTCATACGGTCGGCACCACGAGCACGGGCATACGCACATGCAATCGGAGAGAGCTCCATTTTAACGTCGTCAACGAAGTACACCTTCTTCAGAGTGTCGCTCAAAGGCAGACCAACAGCGGCTCCTGCAGGCGATACGTGCTTGAACGATGCTGCAGAGGGCAGACCGGTTGCAGCCTTCAGCTCCTTAACGAGCTGCCAAGAGTTGAACGCGTCGAGGAAGTTGATGTAGCCAGGACGACCATTAAGTACTTCGATGGGGAGTTCGCCTTCTTCCATGTAAATGCGTGAAGGCTTCTGGTTCGGATTGCATCCGTACTTGAGTGCTAATTCTTTCATATAGTAATTATAAGAATGAGAAATCTTTCTAACTGCAAAATTACTACTTTTCGACTAAATTCTGCGCTTTTAACTGCATTATTTTCAATGCGAAGAGAAATCAAGAGGGGCGGCAGGTATCCCATGGAGTGCAGTTGTCCCAGGGGGTGCAGTTGTCTCAACTGCACCGATATTTCTAAAACGCATACTTCTTTGTTGGTGCAGTTGAGACAACTGCACCCCCTGAGATAGCACCCCTGACAAAAAAAATCCCCGCAGTCCCGAAGGACCACGAGGAAACACCCCTGTGGGCGTTGACGGATTCGAACCGCCGACCCTCTG
>OIWK01001839.1_pt1 | contig 18466 bp, 13 predicted proteins | sample 1587401 | NCBI WGS metagenome assembly OIWK01 (sample SAMEA3888911, study PRJEB22519) | human gut metagenome | biome: human gut; feature: human-associated habitat; material: faeces | place: Denmark | collected 2009
CAGATTCTTTTCGCTTCTGTATCATATTAGGCGCGTAGTTGCGGATTTGAGGATATTAAATAATGTACTGCAAAGGTATACTATTTGTCATAGACAAACAAATGGTTTTATCTATACTAATATAGATATCGTCTATTATGGATATGTCTAAAGTTTAATACCGTATTTCATAATTCCCTCACCGAGCATTCCCTGTGGCATAAACGTTTTAAGGGTATTCGTGACTGTATTCAGCATCCTTTCTCTGATATAGCCTTCCTTAATATATAGCGATACTTTGCGTTGAGAGAGAAAGTTGCTATCAAGTTTGCGTACATTGTTGCGCTGATTGTCAGATAGAAACTGGATGTGCATTTCAGGAATGATGGTGAAGCCTCCGTTTTCGTCAATAATACGGATAAGAGTTTCTATACTTCCTGCCTCATATATATGATTGCCTTTGCTTCGCGCTTTACAAAAAGAGAATGCACTATTCCTTAGACATTGGGCTTCTTTCATTATCCACATATTCTCGTGCTCCAGATTTTCTGGTTTGAACACAGGTAATTTGCGCCAGCAGCTTTCAGCCAAATAGACATAAAAGTTCTCCGTATATAGCGGAATCTCCAATACACCCGAATGTGTATTATCAGAAATGGCGATGCCTGCATCTATTTCTCCACGTACCAGCGCTTCAAGCATGAAGTCGGCCTTCATTTCGCAGATGGTAAGATCTACAGATGGGTAGTGTTCACGATAATGCTTGATAAACTTGGGTAGGATGTAAGGGGCTATAGTTGGGCCAACCGAAATAACAAACTTGCCACCAACCTCACCTTTGTCTTCCTTTACAATTTCGCTGATACGTTCTATTTCTAATAGAGCCAATTCTGCTTGACGGATTATCTTCTCACCTTCTGTAGTAGGAGCAACCGACTTATTATTGCGCTCAAAGATGCGAGTATCAAGTTCGTCCTCCAGTTTCACAAGCATTGCGCTTAGCGTAGGCTGTGACACATTGCAGGCTTCAGCCGCCTTTGCAAAACTGCGAAAGCGGTTGACTGCCACGATATATTTCAGTTGTTGGATATTCATAATTATTCACGCCCAATCGAAGTTTTCCTTTCCTGCACCAATTTCAAAATGTAGTCTGGCTATGCCTATATCCATTTTTGTATATCCCACCATAGAGAAACCTCGCTTTGCTATAACCTTAGGCTTAACTTCGGAGCCTTGTTCGTTAGGCAACAGGGTGAACGAGAACTTCTGTTGATTGATGGCAGTAGGTGCTAAGAGAGCAGCTTCAACACCATTGCGAAACCATTCTGGCGAGTCGTTGCAGACATTGCTCACTTCTTCGGCTTTCTTAATCTTATGGCTTACACCTTGTGTAGCTCCATATCCCAAGGCAATCATACATGTTAGTTTTTCGTCATCGCCCACTATGTAAGCCTCGCTCACCTTGCGATAGCTCAGTCCAGCCCAGCAAGTATTTAATCCAAGTGTTTGAGCCAGCAGTACAAGCTGTTCTCCGTAATAGCCCACACGCTCGTCAAGGTCGTCGGCCTTCTTGCCAACCATAACCAGATAGTTCTCCACACCCGAGAACTTGCCGTACGAGAAGAGTCCCGTGAAAGCCCTTGTCTCGTTGGTGACAAGCTGTATGTGCAGTCCTCCCTCAACGTTACACTCCTCTATCTTCTTCCGTAACGTCTCAACTATTTCTGCCGACAGAGGCTTATGAACGTATCTGCGCACGCTATGTCGTTGCTTTATAGCTTCAAGTAATGTCATAATCATATATATATTAATGTTTATTTGTGCTCAAAGATACACATTTTTTTCTTTATGAAAGATATCAGAGGAATATTTGTATGAATCATTAAAATAAAGTATATTTGTAAATCAAAACAACTGATTATGAAATTTCCTATTGGCATACAAGATTTTAAAACAATACGCAAGGACGGTTTTGTATACGTGGACAAGACTGCGCTGCTGTATAAGTTGGCAGACGAAGGCCAAACTTACTTTCTGAGTCGTCCAAGACGATTCGGAAAAAGCCTCCTTGTGTCAACGCTTAAATATTATTTCAGTGGAGAGAAAGATCTCTTCACTGGGCTTGCCATCGATTCATTGGAAACCAAATGGGAGCAATATCCTATATTTCATATCGACTTTAACGGAAGCGACTTCACCGTTCCTCATACCCTACAACGACTTATCAAGGGACGCGTTGAAGACTGGGAGCGCGAATACGGCTTCCAAGGAAACCCCGACTATTCACCTGGCGAACGCTTTGTCCGATTGCTTGCCCACGTACACAAGCAGACCGGCAAGCGTTGTGTGGTGCTTATTGACGAATATGACAAGCCGTTGCTTGACGTGCTTGATACGGAGCGTAAGGTGAAACTTGACGATGAGGAACTGTTGATGGAAGATTATAACCGTGAGACGCTCAAAGGTTTTTACTCTGTATTTAAGGCTGCCGACCAAGATTTGCGATTTGTGCTGCTTACGGGTGTCACCAAGTTCTCGCAGGTGAGCGTCTTCAGCGGATTCAATCAACCCGAGGACATCAGCATGAACTCAAAGTATGATGCGATATGTGGCATAACGAAGGAAGAAATGGAGACGGTGTTTCATGACGAGATTGACGCAATGGCAGAGGAAATGGGCGTGACTTCCGAAGAAGTGCGCGATATGCTGCAACGTCATTATGACGGCTATCACTTCAGCAATAAAATGACTGACATCTTCAATCCGTTTAGTGTGCTCAATGCATTAAACAGCCGTAGCATTCAGGATTATTGGTTCCGAACAGGCACACCTACTTATCTTGTACGTCTGCTCAATCATACCAACGAGAATCTGAACGACTTGACCGGCAATTATTATGATACGTCAGAGTTTGTTGACTATAGAGCAGATGTGGAGCGCCCGTTGCCAATGATTTATCAGAGCGGCTATCTGACCATAAAGGATTACGACCCGTATTCTAATTCATACTTGCTCGACCTTCCGAACAACGAGGTGAAGAAAGGTTTCTTGACGCTTCTCGCCTCCAACTATCTCGGAACAAAAGAGTCGGCAACAACGCTTGCCATTCAGCTTTATCGTGCCTTACAGCATGACGACCTCGACACATGGCGCAAGAGCCTAACGGCTTTCTTTGCAAGCATACCTTACACCATGCGCCGTAAGGATATGGAAACGGAGAAGGAACGCTATTTCCACTATACGTTCTACTTGATTTTCCGTATTCTCAGTACCTATATTGTGCTTACCGAAAAGCAGCAGAGCGAGGGAAGGGCAGACTGCATTATCGAAACAAAAAACTGCGTCTGTATCTTCGAATTCAAGCTTGACGGCACAGCTGACGAGGCATTGCAGCAAATCGAAGACAAGGGCTACGCACGTCCGTATGAGGCAGACAGTCGCCAAATACGCAAAATAGGCGTCAGCTTCTCTTCGAAGACAGGCACTATAGACGATTGGAAAGAAGCTTGATATTGTATTACATGACAGGCAAATCCACTGCAACCAATACAATATTTGCATTTATAACCGCTCAAAACTGCGATCTGAACGCACAAAGAAATCTTTGGCTCGAAATTCTTGAGTTTTGCGTGTGTAGTATTTAATATGTTTGTATACAGTGAGTTATGGTAATAGTAAGAGGGAGTGTGCAATGAATGGACATGTGAAAACCTTTCCTTTGCTTGCAAAAGGACTACTTTTACCCTCCATTTAGGCTTCAGTTGCTCTTCATTCAGGGCTTCTTTGCATTGCAAAAGTACTCCCTTTGCATTGCAAAGAAGCCCTGAATGGTAAGTAGTGATGTCTCTGGCACCTCAAAAACCGATAAAACCCGCCTCTGAAATCTCTAGAATCGATTTTTTATTTGTAACAGATTTTTACTGCTTGTACGATATTTGCATTAGTAAAATGCAATAACAGTATCTTTTGAATGAATGTTTTCTTAATGACTTCGTGACACTCATGACCTTCACGACACCCTGTCCTATTCCTTATATAGCCACAAGCCAGTTGAGCAGCATTCTCATGATGCTGCGGCTTCGTGCCGTGGCGGTGTTAATTTTCTCCTCCACGATAAACTGGGCAAGGCGGTTGCGGTAGTCTTTCTGTTGCAGCATGTCCCATAGCATGGGGTTGATGTAGGCGTATTCCACGTTGTTGCGGAGCCATCCAGGGGAGGGTGTGCTGCAACTTCTTGCGGAATGCGGATTCTTAAGGCTGAGGTTCCAGAAGTCGCTCGTTTGCAGATGGTAGAAGGGATAATAGAGTGGGGTGTATTCTGTCTGCTTAGCTATCTCGGCGTATTTTCTGAACACTTCTTCATAAATTCTTGCAAGCTGCCCATATTCAAAGCAATTCTGCGTGAACACTCCGTCCTCTATTCCCTTGATTACTGCCAACAGCAATACAGGCTTCGCTATCTTCTTTATGCCAGATCGCTTGATGCTTCCCACCCTCATGCTCTTTATCTTCCGACTAAAGCTCATAAACGTGAGGTCATAGTTTATGCTTGGTTCTTCCATGTGTGTTTTAATTGTTTGTTTATATGAACCAAAATTACACAATATCGTTGACAGCGGCAAACTTTAAAGGTAAGTCTTGTAATATTGCAGCTATTTAGTTATGGATATGTATGTACAAAAACAAAAAAGGCATAAACCATATTGCAATTAAAGAAAATTTCATTAATTTTGTATCTGGTATCTGCCATGCAGAAAGCCCGAAAGGGAAATAAGCGGGCGGGTGCTGACTTTTATAAATAGGGCGTTTACTTGACGCTTGTCTTTCAAACCGTAAACTTCGCAACTTTACAAATCACAGAAGACAAGATGGCAATGTAGATGCCCACGGTAGGTATATTGTATACCCTGCCGTGGGTTGTCGTATACATACGTTTCGTTCTTGCAACGATTACGTGTGTGTACGGCTTCCCACGTATGGGATTATATAGTATAAATTATGCGTGGGCTTTCTGCAGTTGCTCGTTTCTGTGATTGGGCAATGCGAAGGCCTACGGTTTGCGGAACGAGCGAATGGGAAAGAACCCACGCATTCTGTTTTTAAGAGCCATTAAAACTAACTTAGTTCAAACAGTTCTGATATTTGGGTTCTGTCGGAGACATAATGAAGAACGTCAGAATCTTTATGTACAAAAAATATGTTTTCTCAGGTCATGAGTCATTTCCATGTAGGATGTTGTGGCCTATAAAGGGATACGATTATATTGTTGATGGTAATAACTTCAACGACCCCAACTCAGTTGTAGAGTTGGGAGTAGGCAAGAATATGGTCGCCTCAATACGCTATTGGTTGAAGGTTTTGGGATTGACCGAACAAGACAAGCCTACGTCGATAGCCAATTATTTGTTTGATAAAGAAAACGGGAAAGACAGATATATAGAAAGTCTTGGCACGTTATGGCTTCTTCATTTCCTTCTTGTTGCAACACAAGAAGCCACTCTCTATAATATTTTGTTTCTTCGTTATCAGAAAGAGCGTAAGCAGTTTGACAAAGAGCAAATGCTGAATTATGTGAAACGCTTGATGACGGAAGACGATAAGTATAAACAATTCAACGTCAATACGGTGGGCAAGGATTTTGGCGTGCTGACCCAAAATTATGCTCAGCCTTCAAGTCCCAAGTCGTATGAGGACTATTCTTCTCTTCTGATAGACTTGAATCTTATAAGGCACGACAAATCGGACAAGTCTTTTGCATTCAACATCGACGGAAAACGTTCTGTACCTTTGGAGATATTCTTTTACGCCATCCTTAAGATGAAAGGTGAAGACCGTACTGTGTCGTATGACATATTGCAGAACGTCGGACTAATATTTTGCATGACCGATATTGAAGTGATAGGGATGATGCAGCAGATAGGCGTTGAATATTCCGAATACGTGCAGTATAGCGACAATGCAGGAATACGCCAGCTTCTTTTCAAGGAAGGCAAGAATATAGACCCCATTGATTTACTTAACAGATACTACGAAAATGCAGCAGTTTAGTTTGTCGGCAAATATAGAGGAAGGCTTAAGCAAGAACTTCCAGTATATAGTTACCCCTAATGCACGTGAAGTGGCATCCGGACTTGTGGATGGCTATCGCACAGGCATACATTCGTTCACGATTATCGGATCGTATGGCACGGGCAAGTCAAGCTTTCTGCTTGCCTTGGAGAAGGATTTGCAGAGTAAGGGCTCCTGCAGTCTTCTGAATCCGCAGACATTGTCGGCTAATTCAAAGTTTGAAGTACTGAAGATTGTAGGCGACTATAAAGACTTAGTCTCGTTGATGCGTGACAAGTTGTCGGTTGACGGAACGGCTGATAATGTGCTTGACCGATTGCGCGAAATTTACAACCGAGCCAAGAAGCAAGGCAAGTTCCTCGTGATATTCATTGATGAGTTTGGCAAGGTGCTTGAACATGCTGCGAAGAACAATCCTGAGCAGGAGTTGTATTTCATGCAGAAACTGGCTGAGTTTGTGAATGTTTCAACAAGGCAAATTCTTCTTGTCACCACTCTTCATCAGAACTTTAGTGCTTACGCTCGTAAGCTCTCTGCTTTGCAGAAGGAGGAATGGGCCAAGGTGAAGGGACGCTTCAAGGAACTTGTGTTTATAGAGCCAGTAGAGCAGTTGCTTTACCTTGCTTCCACTCAACTGAATGCAAAAAACGATGTCGGTGTCAACGTCGAGTCTATGGAAAAGTTGTGCCATCTTGCCAAGACAACAAAGTTTGTGTCGGATAGTTTCACTTCGACCACGGCATATGCCCTTTATCCGTTGGAGCCGTTTTCGGCTTACGCCATAACACAGGCCATACAGCGTTATGGACAGAATGAGCGTTCGCTGTTCTCGTTTCTTAATGCAAAGGGTGCCAACTCTTTGAGTGAATACAAGAATGGCTTCTACGGCATTGCCAATTGTTACGACTATATTTTACAGAATTTCTATTCTTATCTTAAGGATGCCAATGCCGACTCAATGCAATGGAGTTCTATGCAGGTGGCTCTTGAACGTGTAGAGGGACAAGCATGGGAGACCAAGAACGAGCTGCTTGGGGCAATAAAGATAGTAAAGACCATAGGACTGCTTAATCTGCTTGGCAATTTCTCGTTCAAGATGACGAGGGAGCAAACTGCCAACTATGTAAGCATGGCGCTCGGAGTGGAAGATGCTCTTCATATACTCAACTTGCTCGAACAGTACAAGATAATTCGTTTTGCAAGCTACAAATTGCGGTATATTCTCTTTGACGGAACAGACGTGAACATCGAGGATGAGATAAGAAAGGCAGGACTCGTGGTGAGCCGTCCCGTGAATTATGTTGACGAGATACGCAACTATTGCTTTAAGAAGATTGCTCCTGTCAAGATGTGCTATTTCCAGAAGGGCACTCCACGCTATTTCGAATATGAGATATTGGAGGAGGGTCAGGACAAAGTGCCCACTGGAGATACCGATGGTTACATACAGCTTATATTTTCGTCGAAGAAGAATATTGTAAATGACACACTTGCTTTGAGTGCTGAGTGTGGCAATGCAATAGTGTTTGCATGTTTTAATAACACGGATGAGCTTGTAGACCATTTGCACTTGATTGAGAAGTACAACTACATTCTCAGCAAGGTGCTTCTTGACAAGTCCGACCATGTGGCAATAACAGAGGTGAATAATCTCTTGGAATATGAAAAAGTGTTGTTGGACAAGTCGCTTAGCGAGGCGTTGTTCTCGTATAGTGATGATGTGACATGGATATTCGGTGGCAAGGAGGTAGAGGTGAAGACCTTCCGTATGTTCAACGAACTACTTTCGTTTGTTTGCAATACGGTGTATCATAAGACACCAGTAATGAACAACGAACTTTTCAATCGCCATAAGTTGAGCGGTTCTATTTCGAGTGCACGTGTGAAATATCTCACAGCTATGCTCAACCAAGGTAATGAGATAGACTTCGGATTTGCAAAAGACAAGTTCCCGCCAGAGAAGACAATATATTACTCTTTATTGAAATCTACAGGACTTCATGCAGATGGTGCTTTTGCGAGTCAGCCCTCTAATGAAGGTATTAAGCCATTATGGGATGCTTGCGAGGATTTCTTGGCTTCAACAACCAATAAGCCGCGTAAGATATCGGAGCTTATAAAGCTTCTGTCAGCGCGTCCATATAAGCTGAAACAAGGTTTTCTTGATTTCTGGATTCCCACATATCTGTACATAAAGAAACAGGAATACTCGCTGTATGGCAATGGTGGGGCATATATTCCGAACGTGAATATGGAGTTCTTCGAGTTGCTTCAGAAACATTCATCCGACTATAGCATCAAGGCACTTGACGTGACGGGGGTGCGTATGGATATATTCAATCAGTATCGCAAGTTTCTGAACGTCAAAGCACTTGGAGAAGTGAAGAGCGATGACTTTGTGGAGACCATAAAGCCGTTCTTCTTTTTCTATAGCCGACAGCTTAATGATTATGCCAAGCATACACGAAAGTTTAATCATGAGCAGACCGCGCGTTTCCGTGACACGCTTGCCGTGGCTAAGGACCCCGAAAAGACCTTCTTTGAGGACCTGCCCGAAGCATTGGGCTTCGACAAGATGGCTTTGCAGAAAAGGGAAAAGGTAGAGGAGTTCTGCTATGTTGTGAATCGTGCGGTAAGAGAGTTGCGCTCATGCTACAACGACCTGATCGACCGTATAGAATCCAGCATCTTGGATGCCCTCAGTATCGAGGAATATGATTATTCAGAGTACGTGGTTGAAATACGCCAACGTTTCGTATCCGTCAACGAGCATTTGCTCACCGACCGACTGAAGGAGTTCTACAATCATGTAATGGCAGAGTTTGACAATCGCAAGGAGTGGTATCAGTCAATCTGCTACACAGCGTTAGAGCAGCCTCTTGAACGTCTGCGCGATGATCAGGAAGAAAAGCTTGTGCACAACCTTGTGATGCTTTTGCGTGAATGCGAGAAATATTCCGACATCTCACGCATGGGCATAGCTGCCAACGACAACGAGGAATGCTTCTCTGTCGACATGGTGGCTACAAGGGGCAAGAATCTCTCATCACAGACATTCCGACTGCCTAAGACTGAAGAGAGTAAAGCTGACGAGCTGGAGAAACTATTGGATGAGGCTCTTGCAAATACCGAAAACGATAATGTGGCTATATGCACATTGCTGAGAGTGTTAAACAAAAAAATGGCAAAATGAAAGTAAGACATATTCTTGGAATTTCTGGAGGAAAGGATAGTGCAGCCCTTGCAATCTACCTTAAACAGAAATATCCTCAATTGAAAATAGAATACTACAACTCTGATACGGGATGCGAGCTGGCAGAGACAGAGTTGCTGATAGAAAGATTATCAGCATATTTGGGAACAATAAAAAGACTTCGAGCTGCTGAAGGCAGTCCGGAGCCAACTCCCTTTGAGCATTTTCTTAAAGCAGCAGGCGGATTCCTTCCATCGCCGCAACAAAGATGGTGTACAAAAAAGATGAAATTGTCTGAGTTCGAGAAATATGCTGGTAATGATTATGCCGTTTCTTATGTAGGAATACGTGGTGATGAGGAACGTGATGGTTATATATCTTCTAAACCTAATATTCAGGCGGTGTTCCCTTTCCGTAGAAACATATGGAGTTTGGATGTAATAAATAGAATACTTAACAATGATAATATTCATATGTTAGAACGATTATATGATGAGTTGTGTCCTACATACATGAAAGAGGATATAATGGAGATAGTACGTCGTCCAATAACAAAACAATATTATTATTCAAAGAAGTTAAATGCATTACTTGATGTTGATGTTAAACTCTTTAATCATGTCGTTTTCAATTATCTTAAGACAACTGAATATCCAGTGGGTAAACTTACAGAAGAAGAGTTTCCGCTACTTGATAATGATGAAGTTTTAGTAAAAGAAGACATTTTCAGAATTCTTCGTGAAAGTGGTGTTGGAGTTCCTTCTTATTATGAAGAGATACCCTTTGAAGTAGATGGTAAGAAAGGTACATATTGTCGAAGTCGTTCTGGATGTTATTTTTGTTTTTTTCAACAACGTATAGAATGGATTTGGTTGCTTGAACAGCACCCAGATTTATATGAAAAAGCAAAGTCTTTTGAAAAAGATGGCTATACTTGGATTCAAGGAGAAACCTTGGCAGATCTTGCAAAACCTGAACGTGTACGACAAATAAAACTTGATATTATTAAAAGACAAGAGCAAGCTAAAGTAAACAAACAAGGTACCACATTGGTTGATATACTTGGTGATGAAATAATGTGCTCAAATTGCTTCATTTAAAAGAACGTATGGAGAATATAGAATTTGATAAGCTATTTGAACCTAGTAACAAAAGTGTTATAGACTTTTTCAGACAAAGCGGAGCTGGTTATTATATACCAGAGTACCAGCGTGGATATAGTTGGGATAAAGATAATATCAATCAACTTCTGGCAGATATTTCTGATGGAGTTGATCGTCTTGTCGTGTCCAATACTACAGAGCAGGAGATTCATTTTCTTGGTACAATAATAACTGTAATAGACCAAAGTAGCAAGAATAAAGACCCTAAGGGTAAGCCCACGAGGACAGATATGATAATTGATGGACAGCAACGGATATTAACAATATCTGTTATGTCTTCAATCTTTGTTAAGCTATTAATAAAATATCTCTCTAAAATAAAAGAAACATCACCTATATATGATGATGTTAAGGAGGTTGTTGATACCTGGTGCAAGCGTCTAATGGATATAATTAGTTTTGATTTATTAAGAGGAAAACCTCAACTAAAACCAAAAGTAATACGCGGTGGTATTGATTATTGGACTTCAGAAGACGATATTAATATAGCTTATGTTTCTGATATAGCCCATTATGAGGCAGAGTTCATTAACGCATTCCTTGAGTCTAAAACTGATTTAAATGTAAAGTTTCCAGTATTCTCCACTAATAGCAATTATTCTGCTAATGCTAAAAGAATAGAACGCTGGCTTAGTAAAACTATAGGAGAAGCTCATATTCTAAATGATGAATATCCAAATGCTCTTGATATTCTTAATTCAATGTCGCAAGAGTGGTTGTGGGAATATGAACGCCCAATATTAAAAGAGTGTGTAGAAAAACAATATACGTCTGAGAATAATACTGAAACATCAATAATATGTTCTTTGGTTCAAACATTGGCAGTATGTTATTACTTGTTGCAGAGATGTTGTTTCTGTGTTATCAAGCCTGAGAATGAGGATTGGGCCTTTGATATGTTCCAGTCCCTTAATGCTACTGGTACTCCTTTGACAGCTTTAGAAACTTTCAAACCAGTAGTTGTTAATTATTTCAAGACAAATAAAGTTGACTATAAAGGTTCTATAACAGAGAAATATTTCTCTTCTGTGGAAAATTATCTTTCAGCAGCTAATACAGCTGTTCAGAAAACAAAACGTACTAATGACCTTATTGTTTCTTTCTTTGCTGCATATAATGGAGAAAAAGTTCCAACACATTTTAGTGGTGAAAGACGTGCACTTGTTGATAGCTATAATATGTTAGCTACTGCAGATGATAAAGAGGCTTTCATTAAATGTTTAGGAAATTATTCACAGTTTTATGATTTGTGGGCAAATTATGAAGGGGAAAAGACATTTAAGTTGAATGACGTAAATGATGAGAGCGAACTTATATCTATGCTTATTTTGTTTTTAAAAAAGTCGAATCATAGAATGGCCATTACTACATTAGGTAGTATGTATCAGAATGTGATAGAAGGCGTGAATGGTGCAGACAAAGAATTTATAGAAACAGTTAAAGCTACAACTGCATTCTATTATATTTGGAGAACCATGTTTTCAAACAATGGACTTGATAATGCATATAGGGCCTTTTTTAAAGATTGCTATAAGCATGAGAATACTAAAACTTCTAGTTCAATAAAAAAGTATTTTATGTCCGTATTGAATGAAAAAGGTGTATGCAGGAACGAATGGAAACAGAAGGCTGGAATTTGTCTAAAATATAGCAATTCTAACTATGAATTAGTAAAACTTGCATTGCTTATTTCGGCTACAGATACAATTCCTGACCCATCAAAACCTGGGTCAATAAAGAAAGGAAAAGAAGGGTCATTTGATTATTTGAGACTGAAATTATGGAGTTCTAAAGATTTGAAAACTATTGAACATATAGCTCCTCAAACCTACTCTGCGACTTGGGATAAGGAGTTGTACAATCAAGATACTATGTTTGTCAATTCTTTGGGTAACCTGACTTTACTTCCTGTAGATATTAATTCATCAATAGGGAATAAGAGCCTGAACGAGAAATTGCTATATTACAAGAGTGTTGCAGAAGACGATCCTGACGCAATTAATAAAATAAAAGAACAAGCTAATGCCATTGGCGCTCAGCTTGCAGATACAACTATTGAATTATTACGTGAATGTAAATATGCACATCATATAAGACCTATTAGTTGTTTAGATTATAGCGATTCTTGGAAGGTAGATATCGTAAGACATCGTACAAATGCAATGTTGGATATTATATTTGACAAATTTATATCTTGGTTAGAGTAGAATATGCTATACGAGGTAGATTGGGCAGAAGACGGCACATATCGCCCTGGGGAATACAATTCGCCAGAAAAGTTCTTCAACGATGGGTTGAGGAACAGCGACGAGTTTGATTTGCTGTTGGGTTATTTCAGCTCAGCTGCAATAAGTGTGCTTGCTGAGGGCTTTGCCACATTCATTGCGAATGGTGGAAGGATGCGCCTTGTTATAAACCAGATAGTTTCGGAAGCTGACAAGAAAGCCATCAACAAGGGTGTGAACGGAACGGTTCTTGACTGTTTCGACCTGACGGATTTCGAGTCCTTGCGACAGACTTTTGACGAGTACCAACAGCAGTTCTTCGACTGTCTGGCCTTCCTTATCCACCACAAGCGTATTGATATACGTATCATCCGCCCACGCAACCGTAAGGGCATTGCCCACACCAAGTCGGGACAATTTCGCGATGGCGACAGTGTGACATCGTTCACGGGGTCTGCCAATTTTACAATAAGCGGACTTTTCAATAATCTTGAGGAGATAAAGATTGACCGTAGCGACTCGCTTGACGTGATGATACGCAAGCGGATTAAAAACCAGCGTGAAGAGTTTGACGCTATAATGAACCGTCAGAAGAATGGTATTGAGTATTTGTCGGCAGACAAACTTGAAACAGCAATAATCTCGTCTTTTAAAGATAAGGATATTGACGAGTTGCTTGACGTGGAACGTAAGTTGAAAAGAATCAAGGCTGAAAAGGAGGCTCGAAAGATAAATGAAGAAAAGGTTGGGGTGCATGATGAAGAATATGAATCCATTCCCCATTTTCCTTATCCGTCAGGTCCGCGCGACTATCAGAGACAGGCTTTTGAGAATTGGAAGAACAACAAGCAGCGTGGTTTGTTTGCTATGGCTACGGGTACGGGCAAGACCATTACATCGCTAAATTGTTTGTTGGAGATTTACAAGCGCAAAGGTTATTACAAGGCAATAATACTGGTACCGACCAAGACGTTGGTTGAGCAATGGGTTGAAGAATGCCGTAAGTTCAATTTCAAGAACATCTATAAAGTGTATTCTCGCAACAGAAGATGGAAGGATGAGATTGAGGCTTTGCATTTGAAGGAAACTTTCAATTATTCAGATGGCGACGACTCTTTTATCATCATTTCAACCTATGCCTCATTTGCTCGTGCCAATGTATTCAATACCTTGAATGGTTTTTCTATGAGTCAAACTCTTCTTATTGCTGATGAGGCTCATAATATGGGTGCTGGTAGAATCCTTGACAGACTCGATGGTATAAAGTATCTCCGTCGCATAGGATTGTCGGCAACTCCCAACCGTCAGTACGACGATGCGACAAACAGCAGGTTGGCTGATTTCTTTGGAAGTGAGAAAGGCTTTACATTTGAATATTCCATGCGTGAGGCCATTGACAATGGGTTCTTGTGCCGTTATTATTATTATCCTCATGTGGTATATTTGGATGATGAAGAAATGGCAGAGTACATAAGGATATCATTGCAGTTGGCTAAATTTTTCAACTACGATAGTTCGTCTTTTCCGCAAGGCGATGATATTCTCATGGCTTTGCTGCTGAAGCGAAAGCGTATAATACATAAGGCTAAGAACAAGGAAGAGACTTTCCACAACATCTTGAAGCAAAGGTATGAGGAAAAGGGAAATTTGAAATACACCTTGGTTTATGTGCCAGAAGGCAACAAGCCGGATGAAACGTCAGACGTTTTCGATGTGGAGGATGTAGTAGGTGAGGATGAGACTTCACAGCACCTTATAGATAGGTATACTGAAATAGTGAAGGGCATAAGTCGCACAACTACAGTACGAGAGTTCACTTCCTCGTCGAAAAACAGGAATAAGATTCTTGAGGATTTCGCCAATGGCGATTTGGAAGTTCTTACTTCTATGAAATGTCTTGATGAAGGCGTGGACGTTCCACGTAGCGAGATGGCTATATTCTGTGCAAGTACGGGCAATCCTCGACAATTCATACAACGTAGAGGCAGAATCTTGCGAAAACACAAAGATAAATACCATGCTGTAATCCATGACTTGATTGTTGCGCCTATGATCAATTCCGCATCAGAGAGTTATAACATGGAGCGCAAACTACTCGAAATGGAAATGCGACGTGTGAGGGATTTTGCATCCTTATCAGAGAATGCAGACTTCACTTACACCGAACTTGATGATATTACTACATATTACAACATAACAATTTTATAAAAATATATGGCATATACTTCAAATAACGACAAGATGCTTGAGGCTGTTCTTACAGACCCCGACTTGATGAAATTTGGCGATTATAATCCAGCCGAAGTTACATCAATATACCAAGCTGTTGATTCTGACAATGTTGTTGTCAGTGCTGTTGCTCAGATAATCAAACGTTCAGCAGAACAGGCAACAGAGAAAGAGATTTACAAAGAAGTAACAGAATATTTAAAGAGAAACGTATGATAATAAAGGAAATATCCATACGTAACTTTCGTAGTTACTATGGAGAGAATAAATTTGAATTCTCTGAAGGGCTTACTCTTGTTATTGGTGACAATGGAGATGGAAAGACCACTTTCTTTGAGGCTTTGCAATGGTTGTTTAATACGGCAACAGAAAATAATAGTATTGACAACGCGTCGGAAATGCGTAAGTCGAAGTTGGAAATTGGCGAAAGCGACGAGGTTGCAGTAAGAATGGTTTTCGACCATGATGGCGAAAAAAGTGTTGAAAAACGCTTCACTTTCGAGCGCACGTCGGAGACCTCATTCAAGACTTCTTCTATTACGTTCCGTGGATATGAGGATACAGGCGCAGGGCGTGAGGTGGTGAATGGAAAGACTCTTATGAATAGATGTTTTGATGCGTTTATCCAAAGATTTAGCATGTTCAAGGGCGAGTCTACTCTTAATGTTTTCCAAAATGCAGCAGCGTTGAAGGAGCTTGTTGATAAATTTTCTGATGTAAGGGAGTTTGACAAATTGGTTGAAATCTCTGCTGAGATGGAAGATAAATCCAACAAAGCTTATCAAAAAGAATGTAAGTCAGACCAGAAAATAGCGACTCAGGCGGGGAAACTCGAGAGCCAGTTGAAACGTGTGTCTGAAGATATATATAACAAGAAAAAGGAGATAGCGGACAAGAAACTCTCAGTCTCGGTTTTTTCAACAAAACTTGAAGAATTAGAACAAAATCAGGAGACAACAGAGAGATTTAACGAGATAAGTGAACGTCTAAAAACCCAGAAGGATAAATATACAAAGTTAAGAGCAAGCATAAGTATGGTAAACAAAAATACTTCATTGTTTGACCAGCTATGGATATTATGCGCTTTCCCTTCTGTTTTGACAGAGTTTAAAAAGAAATGTTCAGCCATTAGTCGGGAAAAAAGACAACAGGAGAAAGCCTTTGTTGAGGAGCAAGCCAAGGAAATAGGCAAGAAGGAAGCCTTGCAAGAGGTTCGTGGCATGTTGTCGGAAAACGTAGCAGAATTGCCATGGTATTTGCCAAATCAAGAAACCATGGAGGAGATGATTCACGACCATGTGTGCAAAGTTTGTGGCAGCCCTGCGCCAGAAGGTTCTGCTGCTTATAATTTTATGGTGAATAAGCTTAATGAATACAAGAAGCATATTGCCGCTAAATTGCAAATGGAAGAGGAAAAAGCGGCTGTAGAGCGTAAGCAATTGTTCACAAGTGGATATATCGAGGAATTGCATAATTTGAGCATTAGGTTAGGAGGAAGTACCGAAGCTCGTGTTGCGCATATTTCAACAGATATATTTGACAGATTGAGTCTTGAGGATCGTATGCGTGATGATTTAAGGAAGGTTGAAGAGAAGAAGCAAGAAACTGAAGATGAAAAAGCTCGCTTGCTGATACAGGCTGGCAATGTGTCGGAGGAGTTGCTGCAAAAGAGTTTTCTTGACATAAAGGGGATGTTCGAGCAAAAGGGTCGTGCCGAAAACCGTCTTGTGGAATTGGAGCGTGACCTTCAGGACCTAAGGACTGAAGAGGAAGATTTGCGTAAACAGTTTAATGAATTGAATCCGCAAAACGGTCAGGTGAAAGTCTATAGGGACGTTCATCGTGTGTTTGAAGAGATAGCAAAGGCTTTTAGCAAGGCTAAGAAGGAAAACCTGCGTCGGTTCCTTGCTGCTTTGGAAGAGTGTGCCAATGAGTATTTGGAAAGACTTAGTGCGCAAGACTTCCATGGAGAGATACGCTTGCGCCAGACTGTTGAGGAGTCTACCGAGATTAGGCTTTACAGCTCTAATGGAACGGAGATAAAGAATCCGTCTGGTTCTCAAGAGACAGTCATGTATATGTCGGTGTTGTTTGCGATTTCTGATTTTACAGATCAGAAGCGTGATGAGAATTATCCGTTGATATTTGACGCGGCTACATCTTCATTCGGCGATTCAAAGGAGGAGGGATTCTATAATGTTATAGATAAAATCAATAAGCAATGTATCATTGTGACAAAGGATTTTATAACAAAGGGCCAGCTGCGCCTGAATGAAATCGACCAGTTGACATGTGGTGTGTATCGTATCAGAAAGGCAGATAATTTTGATAGTCATAATATGGCGACAATTAGAACAATCGTTGAAAAAATAAAATAACTATGGAATCATTATTCGACTTATGGAGCAAGCGCAATCCTCAGTGGGAGAAACGTTACGAAGAGTCTGTCATAAAGGTATTCACCGACTATGGACGAGGTACAACATCATATCAAGCAGCTCGTGCCAAGATATTTGGTGCGGGTTATGAACTCTTTATAATAGCCTTTTTCATTGGTCTGTATTTTGACCAAACAAAGCCGTTGATTGAAGACAAGGCTAAAACAAAGTCATTCGGACAGCCAATACAATATTGGGGTAATCAAGAAAATCGTCTTGGAAGAAAATCTTATGGTGAAATACGGCAGTTTATGTTTGCTGCTCTTGTGGCTAAAACCGATATTGACCTTATTGCTTTGGATAAGGGCGAAATTACTGCTCGAAAAGTTGTTGACCAGCTTATTGACAAGATGGAGCAATACGCCAATTTTGGTTTCTCTTACATATACGAAAAGATGGAGGAGGAACCTAATTACTTCTTTAAGGAGACCGCATTCCTTAAGTTGTTTCTGTCTTTCCTGAATGACAAGAACGAAGATGAGGGACAATTGGAAGAAATCTGAAAGATGAGGTTTGGACCTCATGTATGAAGGTGAATCAGTGTTTTATTAATGACACTCGTGACACTAATGACACTTTTTCCAAAAAATGAGAGGGAACCTTGTTTAAGGCATTCCCTTTCATTTGTCCTAAGTAACAGTAGTTCATATATAAGAATAAAAAGGACAAATACTTATAATATTACCTTTATAGGCGAATAAGCACTCATTTTTTAATTTAAAAGTGAATACAAATGCACAATAAAAAAGCATACACACAAGAGCATAAAAAAGAATCTCTGCGTAATGCATTGATAGATGTTGGTTATGATATGGCAGCTTCTCAAGTAGAAGGAATGATTAAGGACGAAAATGCTTGGGGAGAATTTATAATAGATGGAAAGATAAACCCCAAATGCATAAATATAAGTGACCAAGCAAGTCATTCTTTCTATAACAATGAATTGGATATATGGTTTGAACTAGATGAGGAAATATTCCATGATGAATATGGCGAGATGGGGCTAAATGAACTTATAGAAAAGAGTGGTATTTCTGAAGATGAGGTTTTTGACCTCATGTATGAAGGTGAATCAAAATATATAAATGATAAGTATGGTAAGGATTGGAAAGATAGGTAGTGTAAACTGAACTGTGTCACGGCTCTGTTTTTTATTCTTTGCCTCTTATT
>OIWK01001872.1_pt1 | contig 18252 bp, 18 predicted proteins | sample 1587401 | NCBI WGS metagenome assembly OIWK01 (sample SAMEA3888911, study PRJEB22519) | human gut metagenome | biome: human gut; feature: human-associated habitat; material: faeces | place: Denmark | collected 2009
CCAACTTCATCGAGCTGGAAGTCACCCAGACCGAGCCGGGTGTCAAGGGCAACACCGCCACCAACACCCTGAAGCCCGCTACTGTCGAGACCGGTGCTGAGATCCGCGTTCCTCTGTTCATCAACGAGGGCGACCACATCCGCATCGATACCCGCACCGGCGAGTATATGGAGCGCGTCTAATTTACCGACAGACCGGGCAGCGGGCAACCGTGTGCCCGGTTTTTTGATTAAAATAGGAGGTCATTCTTATGAAGGAAAAGGCTGCATACCTGCGGGGCCTGATCGAGGGCCTGGGCATCGACGAGACCACCAAAGAGGGCAAGGTCATCAAGGCCATGAGCGAACTGCTGGGCGAACTGGCAGAGGCTGTGGACGGCATCGATGAAGATGTGACCCGCGCCTACGACCAGATCAACGACCTGAGCGAGGAACTGGAGGATCTGGAAGCCGACCTCTATGAGGACGATGAGGATGACGAGGAGCCCGAAGAAGAGGAAGAGGACACCGAAGAGGACGACAATGACGATGATATCGCCAGTGAGCCGTTCTATGAGGTGGCCTGCCCCAACTGCGGCGAGACCGTTTACGTCAGCGAGGACGACCTGGACGCGGGCGAAGCAAACTGCGCCCACTGCGGCGTGACCTTTGAGGTCGCGCTGGAGGATGACGACGAGGAGCAGGAGGAAGGCCCCGTGCAGTACGAGGTGACCTGCCCCGCCTGTGGTCAGACCACTGTGTTTGAGGAGGACGACCTACTGGATGGCGCACCCAAGTGCCCCGGCTGCGGCAAGCCCCTGGACTTTGAAGTGACCGAAGAGTAAAGCACAACAAAAAGGACCGTCTCCTCAGTGGGAGACGGTCCTTTTTTATGCCGTTCAGCGGGTCTCGTTTGCCTTCTGCAGCCAGATGCTGCCAATGTCCAGTGCGTTGTACAGGCCATTCTTGGTGGTCTGGCGGAACACGCGGGCCTCAGGGGCCAGGCTGTCGTTGGTGGAAAAGACCTGAATGTGTACCTTATCGGCCACGTCCATGCCGCCCACGGATTTGGTGCTCAGGATCTGCATCCGCAGCACATAGGGGTCGGTCATACGGCCGTAATACAGCTCGTTGTCCTTACGGACGAGGGGCTTGCCTTTATAAGTCAGTTTCGGTGTAAATGGCATCGTGAAAGCCTCCCTATCGTTTGATACACTTTAGTATAACACATCTGGCAGGATGGATGCAAGCCGCAGGGGCCGTACAGGCAGATTTTTCTTTGCGGACAGTTTCTGCTTGACAAACCACGGGCAGATGTGATATCTTTGACCCAGAAGAACGGGTTTGCCTGCTGACGGAACGTTGTGGAGCACCACAGTGCAGACAGAACCGGGTTTTGTTACGCCGACCGTCTGGGCAGCCTTGCGCTATTGGTGCGCAAAGCTGTCCTTTTTGCATTTCAGGGAGGATTTGAGCATGAAGTCTGATATCGAGATCGCACAGGAAGCCAAAATGAAGCCCATCACCGAGATCGCTGCCTCGCTGGGGCTTGCCGATGAGGATGTGATCCCCTATGGCCGCTACAAGGCCAAGATCAACCACCGCCTCATCCACAAGGCATCCAGGCAGGGTAAGATGATCCTGGTCACGGCCATCAGCCCCACCCCGGCAGGCGAGGGCAAAACCACCACCAGCGTGGGCCTGGCCGATGCCATGAACGCTCTGGGCAAAAAGACCATGCTTTGCCTGCGTGAGCCCAGCCTTGGCCCCGTGTTCGGTGTCAAGGGCGGCGCGGCCGGCGGCGGCTATGCCCAGGTGGTGCCCATGGAGGATATCAACCTCCACTTTACCGGTGATCTGCATGCCATCGGCACCGCAAACAACCTGCTGGCTGCCATGATCGACAACAGCATCCAGCAGGGCAACCCCCTGAACATCGATCCCCGCCGCATCACCTGGAAGCGCTGCATGGATATGAACGACCGCCAGCTCCGCTTCATCGTGGATGGTCTGGGCGGCAAGGTGAACGGTACCCCCCGTGAGGACGGCTTTGATATCACCGTTGCCAGCGAGGTCATGGCGATCTTCTGCCTGGCCACCAGCATCTCCGACCTGAAGGAGCGGCTGTCGAAGATCGTCTGCGCCTACACCTACGAGGGCAAGCCCGTTACGGCAGGCGACATCGGTGCCGCCGGTGCCATGACCGCGCTGCTTAAGGATGCCCTCGACCCGAACCTCGTTCAGACGCTGGAAAACAACCCCGCCATCATCCACGGCGGCCCCTTTGCCAACATTGCCCACGGCTGCAACAGCGTCATGGCCACCAAGCTCAGCCTCTCACTGGCCGATTACGTCATCACGGAAGCGGGCTTCGGTGCAGATCTGGGTGCCGAGAAGTTCCTGGATATCAAGTGCCGCTATGCCGGCATCGCCCCCAGCGCCTGCGTGCTGGTGGCCACTGTCCGTGCCCTCAAGAGCCACGGCGGCGTTGCCAAGGCTGACCTGAACCAGCCGAATCTCGAGGCTGTCAAGGCCGGTGCCTCCAACCTTGTGCGCCACATCGACAACCTGAAGAACGGCTTTGGCCTGCCTGTGGTGGTGGCCATCAATGCCTTCCCCACCGACACCCCGGAGGAGCAGGCATACGTTGAGCAGGTCTGCGCCGAGCAGGGCGTGCCCTGCGTCCTGAGCGAGGTGTTCGCCAAGGGCGGCGAGGGCGGCAAGGCTCTGGCCGAGAAGGTGCTGGAGGTCATGGAGGAGCGTCCCATCCAGTACGTCTACCCGCTGGAGATGCCTTTGAAGCAGAAGGTGGAGGCCATCGCCAAAAAGATCTACCGTGCCGACGGTGTGAATTTCAGCGCCGCCGCTTCCAAGACGCTGGCCGAACTGACCGAACTGGGCTACGGCGACCTGCCGGTCTGCATCGCCAAGACCCAGTACAGTTTCAGCGATAACGCCAAGCTGACCGGTGCGCCCACCGGCTTTACCATGGAGGTACGGGAAGTCCGCCTTGCCGCCGGTGCCGGTTTCGTGGTGGTCATCTGCGGCAACATTATGACCATGCCCGGCCTGCCCAAGAAGCCCGCCGCCGTCAATATTGACGTGGATGCCGAGGGCAAGATCACGGGGCTGTTCTGATGCCGCGTTCCCCGTTCCTGTTTCTATGACAAAACCGCCCTTCCGGTTTGATACCGGAAGGGCGGTTTTTCTATGTGAGTATTCAGCTTAAGCCATCTGTTGGCCCACGGTGTGGGTGGCGAGATATTCCACCCAGGCGGGGTAGCCCTCGGGCTTGATGTGGATGCCGTCAGGCTGCGCGTACTCGGCTTTCAGGTCGCCGTTGTCGTCGGCAAGGGCTTCCCACAGGTTGAGGAAAGCGCAGTTCTTTTCCAGCGCAATGGCAGCCAGCTCATTGTTGATCTCGCACAGCCGCTCTTTGTACAGGCCGGGGTGACTGCTGCGCACCTCGGGCCGGACAGGCGTAATGGACTGCACGTAGATCTGCGTGTTGGGCAGGGCCTGGGAGATCATATCCAGCATGAGCCGGTAGTAGGTGAGAAAGCTGGAATAATCCCCGTCCCGGTTGAGCACGTTGGTGCCCAGCAGGATATACAGCACCGGGGGCTGCCGGGCTGTCAGCACCTCCATGGGGACCTCGGTGCCGCCATCGGAGCGCTTGCAGGTGGTGCCATTGACCACGACGCTGGGGTTTGCGCCCCGGTAGGCGCAGAAAGAGGCCTCCGGCAGGCCGCTGGAATAGATCTGCATCCCCTGCGTCAGGCTGTCGCCCAGAAAACAGACGTTGGCAAAATAACTGCGGTCCACGGCGGTGGTGCGGTCCAGCGCGGCCAGCCGGAAATCCATGGCGGTGGACCCGGCAGAGGTGGTCTGCACGGTCAGCCGCCGCGCGGGCGTGTAGCTGATGGTGTTCCACTCGCTGCTCTGCAGCTCCTGCTGGAAGATGGTCGGGCCCTGCACGGCGGCAGGGCTCTGCTCCCGGTGGAGGCGCTTCCACAGCAGGCCCACGGCGCTGAGCAGGATGAGCAGCACCAGCAGCCCGGCAACGGCAAAATTCCTGCGCCAGCGCTTGCGCAGGATGCGGCGGCGGTATTCCTGATAATCGGCCATAAAAACACCCGGCTTTCTTTGTGTTCGTTACCCTCATTATACAGCACCCGGCGGGGCCGTGCAAGTGGGCCGTGCTACTTTACGGCGGCAGATGCTTTGTGGTATAATCATCATGGTTTAGTATGAAATCCTGTCGGCGGCGGGTGCCGCTGGCGTAACTGAGAAAGCAGGAATCAAAATTTATGCTGCAAAACCCTGAATTGCATTATCTGGACAACGCCGCCACCACCATCGTGGCCCCGGAAGTGGCGGATGTCATCAACAAGGCCATGCGGGAGCACTGGGCCAACCCGTCCAGTCTGTATGCCCCCGGTGCCCGGAGCGAGGAAGCCCTGAACGCCGCCCGCGCCGCCGTGGCCCGCACCCTGGGCTGCAAGAGCCGGGAGCTCTATTTTACCTCCTGCGGCAGCGAGAGCAACAACATGGCCCTGCTGGGTGCGGCCCTGACCCGCAGGTTCGGTAAGGGCATCGTGGTGTCCGGCTTTGAGCACCCCAGCGTGCAGAAGCCGCTGGAGCGTCTGGCCGCCATGGGCTATGATGTGACCGTGGTGGACCCCGGCCCGGACGGCACGCTGGACATCGACCGGATGCTGGACCATGTGGACAAAAACACCATCCTTGTGGCCTGTATGATGGTCAACAATGAGGTCGGCACCCGGAACGATGTGGAGCGTCTGGCCGCCGAGGTCAAGCGCCGCAACAGCCGCACCATCGTCCATGTGGATGCCGTGCAGGCCTGGATGCGGGTGCCCATCAAACTGGCGAACATCGACACGCTGGCTGTCAGCGGACACAAGATCCATGCACCCAAGGGCATTGGCGCGCTCTACCTGAGCGACAGCCTGTATCAGGCGTTCCAGGCTCCCTATCTGGGCGGTGAGCAGGAGCGGGAGAAGCGTCCCGGCACCGAGAACCTACCCTATGCGCTGGGCCTTGCTGCCGCGGCCACCCGCCTGAACAAGACCATGAAGAGCCGGGATGCTGCTGTGCGCGCCTTGAACCTGCGCCTGCGGGAAGGGCTGAAAGCCTTCCCGGAGGTGGTCATCAACAGCCCGGGCAATGCGGTGCCCGAGGTGCTGAACTTCAGCGAGAACTGCATCAAGAGCGAGACCATGCTGGCCTATCTGGCACAGCAGCAGGTCTATGTCTCCTCGGCCAGTGCCTGCGGCCGGGGGCAGCCCAGCCATACCCTTGCCGCCATGGGCAGGGACCCGCTGGCCATTGATACGGCCATCCGCGTGTCCTTCTGTGCGGACAACACCCCCGAGGATGTGGACGCGTTCCTCAACGCCTTCGAGGACGGAATGAAGCATTTGCAGAGAATCAGGAGATAAAAGATGAGAGAAATTATTATGGGCTATCAGGGCGAGATGTCCCTGAAGGGCCTGAACCGCAACCAGTTTGAGTCGGCTATGATGAAGATCCTGCGCTACCGGCTCAAGACCGTGGGCAAGTTCAAGGTGTACTGCACCCAGTCTACCTTTTATATGGAGCCCGAGGAAGAGAACGTGGACATGGATCTGGCCTTTGACCGGGTGCGCACCGTGTTTGGTCTGGCGGCACTGAGCCGTGCTGTGGTCTGCGAAAAGGACTTTGATACCATCTGCCGGACTGCGGAGGAGTATCTGGGCGACAGCCTGCACGGCATCAAGACCTTCAAGGTGGAGGCCCGCCGTTCGGATAAGACCTACCCCATGACCAGCCCTGAGCTGATGCGGGAGCTGGGCGCTTACCTGCTGGGGCTGCACAACTACCTGCGGGTGGATGTGAAGAACCCCCAGTTCAAGGTCATTGTGGAGATTCGCGATTACGGTGCGTATATTCATGGCCCGAAAATACCCGGAGAGGGCGGCCTGCCCGTGGGTACCTCCGGCCGTGCCCTGAATATGCTCTCCGGCGGCATCGACAGCCCGGTGGCCGCTTACCGGATGGCAAAGCGCGGTCTGGCCCTGGATCACATCCATTTTGCATCCCCTCCGTATACTTCTGAGCGCGCAAAACTGAAAGTTAAAGTTCTGGCCCAGAAGATCACCCCTTATACCGGCAGCTCCAACCTGTTTGTGGTGCCCTACACCAAGCCGCAGGAGTATATCCGGGACAATGCCCCCGATGTGCTGTTTACGGTGCTGATGCGCCGCAGCATGATGCGCATTGCCAATCGGATTGCCACCAGACAGGGCTGCGAGGCTCTCATCACCGGCGAGAGTCTGGCTCAGGTGGCAAGCCAGACCGTCAAGGCCCTGCAGTGCACCGATGCCGCCCAGGATCTGCCCATCCTGCGCCCGCTGATCGGCATGGACAAGACCGAGATCATCGAGACCTCCCGCCACATTGGCACCTACGAGACCAGCATCCTGCCCTATGAGGACTGCTGCACCATCTTCACCCCGCCGCACCCGAAGATCCGCCCCGAGCTGGCAGAGATCCTGGAGGCCGAAGCCGCCATGCCCGGTCTGGCAGAGCTGGAGGCCGAAGCTGCTGAGAACACCGAGCGGATCCGCATCCGCATTACGGACGAGATCGAGTTTGAGGGGTGAGCGGCATGACAGCGGAGATCATCAGTGTGGGCACCGAGCTGCTGCTCGGCAACATCCTCAACACCAATGCCCAGTACCTGAGCCGGGAGCTTGCTGAACTGGGCATTACGGTCCAGCGGGAGAGCACCATCGGCGACAATCAGGGGCGGCTGGCGGACTTTGTCAACGAAGCAAAGAACCGCTGTGACCTGCTGGTGTTCACCGGCGGTCTGGGCCCCACGGCAGACGACCTGACCAAGGAGACCGTTGCCGCCTGCTATGGCGATACGCTGGTCTTTGACGAGAGCGAGTGGGAGAAGATCACCGGTTATTTTGCCCGCTCCGGCCGGGTGACCACGCCCAACAACCGCAAGCAGGCCATGGTGCCCGTAAAGGGGCATAAGATCATCAACCACCACGGCACTGCCCCCGGTGCATGGTTTGAGCAGGAGGGCCGCTGTGCTGTCCTGATGCCGGGCGTGCCCAGCGAGATGAAGGCCATGTGGAACGAGAGCGTCCGCCCCCTGCTGATGAAGCGTCAGAACTGCACCCTGCACTCTGTCACCCTGCGGGTGCTGGGCGGCGAGAGCAGCCTGGAATATCAGGTGCGTGATCTGCTGGAAAACGCCAATCCGACTGCCGCCATCTACTGTAAGACCGGTGAGTGCGAGATCCGCATCACCGCCCGGGCTGCTTCCGATGCGGAAGGCGAAAAAATGTGCCGGGAATATGCCAAAAAGTTCTATGATCTGCTGGGCGATGCGGTGTATGATGAGGATGTGGCCGGGCTGGAGGAGACACTGGTGCGCACCTTAAAGGAAAAGGGGCTCACCCTCTCCACCGCCGAGAGCTGCACCGGCGGGCTGATCGCACAGCGCATCACCTCGGTGCCGGGCTCCAGTGAAGTGTTCGGCTACGGCTTTGTGACCTATTGGGAGGCTGCCAAGGCCAGGCTGGTGGGCGTGGAACCGGATGTCATTGCAAAGTACAATGTGGTGTCGGCCCCCGTGGCCGCCCAGATGGCGCTGGGGGCCGCACAGGCCGCCGGTGCTGAGATCGGCATCAGCGTGACCGGCGTGGCCGGGCCGACCGGTGGAGATGCCCTCCGCCCGGTGGGCACGGTGTATCTGGGCGCGGCCCGGGGGGAGACGGTGTATGTGAAAAAGCTGTCCGTCTCCCGGCCCGACCGTGCATTGGTGCGTGCCCGTGCCGCGCAGGCCGCCCTGGAGCTGGCCCTGCGGCTGGCACAGGGAAAAGTTCCCGCAGGCACAGAGCCCCTTGCCCGGGACGCACAGCACAGCGCCGAAGCGCTGGACAAGCTGAACGAGGTGTTCCTGGGCCACTAAAAGGCAGGGGGAATGCAGGGTGACACAGCAACAGGAGACCGGGTGTGTGCTGCGGCTGTTCGGTGCGCAGTCCACAGCGGTGGGCAAAACGGTGGAAAACTTTCCGCCCCAGTGGCGGGCCGCAGCCCAGTGGAAGAGCCGGGGCGCGGAAACGCTGGTGGCCCTGCAGGCACAGAGCCCTTCCGGGCTGAAAAAGGCCGCGCAGGCCCTGCGGCAGGCGTTTTCGGCAGACCTGTACGGGGCAGGAGAGACCACTCTGCCTGCCGCCGTGGTGGAGGCGCTGGAACGGCACGATAAGCTGCTCATCTGTGCGGATGCTGCCGCCGGTGCCCTGCTGGAAGCCCGGCTCGAGAACCTGCCCGGGGCCGAGAAGGTCTTTGATTTTGGCGCGGTGAGCTATGCCAACCCCAAGACCGGCCCGCTGATCGAAAAGCGTGCCCGTGCCCGCCTGCCCAAAGACTGCACTGACCCGCTCCGGCAGGCGCTGGCCCGGGCTCAGGCTGCCCGCCGCGTGGTGGGGGCAGATCTCTCTGCCGCCTGTGCCGAGCGGGAAAATGACTGTGTGCTGGTGCTCAGCTGCAGGAAAGGCTGCTTTCTGCGCACCGTCCCGGCGGGAGAGAACCCCGCCCTCTGGCTGTTGGATATCATCCGGCGCACGGCGGCAAACAAGCCTCAGGCTGAGGGGACAGGCTTCCTGCCTGCCCGCAGGGCTGCAAAGAAGGATGTTCTGCCCAGCCCCCAGCCCAGGCGGCATCCCCTGCGCCGGGTGTGCACGACGCTGCTGGTGCTGGCTCTGCTGGCGGCTCTTGCTGCGGTGGGGGCGTGGAAATATACCAACGGCAATTTCTACGCCCTGCCGGAACAGCTGCGCGCTCTGCTGACGGAGCACGTTCCCCGCCCGGGGGCGACATTGGTATAGGATCGACCCTCTCCGTCATTGCTGCGCAATGCCGGAGAGGGTCTTTTTTTCTAAATTAACAGAAAGTTCACCCAAAAAACGGATAAAATCTATCCATCGGGTTTGACGGGTTTTCAGCTTTGGTGTATCATATAAACAGTATGTGGTTTTTCCGCTGTTGGGCGGCCTGCCGCCCCGATTTTTGATAGATGAGGTGTAACAATGTCCCTTGCTGAAAAACTCTTTGGCAGCTTCTCTGACCGGGAGCTGAAAAAGATCAATCCCATTACCAAAAAGGTGCTGGCACTGGAAACAAAGTATCAGCCGATGTCCGATGCCGAGCTGCAGGCGCAGACCCCGGCCCTGAAAGAGCGGCTGGCAAACGGCGAGACGCTGGATGATATCCTGCCCGATGCCTTTGCTGTCTGCCGCGAAGCTGCCTGGCGTGTGCTGGGCATGAAGCACTTCCCTGTGCAGATCATGGGCGGCATTGCCCTGCACCGCGGCTCCATTGCCGAGATGCAGACCGGTGAAGGCAAGACCCTGGTGGCCACCCTGCCCGCCTACCTGAACGCCCTGACCGGCGAGGGTGTGCACATCGTCACCGTCAACGATTACCTGGCCAAGCGCGACAGCGAGTGGATGGGCAAGCTCTACCGCTGGCTGGGCCTGAATGTCGGCCTGATCGTGCAGGGCATCGATGGCGATGCCCGCCGCCGTGCCTACAACGCCGATATCACCTACGGCACCAACAATGAGTACGGCTTCGACTACCTGCGCGACAACATGGTGACCTATAAGGACAACATGGTGCAGCGCGGCCACGCCTTTGCCATCGTCGATGAGGTGGACTCCATCCTGATCGATGAGGCCCGCACCCCTTTGATCATCTCCGGCAAGGGCGAGAATTCCTCCAGCCTGTACACCCAGGTGGACCGCTTCGTCCGCACCCTGCACAAGAGTGTGGTGGTCGAGCTGGAAGATAAGGTGGAGGCCGATGAGCAGACCGACGGCGATTATGTCGTGGACGAAAAGCACAAGACCTGCACCCTGACCGCCAAGGGCATCCAGAAGGCCGAGGAATACTTCAAGGTCGAGAACCTGGCCGCTGCTGAGAATATGACCCTGGCCCACCACATCGATCAGGCCATCAAGGCTTACGGCGTGATGCAGAAGGATATCGACTATGTCGTGAAGAACGGCGAGGTCATCATTGTGGACGAGTTCACCGGCCGCCTGATGATCGGCCGCCGCTACAACGAGGGCCTGCATCAGGCCATTGAGGCCAAGGAGGGCGTGAAGATCGCCGCCGAGAGCAAGACGCTGGCGACCATCACCTTCCAGAACTACTTCCGCATGTACAAGAAGCTGTCCGGTATGACCGGTACCGCCAAGACGGAAGCCACCGAGTTCACCGAGATCTACGGCCTGAACATTGTCACTGTGCCCACCAACCGCCCCAACATCCGCAAGGATTACCCGGACGCGGTCTACAAGACCGTCAACGGCAAGTACAAGGCTGTCATCGAGCAGGTGCTGGAATGCCACAAGAACGGCCAGCCTGTTCTGGTGGGTACCGTCAGCGTGGAAAAGAGCGAGACGCTGGCCAAAATGCTGCAGAAGTACACCCGCGATTTCAATGTCCTGAACGCCAAGAACCACGAGCGCGAGGCTGAGATCGTGGCGCAGGCCGGCAAAAAGGGTGCCATCACCATTGCCACCAACATGGCAGGCCGTGGTACTGATATCATGCTGGGCGGCAACGCCGAGTTCATGGCCAAGGCCCAGATGCGCAGGGAACACTTCTGTGAGAACCTGCTCGACCCCGAAAAGCCGCAGGATGCCGACCCGAATGCGGTGGAGCTCCTGCTGACCGAGGCCGACGGCCACGGCGACACCAACGATGAAAAGATCCTGGCGGTGCGGAAACGGTTTGAGGAGCTGTATGCCCAGTATAAGCCGGCCATCAGCGCCGAGGCAGAGGAAGTGCGCAAGGCCGGTGGTCTGTTCATCATCGGTACGGAGCGGCACGAGAGCCGCCGCATCGATAACCAGCTGCGCGGCCGTGCAGGCCGTCAGGGCGACCCCGGCGCGTCCCGCTTCTACCTGAGCCTGGAAGATGACCTGATGCGCCTGTTCGGCGGTGACCGCGTTTCCAACCTGATGGATACCCTCAAGCTGGACGAGGACACCCCCATTGAGAACCGGATGATCACCAGCACGCTGGAGAGCGCCCAGAAAAAGCTGGAGGGCCGCAACTTTGAGATCCGTAAGAATGTGCTGAAGTACGACGACGTGATGAACCAGCAGCGCGAGATCATCTATGGCCAGCGCCGCAAGGTGCTGGACGGTGAGGATATCAGCACCGAGATGCACAACATGCTGCGGGAGAACATCGATTCCAGCTGCAAGCAGTTCTTGGCCGGAGATGTGAAGGACGAGTGGGACTTTGGTGCCCTGCGCCGCCACTATCAGGGCTGGCTGACCACCGATGCCGACTTCCACTACACTGTGGCCGATTACGACAGCATCTCCCAGAAGGGCATCGCCGATCTGCTCTACGACCGCGGAATGCAGATCCTGCAGGCCAAAGAAGTGCGGTACGGCGCACCGGTCATGCGTGAGCTGGAGCGCATCTGCCTGCTCAAGTGCGTGGACCGGATGTGGATGGATCACATCGACAACATGGACCAGCTGCGGCAGGGCATCGCCCTGCGCGGCTACGGCCAGAAGGACCCCGTGGTGGAGTACCGCATCGAGGGCTTTGACATGTTCGACCAGATGGTGGATTCCATCCGGGAGTCCAGCATCAAGATGCTGCTGACCATCGAGGTGCGGCAGGCCGGTGCAGCCCCCAAACGGGAGCAGGTGGCCAAGCCCACCGGCGAGGGCTTTGTGCCCGGCAACGGTGCGCCCGGTGTCAAGGGTGCCCCCAAGGGCCAGCCTGTCCGGGTCATCAAGATCGGCCGCAATGATCCCTGCCCCTGCGGCAGCGGTCTCAAGTGGAAAAAGTGCACCTGCGCCCAGTATCATCCCGAAGGAAGCAACGGCGGGGAAAACTGAGCTGGTAACTAAAAATAGTTGCAAATAGAGAGAAACGTGCTATACTGGAAGTAGGATGAGGATATGGGGCAGAAAGAAAAGCTGATCGAGCGGCTGAAAGCCAAGCCAAAGACTTTTACTTTTGATGATGCCGAAAGCCTGCTGCGATATTTTGGGTATGAGCGCTCCAACAAGGGCCGTACCAGCGGTTCCCGCATTGTGTTCGTATCGGAACAGTATCCACCGATCTTGATGCATAAACCCCATCCCCGAAAAGAACTGCTGGAATATCAGGTCAAGCAATTGATTCAAATTCTGGAACAGGAGGGACTTCTGTGAATAACACGATGGAGTACAAGGGCTATGTTGGCAGTGTGGAGTTCTCGGAGGAAGATGGCCTGTTTTATGGCAAGGTCATGGGGATCCGGGCGCTGATCTCTTACGAGGGCAGTACCGCTGCAGAGCTGGTAAATGATTTCCACGGTGCAGTGGATGATTATCTGGCATTGTGCGAGGAAAACCACACCGAACCGGAACGTGCCTATAAGGGGAGCTTCAATGTCCGCATTTCCCCGGAATTGCACAAGCAGGCGGTCATTTTTGCAATGGCCCACAATATGAGTCTGAACAGTCTGGTGGAAAATTCCATTGAACAGGCTGTCCATGCAGGCTGAAAATCAAACAGAACGGGAGCTGACTGATATGTTGACTGCAAAAGAACTGCTGGGCCGTGCCCAGACGCTGGAACCCCAGCTGGTGGAGTGGCGGCGCACCCTGCACCGTCACCCGGAGGTGGGCTTTGATCTGACCCAGACCAAGGCACTGGTGAAAAAGGCCCTGACCGAGATGGGCTACGAGCCCAAGGATTGCGGCAAGGCCGGTGTCATTGCGCTGGCAGGCGGCAAAAAGCCCGGCAAAACCATCCTGCTGCGGGGCGATATGGATGCCCTGCCCATTCAGGAAGAATCCGGCGTGGATTACGCTTCCGAGGTGCCGGGCAAGATGCACGGCTGCGGCCACGATATGCACACGGCAATGATGCTGGGTGCTGCCCAGCTGCTCAAGGAGCACGAGGATGAGATCGAGGGCACCGTCAAGCTGGAGTTCCAGCCCGCCGAGGAGATCTTCCAGGGCTCGCCTGATATGATCGCCAACGGCCTGCTGGAAAACCCCAGCGTGGATGCGGCAGTCATGTTCCATGTGCTGGGCGGAATGCCCATTCCCGCCGGTGTGGTGCTGGTGCCTGCCTGCGGCGGCATCACCATGGCAAGCTGTGAGCAGTATCACATCATCGTCCACGGCAAGGGCGGCCACGGTTCCATGCCGGAAAAGTGCATCGACCCCATCACGGCGGCGGCACACATCCACATTGCCCTGCAGGAGATCAACAGCCGGGAGCTGGATGCCCACAGTTTTGGCGTGTTCACCACCGGCCGCTTCCAGGCAGGCGCGGCCTCCAATGTCATCCCGGACAGCGCGGAGATGTGGGGCACCATCCGCACCACCGACCCCGAAGGCGCAGTGACGGAGCTGCTGCACAAGCGGATGACCGAGATCGTACAGGGGGTGGCTGCGGCTTACCGCTGCACCGCCGAGATCACCTTCAGTGATTACTGCCCCTGCATGGTGGTGGACAAGGAGCTTGCCGGCAACGCCCTGACCTATATGGGTGAGCTGCTGGGCAAGGGTGCAATGGATATGACCCCGATGACTGGCGGCAAGCCCGGCGGCGGCAGCGAGGATTTTGCGTTCGTCAGCCACGAGGTGCCCACCGTGAGCATGTTCCTGACGGCGGGCAACGCCAACGAGGGCTACACCTACGGCCAGCATCACCCCAAGGTGAAGTTTGATGACAGCGTCCTCTTTGAGGGCAGCGCGGCCTATGCCTATATGGCCCTGCGCTGGCTGCAGGAGCACAAGTGATCGGATAAAAACAAAGACCTCCTCTGGAAAACGGCCAGAGGAGGTCTTTCTATATTATGGGCAAAAAGGCCGAGCAACGGAAAAGCCTTTGCCTTATGGATCTGTCTTGTCTGCCTGCTCGATCAGGCTTCCAGGAACACTTTGCGCAGGGAGGGGTTGGTCTCCACAATCTTCACCAGCAGCACGCCCAGCACGGTGCAGCTGATGAGCTCACCGATGCCGACGGAGATGCCGTTGGTGATGCAGGCCAGCCACAGCGGAGCGGAGGAAGAGGGATCGGGGAACATGACGGCGATCTCAATGCCGATGATGACAGCATTGAAGAGCACGGGCGGCAGGGAAGGCACGATGGCCAGACCCTTGAAGCGGACGTTCCGCAGTTTGTAAGTCACAACACAGGCCAGCAGGGTGGCCAGGGTGCCAAAGATAACATCCACGATGGTGGAGCCCAGCAGGTTTGCCAGGAAGCAGCCCAGCACCACGCCCACGATGTACTCGGCACCGAACACGGGCAGCAGGCAGAGGGCCTCGGCAACACGCACCTGCACCGCACCGTAGGAGAACGGCTGCAGCGCCATGCAGAGCACCACATAGAGAGCTGCGACCACAGCGCAGCGGGCCAGTTTGCGGACAGTGAAATTCTGATTCATAACAATACTCCGGCGGATGAATTTTGACCGCACAGGGACCGCCAGCCCTATGGGTTTGGCCCGGCATGGTTCGAGACACGCCGGGGAGCCTAAAATCCTAAGTTGCTCTTTCAGGTTGCCGCGCAAAAGCACAGCAAAAGGGAGTATAGCATAAATTGCCGCAAAATGCAACGGCCTGCAAACAAAAAAGAACTGCCGCAGCGGGCAGTTCTCAGAAAAAACTCAGCGTGCGTGGCCAACGTAGACCAGAGCAATGGTATCGGGGCCGGTGTTGGCGGAAACAACGCCGCCCAGCGGGAAGGTGATGAGCGGGTCTTTGCCGAACGCCTTGCGGCAGGCCTTGATCAGATCATCCTTCTGGGGAATGTTGGTGTGGCCGATCATATAATCAAAGTCCTCCACACCCTCGCTGCGCTTTTTGGCCAGCTCCACCATGGCGGGCACGACCTTGTCATCGCCGCGCACCTTGGCCTCCACTTTGGTCTTTCCATCGATCAGGGTGATGATGGGGCGGATGCCCATCAGCTCGCCCATGACAGCGGCGGCGGCAGAGATGCGGCCGCTTTTCTTCATCTGCTTCAGGCTGTAAGGCCCGAGGACGATCTCCATCTTGTCCATCTGGGTCTCGAACTCCTGAATGACGTGGCTGATCTCCGCACCATTCTGCAGCTTGCGTGCCATCTCGCAGACATACCAGCCAAAGGGCATGGAGTAGGTGTGCGGGTCCAGCAGATGAATCCGCAGGTGGTGCTCCGGGCGCTCCTCCCGCAGCATCCCCTGGGCCATCACGGCGTTGTTGTAGGTGGAGGAGCCGCTGCGGTTGATGGGCACATGGATCACATCGGTGTAGCCCTCGTCCACATACTGGCAGTACTTTTCGCAGAACTGGATGGGGGTGATGGCAGCCGTGGAGGGAATGCCCTTGGCGGCGCGCATCTTTTCGTAGAACTCCTCATTGGTGCAGCTCTCACGCTCGATATAGTCTACATCATCCAGCAGGATGTGAAAACTCATAATATCAATGCCGTACTTCTCGGCCAGCTCCTGCGGGATATCGCAGGAGGAATCGGTCAGGATCGCGATCTTGCTCATAATGTCCCTCATTTCCATTCGTATTCTCGCAGGCGGCCATGGTCCAGCAGCTCCGGGAAATCCCACTGGCGCAGGACCTCGTACACACCCACAGCCACACTGTTGGAAAGGTTCAGGCTGCGGCAGGTATCCCGCATGGGCATCCGGATGCAATGCTCCTGGTTGGCCGCCAGCAATGCCTCAGGCAGGCCGGCATCCTCCCGCCCGAACACAAGGTAGGCCCCGTCCGGGTACTGGATGTCGGTGTAGCGCTGGGGTGCTTTGGTGGTAAAGTAGTAGAACGGGCCTTTGTTCCGGGCAAAGAAATCCTCCAGCCCATCATAGTAATTGATGTCGAGGTAGTGCCAGTAGTCCAGCCCGGCATGCTTGAGCTTTTTGTCATCGATGGCAAAGCCCATGGGCCCCACCAGATGCAGGCGGCAGGCCGTGCAGGCACAGGTGCGGGCCACGTTGCCGGTGTTCTGGGGGATACGCGGCTCTACCAGAACGATGTTCAGGGTCGGTTTTTCGCTCATGGCGGCCTCCTCAGTCATTCCAGCTCACCGGGCAGAGCCGGGGCAGCAGGGGCTCGAACCAGACACCATACCGGGTGTCCTGATCGGCGGGGGTCTGCTGAATGGCCAGCGAGACGAACTCGGCGGCGTTGTCGGCAGCGGCGCTCAGGGCGTTGCCCTGGATCAGCGAGCCAATGAGCACGGCACCGTACAGATCACCCGTGCCCGGGAAGCTGCGGCTGATGTGCAGTTTTTTGATGACGAAGCGCTCGCGGCCGGAGCCTGCGCAGCCGATGTACTTGCCCAGTGCGAGGCCGGTGACCACCGCGCTGGGGGCCAGCGTCAGCAGCTCGTCGGCCAGCGCCTGAGCGGAAGCGTCATCGAACGCGTCGGTCTGGGGCTCCCGCTCCAGCAGCAGGGCGGCCTCGGTGGCGTTGGGCAGGATCAGGTCTGCCCGGCGGCAGAGCCCGCGCATCCGGTCGATGAGAGCCGGGGTCACTGTGGAGTAGGCCTTGCCATTGTCCCCCATCACAGGGTCCACCACCTTGCGGGCAGCGGGCCAGAGATCGAACGCCTTTTCGGCCAGCGCCACCTGCTCCTCGCCGCCTAAGTAGCCGGTGTAGATACAGTCAAACTCCACACCCAGCTCCCGGTAGTGCTTCAGAGCGGCCAGCCCGTAGGCTGCACCGTCCAGCCGTGCCGGTGTGCCCAGACCGCCCGTGTGGGTGGAGAGCACCACAGTGGGCAGGGCCACAGGCTGGCAGCCCATAACGGACAGCACCGGCAGGATGACCGCCAGGCTGCACCGGCCCATGCCGGAGAGGTCGTGAATGCAGAGAATTTTTTTCGGTTCAGTCGGTTTCAACAAAAAGGATCCTCCTTTGCGCCATCCACGGGCCGCACAGGGCCCAGTTTCTCAGCGTATGATACAGTATACCACATTTTGCGGGACAAAAAAAGCGCATACCGGATTCTTTACAGGAAATACTAGCCACAGCGGCAAAAAATCACACAGTGGAAAGGAGAGAGCCACATGAAAAACACAAATCGTCAGCCTTCCTCCGGCAGTGTTCTGCTGGGCATGGCGGCAGGTGCAGCCCTGGGGGCCGTGGGCACCATGGCAATGGCACAGAACCAGCGGCAGGTCAAGCGCACCGCACGCAAGCTGGCCAAGGGCGCGGAACGCGCCATGAGCCAGCTGGACACCATGGTCACGGATCTCGTGGAGCGCAGGATGGATCTGTGAGGGCAAACAAAAAGGCAGGGCCCGCGGGCTCTGCCTTTTTGCTTGCCATTTACTTCTGGTTCCAGATACACATCCGGGCGCTGGTGTTGATTTCGCCCAGGACTTGCAGGTCCATCTGAATGTTGCAGGTCACAAGGACCGATTTGTTCACATCGCTGCCGGTGAGCACCGAGGCGGGCAGATTCTTGATGGTGAGCACCGCCGTGGCCTTGTTGAAATCACCGGTCAGGGTGCCGTTGTAGGTCACATCGCCGATGGTCAGGCCGGACAGATAGCCGGTGACACCCAGCTTGGATACCTGCATGACCGGCAGGGTCAGGGTGTAAGTGCCGTTGGCCTGCCGGGTGAGGGTGGCGGTGCGGTTGGAATCGATGCCGCTGTTGGCCATGGATTCCTTATCGGATCTTTCCTTCCAGAATTTAACGCCCACGTTCAGGGTAGCAGCAGCGCTGGCACCAAAGGTGAACATGCACAGCAGCAGTACCGAAAGCAGGGCGGCGCTTACGCGCTGACAGGTCTTAGTCATGGATATCTGCCTTTCTTTGCCGCAAAGGCGGCCTTGTCCGGCACACGAAATACCGGAATTTTCAATGCTAAAATAGCATGCGCGCATAAAAATGTCAATCTGCTTCGTGAACCTTTCACAAAAACGTTGCACATCAGAAACAAAAAACAGATGCTTTTGACCTGCTGGCTCCTATGCCGCAGGCAGACGGACTTTTACCGGGAAAACACAACACCGGACAGCCCGCAGGCCGTCCGGTGTTGAAAATGGAAAAACTAGTTCGGCTTAGACCTCAAAGTTGGGGTCGTCCTTCAGCACATGGATGTTGGTCATAAAGGCGCTCTGTTCCGGGTCAGTGAAGGGAGCTTCCTTGACGTACTTGTTCAGCTGGATGGCCGTGCGTGCGGGGTCGGCAATGGTGCCTGCGCCGCCGA
>OIWK01001878.1_pt1 | contig 18219 bp, 13 predicted proteins | sample 1587401 | NCBI WGS metagenome assembly OIWK01 (sample SAMEA3888911, study PRJEB22519) | human gut metagenome | biome: human gut; feature: human-associated habitat; material: faeces | place: Denmark | collected 2009
GCCAATCCTCCCTTTCTTTTTAAAAAGCAAGAAACGAGTAGGAGGCACTATAGATTTCCAACTTTTTTTGCAAGAAGGGACAGGCTTGCAGGCGAAGTTGAAGATCTATGGTGCGAAAAAACGACATTCAAGAAAAGGAGAATGATTATGTTTAGAAGCTATTCCATGGAACTGGCAGGCAGAACACTGACAGCTGAAATCGGCAGAGTGGCAGAGCAGGCAAACGGCGCATGCCTGATGCGTTACGGCGATACAACCGTTCTGGTAACGGCAACTGCATCCGATAAGCCCAGAGAAGGGATTGATTTCTTCCCTTTGAGCATTGATTACGAAGAAAGACTGTATTCCGTTGGTAAAATTCCCGGCGGCTTTATCAAAAGAGAGGGCAGACCCTCCGAAAAGGCGGTTCTGACAGCAAGATGTATCGACAGACCTCTGCGTCCGCTGTTCCCCAAGGATTACAGAAATGACGTTGCTATCGTTGCAACCGTTATGTCCGTAGATCAGGACTGCGCACCTGAGGTGCTGGCAATGATTGGTGCTTCTCTTGCGCTGAATATTTCTGATATTCCCTTTACAGATCCCGTATCCTCTGTGAATATCGGCTACTGTGACGGCGCACTGGTGGTAAACCCCACTGCGGCACAGAGAGAAACAACCAGACTGAACCTGACCGTTTCCTCCAAGGAAGATAAGGTTATGATGATTGAAGCAGGCGCGGACGAAATTCCCGATGCACTGATGATGGAGGCAATTCATCTTGCATTTGATACCAACCTGCAGGTTGTGAAATTCATTCAGGAAATCACAGCAAAAGAGGGTAAGGAAAAAGCACCCTATACAGAATATGTAATTCCCGAAGACGCATATCAGCTGGTAACCGGCTTTATCACAGACGCAAGAATGGAGGATGCCGTTTTTGCGGAGCTGAAGCAGGACAGAGATGCAAAGATTAAGGCACTGACCGAGGAGGTTACAGAAGCCCTGACAGAGCAGCTGACAGCAATGGTTGGCGAAGAAACGGATATCGACGCACTGATTGGCGATATTATTTATAAATTCCAGAAAATGACGGTAAGAAGAATGATTCTGAGAGACCACAAGCGCCCCGACGGTCGTGGCATTGAAGAAATCAGAAAGCTGTCCGCAGAGGTAGACGTTCTGCCTCGTGTGCATGGCTCCGCGCTGTTCTCCAGAGGACAGACACAGGCATTGACCGTAACCACATTGGGGGCAATCAGCGAAGGACAGAGATTGGATGGTCTGGATACAAACGAAACAGGCAAGAGATACATCCATCACTATAACTTCCCGCCGTATTCTGTCGGCGAAGCCCGCGCACCCCGCAGCCCCGGCCGCCGCGAGATCGGCCACGGCGCACTGGCAGAGCGCGCTCTGGTTCCCGTGCTGCCCTCTCTGGAGGAGTTCCCCTACACCATCCGCTGTGTCTCTGAGGTCCTGAGCTCCAACGGCTCCACCTCTCAGGCTTCCATCTGCGGTTCCACGCTGGCTCTGATGGATGCCGGTGTGCCCATCAAGGCACCTGTTGCCGGCATCTCCTGCGGCCTGATCACCGAGGGCGACCGCTGGATGACCATGCTGGACATTCAGGGCGTGGAGGATTTCCACGGCGATATGGACTTCAAGGTGGGCGGCACCCGCAAGGGCATCACTGCCATCCAGATGGACATCAAGATCGATGGCCTGACTTACGATATCATTGCCGAGGCCTTTGAGAAGTGCCGCAAGGGCCGCCTGTACATCCTGGACGAGATCATCAAGCCCGTGATCGCACAGCCCCGTGAGGAGCTGAGCCGCTGGGCTCCCAAGATGTTCAGCATGATGATCCCCACCGACAAGATCAAGGACGTGATCGGTAAGGGCGGCAAGGTCATCCAGGACATCTGCGCTACCTGCAACTGCAAGATCGATGTGCAGGAGGACGGCCATGTGTTCGTCTCCGCCGTGGATCAGGAGGACGCAAAGCGTGCCATCTTCACCATCAAGACCATTGTGGAGGACCCCGAGATCGGTGCCATCTACAAGGGCAAGGTCACCCGCCTGATGAACTTTGGTGCCTTTGTGGAGATCGCACCGGGCAAGGAAGGTCTGGTGCACATCTCCAAGCTGGACACCAAGCGTGTGGAGCGCGTGGAGGATGTGGTCGCCGTGGGTGATGCCATCGTGGTCAAGGTCACGGACATCGACCAGCAGGGCCGCATCAACCTGAGCCGCCGCGATGCCATTCTGGCGCTGGAAGCCAAGCGCGCCGCGCAGGAGCAGCAGTAATCCATAAATCAGAGGGACCCCACAGCCGGTTGGCTGCGGGGTCCCTTTTTGCTGTCCGAAAAAATTTTTGGGTTTCCTCTTGACAGAAATGCAAAAATGTGTATTATTGTATTAGCTGCTTAATACAGCAACACATAAGGAGGGCAAAGCAGAATGAGTGAACAGTTTGATGCCAGCCGCCCGATCTATGCCCAGCTGGTGGAACGGCTCAAAGCCAGAATTCTGGCGGGCACCTACCCGCCGGGGGGCCATCTGGATTCGGTGCGGGATCTGGCCGCAGCTGCCGGGGTCAACCCCAACACGATGCAGAGGGCTCTGGCCCAGCTGGAAAGTGAGGGCCTTGTGCGCACCGAGCGCACCAGCGGACGCTACGTTACGGAGGATACGAATTTGATCGAACAACTGCGGGCTGCCGCCGCCCATGACATCGCGGCAGATTTTCTGGAGAAGATGCGCAGCATCGGCTACACGCCGGAAAAGGCGGCAGCCCTGTTGGAGCACTGGGATACAGAGGAGGTAGAACCCCATGAGTAAAGTGCTGACCTGTGAAAAATTGACAAAAGTATACGGAAAGGAAAAGACCGCGCTGGACGGCATCGATCTGGAGCTGGATTTTGGCCGCATCGTAGGGCTGCTGGGCCCCAACGGCAGCGGCAAGACCACCCTGCTCAAGCTGGCCAATGGTCTGCTGCAGCCCACGGAAGGCCGCATCCGGATCGCGGGCATGGCCCCCGGCCCGGAGACCAAGGAGCTGGTCTCCTACCTGCCGGACGCTGACTGGCTGCCCGACTGGATGCGGGTGGAGGAGCTGGTGGAGATGTTCCGGGATTTTTACGGCACGCCCAGTCAGGCCAAGGCTTACATCGGCTTTGATGCCGACAAGGCCAATGAGATGCTGGCCCGGCTGAACATCGCCCCCAATGCCCGGCTCAAGACCCTTTCCAAGGGCAACAAGGAGAAGGTTCAGCTGATGCTGGCCATGAGCCGCAACGCCCGTCTCTACCTGCTGGATGAGCCCATCGGCGGCGTGGACCCTGCGGCCCGGGACTACATCCTGAACACCATCATTTCCAACTACAGCAAGGACGCAACGGTCGTCATCTCCACCCATCTCATTGAGGACATCGAGCCGGTGCTGGACGAGGCCGTGTTCCTGAAGGACGGCAAAATCTTCGCCCACCGCGCCGTGGACGACATCCGCGAGACCGAGGGCAAGAGTGTCGATGCGTATTTCCGGGAGGTATTCAAATGCTGAAGCAATTGCTGAAATATGAGTTCAAGGCCACGAAACGCCTGTATTTCGGGCTGTATCTGGCGCTGGCGCTGTTGAGCGTGGTGCTGGGCGTGACCTTCCGGCAGGAACACGCGCTGGCTCACAGCACAAGCTTCCAGAATCTCGAAGTGATTCTGATGATCGTGTATGTCTCGGTCATCCTTGCCATCGCGGTGCTCTGCTTCGTGAACACCATCCAGCGCTTTTATCAGAACCTGCTGGGCCGGGAAGGCTACCTGATGCACACCCTGCCCGTGACCGAGACCCAGCTCATCCTCTCCAAGCTCCTCACCAGCATGGTCTGGGTGCTGTGCAGCGGCCTGGTGGGCATCGTCTGCATCACAGGGATGGTCAGCATCGGTGTGATTGACCAGGAGACCTTCGGCATGGTGGACTGGAACAGCTGGAAGCAGCTGTGGGGGATGCTGTATGGGGAACTGGGCGCGAAGTTCTGGCTGGTGACGTTCTGGACCATCCTCATCAATCTGGCCCGGCTGGCAAGCCTCATCCTCTGCGTTTACGCTGCCTGTATGATCGCCCATCAATTCCCCAAGCATGTGATGGTGGCCGGGATCCTCGCGTTTATCGGCCTGAACGTCGTGGAGACCCAGCTCGATAAGCTGCTGGGTACGAATGATGTGAGTATGATCGTGGATGTCACGTACCGGGTCGTGGGTGTGAACGTGACCGGTGTGAGTTATGGAGTGACCCCGATGCGCTGGCTGACGGCGGCACTTGGAACAGACGTTGGCTATCTGTTCTGCTTTGCCGTGACTGCAGCCATTGCGGCAGCATACTTCTTCCTGACCCGGTGGCTGATGAAAAATAAACTGAATCTGGAGTAAACAAAAAGGCGGTGTGCCCGGAGCGGACACACCGTCTTTTGCTGTCTGGAAAAAGGATTACACGCCGGAAGCGCCGTAGTTTGCCAGCACACGGGCAGAGGGATCGTTGACGTTGCAGCCGGGCCATGCCTTGTTCGGCATCCAGAAGCCCACGATGGTGCGGCTCTGGTCGTGGTAGTATTTCTCGAAGATCTCGCGGTAGAACAGGCTCTCCTTGGTAAAGGGCATACAGTGGGCCGAGTAGTTTGCCCGGCGGAGCTGGAACTCCTCATCGGTGTACAGGCTCTCGGCGTACTCCTTGATGTCGTCCACCATGCTGTGGCCCACGGCATCGGAGAAGGCGGCCTTTTCGCGCCAGAGGATCTCCGGGGGCAGCCAGTCGCCCTCAAAGGCCTTGCGCAGCAGGTACTTGCCCTTGCCGTAGCTGTTCAGCTTCTTTTCGGGATCAATGGCCATGACGTAGCGCACAAAATCCAGATCGCCAAAGGGCACGCGGGCCTCGATGCTGTTGGCGGAGATGCAGCGGTCGGCCCGGAGAACGTCGTACATGTACAGCTCCCGGATGCGCTTCTGGCTCTCCTGCTGGAAGGCATCGGCGGTGGGGGCGTAGTCGGTGTACTTGTAGCCGAACAGCTCATCGGAGATCTCGCCGGTCAGCAGCACGCGCACATCGGTCTGCTCGTGGATGGCCTTGCAGAGCAGGTACATGCCCATGCTGGCGCGGATGGTGGTGATATCCCAGGTGCCCAGCAGTCGGATGACCTCCTCCAGGCTCTGGATGACCATGTCCCGGTTGATGATGATCTCATGGTGTTCGCTGCCCAGATAATCGGCGGTCTGGCGGGCATATTTCAGGTCGATGGCATCGGTGTCCATGCCGATGGCAAAGGTGCGGATGGGCTTGCCCAGCTTCTTGGCGGCAATGGAGCACACCAGCGAGGAATCCAGACCGCCGGAAAGCAGGAAGCCCACGGGTGCATCGGCGTCCAGCCGCTTTTCCACACCGGCGATCAGCTTCTCGCGGATGTTCTGCAGGATGGTGGGCATATCGTCCTGCATGGGGGCGGGCACATCGGCAATGTCCTCGTAGCGCACAAAGCGGCCGTCGCAGTAGTAGCTGCCAATGGGGAAGGAACGGATATCATCGCACCAGCCGATGAGGTTGCGCATCTCGGAGGAAAAGGCGATCTTGTGGCTGGACTTGGAGTAGCCGTAGAACAGCGGACGGATGCCGATGGGGTCGCGGGCGGCGATGAGCCGATCCTTGCGGGAATCGTACAGGATCAGCGCAAACTCCGCGTCCATGTGGCGGAACATATCCAGCCCGTACTCGTAGTACAGCGGCAGCAGGATCTCGCAGTCGCAGTCGGAGCAGAACTTGTAGCCACGGCGCTTTAAGATCTCCTTTTCGAACCGGAAGCCGTACAACTCGCCGTTGCACACCACGCAGTCAGCACCCCGGTAAAAGGGCTGCATCCCCTCCGGGGTCAGTCCCATGATGGCAAGCCGCCCAAAGCCCATCAGGCCGTAGGGACCCTCCACCACCCGCTGGTCGTCCGGCCCGCGGTCCACGGTGCGCAGCAGATACTCTTTGAACTTTTCGGCACTCAGGTCGTGCCCCGTGTAACCCATAACACAACACATACTTCTTACCCCTCTTAAAATAAAAAATACGGCAGCACATTCATCCCATAGTCCTAGGACGAATATGCTGCCGTATCCGTGGTGCCACCTAAATTACCGGCATACGCAATACGCCGGTCACTTTTGTGCGCTCTCCCCGTTGAAAGCACTGCCGCGATAACGAGCGGCGCACGTCTGCCCCTACTGCTGCGCATGCAGGTTCAGGGAGCGGCTCACGGGTGTTCTTCGGGCTTCGTTTTCTGCGCGGCTTCCAGCATCCCGCACTCTCTGTAAGAAAAACCTGAGGCCTTACTTTTCCCGGTCAACACTTTTATTGTCTGCATTGTATCACGGGTTTTTGTCCGTGTCAACACAGCAGGCGCATTTTTTTGCAGGCTGTTCTTCCGTTGCGGACGGTGCCGCGTTCTGCGCGCAATGACGGCACAGCCCGTACAGTACACTGCCCTCGCATTGCAGGGTAAAGCCGTGCTCCGCCATCAGGTGGGCGCGCACCTCATCCATAAAATGGCAGTCCAAGTGATAGATGCGCCCGCACTGCACGCACTTGAGGTGCAGGTGCTCCCGGCAATGGCGCCCCTCGTCCACATACTGGAACACCGCCCGCTCGCCTTTGTCGGCTACATATTTCATAATGCGCTGCTCGCCGGCAAGCTTGTCCAGATAGCGGTATACAGTGGTGGGGTTGGGGCTTGCGCCCTGTGCCTCCAGATGCTCCAGAATGTTGGAGGCACTTACTGCGTGCTGACGGTTGTTGATGAGGTAGTCTAAGATGAGTTGCCGGGTGCGGGTGTTGTAGCCATCGCTTCGTGCCATGAGAGTTTCGGTCCTTTCCGGTGTAGATGTGTTGTTTTTTACCCCTATTGTAGCACAGTTTGCGCTTGGATGCAAAAGAAGCGGGCGGAAAGTCGGCCTGTTTGGCGACAAGCACAAAAAACATTGTAAAAAGTAGCAAAATCGAGGCGTAATCTTTGTATAAAACGGAAAACAAGCCAAAGTTAAGCAAAAAGTCTTGTAAAAAATGCCCTAATGTGAAATAATATACTGGATAAAGTGGTTGGATTGCAGCCGGGATACAAGCTGGCTGAACATGGAGAAGAAGAAGCCGGCAGCGGTGGGTTTGTGCTGCCGGTTCGGACGTTTTGGAACGTTTTTTGGAGAAGAAGAATAGGAGAGTGTGCTTATGAAAGAGCAGGACGCACAGGCAAAGCTCAGCCTGAAGCTGCAGGCGTACCAGTACCTCAAAACCAAGATTTTGAACTGCGAGTACCGCCCCAACGAGTTTCTGAACGAGCAGAAGCTCTGCGCCGAGATGGGCAACATCAGCCGCACCCCCATGCGGGATGCGCTGGGGCGTCTGGAGCAGGAGGGGCTGATCACCATTCTGCCCAAAAAGGGTCTGATGGTCTCCGGCATCACCGAAGAGGACGTGCACAGCATGTTTGAGATGCGTCTGCTGGTGGAGCCCTACGCCCTGCGTACTTACGGCAATGCCATCCCCCGGGAGCAGCTGGAGGCCTACGCCGAACTGATGCACCACAGCGAGCGCATTGAAGATTTCTGTGAGTCGGACGACGACTTCCACGAGCTGCTGATGAGCACCCTGCCCAACAAGTATCTGCGCTCTGCCTACGACCGCATCACCGGCCTGAACACCCGTTTCCGCATCATGACCGGCAAGGTGAGCATGATCAATCAGGAGCAGACCTGTGAGGAGCACCTGCAGATCCTGGATGCCGCCCTGTCCGAGGACTGGGACGGCGCAGCCATGGCGCTGCAGCACCATCTGGAGCTGGCCCGCGATAAGGCCGAGGGCGTCATCAAGGTCATTCGCCTGTGGTAAAGGAATAAAAGTTAAAAAGGTCTGCTGCATCGTGCCGGTGCAGCAGACCTTTTTCGCTTTTACGAGAAGGAACACAGCATAGAAGGAAGTCTCCCTCAGATAAGGTGGTTTTCAAGGCAGTAATGATAGACCCCGTCCTCTTCCACAGAGCGGCAGAGGACGGCAGCTCTGGCCTTGACCTCCTCGAGCGCGTTTCCCATGGCGACACCTGTGCCGACCGCTTCCAGCATTTCAATGTCGTTCCGTCCGTCCCCAAAGGCAATGGCTTCGGACTTTGAAAATCCATAATGCGCCAAGACCGCCCTTACAGCGTTTCCCTTACCGCAGGAGAGCGGAATGATATCAACTGCCTTGTCCCACCATGCGGTGATCTGTGTGGCGTGCGTCCCCTGTAAGATCTGTGCGTATTCGGTGCTGTTGCAGGAGCACATGATCTGATAGATCTCCTCCTCGCACAGCGCATCAAAATGCTCGGAGATCACCAGCTTTTCGCTGCCAAAGGAAAAGTATTGTGCCAGATCGGGGTCTGTCCCGTTTGTTACGATAAAGTGTTCGTTGCTGATAGCAGCTGCCCGGTGCATCTGCTTCAGATTTTGCAGAATTCTGTGTTTGTCGTCAGCGTCCAGCGGATTTTTGAAGAGCACGGTATCCTTACTGCGGACATAGGAGCCGTTGAAGGTCAGCCAGATATCAAAATCGACACCTTCAAAATGCGGGATGGAGAGATAGCCTCTGCCGGTCGCCATGCACAACAAGACCCCGTTTGCCTGCAGCTGCTGTAAAGCCTGCACAGTTTTGGGGGATGGCTCTTTGCTGCCCAGCTTGAGCAAGGTTCCATCTACATCAAAAAACGCAATTTTTATCATACGACACCTCTGGTAAAAATTTTTTATTTCTCCACCTTGCTCAGCAGGATGCGGTCATTATCCAGATTTTTGCCCGCGTTCTCGCGGAACTTTTCCAGCAAATCGTCCACGGTCATCTTGCTGCGCTCTGCGCCCTTTACGTCAAACACGATGCGCCCGGCGTCCATCATCAGGGTGCGGTTGCCCAGCTCCAGCGCCTGATGCATATTGTGGGTCACCATCAGGCAGGTGATTTTTTTCTCGGCCACGATGCTCTTGGTCAGCGCCAGCACCTTTTCGGCGGTGGCGGGGTCCAGCGCGGCGGTGTGCTCGTCCAGCAGCAGCAGCTTGGGGGTGACAAGGGTAGCCATGAGCAGGGTAAGCGCCTGCCGCTGCCCGCCGGAGAGCAGCCCCACCGGCTGCTTCATGCGGTCCTCAAGACCCATGTCCAGCAGGGCCAGCTTTTCGCGGAAGAGCGCCTTATCCTTGCGGGAGATGCGGGAGAAGATGGCGTTGGGCGCAGTGCCTGCCCGCAGGTAAGCCAGCGCCAGATTTTCCTCGATGGTCATGTTGGGCGCGGTGCCCTTGAGCGGGTCCTGGAACAGATGCCCGATGACCTTGCTGCGCTGGTGCTCCGGCGCAAAGGTGATGTCCTGCCCGCCCAGCAGAATGCTGCCCTCGTCGGCAATAAAGCCGCCGGTAATGGCATTGAACAGGGTGGATTTGCCCGCGCCGTTGGAGCCCACAATAGTGGCAAAATCTCCGGCTTCCATCTGCAGGCTCACTCCGGCAAGCGCCACCTTTTCGTTGACGGTGCCGGGGTTAAAGGTCTTGTGCAGGTCGTTCAGCTGCAGCATTTCCATGTTACTGTCCCTCCCTGTTGGTCACGGTGCGGCGGGCACGGGCGGCGTGCCGGCGCTTTTCAAAGGCGAAGTGCTCCCGGATGGCGGGCATGGAGATGGCCACTGCCACAATGATGGCAGAAACCAGCTTCATGGCCGCGGCGGGCACGTTGAACCGCAGCGCCACGGCCACGATAAAGCGGTACAAACAGCTGCCGAACACCACGCCAAGGATGCGGCGCAGCATGGTGCGCTTGCCCACCAGCGTCTCGCCGATGATGAGGGAAGCCAGTGCAATGGTCACCATACCGGTGCCCACGTTGATATCGCAGCTTTTCTGGTACTGTGCCAGCAGCCCGCCGGACAGCGCACACAACGCACCGGACACGCACAGACCCACCGTGATGGTAAAGGCGGGGTTGATGCTGGAAGCCCGCACCATGGCGGCATTATCGCCGGTGGCGCGGATGGAAAGCCCCAGCCGCGTGCCCAGAAAGCCCAGCATCGCCGCGCAGGCTACGGCAATAATGACTGCCGCAAGCGCCAGCTTGTACCAGCTGCCCAGAAAGCCCAGTGCGCTTTTTGCCATGGAGAAGATGGTAGGGGTCTTGACCAGTGACATGGTGGAGGAGAAGCCCATCGCCGCCAGATTGATGGTGTATAGGCCGGTGTTGACAATGATACCGGCCATAATGCTTTCCACCCCGAGCCTTGTCTGCAAAAAGGCGGTGACAAAGCCGGAGCACACCCCCGCAGCCATGGCTGCCGCCAGTGCAAGGATGGGGTGACCGGTCAGCGCCACCTGACAGGCCACGGCGCAGCCCAGCGTAAAGCAGCCGTCGGTGGAAAGGTCGGCAATATTCAGGATGGAGTAGCTCAGAAACAGTGCCAACGCCACCAGTCCGTAGATGCAGCCCAGCTCCAGCGCTGTCTGCAAAACGTTGAGGGAAAAAATACTCGCCAGCATGGTGTATGCTCCTTTTATGTTTTTTTGAATCCCCTTTTCACGGGAGGGGTCGTAAAGGTAAACGGGCTCGCCCTCTCAGTCAAATCCTACGGATTTGCCAGCTCCCCCAAAGTGGGAGCCCTTGGCAGTCCACGCAAAGTTCATCTCTTTGCCAAGGCCTCTCCCTTTGGGAGAGGTGTCACCGCAGGTGACGGAGAGGGCGAGGACACTGCCCTTGCGCAGCAAAACGCAGTTCCCCAGAACTGCCAAAAGCTCTCCCTTGCGGGAGAGCCGGAAAAGCCGTCAGGCTTTGACAGAGCGGGGCGTTCAGGAGAAGTTCTCGGCGGTGGTCACCTCGCAGATCTCGGTGCAGTAGGGCTTGAAGGCTTCCTTCAGGGCAGCCAGATCCAAGCCCAGCGCCTCGGCGGTCTCGGTGTTGATGGTGACGATGCCGTTATCAAAGGTCTGGTAGGGCAGGTCTGCGGGGGTCTTGCCATCGCACAGCAGCTGGCTGACCATATCGGCGGTGGCTTCGCCCAGCTGGACGTAGTCCACGCCGTAGCCCACCAGTGCGCCGTTCAGCGCAAAGCTGTCGGCACCGGTGTAGTGCTGCACACCGGCCTCGATGAAGCTCTCATAGATGGAAAGCTCGGCGGTCATGATGGTGTTGTCGGTGGGGGTGAACACGGCCTTGACCCCAGCAGCGACCAGTGCTTCGGCAGCCATCTGCACCTCGGCGGTGGTGGTGCCGTTCTTTTCCACCACCTTGATGCCGTTCTTCTCGCAGAAGGCCTTGGCGTCCGCAATGGCCTGGGTGGAGGCATCCTGACTCAGGTCGTACAGCAGACCGATGGTGTCGATGCCGGGGTTTGCCGCCACGATCAGGTTCATGATGGCGTCGGTGTTCAGGGCATCGGAGGTACCAGTGATGTTCTCCTCCCCGTCAAACCCGGCGGCAGCGGGGTCGGTCACGGCAGAGTAGACCACCGGGATGTCGGTGTCCTCCACAGCGGCCAGCATGGTAGCGGCGGTGGGGGTGGCCACTGCCACGATCACGTCCACGCCGTCAGCCACAAGGTCTGCACCGATCTGGTTCAGGTTGGACTGGTCGGCCTGTGCGTTGGCATAGTAATCGGCGTAGTCAAAGGTGACACCCTTCTCCTTGCCGATGGCGTCTAGACGGCTCTCCACAGATTCTACGATCTGGTTGAGGGAAGCGTGGTCCACATAGTTGACGATGCCCACCTTGAAGGTCTCGCCAGTGGCAGCGGCGCTGCCGGAAGCCGCTGCGGAGGAGGAGACCGCTGCACTGGAGACGGTGCTGGAAGCAGCACTGCCGCAGCCGGTCAGTGCCATGGCAGAAACAGCAGAAGCGGCCAGAGCGGCCTTCAGGAAGCTGCGGCGGGAGATCATGTTCAGGTTTTTCATAGTGGTAACTCCTTTCCCGGAGCGGGCGGCAAATCAAAAGACCCGCTCCCTTTGCGGGACGGGTCTTAAAACAAAACGACCCTGTCCCTGTGTGTTATCCACAAGGACAGGATCGGTAAATTACGATTCTGCGGTGCCACCTTGCTTGCTCTGCATCCAATACAGCAGAGCCACTCACGGAGAGCCAACACTCCCCTGTCCTATAACGGAGACTTCCGTCCAAAGCTACTAAGGCTTCTGCCCGTTTGCCCGGCCCTCGGCGGCCCACGAATCTCTGCCCCGCTTTCGCCCGTTTGCACTGTCCGGGCTCACTGCAGATGCGCTGTGCAGGTTCTCTTCCACCTCATCGGTTTGATTGCATTATACACTTTATCTTCGTAAAGTCAAGAGGAAATTTAAAATTTTTATTTTTCTGCCCGGTCAAAGTCATTCTTCTGCCGGGGTGCCGGTGCTGCGGCGCTTGCGGCGCACAAAGCAGGCAACGTACACCACCCACACCGGAATTGCCACGGCAGTGACCACCCGGCTGGCGGAAAGCCCGGCGGCCTGATACACAAAGTCGATGCTGCTTGCACCCGCCGGGCAGAGCACTGCCATCAGTCCCTCGTCCACCTGAAGGATATCGGCCTTTTCGCCGTTGACGTAGGCGGTAAAGCCGTCGTCGTAGGGCACGGAGAAAAAGACGAGGTTTGCCTTATCCAGCGTGATCTCGGCATGGAAACCGGCATTATTCATCTGGAACACCGAGCAGCTGTGGGCGCGGCGGTCGGCGCAGTCCTGCGTGTAGCTGTCGTAGTGCAGGTCATCCAGCATGGCGTCCGGCAGCTCGGTCAGGTACTGGCCGTACTGCGCCACATCCTCGTCCTCCAGCACCAGCGCCCGCATCAGCAGGTTGGAGCGCAGGGTCTTGACCGAAGCTTCGTAGGTAGCTTTGGTCACATAGTAGTCGTAGGTAAAGCCCATGGGCACATAGTTGTCGTTGTGGTACAGCGCGTAGCCGTCCACATCGGCAAGGTAGGTCCAGCCCGCGTCTGCTTCGTCCTCAAAGCTCTCGCGCTTTTCCGGAGTGGTGATGAGGTACTCCACGCTCAAAAGGCCGCGCAACGCGTAGTTTGCGATCTCCGGCTCGCTGCGCACGTCCCGCTTGACCCCCAGCCCCGGGTAGAAGCTGAGGATGCTGGGGGCAGCCGTGCTGCCGAAGTATTGCAGGCAGCTCTTATCCAGCCACATCCCGATGTTGTCGTGGATCTTGTAGGTGTCGATTCGGTAGTCGCCCTCCGGCAGGTCGTTTTTCAGCTGCAGGGCATTGGTATCCTGTTCCACAAGGTCGCTGTCGGTGTGCCACTGGCCGAACTTGCCAATGCCGATGTGCACCATGCTGAACACGCAGGCAAACACCAGCACCGCCGCCGTCATGCGCTGGGCAAAGCGGCTGTTCTGCCGCCATATGCCGCAGAGGTAGCGGTACAGTGCAAGCCCCAGCAGACCAAAGCCCAGCACGACAAAGAACTGTTCCGGGTTCTTCAGCACGCCGAAGGACCATGTCCCGGTGGTATCGTCCCGCACGGGCACCACCGCAAACACCAGCGTAGCCAGCATGATCCAGCCGATGCCCCGGGCGGGGGCGTCCAGATCAACATCCGGGTCCTCCAGCGCGTTCACGGTCATGGCGGCAAGGATGAGGGTGGGCATATAGTACCAGCGTGCGTAGTAGCTGGAGTTGAGGGCATAGAAGGCGCTGTTCAGCACCGGCACCAGCGCGCACACGGCGCACACTGCCACGATGCGCTTTTTGCTGTCGGCCTTGCGGCTGCGCCAGTAGGCCATGGCACCGGCCAGACTGCACAGGGGCAGGTAGGCCGTCATGCTCGTCCACTTGATCACGCCCTCCGACCACACCGAGGTGAGGTAAGGGGAGTCCGGCGGCAGGATCCAGCTGAGCAGGATAGCCAGATACTGCTGCACCTTGGCGTAGGTCAAAAAGCCCCAGCCGGAGGAAAGGTCAATGGTGCGCGGGTTCTGCAGCAGGCTGAGCACCGCCGGGAACAGCAGCAGACAGCCCATGGCAACGCCCAGCACGCTCTCCCACAAAAGATGCCCGAACTTGCGCCCGGTCAGCCGGAAGTCCTTGGCAGTCAGTTTGCACACAAAGTAGATACACAGGAAAATGACCTGTCCCACAAAGAAGAAGTAGTTGTTGAGCAGATTCACCGCCACCCAGAAGGCGAACAGGCCGTGACGGTTTTCATAAATGGCCTCGTCCAGCGCCCAGAGCAGATAGGGGAACAGCGCCACCACATCCACAAAGTGGTTGAAGAACACGTTGTACACCGCAAAGCCGGAAAGCGCGTACAGGCAGGCACCCAGCACCGCGTAGTTCTCGTTTTTGACGTAGCGGCGCAGATACAGGAACGCGCCGCCGCCCGCCACGCCGAACTTGAGCACCAGCAGCGGCACCATCATATAGGGCAGCCAGCTTTGCGGCAGCAGCACCGACAGCCAGAAGAACGGCGAGCCGTACAGGTAGAAGGAGTAGGCGTTCATTACCCCGCTGCCAAGGTCGGTCGCCCACGAAAAGGTATTGTGCGGCGCACCTGCAAAGGCGCTGTCCGGGTAACCTGCGCCTTTGACGAAGCCGTTCATATACCGGTAAAAGGTGATCTGCTGGCTGTTAAAATCGCCTGCATAGTGGAAAAAGCCGCCGTCAAGGATGTAGAACGGCAAAAAGAAGATGGCCGCCGTCAGGGCGCACAGCCCCACCGCCTGCCAGAATTTTTTATGGCTCTGCCCCCTTGGGGTGAGCAGCCGTGGTTTTTTGAACTTTTCCATAGCGTTCCTCTTTCTCCGCGCACCGGCGCGGAAGTGGATTTGATGTCACCTTGTAGTATAGCACGGCGGCGCGCAAGAAAAAAGGGCTTGACAAGCGCACGCGGGGCGGGTATGGTGAAGAAAAGGAGGCGTATTGCCATGCTGTATCCCTTCAGCGCTCTGCTGGCGCGCATGAAGTACATTACCCGGTGGAGCCTGATGCACTCCACTCGGCCGGAATCCCTCAGCGAGCACACCTGTGACACCGCGCTGCTGGCGCACCTGCTGTGCCTCATCGCCAAGCACTACACCGGCACGCCCTGCCGCCCCGAGGTGGTGGCAGTGGCGGCGCTGTACCACGACGCGCCGGAGATTATCACCGGGGATATGCCCACGCCGGTCAAGTACCATTCCCCGGCGCTGCGGGACGCCTACAAGGCGCTGGAGACCGAGAGCGTGCGCTCCATGGCGGCTCTGCTGCCCGCAGAGCTGGCTGCAGAGCTGACCCCCTGCATGGACGGCAGCGTCCTGACGGCAGAGGAGCACCGGCTGCTCAAGGCTGCCGACCGGCTGAGCGCGCTGATCAAATGCACCGAGGAGCAGCGCAGCGGCAACCACGAATTTGACGCCGCGCTCACGCAGCAGCGCGCCGCGCTGCAGGCCATGCAATGCCCGGAGGCCGACTGGTTTTTGGAGCACTGCCTGCCCTGCTACACCCAGAATCTGGACGAGCTGACGAAGCCGTAAAAAAATACAATGCCGGACAGCCCACAGGCTACCCGGCATTGCTCTGCTTCGGGTCAAATTACGGGAACGGTACTTCCCGCACATCGTCAGGGTCCAGCCCGGCTTTGCGCTGCTCTTCAAACACGGCGGCGATCAGCTCGTCCAAGTCCTCTAAATGGGTCAGGGTGCAGCAGTAGCGGCGCAGGGCGGCAGCGCCCTTCAGCCCCTTCATGTAGTGCATGGTCTGGGCGCGTGCCTGCGGCATAGCCACAAACTCGCCCTTCTGCTCTACCATCTCCTCCACCTGACGGCGCAGCGCGTTCATCCGCGCTTGCAGGTTCGGCTCCTTGGGGGCGGGCAGACCCTCCAGCGCGGCGTTCACCCGCTCAAACAGCCACGGGTCGCCCAGTGCGCCCCGGGCGATCATCACGCCGTCGCAGTTTGTCTCCCGCACCATGCGCAGGGCATCCTCGGCGCAGTGGATATCGCCGTTGCCCAGCACCGGCACCTTCACCGCGTCCTTTACCCGGGCGATGATCTCCGGGTCGATGCCCGGGGTGTACATCTGCTCCCGGGTGCGGGCGTGCACCGCTACCAGTGCCGCGCCCGCCTGCTCGCAGGCCTTGGCGCACTCCACGGCGGTGATGTGGTCGGCGTCCCAGCCCTTGCGCATCTTTACGGTAACAGGGCGCTTGGTGTGCGCCACCACCTGCTCCACGATACGCCCGCAGCGGTCGGGGTCCAGCATCAGCTTGCTGCCCGCCCCGCCGGAAACGATCTTGGGGGCAGGGCAGCCCATGTTGATGTCCACAAAGTCAAATTCATACTGCTCAATGGCGGCGGTGGCCTCGCCCATGATCTCCGGCACCTCGCCGAAGATCTGCACCCCGTAGGGTGCGCCGTTGGGCGCTGCCTTCAGCAGGCTGACGGTCTTATGGTCGCCGTACACCAGCGCCCGGCTGGATACCATCTCGCTGACGGTAAAGCCAGCGCCGTGCTGCGCCATCAGGCGGCGGCAGGGGGCATCCGTAAAGCCCGCCATAGGGCCGAACACCGCCCGGTGGGGCAGGGTGATATTGCCGATCTTCAAAGGTTCCATGGGTTCTCCTTGTATCTGTTTTGGGGTAGACGATTTGGAATGCGCTCCGCGTTGCTCTGCGCATATTCAGAGGAAAGATTATTTTTATTTCGCAATTCTGGAAAATCTGCGGATTTTCCAGAATTGCCTTTTCACGGGAGGGGATTTCTCGATAGCAGCTGCTTGTCTGCACCCTCATCCGTCTGCTCACTGCGTTCGCATCCACCTTCCCCCGACTGGGGGAAGGCTTTTGCTCCGGCAAGCTTTCTCTCCATACACCGTAAAAAGGGGCTGTTGCGCCAAATGCTGTGCAACAGCCCCTGTGATTTTATGTTACATCTTCTCGGGCACGTTGATCTTGAACATGGTGAGCACATTGAAGATGGCGTTCTTCACGCCGATGCACAGGGCAAGGCGTGCCTGCTGCACGGCGGGGTCAGCGCCCTGAATGCGGCAGTTGCCGTAGAAGCGATGGAAGGCGCTTGCAAGATCGATGACAAAGCGGTTGATGCGGCTGGGGTCATACTTCTCGGCAGCCATCACGATCTCCTGCGGGAAAGCAGCCAGCATCCGGATCAGATCCATCTCGGAGGGCTCAGTCAGCAGGGTAGCATCGATGTGCTCCGCACCGGCAAACTGCACACCCTCGCTCTCCATCTTCTTCAGGATGGAGCAGATGCGGGCATGGGCATACTGCACATAGTACACCGGGTTCTCACTATCTTCCCGCACAGCCAAATCCAAATCGAATTCCAGATGGGTATCGGGCTTTGCATTGAAGAAGAACCGGCAGGCGTCCACGCCGATTTCGTCCATCAGATCTGCCAAAGTCAGCGCCTTACCGGTGCGCTTGGAAACCTTTACCACTTCGTCGCCACGAACCAGACGCACCATCTGCATGATGAGGAAGTCCAGATTCCGGCCGTTCAGACCCAATGCAGGGGCTTTCATGGTGTTGCCGAAGCGAATAGCATGGCCATGGTGGTCAGCGCCCCAAACGTCAATAACGCGGTCAAAATGACGCTCAACGAATTTGTTCCGATGATATGCAATATCCACGGCATAGTAGGTGTAGAAACCGTTGGAACGGCGCATGACTTCGTCCTTATCTGCGCCCAGTTCCGTGTTCTTCAGCCACAGAGCGCCGTCCTTTTCATAGGTCAGACCGGCCTGGGTGAGCAGGTCCACGGTTTCCTTCACATAGCCGGACTGATGCAGGCTGCTTTCCAGGAACCACTGGTCAAAGTGAATCCGATAGCGCTCCAAATCCCGCTGCATTCTTGCAATGTTATAGGGCAGACCGAATTCCACAAATGCCTTGCAGCGCTCATCGCTGGGTGCGTTCACCCATTTGTCGCCGTCCCGCTCAAAAATCAGCTTGGCCAATGCTTTAATATCATCGCCGTGATAGCCGTTGTCGGGGAACTCCACAGCGTCTTCACCCTGAATCAGCTGCAGATACCGGGCCTCGATGGATTTGCCGAACAAGTCCACCTGATTGCCGGCGTCGTTCACGTAGAACTCCCGCCACACATCGTAACCGGCGCGCTGCAGCACGGAAGCCAGCGTATCACCCAGCACACCGCCGCGGGCATTGCCGATGGTCATGGGACCGGTGGGGTTGGCGGAAACGAACTCTACCATCACCTTTTCCC
>OIWK01001883.1_pt1 | contig 18193 bp, 16 predicted proteins | sample 1587401 | NCBI WGS metagenome assembly OIWK01 (sample SAMEA3888911, study PRJEB22519) | human gut metagenome | biome: human gut; feature: human-associated habitat; material: faeces | place: Denmark | collected 2009
GTAGAGTAAATTACTATTGCGCTGCTGGGCGTATCCCCGGCGCTGTAAAGATGGCAACTATCTGGCTAATTCCAAAGGATGCGGAAAAGCCGATTGATGGTCGAACAAAACAAGGAAAGGCAGAAAAGTATGAGTAATATATTACTTCTTGAAGATGATCTAAGCCTGATTAACGGGCTTTCTTTTGCTTTCAAAAAGCAGGGATTTGAATTAAATATCGCCAGAACGCTCAAAGAAGCGGAGGAATTGTGGACAGACGGAAAATATGATTTGTTGGTGTTGGACGTATCTCTGCCAGATGGGTCTGGCTTTGAATTTTGCAAAAGAGTTCGACTTACATCAAAGGTGCCAATTATTTTTCTGACGGCTTCGGATGAGGAAACAAGTATTATTATGGGGCTGGATATTGGAGGTGATGACTATATCACAAAACCGTTCAAACTGGGGGTTCTCGTTTCAAGGATTAACGCCTTACTTCGACGTGCAAATTCTTTTCAAGCAGCAGACACAGAATTGCAGTCGAATGGCATCAAAGTTCTTTTGCTGCAAGGACAGGTTTTCAAAAATGGGGAGCTGTTGGATTTGACTGCCGCGGAATACAAGCTACTGTGCTTGTTTATGAGAAACCCAAGCATGGTGCTGACAAAGGGACAAATTTTAGATAAGCTATGGGATTGCGACGGGAATTATATCGACAGTAGTACCCTTACGGTCTATATGCGTCGGCTTCGTATGAAGATCGAGGATAATCCAAGTGAACCACAAATGCTCCTGACTGTTCGAGGTATGGGATATAAATGGAATATTATCGGGTGAGGTGCAGAATGAAGATACTGGCAAATAAAGAAATCAAAAATCTATTTCTTTCGCTTTCACTGGTTTTTGGGATTACATTTCTCTTAGCCGAGGTTTTTCTGTGGCTGTCATATCGCCGGCTTTCTCTGTTATTGCTAATCCTTTTTCTATTGGCTGGCGGTGCTGTATGGGCAGTCTGCTTTGTATATTTTAATCGGCAAAATCAGATCATGGAGCAGGCGATATTACAAATCAATGCGTATCTTGATGGTGATCGCAATGCCCGTATTGAATGTGACAATGAGGGCGAATTGTACCGACTGTTTCATTCCATCAATTCTTTAGCGGCAGTGTTAAATGCCCATGCAGATAACGAGTTACGAGAGAAAGAGTTTTTGAAAAATACAATCTCCGACATTTCACACCAACTGAAAACACCACTGGCAGCTCTGAACATTTATAACGGACTGCTTCAGGACGAGGATATAGAAGTGTCCTCTGTGAAAGAATTTGCTAATCTGTCCGAGCAGGAGTTGGACCGTATTGAAGTGCTGGTGCAAAACCTTCTCAAAATCACAAAGTTGGACGCTGGTTCTATTGCATTTGAAAAGGAAATAGAAAATGTAGCGGATATGATGCAGGATTTGGAGCTACACTTTGCATATCGTGCCAAGCAGGAACAGAAAGAAATCGTATTATCTGGTGCAGATGATATTTCTCTTTTCTGTGACCGTGATTGGTTGGGCGAAGCGATTGGCAATATTGTAAAAAATGCACTTGACCATACAGGAAAGGGCGATACCATTTACATCAAATGGACGGCACTACCCTCCGCTGTTCAAATCACAATAAAGGATAACGGGTGCGGAATTCATCCAGAAGATTTACACCATATCTTCAAAAGGTTTTATCGCAGCCGTTTTTCAAAGGATACACAGGGGATCGGGCTTGGCCTGCCGTTGGCAAAAGCGATTATCGAAGCTCATGGAGGCCTAATAGAAGTGGAAAGTGAATTAGGAATTGGAACGAGTTTTATAATGAACTTCCCAATTCCTACAAAATTGTAGGCTGGTTGTAGGGCTACAGTAATATTAGGGTGCTATTCTTTCAATCGTAGACAGGAAATGAAGCTTACCTGTCTACATCGCAAGAACATAAGAAAGAGGTGTTTGCACTATGAATTTATTAGAGGTCAAGAATATTTGTAAGACCTATGGCAGCGGTGAAACTGCTGTAAAAGCGCTTAGGAATGTTAGCTTTTCTGTTCCTAAGGGAGAATATGTGGCAATCGTCGGAGAATCTGGTTCGGGTAAAAGCACACTGCTGAATATGATCGGTGCGCTGGATATGCCAACTTCGGGAAAGGTGCTGATTGATGGTAAGGACATTTTTTCCATGAATGACCGAAAACTGACGGTATTTCGTCGCAGGAATATCGGCTTTATCTTTCAGGCGTTTAACCTTATCCCGGAGTTGACGGTGGAACAAAATATGATTTTTCCGCTGTTGCTGGATTATCAAAAGCCGGACAAGAGATATTTGGAGGAACTGCTGACGGTTTTGAATTTGAAAGATCGTCGTAATCATTTACCCAGTCAGCTTTCCGGCGGTCAACAGCAGAGAGTGGCGATTGGCCGCGCATTGATTACCCGTCCTTCTCTGATTCTGGCAGACGAGCCAACAGGAAATTTGGACTCACAAAACAGCAGTGAGGTCATAGCATTGCTCAAAGAAACATCGAAAAAATACGAGCAGACCATCATTATGATTACCCACAACCGCAGTATTGCGCAAACGGCAGACCGGGTATTACAGGTATCGGATGGCACTTTGACTGATTTTGGGAGGTGCCGTGAATGAAAAGCTATCTTAGTCTTATTCCGATTTCCGCAAAGGTGCGCAAGCGGCAAAATCGTATGACGGTCTTGTGTATTATCATTTCGGTGTTTCTTGTCACAGCTATTTTCAGTGTTGCTGACATGATGATACGAACAGAAAGCGATTTTATGATAAGTAACCATGGAAACTGGCACATTGCAATAAAAAATATTTCACAGAACAATGCGGATGAAATCAGTAATCGTTCAGATGTTACAGCAGTTGGTGTAGCTTCTCAATTTAATTTTGAAGGAGAACAACCGTACCGAGTCAACGAAAAACGAACTGTTTTGTATGGCACCGATGAAGTCTATATTACTCAGATTTCAAATGGAATTGTAGAAGGAACATTTCCGGCAAATGATGAGGAAGTTATGCTTACACCAAATTCTGTAACTGCTTTAGGAGTACAGCTTGGGGATAGTGTAACCTTACATACCCCTGCTGGAGATCGGACATTTACAATCTCTGGCTTTGGCACAGATGATGAAAGCTATTATAACAATCAGACTTATTTGATAGGCTCTTATCTGACACAAAGTGCATTTACTTCTGTTATGGCACAAAACGGAGTAACAAACAATGAGTTGACTTATTATGTGCAGTTTGAAAGTGCAGCGAAAGCGGCAAATGCAATAACAGAACTACAGACACAGTACCAATTATCCGATGGGAGTATTTCTGAAAATACCGGCGTTATGGGCATGGCTGGGCAAAGCAACAATACAGCGATGCAGAGTATGTACGGATTGGCAGCAATTCTATTTGTTTTAGTGTTGCTGGCAGGAATATTGATGATTTCTGGCAGTATGAATAGCATCATTGCACAACGAACTCAATTTTTTGGAATGTTGCGTTGCATTGGTGCAAGTCGTCAACAAATTATCCGCTTTGTCCGTTTGGAGGCATTGAACTGGTGTAAAACCGCGGTACCTATTGGAGTGGTTTTTGGAACAATAATTAGTTGGATTATTTGTGCCACACTTCATTATGGAATTGGTGGAGAATTTTCTACAACGCCAGTCTTTCAGATCAGCCCTGTTGGACTTATCAGTGGCGTAGTTGTTGGAGTGGTAACAGTATTTTTAGCAGCACAATCCCCAGCAAAGCGGGCTGCTAAAGTTTCACCCATATCTGCGGTTTCTGGCAATGTAGATAATAAATCTTCTGTTAAACACGCTATCAAGTTTAGCTTAGGAAAAATTGATAATTCACTTGGCATACATCATGCGGTTGAAAAAAAGAAAAACTGGTTTCTGATGACGGCTTCCTTTGCACTGACTATTATGCTGGTTTTTTCTTTTTCTGTAATTTTAGATTTTGCAAAGCAACTTGTTCCATCGTTGAGTGTCACATCAGCCGATATAGCATTATCCAGTTATGCAAATAAAATGGATATTGAGCGCAGCCTGGTCGATGAAATCAAAAAAATAGATGGGGTTGCAAATGCTTATGGAAGTAGCTATGTAGAAAACATTCCTGCAACATCTTCAAGAGCAGGAATAGACCATATCAATATTGTTTCTTATGATGATACACTTCTAGATTACTCAAAAGGTAGTATTGCTCAGGGATCATTAGATACAGTTTACGGGAACAGTAACAAAGTGGCAACCGTATTTAATAGAAACAATCCCTTGCACATCGGTGATACCATCCAGTTTGCAGGCGAAGAAGTTGAGATTACTTGCGCTCTATCACAAGGGTTATTCGGAGATGATTTGATTATTATTTGCTCACAGGAAACATTTGACCGTATCATGGGCGGTACAAAGTATGGGCTTATTGGAATTCAGTTAGATTCAAACGCTACTGAAGAAACAATAGCAGAAATTAGAAGTCTTGAAAACGATGATATTATCATTACAGATCAGCGTGAAGGCAATAAACAAAATAATGCTACATATTGGGCTGCACGAATTGTTTGTTATGGCTTCTTAGCTATTATCGGAGTTATTTCGCTGTTTAATATCGTCAATAGTATCTCTATGAGTGTATCTGCACGAATTAAGCAGTATGGTGCAATGCGAGCTGTTGGTATGGATAATAGGCAGCTTAAACGAATGATTTCTGCGGAAGCGTACACCTATGCAATTTCTGGTTTGATAGTTGGATGTGGCATTGGACTCCCGCTTAGTCGATTTTTATATAATCGTCTAATTACACATTATTTTGGAATTGAGTGGAGATTTCCTATCCTGTGGTTTGGAATTGTCGTTGCCTTTATCTTCATATCTGCTATTGTGTCTGTTTATGCTCCTGCAAAGAGAATTCGCAATATGCCAATTACTGCAACCATCAATGAATTATAGTTTCATATGTTAATCTGCCGGACGACGGCAAAAGAAAAAAAGCCGTCGTACAGCAGACACATTTCCACGCGCCTATGAAACGGCGGCTTTGATTTTCAGAGCCGCCGTTTCTTTGCGTTTACACAAACCTATGACGACTTGCAGGGACACGGTAGCCGATTGGAGGTTAATTTACCGTGTCCTTCTTTTTGTTTCGCAGTATCCATGATCTGCACCAGCTAAAAAAAGCGTAGCCCCTCCATCGGAGCAGTCCGGCTTTGAATGTGAAATTAAACAGTACATAACCGATAATATATTTTCATGCGCTTGTGCGGCTTTGTGTCGCGCAGGCGCATTTTGCTTTCCAGACTTCGAGACAAAGTGTCCCGAGGTGCGGTGCCGTTCTCCGCCGTTACTCCATTTCGTTTCCGACCAACCCCGAACAAACTGAAATGGAGGATTTTACGATGACTACTATCAATCTGAAAGATTTTTATTATTGGTACACGCAGGATCAGCTTATCGAAGTTTCTGACGAGGTGGCCGAGGTATTCAAGGCCGATGCCCGCTATGAAATGGCCTACCAGCGGCGGCTCTCCCGGCACAAGGCGCAGTATTCTTTGGACTGCGATGACGGGATTGAATATTCCGCTTGCCTGCATGAGCCGACCCCGCAGGAGCTCCTTGAACGAATGGAAACCTTTCTTCGTCTGTGGAACGCTCTCAATTCTCTGCCGGAGATTCAGGGCCGCAGAATTGACGCACATATCATTCTTGGCAAGTCGATTAAGGAAATTGCCGAGGCCGAGGGCGTACATGAGGAGTCTATTCGCCAGTCGATCAAGCGTGGCCTTGAACGCATGAAAAAAACTTTTTGATTTTTTCATCTTAACCCACTTGGAATTGATGAAAAAATGTCTCGGTTTATGAGAGGAGGTTTTCTTCCTAACGCAAGGGAATAACGGCAACCCTGAGTAAGTTCGGGGAGCCAGACGGTGGGTGCGCGGTGACATTTCCAAAAAGAGATTGAGCGAACAACACCAACATCGTAAATGAGCCCGGCCATCCCAAGGCCATGATCCGGCGCTGAACAGGTTGGCTGCCTGTTCCTCCGGGCGTGTCGCTTTACTTGCGTTGAGAGCGCCGCACAGAAAATAAAGATTGTCTTTGGACAGGCCAAGTAAATATGTGCGGCGCTCTCTAATATTCAAAAACTATAATAAACCTCGAGACAAAGTGTCCCAAGGTGGAGTAAGGCAACAGGCCAGCATCCCAGTGGTGCTGGCCTGTTGCGTTTCCCTACCAAACAGAGGGAGGCGTTCTATCAATCTGCGAAGGAGGTTTACCGTGAAATTAACTACACAGGAACTTGAACAAATGAGAAGCGTTGACATTGGCGCGGTGGCTGCCGAGTCCCTGCCTGATGTGAGCGGTATGACCTTTGACAATGCGCTTTCCCGAAAGGAGCGCATCACTCGATTTTTGCAGACTGTCAAAAATCCATACTGCTTTTGCATCGGTGGTGTTGGCGTGAAAATTGAATTTGCTGAAAGCGGGCCATCTCTCCAAGATAAGCTGACGGATTTCCTGCTGCGGCAAAGAAGCGGGCTGTAACTTCGGTTACAGCTCGTTTTGCTTCTTCGAGACAAAGTGTCCCGAAGCGGAGGCATCCTTGTTGTCCTCCCCGGACAGAGTTATAATATAAGTGTAATGTGATAGGGAAGGAGGAACAATGGCACGAGCAAAAAACAGAGGGTATCAGCAGAGTTTCTCTCCCTCTTACACAATCCGCCGCTGGCGGCTGGGCATCTATATCCGGCTTTCAAAGGAAGATTTGAAAAAAGGAAAAGACGATAGCAACAGCGTAAAGAACCAGCGTGACCTACTGAACGATTTTTACCGACGAAACATTGACGAGTTTGAAAGCATCACGGAATATGTGGATGATGGTCATACTGGAACGGACGCCAACCGTGAAGATTTTCAACGGCTCTTGGCGGATGTCATGAGTGGTAAAATCAACTGCGTTATAGTAAAAGACCTGTCCCGCTTCGCACGAAATTATAGCGATGCCGGAAGTTTGATCGATAACCTGTTTGTTCAAATGGGTGTTCGCTTTATCAGCCTTGCTGAGAATGTGGACAGCTACAAGAACCCCGACAGCGTTTCAAATATCATCGTTCCCATTACAAACGTGATGAACGATAATTACTGCTATCAGACTTCCAAAAAGATCCGGCAGGTATTTGATTACAAACGGCGCAACGGCCAGTATATCGGAGCATTTGCTCCTTACGGCTATGTAAAGCACCCAAAGGACAAGCACAGGCTGATTGTTGATCCCGATGCTGCTGAAAATGTCAAACTCATTTTCACAATGCTTATTCAAGGGTCATCAAAACGTGCTATCGCGCTGTACCTGAACGAACACGGCGTACCGAGCCCCTCGGCTTACAAGGTACAAAAGGGCTTGCCTGTTTCGACAAGAGGGTATGACGATCCTATGTGGGGAGTCCGCATGATCCACTCCATTCTTACCAATCCGACCTACACCGGGGATTTAGCCCAAGGCCGAAGCCGGGTGAAAAGCTACAAGGTACACCAGATTGAAGCTGTTCCACGCGAGGAATGGGTGGAAGTGGCTGGAACGCATGAGGCCATTATCGACTATGAAACTTTCGACAAGGTACAGGCTCTCTTACAGCGTGATACCCGTACTTCCCCGAAAGGCCGTGAGGTACATTTATTCAGCGGCTTTCTGAAATGTGCCGATTGCGGGCGGGCCATTACCCGATGCGTTGGCAAGAACAACAATGTATATTATTCTTGCTCAACCTACAAGAACCGTTCCCGGACAGCCTGCACCATGCACTCAATCAAGCATGAACGGCTGGAGGCTGCTGTTTTGTTCGCTGTACAGCATCAGGTACATTTGGCTGTTTCCTACTCGGAAATCGTCACGCAGATCAATTCCGCTCCAATCAAAAAAAGCCAGTCCTACCGACTGGACGATCTGATAGCTGCAAAAGAGCGGGAACTGACAAAGATAACACGCTACAAGCAATCTCTTTATCAGGACTGGAAAGACGGTGAAATCACCCAGCAGGAATACCGGGATATGAAGGCTGACTATGAACGGCAGACTTCTGATATTTCCGCGGTGCTTACCCGGCTGAACGCTGAACGCGCAGAACTGGCAAACGGTGTGGACAACGAGCATCCTGCACTGGTAGCCTTTATGAAGTATCAGAACATTGAAGCCCTCAACCGTGAAATCTTGGTTGAACTTGTGGACTATATCAAGGTCTATGAAAACGGCAATATCAGCGTGAAATTCAAATTCGCTGACGAGCTCCGCAAGATTGCCGAGTACATTGAAATCAACACTACGGAAGATACCGCAGTAGCGGGCTAACCCCCGCTACAAACCCCTTTGACAGTGTGTTTTCCTAATAGGCGCTAATCATACGGTTCTTGATAGGTGATAACCTGCGGCACACCATACGGGCCAATAATGACCATCATTTTTGTGCGGTAACGTATCTGCATGGTCACGGTCTCGGTCAGGATGTACTGCTTTTCAAAGAGCATTTCAAGTTCGCCCTGCACCTCGGCCAATGTAAAAACGCCATCATGGAGCGCGGACAAAATCGAGATCAGCACATAGGGGTCATGCTCGATTTCGTCCAGATAAAAATGGTATTCATCGTAGTTGTGGGTGGCCTCGTAGGTGTCGAGATACCGTTGCAGTTTTTGTTCCAGCTTGGCGTAGGCTTTCTCTGCACCCAGCATATCCTTGTCCTTGGAAAAGTAAGAGGATGCCGTCACGCCGGTTCCAGCGGTGCCCGCCATCACGGTGCAGGACTGCAACCCCGTTATCAGGAGCAGAGCCAGCAGACCGAACACCGCCACGATCAGAATGGTTTTCCAGTTCCGGGCCGCAAATTCGGCTACCCGTTCGCCGCCCTCGGCAGCCAGCTTTGTTACCCGGAAACCGTTCTCTGCGGTGGTGGCCGCACCCTGCGCGGCGGCTTGGCCGGCCTGCCATGCGGCTTTGGCATACTGCTGTTTGATACGCCGTTTCTGCCACATCCGGGAAATGGGGTTGCTGGCCGCCTGTGCAATTTGCGGATTGTCCCGCAAGGATTTCTGGTAAAAGTATTCTGCATTGGCAGACATGAGCTGACGCTCTGCCTTTTCCACGGCCTTGTAGGGCTTCATCTTGTGGTGCCGGATGCCGCTGCGGATGACCTTGGCGGTCTGATGCTCCACCAGTTCTTCACCCTTGTGGCCACCCTCCACACCCACATTTTCGTGTTCGACTTCATGGATTTTTCCGTGAGCGAACAGCAACGCTTCCGATAGTGGGCGGCTGGCCGGGTTTGGTTTCAGGCTGGGCGGGCCTTTGTCCTGCTGCTCAAAACGCAGGGTGGATTTTGCCTTGCCGTTGGCAGCATCGTAGACTTTTTCCTTGACCGGGACACGCTTTTTGGGCAGAGCAGCGCGGGCCGCATCCAGCTTGTCGACTTTCGCTTCCGCCTTTTGGATGTACGGCTGCAACGCCGGGTCTGCCCGTTCTTCTTCGGTCAGTTCCAGACGGGCGGCGGAACGGTACAGACCATTTTCACTCTCGGCGGTTTCCGCAGCTTGTTTGGCTTTCTTTTTATTTTTATGACCGTCCTTGATGTCCTCGACCCGTTCTAAGATTTTTTCAGCCTTGCCCTCGGCATCCGTGGAGTAGTCCTGTTCCGCCTCCCGGCTGGAAATGTTCTCCACAGTACCGTCCGCCTGATTTTCCACCACCAGACCGTCACGGGTCATGGTCTGGGTGACTTTGGCTTTTGCCTGCAATTCTTTCAAAGTTCTTCACCTCCCATCGGACAGCGGCCCGTTTCAATGTCCGCAATGTATTTGAGAATCGGGAACACCTGCGGCGGCGAAACTGCATTGCCCAGTGTTTTCATCCGCTTGCTGCGGTTCGGCACCTCTTCAGTCAAACGCGGGATGTCGGCGGGTTCTTTAGCCCAAAGGGAATGTCCGTCCATTTGCGCGGGAAACCCATCAGCCACTCTACCCAGTCCGGGTTGAGGTAGGGCTTTTCCAGTGTGGTGGGGGTCATACGGTAGATCACATGAGAGAGCCGCGCCGTCCATGCTTTGCCATCCTTGTTCATCTTGCGGTAGCTGCCGTTCGCAGAGATTTGGATGTCCAGTCCCTTGCCCACATCCCCGGTGTCGCTGGCAAGAGGTGTTGGCAGAAGAACCGATGATGAATACCCGTTTCCGTTCGTGCCACGCGCCAACGGCAGCAGCAGGTAATACGAAAACCCGAACATCGTAACCTGCCTGCTCCAAGTCAATGAGCGTTTTGTCGAGCCCCATACGGAGGAAGCCAGCAACATTTTCTCCAAGCACCCAACGGGGCTGCAATTCCCGGATAACCCGCAGCATTTCGGGCCAGAGGTAGCGTTCATCGTGGAAGCCGCGCTGCCGCCCTGCGGTGGAGAACGGCTGGCACGGGAAGCCGCCTGAAATGAGGGTGACGGTGCGAAGTCCTGCTTTTTCAAAGAAAGCCTCCTTTGTTACGGTGGTGATGTCCTGAAAACGGGGCACCTCCGGCCAGTGGCTTGCCAGCACAGCGGCGGGAAAGGCTGCCCACTCGCATTGACAGACCGAAGTAAAACCCGCCGCTTCTGCGGCAAGGTCAATGCCGCCGATGCCGGAAAACAAGCTAAAATGCGTTAAGCTCATAGCTCCACCACCTCGTTGAGCCGGGTGGTCATGATTTTATAGAGCTGGGTGTTTTTCGGAATGGGATTGGAAAACGGCAGCACCACATTTTCAAAAATCAGCAGTCCTTCGCCCGGTTCGGAATTGTCAATGTACTTCTGCTGGTCTGCGGAGAGGTTCAGCCGTTCCGAAAGGATTTTGCGGTCGCCGGATGCCTGATTCAGCAGCGTGATGAAGTCGCTGTTTTCCAGAATGTTCTCGATCTCCGGCGAAGAAAGAAGGTCCTTCACATTCTGGGTGGCGCCCGTGGGCACACCGCCCCATTTGCGGAAGCGTTTCCAGATTTCTGCGGAATAAGCAGCGGTCTGTTCTTCTTTCAAGAGCAAATGGAACTCGTCCGCAAAATACCATGTAGCCCTGCCTTGGCTGCGGTTCTGGGTGACGCGGCCCCATATCTGGTCTTGGATAATGAGCATCCCCAATTTTTTTAACTGCTTGCCTAACTCTTTGATGTCAAAGGCCACAAGCCGGTTGTGGATGTCCACATTCGTTTTGTGATTAAACACATTCAGCGAGCCGGACACATACAAGTCCAATGCCTGCGCTACCCGGTCCGCTTCCGGCAAGTGCTGATCGAGCAGGGCTTGGTGGAGGTCAGACAAAATCGGCATATTCTCCGGGCAAGGATTCGCCAGATAGGGGCGGTAGATGGCTTTCACGGCTGGTTTTCCCTTGGGCTTTCATCTCTAAAATCTGTTTGCCATACTCGTCGATCTTTATATATTTTCTGGACATAGCAAAACCTCCTCGTGTAGTTCTATTATCCTACACGGGGAGGCTTTTTATCTATTGTCTACTTTTTACGGACCGGTTCAGATTATCTTTCAGACGGGCTTATTATATTTGTTTGATTTTCTTTTCCTTATCAATACCTCATAAATTGCTTAGAGTTTCAAGTTGGCTTTTCACTCGCTTTTTACTTTATTTCTGTTTTTCGATATGCCTGATACAGAACAGGTAAAATAATAAGGAATAGAACGGAATAAATTGTTAAAATAATCGGAACTGATCCTATCACTTTCCCACCAATTTCATAAAGAGTAAAGGTTTTAATTGCCATATTTATCTGCAAGAGCTGGTCTGGCAAAAGTCCTAATACATCTGATAATACTGAAAATCCACCCAAAAAGGATTGAATGAATAACAGTACAAATGGAATTGTAACAGCTAAAACAGTTGTATGTGTCTTGGCAGATACCAGCATGGAAACAGCTAAAATGAATAATGCTCCCACATATCCACCAATCACGGTTAAGAGGTATGCCTGCAAATAGGTAATATTGTAAAAACTTTTCCAGAAAGCCCAGCTTGTCTGAATAACACAATTTGCACCGCCAATACCTGCAACACTAAATACTACTGCGGAATATATCAGAATTACCAACCAGTAAACTCCGGTAATAACAATCAACCCAGCCGCTATTTTAGAAAAAGTCCCCCTATTTCTGCCATACCTTGCGGAAAAGAAAACAGAATCCGCTTTCCACCCAAATTCGTTTGAAAAGATACCTGCTACAAAGAAACTCATAATCAAAACGGTCAGCATAATGATTGTGGGTGCATAGTCCAAAGCAGCAGTAAAACCGCCTGCATATTCATAATAAAAAGGAGTCTCCAGTTTTTGATATTGACTAACCAGAAATGCTTTTTCCTTTTCACTGAATTGGTCTTTTGCTTCATCAGAATTAAGCCATTTCTCCAGATTTAAGATGCGGTTATCATAAAGCTTTCCAACCTCATCCTCTGATAAGCTGTCTGCCCGATAGTAATTATGTTCTCGGAACTCGGAAAATCCAGAGTTAATTAAATCCCTAATATCAGAAAAGCCCTGTTTTTTGGAATAGCCAATGTTGCTGGTTTTAATATCTGTCGGGCTGTCAGGATAGGTTTCGTTGATTAGCCGATTTTGCCGAATGACCTCTCGAAGCACATCTTCTGTGATCAGGCCTTCCCATTCCGCTTTTGTATCACGCAAGTACCTTGCTGCCGCAATTCCTGTGTGTGTATCCCCCTCCTCATCCACATAGCCCATGGAAGATATTGCAAAATAGCAAGTAACAGCGATGGCTGCCAGCAATACGATCAGACCGATTTTATTTGCAGTTTTTGAAAATATCTTTTTTATTTCAAATCGAATCATTCCATGTCACCACCCTTTTCTTCAAAATAATACAAAAAGACGTCTTCTAAATTAGGGCGCACAAGTCTTGCATGTTCAAGCGGCTGCCTGGCAGAAATAATTCGTAATTCAACAGTACCATTTTCTGATTTCATATTAGATACTTTATATTGTTTCATCAACTTTGCTGCTTTTTCATGGGAAGTCTGACAAGCCCATACTTTTTGCGGCATGGAAGATACGATTTCATCTAAATTCCCTTGCTGCAAAATCTTACCGTCTTTCATAAGCCAAATATCCTTTGCAATATACTCCACATCCGAAACAATGTGAGTAGATAATATAACAATACGGTTTTCTGACAGTTCACTGATTAGATTGCGAAAACGTATTCTTTCTGCGGGGTCAAGTCCGGCAGTTGGTTCATCCAAAATCAAAATTTTAGGGTCATTCAGTATCGCTTGTGCAATGCCAGCCCGACGTTTCATGCCTCCGGATAATTTCCGCATTTTTTTATTAGCAGCTTTGGAAAGTCCTACCTGTGCAAGTAGTTTGTTTACTTTTTTCTTTGCCACAATCGGGCGAATCCCTTTTAAGGCTGCAATGTATAAAAGATAATCCTTTACCGTAAATTCCGGATAAAATCCAAATTCCTGCGGCAAATATCCTAAAAGATTCCGGTACTCGCCGCCCATTCCCCCAATATCCTGCCCGTCACATAATATCTTTCCACTTGTAGGGGTCAGCAGTGAGCATATCATTTTCATTAAAGTGGTTTTTCCAGCACCATTGACACCTAAAAGACCATACACACCATTTGAAATCGTAAGATTCAGGTTGTTTACTGCTCGAAAATTTCCAAACTCTTTTGTCAGATTAACTAATTGTAGTTCCACTTAAATCCACCTCCCAGAATTTATTACAATCAAATATGGTTTTATAAATTGCACCAATCAGAAAAACAACAGCAGTTCCAAACAAAGCATACCAAACCGGAAGTGTAATGAGAACGTAAATGGTTTCGTTATTGATAATGAACCACCATATTCCGCTCCATAACAGGCAGAGAATAATAGAAGTTCCCTCATTTACACGACTATTGCTGCACAACGTACCAAAGCAAATGCAAGCAGTCACCACGGCTGGAAACAAAAACTGGATGACAATTTCTGATAGCGCGAGATTGACACTTCCTCTAAGTGTGATACAAAACAGGCTTATCATAAATAAATCGACAATTCCAAATAGAAAGATTCTGGCTGCATATATCTGTCGCAATGAATAAAGGCAGGTCGCTTCTATCTGCATACAGTCACAAGATTTGTTTTTCCAAAATTCCGGTATCATCAGAACAATAAAGAGTACCCCTATCATACCTAACATTCTTATCACATACCTATTGTCTAAAAGATATGGCAAAAGGGTTGCAGCAGTCCATAACAAAAGCATTTGCAGCAGCCACCACCGCTTGCGTATAAGATGTAACTCTGTCCATAAAAATTCCCAATACGTTAGTTGCTTTTCCTGCTCAACGGAGCAATAACTTTCTATTGATTTTCTTACGGTTTCTTTTATGTGCTGTTCATCAGGAATAATATTCTGATTTTCCCGATACCTTTTGAGTTGTTCTTCAATATTCACAAAATCACTCCTCCCTTAGCAGTCTTTCTAAATGTGTTTTTGCCTGTTTTACCCGGTATTTTACTAATGGCAAACCTATTTGTAAGGTGCTGGATATTTCTGTAAGTTTCAGTTCCTGAAAGTAATACAAGATAATAACTTCCCTTAATTCAGCGGGTAATCTATCCAGAGCTGCCTTAATCGTCAGCCTGTTAAGAAGCTCGTCTGTTTCAGGGGGATGTAAACAATCTTGAATTTCTAAAGACTGTTCCTCTAACAAACTTTCTCGGATTTTTTTATAGGAATCCCTGCAAAGATTTCCAGCAATCGTATACAAATAATTTTTGGTTTTTCCCATATAACGGTAGTCAGACAATTTCTCGAAAAAGCGCAAAAAAGTTTCCTGTGTTAAATCTTCTGCGGTTGATGTATCAGGGCAATGATAGTTACAATAGTTCAATATTTCCTTATAGTATTTGCGAACAAATACATCAAAAGCATTTTCGTCTCCACGCTTCATTCTTTGTAGCAACAAAAAATCTATATCCACGAAATCCTCCTTTCCCGTTATTGAAAGTCAATGCGCATTTCTCTTTCTACCATGTATAACGAATGAACACTGTAAAAAGATAGTGTGGCTTCATTTTTTATAAAAATTTTTTTCCGGATAGATTGCTTATCCCTATTTATTATATTGAATTGCCCTTATAGCTTCAAGATAGATAATTTGACACCAATTCATCACTTGACATTGTGGCAAAGACTTTCCTGATTTTTGATAGTTCAGTCCGTGGGAGGTTTGAGAACCCCGGTTCTCGCTGGTGTTGAAACTGTCGATAGTCTCTTTTCCCAGCGCATCGGAGATCTCTTTTGCATTCTTGCCCCGCCCACTCAAAAAGAGAACAGAATCGCAGTTGTCTGAAATGATTTCGGCCGCATCTTTGTAGATGGCTTTCAGCTGCGACTGGCTTTGCAAAATGATGGATGCCGAGATTTCCCGGCTGCGGATGGTGGCGATCAGCTTGTCGAAGTTGGGAATCTGCCCGATGTTGGCGAACTCGTCCAGAATCAGCCGTACATGGACAGGCAGCCGGCCACCGTATTTATCATCCGCACGGTCACACAGCAGGTTGATAAGCTGGCTTTGAAGCATGGCAAGAATGAAGTTGAAGGTGGTGTCCGTGTCGCTCATAATCAAAAACAGCACGGTCTTTTCATCCCCGATGGTGTCCAGCTCCATTTCATCGTTCTCCATGAGTCCCCGCACCTCCCGGATGTCAAATGGGGCTAAACGGGCACCACAGCTTATCAGGATAGAAGAACGGGTCTTGCCCGCCGACAGCAAAAACTTTTTGTACTGCCGGACGGCGAAGTGGTCCGGGTCTTTCTGTTCCAGCCGTTCAAACATGAGGTCCACCGGGCTTTGAAACTCCGGGTCGTCCTCGCGGGCTTCACTGGCATTTATCATTTCCAGCAGGGTGGTGAAGTTCATTTCCTCTGCCGGGGCCTCGTACCAGATGTAGCCAATCAGAGCCGTGTAGAACAGCCGTTCCGACTTCACCCAAAAATCTTCCGCTGACTTTTCGCCCTCGCCCTTGGTGTTGGCAATCAGGGTATTTACCAGCTTCAGCACGTCCTTTTCCGAGTGGATGTAGACAAAGGGGTTGTACTTCATGGACTTGGAAAAGTTTATCGTGTTCAGGATTTTCACTCGGTAGCCTGCCCGCTGGAACATTTGGCCTGTTTCCAGAACCAGTGTGCCTTTTGGGTCTGTGACCACGAATGAGGTAGGATAATCAGACGTGGGAAAGCATTGCATGAGGTTGGGCTTGACGTAAAACCGCGTCTTGCCGCTGCCGGAGCCGCCAATTACCAGCACATTTTTGTTCCGGGCTGTCTTGGGGTCTTTGGGCCGCCCGGTCATGGTCAGGCGTTCGGTCTGGGTCAGCAGGATGTTGTTTTCAAACTTGGGGTCGATGTAGGGGGCAATATCCTTGGCGGTGCCCCACCGGGCAGAGCCGTATTCCTCGCCCTTGCGGTACTTCTTGGCATTTTTGCCCTTGCTGTACACGATGAGCCGGACAGCCACCGCCCCGGCAAGGCCCACGCACAGGTCAAACGGGCGCAGGCTGGGCAGTGGGTTTGCAAAGGCGGCAGAGATGCCGCCCGTCAGGTGGAGCAGCTTTGCCGAAGCATCCGCGCCCGCCGCCAGACGGTACGCCTGCCCGCATTTGGCGAACAGATACACGAACAGCAGATACGGCAGATTCAGCACCAGCAGTTTTTTCAGTTCAGGCTTCATCGTTCCAGCCCCCTTTGCTTGATTTTTTCTTTAGCGCGTTTCGGCTGCTGGGCTGCTTTCTGCTTGGCTGCTGTCAGCACCTTGCGGATGGAGGGCCGCTGCTCCTTGGAGAGCGTTTTGGCGGTGAACTCCCGGAACGCCTGTTCCAAATTGTCCGCATCCTTGGCCTTGAAGATCACGATGTAGTGGGGCGGCTGGGTGGTCTTGTCCTTGCGCAAGGTGAAGTCCACGCCGTACTTCTTGGCGCAGGGCTTGAACGCCCCGATGTTCGCTTCCGTGACTTCAATGTTGGTCAGGGCCGCGCCGTGGGCTTTCAGCTGTTTCAGGCTTTGCTTGCCGTGGTGCAGCTTTGGCCCCTTGGCCCGGTGCTGCAAATATTTTTTCAGGGCAGCTTGCAACGCTTGGGCGGTGAGCTTGCCCGTTTTCATGGACAGGGCAATAGTTTTCTGGGTGACTTCTTCCTGCAAGATGAATCCCTCCTTGTTGCAGAAAATTCAGAGCGGCAGCTAGGGTGGAACCACCAGCCGCCGCAGGTAAAGGGTTCTCATGGGTGGACGCTCCTTTCGGTCAGGTGTTGGGCGGGCGGCCCCAATCGGGCTGCGCCATATCGTGCGCCACAAGGGACGCATAGTAGCTGTTGATGGTGCTGGGGGCGTTGAACAGCATGGCCCGCAGGTATTGCTTGATGTTGCGGACTTTGGTGGTGTTGTCCCGCAGGCAGTCCATGACGAACTCGATGTGATGGCTGTCCAGCTTCAAGAATTTCGCCTTGACCAACTCTGCCGGGTAATCGTCCCCGGCCACCCGGATGGACTTGCGGGAAGTGCAGACCGTTTCCAGCAGGATGTCCACGATCTCGTCCAGCTGTTCCCGGTCTATCCGGGGATTCTGGGTGAGGGTGTCATACTCGATGTTCTCCAAAATCAGGTCCCGGTAGATTTGATAGGCCGTTTCCTTTCGGCTTCCTGTCCGTTCCGGCGGCGGTGCCGCTGCCTCGTCCTCGTCCAAAGGCAAGGGGTTTGGGGAATGGATAGGAATGGAATCGGTATTTAATCCCTCTTTCTTTTGTTTTTCTGTAATTAGTTTATCTTTATTTAATTGCATTGGATTTTCCAACGTAGGGTTTTCCTGCGTGGGATTCTCCAACGTTGGATTTTCCAATGTAGGTGAAACCGATGCAGGAACGGGCTGCGGCAGCTCGAAGATCACATAGTCTGCACCGCGCAGCCGCCCTTTCTCGTCCCGTTCTCTGGAACGCTGGATGTAGCCCGCCTGTTCCAGTTCCCGGATGGCCTGCCGTATCGCATCTATGCTTTCCCGGTTGATACGGGCCAGCCCTTGCAGGGTGTAGTCCCAATCTTCCGGCAGGGAGAGCATTTGGGAGAGTAAGCCTTTGGCT
>OIWK01001884.1_pt1 | contig 18184 bp, 15 predicted proteins | sample 1587401 | NCBI WGS metagenome assembly OIWK01 (sample SAMEA3888911, study PRJEB22519) | human gut metagenome | biome: human gut; feature: human-associated habitat; material: faeces | place: Denmark | collected 2009
GCAGCCTCTCCGCTCTTTTGACGTATGGAAAATGGCGCAAAACCGCCCGCGAAACGCCCTCCGGCAAAAAAAGCAAAAAGCTTTTGCAAAATCGCACAAAATACGCTATAATAAAATGTATACAGAATTCGCAAAAAGGAGCGATTGCTTTGAGCGAGTATATCATTGAAATGCTGCATATTACCAAGGAGTTTCCGGGGATTATCGCCAACGACGATATCACCCTGCAGCTCAGAAAGGGCGAAATCCACGCGCTGCTGGGCGAAAACGGCGCGGGCAAATCGACCCTGATGAGCGTGCTCTTCGGCATGTATCAGCCGGAAAAAGGCGAAATCCGCAAGAACGGGCAGGTTGTGCAGATTCGCGACCCCAACGACGCGAACGCACTGGGCATCGGCATGGTGCACCAGCACTTTAAGCTCGTGGACGTCTTTTCGGTGCTGGACAACATCATCCTCGGCGTGGAGCCGACGGCCACGCCCTTCGGCTTTTTGCAAAAGGCGCAGGCGCGTCAGAAGGTGATGGAGCTGAGCGAGCGCTACGGCCTCAAGGTGGATCCCGACGCGATGGTTGAGGATATCACCGTGGGCATGCAGCAGCGCACCGAGATTCTCAAAATGCTGTACCGCGACAACGAGATCCTGATCTTTGACGAACCCACCGCTGTGCTGACCCCGCAGGAGATCGACGAACTGATGGAGATCATGCGCGGGTTCAAGAAGGAGGGCAAGTCCATCCTGTTCATCACCCATAAGCTCAACGAGATCATGGCTGTGGCCGACCGCTGCACCGTGCTGCGCAAGGGCAAATATATGGGCACGGTGGATATCAAGGACACCACCAAGGAAGAGCTTTCCCGCCGCATGGTGGGCCGTGACGTGCAGCTGCAGGTGGAAAAGCAGCCCGCGCACCCCGGCGAGACCGTGCTGGACGTGGAGAATGTTACCATCCACAATGACCAGCGCAAGAAGGATGTGGTGAAGGATGTGTCCTTCAAGGTGCACGCAGGCGAGATCGTCTGTCTGGCGGGCATCGAGGGCAACGGTCAGACCGAGTTCATCTACGGCCTGACCGGCCTGAGCAAGCTGTCTAGCGGCAAGCTTACGCTGGACGGCAAGGATATCACCCACGAGAGCATCCGCCAGCGCTCCAAGGACGGCATGGGTCACATCCCGGAGGATCGCCACAAGCACGGTCTGGTGCTGGATTTCAGTCTGGAAAACAACATCGTGCTGCAGCGCTACTGGCAGCCGGAGTTCCAGAAGGGCGGCTTTATCCGTGCCGATAAGGTGCGCGAGTACTCCGACCGGCTGATCAAGCAGTACGATGTGCGCAGCGGTCAGGGCAGTGTGACCACCGTGCGCAGTATGTCCGGCGGCAACCAGCAGAAGGCCATCATTGCCCGCGAGATCGACCGCGACCCCAAACTGCTGGTGGCAGTGCAGCCCACCCGTGGTCTGGATGTGGGTGCTATTGAGTACATCCACCGCCAGATCGTGGCCGAGCGCGATAAGGGCAAGGCCGTGCTGCTGGTCAGCCTTGAACTGGACGAGGTGATGAACCTTTCTGACCGCATCCTTGTAATGTACGAAGGCGAGATCGTGGGCGAGTTTGACCCCAAGACCACCACCGTGCAGGAGCTGGGTCTGTATATGGCAGGCGCCCGCAAGCAGGGAAAGGAGGAGCAGTAACACATGAATAAGAAAAAACTTTCCCGCAGCAGCAGCCTGCAAAGCTCTGTTACCAGCGTGCTGGCTGCACTGCTGTGCATCCTGATTGGTTTGCTGGTGGGCTTTCTGGTGCTGGTAGCCATCAACCCCGCACACGCATGGGGCGATGGCTTTGTGCGCATCATCAAGGGCGGTTTCCACGATGCCCCCTACGGTGTGGGCAAGGAGCTTGCCAATGCCGCACCCCTGATTATGACCGGTCTGTCCGTGGCCTTTGCCTTCAAGACCGGCCTGTTCAACATCGGTGCAGCCGGTCAGTATACGCTGGGCGCTTACGGTGCGCTGTACTGCGCCATCATGCTCAAGCTGCCCTGGTTCGTCTGCCTGCTGGTAGCAGCAGTGCTGGGCGGCCTGTGGGGTGCGATCCCCGGCTTTTTCAAAGCCTACTTCAACATCAACGAGGTCATTACCTCCATCATGTTCAACTGGATCGGCCTGTATCTGGTGAATGAGCTCATCTACCAGAACGGCACCGGCCCCATGTACGATGTGCGCAACACCCGTACTTTGAACCTGAGCAAGAATGCCGATTTTGCCCAGTCCCTGATCCCGGACTTTGGCCTGAATAAGCTGTTCCAGACCAACAGCACCACCATTGCCATCTTCTTGGCGGCAGCGGTGGCCGTGCTGATCTGGGTGGTGCTGAACAAGACCACCTTCGGCTACGAGCTCAAGGCCGTTGGCCTGAACAAGAACGCCGCCCGCTATGCCGGTATCAACGAGAAGAAGAACATCATCCTCTCCATGGCCATTGCCGGTGCGCTGGCGGGCTTCGGCGCAGGCCTGTTCTATCTGTCCAACGTGTCCCAGTGGAACCCGCTGAACTCCACCAGCCTGCCGGGCATGGGCTTCAACGGTATCTCGGTGGCACTGCTGGCAAGCTCCAACCCCATCGGTACCGTGTTCTCCGCGCTGTTCATCTCCCACATCTCGGTCGGCGGCTCCTTCCTGTCCACCAAGTTTTACCCCACTGAGATCTCGGATCTGATCAGCGGCATCATCATCTACCTGTGCGCATTCTCCATGCTGTTCCGCGGCAAGATCCAGAGCCTGCTGTTCCGGAATGCCGAAAAGACCAATGTGAACGCAGAGCCTGCGCCTGCCGCAGAAAAGACCAAAAAGGAGGGCAAGTAATATGCTGCTTCTGATCAAATATACCCTGCTGTACGGTATCGTGCTGATGCTGGTGGCACTGGGCGGTATGTTCAGCGAACATTCCGGCATCATCAACATTGCACTGGAGGGCATCATGGTCATCGGCGGCGTGGCCGGTGTGCTTACCCTGACCATGCTGCCTGCAAGCCTGTCGCCCTTCCTTGTGGTGCTGATCTCCATTCTGGTGGCAGCGCTGGCGGGCGTGATCTACAGCCTGCTGTTGGCCTTTGCCTCTATCAACCTGAAGGCGGACCAGACCATTGGCGGTACGGCACTGAACCTGCTGGCTACCGCCATTGCCGTGGTCATCTCCAAGTACTTCAGCGAGAGCGGCAGCGCCAAGCTGAACTATTCCAACAAGCCCTTCCTGTTCAGCATCGGCGGGCTGGAACTCAGCGTGTTCGTGCCGTTGGGGCTGATCTTGCTGGTGGTCAGCTACATCGTGCTGTATAAGACCCGCTTCGGCCTGCGTCTGCGTGCCTGCGGCGAGCATCCGCAGGCTGCGGACTCGGTGGGCATCAACGTTTACAAGATGCGCTACGCCGGTGTCATCCTTTCCGGTGCGCTGGGCGCCGTCGGCGGTCTGGCGTATATCGTGCCCCCGGTGCAGACCTGGAACTTTGAAGTCGGCGTGGCCGGTGCAGGCTTTCTGGCACTGGCAGTTATGATCTTTGGCCAGTGGAAGCCTTTCCACATCTTTGGCGCGGCCATGTTCTTTGCCGTGTTCAAGAGCCTTGCCAATATTGCAGACTCTACCTTCCTTGCGCAGCTGCACTGGTCCAGCAACATCTATAATATGATGCCCTTTGTGGCCTCCATGGTCATTCTGGCCTTCACCTCCAAGAACAGCATGGCACCCAAGGCCGAGGGTATCCCCTACGATAAGGGCTCCCGCTAAGCGTATTCGCTAAAAATCTGTAAAACGAAGGCATCCGCAGCCATCCATGTGCTACGGATGCCTTTTTTGTACGGGGCAGGGCATATTTTGTCCATATATTTGCCGGCAAAAAATGGCATTTTTACTTGTAAAATACAACAAGATGTGCTATCATTATAAAACGAATGTGTATCTATAGGAACCCGGTGTACATTTCTTGCACTGCGGAAAACAAGAAAGGTGAGTTTCGCTATTATGGACGAAAAAGCAACTATGGGACAGTCGCTCCGGAACATGGAGGACGAAGAGACCATTGATCTGATGGAACTGGCCCGCCTGCTGTGGGCACATGCCGTGCAGATCGTGGCAGCAGCTGTTGCGGCAGCGCTGATCTGCCTGCTGGTGTGTATGTTTGCGCTTACACCCAAGTACCAGGCATCTATCAACATGATCGTGAATACCCGGCAGGATAACTCCTCCACCTTTACCAGTGATAACTTCAATTCTGCTAAGAACCTGATCAGCACCTATGCGGTCATCATTAAGGGCAACACCGTGCTGAACGAGGTCATTGATGAACTGAATCTGGACATGACCTACGCCGAGCTGTACGACATGGTGGATGTTGCCGATGTGGACGCTACCCAGATCATGAAGATCACGGTCACCGATACCGATGCAGAGCGCGCAGGCGAGATCGCACAGACGATCTCCGACATCGTGCCCGATGTGCTGGTGGAAAAGGTGGAAGCCGGTTCCTGCAAGGCGGTGAGCGATGTGATCATCGATCCCAACAAGGTGTTCCCCCAGACCAAGAAGTACGTTGTGCTGGCCGGTCTGCTGGGCGCTGTGGTGGTGTGCGGCGTGCTGGTGCTGGCACACCTGCTGCACGATACCATTGTGGATGACGAAGATGTTCAGAAGAAGCTCGGCCTGCCCGTGCTGGGCCTGATCCCGGAGGTGTAAGACGATGTGGAATCTGTTTAACAAAAAGAACAAAACTGACGGCGAGCACCGTACCCTGCAGCTGATCACCGATAAGGGGATGCCCTTTGGCTATGTGGAGGCCTACAAGTCTCTGCGCACCAATCTGGACTTTATGGCGGGCTCCATGGACGTGCACACGCTGGTCATCACCAGTACCGTGCCGGAAGAGTCCAAGAGCAATGTGGCGGTCAATCTGGCGCTGACGTTGGCCGAAAGCGGCAAAAAGGTGGCTCTGGTGGACTGCGACCTGCGCAAGCCGGTGCTGCACCGCTACCTGAAGGCCGGTCACAACGTAAAGGGCGTTTCCAACGTGCTGTCCAACCAGTGCACGCTGGACGAGGCACTGCACGAACTGAAGGAAATGAACCTGACCTTCCTGCCCGCCGGTACCCCGCCGCCGAACCCCTCTGAGATGCTGAGCCAGCCGCAGATGCAGGCTATGGTCAACACCCTGCGGGAAAAGTTCGATGTGGTCATCTTTGATGCACCCCCGGTGTCCGTGGTCACCGATGCAGCCGTCATCGGCCGCTATGTGGACGGCGCGGTTTTCGTTGTGCGCTCGGACTACGCCCCCGCCGATGCGGTGCGCGGCGCAGTGAAAAAGCTGCAGGATGCCGGTGTCCGGGTGCTGGGCAGCGTGCTGACCCGCTACGACATGAAGAAGGCACTCAAGGGCTCCAGCTACGCATATAGCTATGCCTACAATTACAATTATGCCTACGAAAACCAGAAGGCCAACGCCGCTGAATAAGGAAGCACTGCTATGACGGATCTGCATTGTCACATTCTGCCCGGCATCGATGACGGCGCAAAGGATACAGCGGTCTCGCTGGAGTTGCTGCGCAGGGAATACGAGGACGGTGTGCGGAATATCGCCTTCACCAGCCACTTCAACAGCGAGCGCACCACGGTGGAAGCCTTTACGGCAAAGCGGCAGGCTGCCTTTGAACAGCTGACCGCCGCGCTGGAGGGACAGCCCATGCAGTTTGATTTCAAGCTGGGGGCGGAGGTGTTCTTCTCGCCCGGCCTGTGCGAACTGGACACCCGAGCGCTGTGTATGGGAGACACCGCTTATCTGCTGCTGGAATTCCCCACCACCCACAAGCCACATTTTATCCGGCAGACCCTGTACAATCTGCAGCAGCAGGGCATCGTGCCGCTGATTGCGCATATCGAGCGCTACCCCTATGTGCTGGAGGATCCCACCCTGCTGTACGACTGGGTAGCCGCCGGTGCCTATGCGCAGATCAACGCAGGAGCACTGCTGGAGCCTAAGCTCTGCAAAAAGTTGTGTAAGTTCATCCAGTGGGGATTGGTTCATGTCATCTCCACCGACACCCATTCCCCGGACAAGCGCCCGCCCCGCATGGCGCAGGGTGTGCAGCAGCTGGAAAAGCTGCTGGGCAGGGAAGCTGCTGCCCGCATCGTGCGCAACGGCGATGAACTGTTCCATGATCAGGAACTGGACGCGGCGACCCTGCATCAGCCCAAAAAGTTTTTGGGCATGTGGGTCTGATCCTAAAGTAAGGAGAAAACTGCCCGGGCAGAGAATTACTCTGCCCGGGCAGCGGATTTTGGTATGAAGAAAAATAAGGTCCTGAAAATCGTGTTGATCGTGCTGGGCGCGCTGGTGGCTCTGCTGGCAGCAGCTGTTCTTGGCGTGCTGTTCTACCTCCACAGTATGGCAGCCGGTATTCCTGAAACCCTGCCGGATGCCCCGGCGGACAGCACACAGGTCACCCTGACGGATGATGAGATCGATAAGCTGCTCAGCGGTGAGATCACGCTGGAGGAACTGGCAGATGAAGCCGCCGCGTCCGGCAGCGGGGAACAGGAGGCATCCGCCAGCGCTCCGCAGCAGGAGACAGGTGCGGTTTCCTCCCCGGCAGGTTCTTCTGCTTCTTCGGGGAGCGCTGCCTCCCGGACGGAGAGCAGCAGTACAGCGTCCTCCAGCAAGCAGGAGACTGCCGGTACAGCCAATTCCGGTACAGAAAAACCGGCGTCCTCCTCCGGCAAACAGGAGGCCGGCTACGAGGCCGAGGTCAAGGCACTGCTGCGGCAGCTGTACAGCGTCAAGGCACGCGCCGAGGCAGAGCTGAACAGCTGCATTGCCGGAGCAAAGGCAGAGTTCAAATCGCTGCCGGAGTCTCAGCAGACACAGGCGCGCAAGATCTCCATCGTGCTGGCCAGAAGCGGCAGACTGTACGCGATGCAGGCCTCCTACGACAGGGAAGTGGAGAGCATCGTCAGCCAGATGCGCGCCATTCTGACCGCCAACGGCCAGAGCACCGCATTGGCAGATCAGGCGATGGCCTCCTATAAGGCACAGAAGAGCGCCATGTACTCCCGGCTGACCGCAAAACTGTACTCCTGACCCGCAAAACGACCACGGACCATCCGCAGCACATCTCCCGGGCACTGACTGTGCCGGAAAGGGGCTGCGGATGGTTTTGTTTTGCCTTTTTGCTGTAATATGGAGAAAAATGCTAAGGACATGGAGGGATGACTCTGCGGCAGAGACGCTGCCTTTTACGCCGACAGGGGAGGGCGGATTGTACGCGCCAACGAAACAATCCCCCAAAAGGCCGGAAAAGTAGCACTTTCACCTACGAATATACAGGAAATTTGTATAAAGTATAAGATCTCACTCATGCTTTGCTATAATGAAGTGAATTCTTTTCATGTAAATTGACAAAAATCGTGGTTATCCTTATAATAGATAGAGTGTTTCTCGGGTATGGACGATGGTGTTTATGTGACCGCAAGATGCCATCGTTTTATTATTCGCTTTTCTGTCCGCGTGCCAAGGACAGACGTCCGTTATGTGTGAGGCTGGCGGACTGCGGGAAAGTATGGCTCGGCCTGAGAGCAAAAACAGTAATTCATTGATAGGATTGGAGTGGCATCAAACGATGGCAAAGTACATCATCAAGCGTGTCGCAATGGGTATCTTCAGTATCTTCATTGTGGCTACGGTTACCTTTTTTGTCATGAACCTGGTCCCCGGTGGCCCGTTCGTGGCAGAAAAGTCCATCAGTGCCGCTGCTCAGCAGGCTCTGGCCGAAAAGTATGGCATTGATAAGCCGCTGAGTGTGCAGTACGTCAACTACATGCAGAGCCTTTTGCACGGCGATCTGGGTCTGAGCCTGCGTCAGCGCGGCCGTACCGTGAACCAGATCATTGCCAGCAAGCTGCCGGTGTCCTGCCGCCTGGCAGGCATTGCAGTGGTTGTGGCTCTGTGCGTGGGCATCCCGCTGGGCTGCATTTCCGCTTACAACCGCGGTAAGTGGCTGGATAACGTTATTATCGTGTTTGCAACCTGCGGCATCGCGATCCCCAGCTTTATTTCCAGCGTGCTGCTATTGTACCAGTTTGGTATGAAAATGAAGGTGCTGCCCACCGTTGGTCTGAACAGCGCAGCCGCCTATATCATGCCGGTCACTGCACTGGCCATCTATCCCTCGGCTTATATCACCCGTCTGATGCGCTCCAGCCTGCTGGACGTTATGGGTCAGGATTATATGCGCACTGCCCGCGCAAAGGGCGTGTCCCAGTTCATGATCCTGTTCAAGCACGCACTGCGCAACGCCATCCTGCCTGTCATCACCTACGTCGGCCCCATGCTGGCCAGCCTGATGACCGGTTCTTTCGTGGTGGAAAAGATCTTCTCCGTGCCCGGTCTGGGCCGCGACTTCGTGTCTGCAATCACCAACCGTGACTACACCATGATTATGGGCACCACCATCCTGCTGTCCAGCATGGTCATCATTGCAAACGTGGTCGTGGATATCCTTTATAAAATCATCGACCCGCGCATCAAGCTGCAGTAAGAGAAAGGAGCGATTTTCATGGAAAACATTAAAAAGAATCCGCTCAGCCTGCAGCTCAACGCGGAGGATTTTCTGCCCGCCAGCAATGAGGAAAAGCAGAGCCTGGTGGTCATGCGCGAAAGCGTCAACTTCTGGAAGGACGGTATCCGCCGCCTGAAGAAGAACAAGATCGCCATGGTCAGCTTTGTGTTCATCATTGCCATTGCCATCTTTGCCTACCTGCTGCCCGCCGTCTGGCCTTACAGCTACTCCGAGCAGATGAAGGGCAGCAACAACCTGAAGCCCTTTGAGTACTCTGCTTCCGAGCAGGCACGTATCGACGCAGGCGAAAAGGTGTTCCCGCACATTCTGGGCACCGACCGTATGGGCCGTGACTTCGCTGTGCGTATCATGATGGGCACCCGCGTCAGCCTGTCCGTCGGTCTGATCGCCTCTGTGCTGGTGCTGATCATCGGCGCCACCTATGGTGCGGTTGCGGCTTTTGCCGGCGGCTGGGTGGATAATATCATGATGCGTATTACAGATATCCTGTACACCATCCCCGATATTCTGCTGATCATCCTGCTGGGCATGGCTCTGAAAGATCCGCTGGATGCACTGGCTACCAAGCCTGGCTTCAAGTGGATGCAGACCCTTGGCCCCAACATGATCTCCATCTTCATCATCTTTGCTCTGCTGTACTGGGTCGGCATGGCGCGTATCGTCCGCAGCCAGATCCTGATCCTGAAGGAGAGCGAGTACGTTACCGCTGCCCGCGCACTGGGCGCATCCAGCGGCCGCATCATCAAAAAGCATCTGCTCACCAACTGCATCGGCACCCTGATCGTTACCACCACCCTGCAGATCCCGGCCTCCATCTTCACCGAGAGCTACCTGAGCTTCATTGGTCTGGGTGTTGCAGCCCCGCTGCCCTCTCTGGGTTCTCTGGCTACCGATGCCGTCAAGGGCATGAACACCTACCCCCATCTGCTGATCGCCCCCGCACTGATGATCAGCGTGATGATCCTTGTGTTCAACCTGTTCGGCGATGGCCTGCGCGATGCCTTTGACCCGAAGCTGAAGAATTGATGAGGTGAACAGAAATGAGCGAGAAAATTCTTGATATCAAAGATGAACGCCTTTCTTTCTTCACCCCTGCGGGCGAAGTAAAGGCACTGAACGGCGTTTCCTTTACCATGAATCAGGGCGATGTTCTGGGCGTTGTGGGCGAGTCCGGCTCCGGTAAGTCGGTCACCGCCTACTCTATTATGGGTCTGACCGCTTACCCCGGCAAGCTGGTGGGCGGCAAGGTGTGGTTCAACGGCCACGAGATCGAGAACATGAAGGAGAAGGACTTCCGCAAGATCCGCGGTAACGAGGTCTCCATCATCTTCCAGGATCCCATGACCAGCCTGAACCCGGTGTACACCATCGGCAACCAGATCGTGGAGGTCATCCGCCTGCACACCGATAAGAACAAGGCCGATGCATGGGCACGTGCCAAGGAGCTGCTGGAGCTGGTTGGCATCAATGAGCCCGAGAAGCGTCTGAAGCAGTACCCCCACGAGCTGTCCGGCGGTATGCGCCAGCGCGTGATGATCGCCATTGCACTGGCCTGTGAGCCTAAGCTGCTGATCGCCGACGAGCCCACCACTGCACTGGATGTGACCATTCAGGCACAGATCCTTGAGCTGATGCAGGATCTGCGCAAGAAGCTGGGCATGAGCATCATCATGATCACCCATGATCTGGGCGTTGTGGCTTCCATGTGCGAGAAGATCGCCGTCATGTACGCCGGCCACATCGTGGAGTACGGCACCACCGACGAGATCTTCTATCAGCCGGGTCACGAGTACACCAAGGGTCTGATCAACTCTATCCCCAAGCTGAACACCGCAGAGCACGAGCGCCTTGTGCCTATCGAGGGTACCCCTGTGGACCTGCTGAATCCGCCGGCAGGCTGCCCCTTTGCGCCCCGTTGCAAGAACTGCATGAAGATCTGTCTGAGCAAGATGCCCCCGCGCACCGAGCTCAGCGATACCCACTATACCTACTGCTGGCTGCAGCAGAAGGCTGCATTTGAGAAAGGGGAAAAGGCAGAATGAGTGAACATAAGACGCTGGTTGAAGTCCAGCACCTGCAGCAGTATTTCCCCGCCGGCGGTGTGGGCAAGAACCGCAAGTATGTTCAGGCTGTGGATGACGTAAGCTTTGCCATCCGCAAGGGCGAGACTCTTGGTCTGGTAGGCGAGTCCGGTTGTGGCAAGACCACCACCGGCCGCACCCTGCTGCGCCTGTACGAGCCCACCGGCGGCAAGATCTACTATGACGGCAACCTGCTGTTCGATAAGGACAACAAGATCGCAGTGGATATGCTGCCCTACCGCCGCCGGATGCAGATCGTTTTTCAGGATCCCTACGCAAGTCTGGATCCCCGCATGACCATTGGCGACATCGTGGGTGAGGGCATTGATATCCATCATCTGGCCGAGAACGAAAAGGACCGCCACGATAAGATCATCGCTTTGCTGGAGCGCGTTGGTCTGAACAGTGAGCACGCCAACCGCTACTGCCACGAGTTCTCCGGCGGTCAGCGTCAGCGCGTGGGCATTGCCCGTGCACTGGCCGTGAACCCCGAGTTCATCGTTTGTGACGAGCCTGTTTCTGCACTGGACGTTTCCATTCAGGCACAGGTCGTCAATATGTTCGAGGATCTGCAGCAGGAGATGGGTCTGACCTACCTGTTCATCGCCCATGACCTGAGCGTTGTCAAGCACATCTCCAACCGCATCGGCGTGATGTATCTGGGCAAGATGGTGGAGCTGGCCGACAGCTACGAGCTGATCACCCACAGCATCCACCCCTACACCCGCAGCCTGATCTCCGCAATTCCGGTGGCAGACCCCATTACGGCTCGCCAGTCCAAGCGTATCGTGCTGCAGGGCGATGTGCCCAGCCCCCTGAACCCGCCGTCCGGCTGCCGTTTCCGCACCCGCTGCCCCTATGCAGACGAGCAGTGCGCCAACGAGGTGCCCGAGTTCAAGGAGGTCTCCACCGGCCACTGGGCAGCATGCCATCACCTTGACCGCGTGAAGTGAGAACACTTCACAACAGTAAAAGGTGAAAGCAATTCAACTTAGCGCTGAAATGTTGTCACAAAATGGTTACAGTCCAGGTTTTGGACTTGTAACCGCCGTGAGAACGCATTATAATCATTCGTGTTCCTCCGGTGTACATTTGCACCGGATCGAATATAGAGGCGGCTGGGGGAACCTGGCACACTCAAATTTGATATAAGGGAAGGATATTATTATGAAACGCATTTCTCGTCGTAATTTCCTCAAGGTTGCAGGCGTGGGTGCCGCTGCTCTGGGTCTGGCAGCCTGTGGCGGCAGCAAGTCCGGTTCTACCGCAACCTCCGGCACTGCTTCTTCCGCTGCTGGTTCTTCTACCGGCAGTGTCAACACCGCTGGCTTCACTGTCCAGTACGGCCCCAACCCCGAGACTCTGGATCCCTCTTTGAACAGCGCTGTTGATGCCGCCAACACCATCATCACCATCTTCGAGCCCCTGCTGATCATCAACGAGAACAACGAAGTTATTGGTGGCCAGGCTGAGAGCTGGGAAGAAAGCGAGGACGGCCTGACCTGGACCTTCACCATGCGTGACGGTCTGAAGTGGAGCGATGGCACCGACCTGACCGCTAAGGACTTCGAGTACAGCTTCAAGCGTATGGCTAACCCTGATACCGCTGCTCCCTATGCAGCGACCTGCCTGGGCATGATCGATGGTTTTGACGCAGCACAGGCCGGTGATCCCGATGCGCTGAACGTCAAGGCAAGCGACGACGGCAAGACCCTGACCATCGTGCTGTCCTACCCCTGCTCCTACTTCGACAAGATGGCTGCTTTCGCATCCATGAGCCCTGTGCAGCAGGCTACCGTTGAGGCCAACGGCGATGCATGGTGCACCTCCGCTGAGACCTTCGTCTCCAACGGCCCCTACATGATCACCGAGTGGACCCCCTCCGAGCGTATCGTTCTGTCCAAGAACCCCAACTACGTTGGCGGCTGGGATAGCTCTAAGATCGTTTCCGACAGCATCACCCTGCTGCTGCTGGAGGACTCTTCCGCTTCCTTCGCTGCTTATAACAGCGGCGAGGCTGTCCTGATCAAGGACGTGCCCACCGACGAGATCCCCAGCCTGACCAAGGCAGAGGATGGCGGCGACTTCTATGTTGACACCATTCTGGGCACCTATTACGTCAGCATGAACCTGCAGCGCGATGCCTTCAAGGATGCCAAGGTCCGCAAGGCTCTGGCTCTGGCTATCGACCGCGACTACGTTGGCAACACCATCATGCAGGGCACCTACTCTGCTGCTTCCAACCTGGTCGGCCCTGGCATCGTGGACGCGCAGGGCTACTTCTACGATAACGCGAACGGCGGTTCTCCCTACATTGCTGATGACTACGAGGCAAATATGGCCGAGGCTAAGAAGCTGCTGGAAGAGGCTGGCTATCCCAATGGCGAGGGCTACCCCACCATCGAGTACAGCACCAACGATTCCGGCTACCATGTGCCTCTGGCAGAGTACCTGCAGCAGGTCTGGGGTGATCTGGGCATTACCCTGACCATCAGCAAGATGGAGTGGTCTGCCTTCACCGCTGCTCGTCGTGCAGGCGAGTACGATGTTGCCCGTAATGGCTGGGTCATGGACTACAACGAGCCTTCCAACATGATCGAGCTGTTCTGCACCGACAACGGCAACAACGATGGTAAGTACTCCAACGCTGACTTCGATGCTGCTATGGAGGCTTCCAAGGTTGCAGATGTCGCCGAGCACTTTGCACAGCTGCACAAGGCTGAGGACATCCTGATGGAGGATATGGGCTGCATCCCCGTTGCTTACTACAACGACTTCTGGCTGCAGACCTCTTCTCTGAAGGGCACCTGGCACAGCCCCTACGGCTACTGGTACCTGCAGTACGGCTACATCGAGGAGTGATTTTCTCCCTGTGCTGTGTAGCGTAAGCTGAACCGTAAACCATAAGCACCAAGCACCCCGCTGACCGGAAACGGTTGGCGGGGTGCTTTTTTGCTGTTATCCTGCAAAAAAGACGAGTGCTCGGTTTTGCCGAGCACTCGTCTTTTATATGTAAACCAGATTGAAAAGGTACCAGCTTACACTGCAGCCATGGCGGCCAGAATGCTCTGCCAGCTCTTGCTGCGTGCGGCAGGCACCGGCGCGGGGCGGGTGCGCCGTGCAGCAGGGGCACTATGACCGGTCGCAGAGGATACCGTCAGGGCAGGGGAGGGGCAGAAGAACACAGCACTGTCCTTTGCCAGCCACTGCGCAGCCAGTGCAGCGGCCTGCGGGTCAGACTGCAAGGCACGGCGCTCGTTTCCGGCCAGAAAATCAGCCAACCAGTACAAAATTGCAGCCAGCGGCAGGCAGGGGGAAACGTCCTGACTCCAGTAACTCCAGCGTGCGCCGCGGCCGAGGTGGCTTTCGACTGTGATCTGTGCGCCGGTGCGGGCATTCTGCGGGATGACACCAACATAGTTCGTGCCGGCGCGCTGCCCCAGTTCCTCCACAAGGCGCTGGGTGCGGGCGGCATCCAGCCGATCCTCCCGGCAGTAGGCGCGGAAGTCGGTCTGGCTGAGCAGGCTGTCGGCACTGGACGGAAAATGTCCGATCAGCTGCCCATCGGCATTGTGGCATAGCTGCCAGCCCTTGCGGAACAGCTGAAAATTCAGGCAGCGCCGCCCCATGGTGGAGTAGCACACAAGGGCGCTCTGCTCTCCGGGCAGCTGTTTTACTTCAAGATAGGCATCGTTGCCGCAGGTGTCCTGCAAACGGATGGTGAGCAGCAGCTGTGCACCGGCGTGCAGGGTGGACATGGCGTTGTGCATGGCGTCAAAATAACGGGAAGCGTCCATGATTGATCTCCTTCCTAAAAAGAAAACAGCGAAACGTTGTAAAAGCGCCAGCCGGGTGATCGGACCGACAGGTTGTATAAAACTTCTCTGAACGTAGTATAGCATACTTTTGAGGAAAAAACAACTGCAAGTTTCTTCAAAACGACAAAATTTTGCAAAGGTTTATGGCATAGAGCAAACGAAAGTTCAAAGCATGGTTGTGCTTTATGATAATCGGTTGTGAAAAATGACCCCTGCGGGAGATGCCGGCTAAGGCAGGAGTTGCTCCCACAGGGGTCATTTTATATTTCTTCAATCGCCAAGCTCCCTGATCTCGTTCTGGATCAATCGCCCGGCAGCGCGGGCAAGCTGATCCATGCCGCGGATGCGCGCCATATTTTTGCCGTAGATCTGCGTGGCGGCACCGGCGCTGCTGTCCTCGCCCATAAAAACGGCAGACACCCGCACGCCCTGCCGCTGCAAGGTGCGCACCTGCGCGGCGGTATCGGTAACACCGGCGGCGTCCTCGTAGGCGCAGCCCAGCGGGTTCTCTGCTGTGGGCGGAATGCGGCGGCTGTCGTTGGGGCTGGCATCGGTCAGCAGGATCATCAGGTGACGCGGGGCGGGGCCGGGGGCATACCGGATCAGATCGCCCGCAGCTCGCAGTGCCAGACCGTCCCGGTTCCAACCTGAGGCGAAGTACCGGAAGATGCTCTGCCGGTTCTTGTCCGCAAAGCCTTTCAGCACCCGCAGTACCGTGTAGCCCCGCAGGCTGCTAAAGGCACTTACTCGCACCGGAATACCGCAGTTGGCCAAGCTTTCGGCCAGAATGACACCCTGCGCCGCGATCACCTCCTGACAGTGCAGGCGGGAGGCGGAGGCGTCCAGCAGCAGGTCCACCGTAAAGGCGGGGCAGTTTTCCTCCTCCGGGCACAAAAACACCCGGCTATCGTTCAGGTAAGGGGCGCGCCACACCCGCCCGGCGCACAGGTTGCCGCTGCGTGCCACCCGCTGGTCGGGCTGCTGATGCACCAGAATACAGTTGCGGATCTGTTCGGTAAGGCGCAGCACCACGCTGCGGTGCAGCTCCTGATTTTTGGCGTAGTAGGCACGGTTGCGTTCGGCCTGCAATTCGGCCTGCTGCGCCAGCTGCCGCGCTTCCGGGGTGGGTGCCTGCGCCGGGCTGGGTACACCGGCGCTGAACCACAAGTGACAGCCCAAATGCACCCCAGTGCACAACTCCTGCTCAGTCTTGCGCAGCTGCTCCGGCGGATAGAAGCAGCGCCCGAAGCAGCTTTCAATGTAGGCGCGATCCTGCGCGGCGCGTTGCTTCAGGGTAATGTTTGCCCGGCGCTTGTCCACCGCCAGCCCGCTGCCTGTGGCATCCACCGCGCCGGAATGCTCTACTGTCACCCGGTCGGTCTTGATCATCTGGGTGGGCATGGTTTTGGTAGCAAGCTTTGCCCAAAAGCCTTGCAGCCGCAGATGCAGCGCGGGCTTCTGACGTACCTCGCCGTCAAACAGGGCAAATTTTGCAAACAGCGCCAGCAGGTCGTTTTTGAGCTGTGCTGGTTCCGGTACGGTCTCCGGCTCCAGCGCGGCGGCAAGGCTGCTCTCGTAAGGGGTCATGACCGGGGCGGTGTGTCCCAGAACCTTGCGCCAGCGCGCAGCCTGCATGGTGTACACCAGCTGGTTTTTCGCCATCCACTCCTGCCGCGAAAGCTTGTACTGGATGGCAAAAAAGTAGTCTGCGTGGGCAAACCGCAGCGCCTCCAGCACCGGGCGGCGGGGCAGCTCCAGCCGGTATGCGGCGTTTTCCAGATATAGCCACGCCATATCGTCCAGCATGGGCTGGCGCACATCGCCCTCCCAAGCAGAAAAAATGTCCCGGATCAGCGCGTCACCGTAGTATTTATGCACCAGCCCTACGATGCAGTTCATGTAAAAATCAATAGTGCCGTCCGTGTTGCGAGCCAGAAACAGCGGCTCAAAGCCGTAGGCTCCGGCAGCGGCCCAGACCTGATTGGCCGCGCGCCGCTCCTGCGCGGTGTAGCTTTGGGCGTCCATCAGGCAAACAGCTTTCCGGCATCCAGCTTGGCCGGGATGCGCGCGGCAATCACGTCCCGGATCAGCCCCTGCTCGTAGGAGTCAAAGGCCTTGTTGGTGATGCCCATATCCAGCGCCGCCCCGGCCGGGATGCCCCTGCGGATCAGCCGCAGCGCGTCCAGCATACCGCGCAGATCCAGCGCTTTGGTGGAAATCTCGGCACTGTCGCACTTTTTCTGCAGGTCCAGAAACAGCAGTGCAAACTGGTGCACATATTTTGCGGTAAGATCCGGGAACTGCGCCCGCAGCAGCTTTTCCAGATTATCCTGCGTGATGGTGGGCATCTGCACCACCGCAAAGCGGGAGGTAAGCGCCTCGTTCAGCTCCCGGGTGCCCGCGTAGCCGTAGTTCATGGTGGCGATAAAGCGGGTCTCCTCGGCCAGCGGGATGCGGTCGTACCCGGGCACGTCGATGGCGCGGCGGAAGTCCAGCACCGCGTGCAGCACCGCCAGCGCCTCGTTTTTGGCCATGTTGATCTCGTCCAGCACGCCGAAGCCGCCGCACTGTGCGCAGCGGTACACCGGCCCGGGACGGAACACCACCTGCCCGCTCGCAAAGGTATCCATGCCGATCAGGGAGGCGGCATCCATGTTTACATGAAAAGAGATGTCCCATGCGGGGCGGCCAAAGGCAGCGGCAAGGTTTTCTGCCAGCACGTTTTTGCCGGTGGCCTTGCCGCCGGCCAGCAGCAGGTTTTCGCCGCAGAGGATGGCCGCCAGCGCCTGCTCCCACACCTCTTTGCCGTAGTAGGTAAAGGCAGGGGCAGGGATGCGCGGGCGCAGCGCCTCGCTGAGCGGATGGGCGGCGCGGTATTCCTGCACCGCCGTAAGCAGGGCGGGGTCCACCCCTTCCTGCCGTAATGTATCCAGAATATCCGACATTTGTACAAACACCTCGATCTTGTGACCGGGCGGGAATGAACTGCCCGGTTTCACGCTTATCATAGCACAATCGCGGCCATTTGTGTAGGGGGGCGTGCGGGGTAAAAACGCAAAGAGGGGCAGCCCCAAATGGGGCTGCCCCTCTTCACATGAAAAAGAAGAAACGCTTAGAGTATGCCGGAGAACTGCGCTTTATCAGGCGTTCTCCAGACCAGCCATCTGCTTGACAGCCTTCATGGCGAAGGTCAGGGTGCGGCCCATAGCCACACCGGCCATCAGGCAGGGGTAGTTGTTGGCAAAGAAGCTGCCGGACATATCGCCGGTGATGTACAGACCCTCCATGGGCTGATTGTTGGTGTCCAGAGCCTGACCCTTTTCGTTGATGGCGATGCCCTGCTCAGTGGTCAGCAGGGAAGCACCCAGCCAGCAGCCGTAGAAGGGCGCGGTGCGGATGGCGCTCAGGCGGTAAGCGGGTTTGCCGAAGTCCTCGTCGTTCTGCTTATCGTACAGCTCGTTGTAGCGCTCCACGGTGGCAAGGAAGGTGTCCTTTGCCGCACCGGTAAAGCCCATCTTGTCGGCCAGCTCCTCGAGGGTATCGGCCTTGAAAAAGCAGCCCTCCTTCTCGCCGTTCTCGACCTGCTGAGCAAAGTAGTCCTCGCCGAGGTTGCGGGTCTGGGCAGAGCAGCCGATGGTGTGGAAGCGCTTTGCATCCTCGATGA
>OIWK01001889.1_pt1 | contig 18167 bp, 19 predicted proteins | sample 1587401 | NCBI WGS metagenome assembly OIWK01 (sample SAMEA3888911, study PRJEB22519) | human gut metagenome | biome: human gut; feature: human-associated habitat; material: faeces | place: Denmark | collected 2009
TAGCCCAGATTTAAAGGACCATGGAAGGAAGCTCCATCTAAAACTTCATTCATGGTGCCGTCTCCGCCAACAACAATAAGGAAGCAAGGCTTTCCTGCTTTCTTGGTCAATTCCCTGGACGCTTCTCTGGCTTCACCGGTCCCGTTTGTCAGAACCGCTTCGTATTCAATATTGTGCCGGTCCATATAACCGGCGATAGCTCTCCATACCTTCCATCCTCTGCCTGAGCCTGCATTTGGATTGATGATAAAATGGTACATAGGCAAACGGGTGTCCTTTCTCGTTTCTGTATAAACTCAGTTCCATGCGCTGACGGCGCTTGTTCCTCTTTCTGCGTAGACTCAGGTCCACGCGCTGACGCGCTCATCTGTCTGCTGACGCAGACGGGACCTTCGTTAATAAGCTTGCAAAAAACAAATGCCGCCCTTGGCGGCGCTTGTTTTTTTCTGCGCTTATTACATTATACCATACCACTGTTGAAAAACATATAAAACACATCGAAAATTTCTATTAAAAATGCCCTATAGCCGTTACGGTCATTAACTTCTCAGTATATATGAAAGCTGTTTTCCTGTTCACAGGGGATATCTGTGATCTCCATATCTGATACTTCGATCCAGTTTTGTTCCTGGATACGTTTTAAAAGTTCCTGGATATCAAACGTCTGTCCTTGAACTTCCATTTCCACCCGGCCATCCCAGAGATTCGTCACCCATCCAGTCAGCCCCAGTGACTGAGCAATATAATAAGAACGATAGCGGAATCCTACTCCCTGGACCCTGCCGGAGAAATAAATATGTTTTCTCACTGTATTTTTCATAAAACACCTGCTTTTCCAATATATATTTTATTTTACATGATCATTTTCCGTTTTATCTAATTTATATTACAAAAAGCAACCTGCTTTCACAGATTGCCTCTTCATTCATAGCGAGAGGGGGATTCGAACCCTCGACACCACGGGTATGAACCGTGTGCTCTAGCCAACTGAGCTATCTCGCCATTTTCTTTAAGATATGGAACCTATAGGGCTCGAACCTATGACCCTCTGCTTGTAAGGCAGATGCTCTCCCAGCTGAGCTAAGATCCCATTTTGTATCTGTCACTTTGACCGACTCTATGTAAGCCGCTCTTGCAACCGACTTCGTTAGTATACTATGTCCCACTCAAAGTGTCAACACTTTTTTTATTTTTTTTATATTTTATTTTGTTTATAAATTTCCGACAATTTTATCTTTGATAATTGCTAGGATCTCTCTGGGAATATACAGAAGAAGTCTCCAGGAACGATATCTGGACGGAACCGGATAAATTTCCCGACAGCCACACTTTCTGCCAATCATTACACCTCGAAACACATGAAAATTATTAGTCACTACCCCAATTGCCGGCTCCGTACTGCCGATCAGCTCCAGACTGTAATCCAGATTTTCTTTGGTATTGGTCGAACGTTCTTCTCGGATCAGACGTCCTCCATCAATCCCATGTTCTGTCAGATATCTGTACATGGCCTCCGCTTCACTGATTCGTTCCCCGTCTCCCATTCCTCCGGAAAGCACAGCCCTTGTCCCGGGGTTTTCTTCAAGATAGAGCAAAGCCCTTCTGGTTCTTTCCAGAAGGGCTAATGTCATTCTTGTACCATCTACATGCGCGCCAAGTACAATGATATAATCCAGATTCTCTCTGGCTTTCATTATTTACCGCAGCAGTATTTGTATTTCTTACCGCTTCCGCACGGACAAGGATCGTTACGGCCGATTTTATGCGGTTTTACAACTGTACCGGATTTTTTCTGCTCTTTGTAGAGTTCTTTACGTTTTTCTTCTGAGAAGATTTCATCCCACTGTGGAAGCTGATACAGCCAGTCTGCCTTTGCATCAACCATATTCTTGTAAAGAAGTTCTTTGTCAAATGCAAGTGTGACTTTTGTATTCTCATCCATAGTCTCAATCGGGTTCGGGATCTTAAGACTGTCATTGATACCATCCAGGAAACCAACCATAGTCAGGACATCCTGTCCGTATTTTTCTGCCAGTTCCTTGACTGTACCACTTACAACTTCATCCGGATTGGAAAGAAGCTGTTCGTAGATTCCCTTTTCAATATTAAAATAGTTTGCCCAGAATCTCTGAAGCTGATTGCGGTCTGCCTGCTGATTGTAAGCAATTTCGCGCCACTGCTCTAAGATTGTTTTATCACTCATTGTTTCATCCTCTTTTCAAAAATTTTGCCTGTGCTCCATTATATCATCTTTTTTCCCAAAACACAAATCCTATTCTTATAATTTTTGTGAAAAATGTGTATATATAAAAAATAAACCGGTCATACTGTAAATGTTCCCTGAAGGATTCTTCAGGAAACATACTGCAAAAGATAATTTCAGGAAAAACTTATATCCTCCCCTTAAAAGGTCTCAGAACTGACACAGATACGCGGTTCTGGGACTTTTCTCGTTTTATTTCACACCAAGTTTTTCAAGATCTGCTGTTACCTGTTTAAAATCTTTAAAACAAATGGTATGAATTCCCTGTTCCTGTGCTCCCCTGCAGTTTTCCGAACGATCATCGATGAACACACATTCCTCCGGTTTCAACTGATATTTATTCAGAATTATCTGATAAATTTCCGCATCTGGTTTCAGCAGCTTAGCATAACAGGAAAAAACCTCTCCATCCATTTCTCTGCGGAATGTCAGTTCCTTTTTCGTGTGATCCAGCATATAACTGCTGTAATTAGACAGGATATATACATGATATCCCTTACTTTTCAGATATTTTACCCAGGTATCCGCATATGGTCTCTTGTGAATCGTGCCGCCGGTACCTCTTATCACCTTCTCAATATCCTCGGCATCCTCTGGATCCAGCTCCTGAAACTGTTTCAGATAAACATCCTCTTCATATAAGCCTCTGTCACGTTCATCCCAGACAGGGCTTTGAAAAGTTGCCTTTGCGATTCGTTCCCTTTTGGCCGGTTCAAATCCAAAGCTGTCCAGATATGTTTCCCAGTCATAATCCACCAGCACCTGTCCAACATCAAAAATGATATTTTTTATCCCGCCAGTCTCTGGCTTCTCTTCTTTCTTTTTACTCAGGTATTTAAACAGCATCAAAATCACATAGCACATAACCGCCACAAACAGCACAGTAAATAACGATGCCATAAACGCCTTCTGCGAAAAATCTCCCTTCAACGCAAAGTACATTGGAAGGCAGAAGATCGCCAGTAATGCGATCACTCCTATGATCGCAGCATATTTTTTCCAGTTTTTCATACTTACCTCTTTATTCAGAAAATGATTAAGAAATGCGCCGGAGATAGCTCCGGCGCGTTATGATCTTATAATTGATTATTTGTTTCTGTAAATGATATCGTTTCTTCCAGGTCCATTGGAGATCATTGTGATCGGGAAGCCGATCTGTTTTTCTACGAATTCTATATATTTGCGGCAGTTCTCCGGAAGATCTTCATATTTCTTGATTCCACGGATATCTGTTTTCCATCCCGGAAGTACTTCAAGAACCGGTTTTGCTTTTTCAAGAAGTCCTGTTGTAGGGAATTCTGTTGTAACTTTGCCGTCGATTTCATAACCTGTACATACCGGAATCTCATCCAGATAGCCAAGTACATCAAGCACTGTAAATGCAACATCTGTAGTTCCCTGCATACGGCAGCCATATTTGGAAGCAACACAGTCAAACCATCCCATACGTCTCGGGCGGCCAGTTGTTGCACCATACTCTCCACCGTCTCCACCTCTTCTTCTAAGTTCATCTGCTTCTTCTCCGAAGATCTCGGAAACAAAAGCACCTGCACCTACTGCGCTGGAGTAAGCTTTGCATACAGTAATGACTTTTTTGATTTCATATGGCGGTACACCAGCACCAATAGCACCATAAGCTGCAAGGGTGGAAGAAGATGTAACCATCGGATAAATTCCATGATCCGGATCTTTCAGAGAGCCAAGCTGTCCCTCAAGCAGGATCTCTTTGCCTTCTTTTAATGCATTCCACAGGAAAAGAGATACATCTCCAACATAAGGAGCAACCATTTCTTTATATTTCATCAGTTCATCAAAGATTTCATTTGGATCAAGAAGCGGTTTGTGATACAGATGCTCAAGAAGAATATTCTTTGTCTCAACAACACGCTCTACTTTTTCTCTCAGGGAATCATCATGGAACAGCTCATTTACCTGGAAACCGATTTTTGCATATTTATCTGAATAGAACGGTGCAATACCGGATTTGGTAGATCCGAAGGATTTACCACCCAGACGTTCCTCTTCGTACTGGTCAAACAGAATGTGATATGGCATAACGATCTGAGCTCGGTCAGAGATCATAATCTTCGGTGCCGGAACGCCTCTTGAAACAACTTCATTGTATTCTTTAAAAAATACCGGAATATTCAGTGCAACACCGTTTCCAATAACGCTTGTTGTATGGTTATAAAATACGCCAGACGGAAGTGTATGCAGTGCAAATTTGCCATAATCGTTGACGATTGTATGTCCTGCATTGGCTCCTCCCTGAAATCTTACGATAATATCAGCTTCCTGTGCGAGCATATCAGTAATTTTACCTTTACCTTCATCTCCCCAGTTTGCTCCAACTACTGCTTTGATCATAACACTTTTTCCTCCTCGTGTTTTATTTGATCTATCATACGTTTATCTCTGCTGTCATACCCAACATGTCTTTGTGTGCATCCAGAACCGGCTGTACAGTCTTCTCAATAAATGTAACCGTCTGTTCTTTGGCTCTGCCGACATATCTGGACGGCTCCATAGATTTGCGCAGTTCCTCGATTGTCAGATTGAAGGCCGGATCTGCTGCGATTCTCTCAAGAAGATCATTGTCTTTTCCTTCTACTTTAACGGTACGTCCGGCTTCCATGGAAAGTTCACGGATGCGTTCATGAAGCTCCTGACGGTCTCCACCTGCTTTTACAGCATCCATCATGATGTTTTCTGTTGCCATAAACGGAAGCTCTGCCATCATATGTTTCTCGATTACTTTCGGATAAACAACCAGTCCGTCAACAACATTCAGGCACAGATCCAGGATACCATCGATTGCCAGGAATCCCTCCGGAATACTGAGTCGTTTGTTTGCGGAGTCATCCAGGGTTCTCTCAAACCACTGTGTTGCAGAAGTAATTGCCGGATTCAGTGCATCCACCATTACATATCTGGAAAGAGATGCAATACGCTCACTTCTCATCGGATTTCTCTTGTAGGCCATCGCAGAGGAACCAATCTGTGATTTTTCAAATGGTTCTTCTACTTCTTTCAGATGCTGCAGAAGGCGGATATCATTGGACATCTTATGTGCGCTTGCCGCAATACCTGCAAGAATATTCAGGACTCTTGTATCTACTTTACGGGAATAGGTCTGTCCGGATACCGGATAGCAGTTCTTGAATCCCATCTTTTCTGCGATCATCGGATCAATCTTGTCGATTGTCTCCTGATCCCCTTCGAACAGTTCCAGGAAACTTGCCTGTGTTCCGGTAGTTCCCTTGGACCCCAGAAGTTTCAGTGTGCCCATTACATATTCCAGATCTTCCAGATCCATCAGGAATTCCTGTGTCCAGAGAGTTGCACGTTTACCAACTGTTGTCGGCTGTGCCGGCTGGAAATGTGTAAATGCAAGAGTTGGCTGTTCTTTGTATTTATCTGCAAATTTTGACAGTTCTGCAATTACGTTCACCAGTTTTTTCTGAACCAGCTTCAAAGCCTCAGCCATCACAATGATATCTGTGTTGTCACCCACATAACAGGATGTTGCACCCAGATGGATGATTCCTTTTGCTTTCGGGCACTGTACGCCATATGCATACACGTGAGACATAACGTCATGGCGTACCTGACGTTCTCTTTCTTTTGCCACATCATAGTTGATATCATCCTTGTGAGCTTTCAGTTCATCAATCTGCTCCTGAGTGATATTCAGGCCAAGTTCTTTTTCTGTTTCTGCCAGAGCGATCCACAATCTTCTCCATGTACGGAATTTCATATCCGGAGAAAAAATATACTGCATTTCCTTGCTGGCATAGCGCTCTGAAAGGGGGCTTACATATCTGTCTGTACTCATATTTACTCCTATCCTCTCACTAGATTAACCGCAGAGGCAACTGCGGTTAATCGGATTTCCTGATTTCTGTCTTTACGCTGAAAATTATATAACATTGCCTGATTAAAAGCAATCCCTTTATTCTTCTCCCTGATGAAATTTACCAAGGAATTCTTTCATTCTGGCATTGCTGGAAGAAAATACCTCCGTCGGAGTACCCTCCACCGCAATAACCCCCTGGTCCATAAAGATCACCCTGTCCGAAATATCTCTCGCAAAATTCATCTCATGTGTCACGATCACCATGGTAATGTGGAGGTCCGCCAGAGAGCGGATCACGCGGAGAACCTCTCCGGTAAGTTCCGGGTCAAGTGCAGAGGTCGGTTCATCAAAAAACAGGATCTTAGGGTTCAGTGCAAGCGCCCTTGCAATCGCAACTCGCTGGCACTGTCCGCCCGAAAGCTGATACGGATAAGCATCCTCCTTATCAGAAAGTCCCATCTTTGCCAGAAGCTCTCTCGCTTCTTTATATACTTCGGCCTTGTTTCTTTTCTGTACATGGATCGGCGCATCCGTGATATTTTTCATGACGGTAAAATGCGGAAAAAGATTGAAGTTCTGGAACACCAGACCGAAGCAGGACTGGATTTCCTTGATTTCATTCTTGGGCGGCATGCAGACTCTGTCATTCTCTGTCCAGATTGCCTTTTTGCCCATGTAGCTGATCTCCCCGCCGTCAATACGCGTCAGAAGCGTCGCACAGCGGAGCAGCGTGGACTTGCCGGAACCGGAAGGTCCTATGATGGAAAGCACCTCGCCTTCCTCTACATGGATAGAGACATCCTTCAGAACCTGAAGTCCGTCGAATTGTTTTTTGATATGATTCATTTCAAGAAGATTCGTACTCACGCCATTTCCTCCTAATGATAATAGTTCATTTTCTTTTCAAACCATTCCATTACCCATGCAACCACAAAGTTGAAAATGTAATAGAACACACCTGCGATCACAAACGGAAGTACCGTTGTCTGTGCTGCCGCGATCTGTTTTGCAAGTGCAAACATCTCGATATAGGATACAGAATATACAAGAGAGGTATCCTTAACCAATGTGATGACTTCATTTGTCACTGATGGCAGCACGATCTTTACGACCTGCGGAAGTACGATCTTGAAAAATGTCTGACTTTTATTGTAGCCAAGAAGCTGTGCCGCCTCATACTGTCCGCTCGGAATAGATTCAATTCCGGAACGATATATCTCTGCAAAATAAGCCGCATAATTCAGTGAACATCCAAGAATGATCGCAGTGAATTTATATCCTCCGATATTCATCCCCCAGAGATAAAACGGTCCAAAATACCACAAAAGCAGCTGCAGCATCAATGGCGTTCCCCTCATAATAGAAATATAGGCTTTGACGATCCAGCTCAGTGGCTTAAAGCGACTCACTCTTCCAAAATACACCACCATACCCAGGGGCAGTGAGAAAAGCAGTGTCAGAAAAAAGATAACCAGCGTAGACCCAAACCCCGTGGTAAGCTGTTGTAACATTACCTGAAAACTCATGTCTTCTCCTCCATAAACTTACAACAGGGATGCTCCCCGGCGAGATCCCAGGGAGCATCCCATATGTCTTATATTTGTTACTGTTCACTTCGTCACAGCAATCTGGTCAAAATCCATTCCAGATCACATCCGGTGACAGGATTCTGATTATTCAGCGTCTTCCTGTGCAGAATCCTCTGTCTTATCCTCAGCTGCTGCTTCCTCTGTATCTTCTGCTGCCGCGTCATCAGAAGCCTTAAGAGTTACCATATCAGCGATCTCATATTTCTCTGCCAGCTTCTCTACGGTTCCGTCATCTGCCAGCTTCTGAAGGTCTGCATTCACGATATCGCAAAGTTCATCGTTGCCCTTCTTGAATCCGATCGCATACTGCTCTGTATTCAGAGTCTCATCAAGGATCTTGAATCCCTCTCCTCTGGAATTAAGCTGGTATTTTGCAACACCTACATCAATTGCAAGTGCATCCAGTGCTCCTGCCTGCAGTTCTGTAAATGCAGTGTTGTAATCAGCAAATTCATTCAGTGCTCCAAAGGTATCTGCCAGTTCCTTCTGTCCACCCTCTTCTTCGCTCTTGAGAAGATCCAGTGCTGCGGAAGCTGCCTGGACACCAACGGTCTTGCCTGCCAGATCTGTCAGTTTCTCAATTCCTGAATCCTCGGCTACAACGATCACCTGGCTGTTATCTACATACGGTACAGAGAAAGTATAATCATCTTCTCTTCCGTTCATTGTAAATCCGTTCCAGATACAGTCAATAGAACCGGAGTTCAGTTCCATATCCTTGGAATCCCAGTTGATCGGTTTTTTGTCCAGAGTCCATCCCTCCAGATCACACACTGCCTGTGCCAGTTCCAGGTCAAAACCTGTATATTCTCCGCTCTCATCCATATATCCATAAGGAGGATATTCTGCATCAAATCCTACGATCAGAGTCTTATCTGCAACGCCCGCCTGTACGCTCACTGCGGAAGCCATTCCCATAACCATAACTGCACTCAGCATTAATGCAACTGCCTTTTTCTTCATATCTATCTCTCCTCTTATACCGTTTTTATGTTTTATCACACAGTCACTCTACCGTGTGAAAGTATAGTTATCGTAACATACCTGTCATATTCTGTCAAGAAAAAAACAAAGTCTGGATCTGTGATATTTTCACAGTTCCAAACTTTGTCTATATAATGATTATTACATTTTATCCTTATGATGCAGAAGTGTCACGCTCTTAGGAGGCAGATAAAGGTTCACCATACCGGCGCGGGCAATGATCTCCTTTGGCTGATCCGTATATCCATCCTGACATGACCGGATCAGTCTTGTCATTCTGACCTCTTCCATCCTGCTGATTCCCACCGGCCATACTTTGATCGTGACTTCTCTGCCCTCGTCACGGTTATTCAGTATCATGATCATCTGTTCAATATGCGAAAACCTTCCATAGCACAGTCCCTGGTAATCATTCCACAAAAATTTCAGGGAACCCGTTCGCAGGATTCGATATTTTTTGTGGATCGCAATCATTTTTTTGTAGAAATCAAGCAGTTCCTTATCCTCATGTCCTCACGGATAGGTACGGCGGTTATCCGGATCCGTAAATCCACATACACCTGCCTCGTCTCCATAATAGACAGTCGGTGCCCCCGGCCAGGTCATCTGGATCGCGATTGCCTCTCTCATAACTGCCGTATTGATATTCTCAGAGGCAGCCTGCGGGCCTGCATAAGAAACCCTTCCCACACGGCGGTTCGTTCTGGTAAGGAACCTGGAGTGATCATGGTTGGACAGTTCATTCATCGCCACATGAAGTGCAGACATATGAAGGGAGCGCATATGCGTCCTCATAGCTGCAATAAAGGCCTCACTGTTTCCATACAGATCTTCCCGGTATTCATCACTGTGTTTCTCCATACCGGTCAGAAACCATGTCACCGGTTCCATAAAAGCATCATAATTCATGACAGAATCCCACTCATCTCCCTGAAGCCATCCCTCCGGATTGCCATAATGCTCGGCAAGAATGAGTGCTTCCGGATTTGCCTCCTTGACTGCCCTGCGGAAATCTTTCCAGAACTTATGATTAAACTCATTGCTGTGTCCAAGATCCGCTGCCACGTCCAGTCTCCAGCCATCTGCACAGTACGGCTCAGAAACCCACTTCCGGGCTATATCCAGCACATACTCATAAAGCTCTCTGGAACCCTCATAATTAAGCTTCGGAAGCGTGTCGTGCATCCACCATCCATCGTAAGACGGGTTATACGGCCATCTGTTCTCGTCATTGAAATGAAAGAAGGAGCGATACGGGCTGTCTGCCGAAATATAAGCACCCGGTGCATAGCCTTCCTGTCCTTCATAGATCCGCTCACGATCCATCCATTTATTAAAGGAGCCACAGTGGTTAAATACTCCGTCCAGGATCACCTTCATGCCTCGCTTATGAAGCTCCTGCACCAGCTTCGCAAAAAGCTGATTACTCGCCTCCAGATTCTTCTTGTCGGTAACTCGTTTGATATATTTGGCTGCATGAGCGTTTTCCCTGTCCCACGAAGCCAGAAGCCCATCACAGTCCTCCACGATCTTTCCATAATGAGGATCCACGTAATCATAATCCTGTGTGTCATACTTGTGATTGCTCGGTGATACAAAGATCGGGTTCAGATACACGACCTCCACTCCAAGATCCTGAAGATAATCCAGCTTATCCATAACTCCCTGAAGGTCTCCGCCATAGAATTCCCTCACGCCCATGACTGCCGGTGTCTTGGACCAGTCCTTCACCTGCTCACAGTGTTCTCCGATATAAGAATACTCATCCGTCAGAACATTGTTTGTCGGATCTCCGTTGCAGAAACGATCCACAAAAATCTGGTACATGACCGCGCCCTTCGCCCAGTCCGGTGTCTGATAGTTCGGATAAATCTCAAAATCATCCCGATCCTCTCTCTCTGTACAGACTCCCTGCTGATTATAATAACAGTTTACCCACCCATACAGAATCTCAAAGTGATATCTGAAAACCTCGTCCGGCATAACGATCCTTGCCGCATAGTAATCAAAGCCCTTGACCGTCTTATAGATCTTCATCCTTCGTTTCTTTCCGCCGGATACAAGATACACTGCATCCACATTGTTTTTCTGGGTCCGGAAACTGATCATTACCGTTTCCCCTGTCTTTGGTTCGGCAGGATTTCTGTAATACCTCGTTCCGTCACTGAAAAAAGCGTCCTTATTCAGCACCGGCCGCATATTCAGAATGTACTGCATTTTTCTGGTAATGTCCTCATTTTCCCATTCCATAATCAAAATCCCCTTATTCTTTAGCATATGTATATTCTAGTTGATAAATCACAAAAGTACAATATAAAACCCGCCGAATAAAGCCATGCAAATATGCACTATTTTTACAAAGTAAAAAAGACAGCGGGATAAGCTGTCTTTTTTGGAGAAGGTATTTCTTCTTATGGGGTGTAGCAAAAACTATATAATGTATTGGGGGGTTTTTACGATATATATCGTATCATGCGTCTACCCAAAAGTGTGCACAAAGTTCACAAAATTCATTTTATGTTTTTGTCTATGTTGTACACTCATTTTTGAAGGCTGATTTTTTCAGATGTAAAAAGTGCCTCAAACTCTTCTCTGTGAACCTTTTCCTTCTCTAAAAGAAGGGCGGCGCACTTATGAAGTACATCCATATGCTGCGTGATGATCTCTCTCGCATCTTCATGACATTTGTCTATGATGGCATGAACTTCCTGGTCGATCTCCTTGGCCACTTCTTCACTGTAGCTTCTGGTATGTGCCAGATCTCTTCCGATAAATACTTCATCGCCCTCGTCCCCATAGGCGATCAGTCCAAGCTTATCCGACATACCATACTGCATGACCATGGCACGGGCAGTTCCCGTAGCACGCTTGATATCATTGGAAGCGCCCGTTGTGATATCATTAAAAATCAGTTCCTCAGCCACACGGCCGCCAAGCAGCGTTGTGATATCCTGAAGCATCTTGCCCTTGGTGTTGAACATCTCATCATTCTCCGGAAGCGGCATGGTATATCCTGCTGCCCCAACACCTGTCGGAATGATCGAGATTGTATAGACAGGATCCATATCCGGAAGAACATGGAACAGGATCGCATGTCCCGCCTCATGATAGGCTGTGATCTTCTTTTCTTTGTCAGAAATAACCTTACTTCGTTTCTCTGCGCCGATACCGACCTTGATAAAGGCATGCTTGATATCCTGCTGTGTAATGTAGGATCTCGTTGCCTTCGCCGCCATAATTGCAGCCTCATTCATGAGGTTCTCAAGGTCTGCACCTGTAAAGCCTGCGGTTGTCTGTGCGATCTGTGCCAGATCAACATCCTCACCCAGCGGTTTGTCCTTGACATGAACGCGAAGAATCTCCTCACGTCCCTTGACATCCGGTCTGCCGACAGCAACCTTACGGTCGAAACGTCCCGGACGCAGGATTGCCGGATCAAGAATATCCACACGGTTGGTAGCCGCCATGACGATGATTCCCTCATTCACTCCAAAACCATCCATCTCCACAAGAAGCTGATTCAGAGTCTGCTCTCTCTCATCATGGCCGCCGCCCATACCGGTTCCACGCTGTCTCGCAACTGCATCGATCTCATCAATAAAAATAATACACGGTGCATGTTTCTTGCCCTCTTCAAACAAGTCACGGACACGGGAAGCGCCGACACCGACAAACATCTCCACAAAATCCGAACCGGAAATGGAAAAGAACGGAACACCTGCTTCACCTGCTACAGCTTTGGCAAGAAGAGTCTTACCTGTTCCTGGAGGACCTACAAGGATAACGCCTTTCGGGATTCTTGCACCCACGCTTGTATATTTCTGCGGAGCCTTGAGGAAATCCACCACCTCTACCAGGTCTTCCTTCTCTTCCTGAAGACCTGCCACATCCTTGAAGGTTACTTTCTTATCGTCCGGAAGCATCATTCTCGCACGGCTCTTGCCAAAATTCATCATCTTGGAATTGCCGCCTCCACCTGACATCTGTCTGTTCATCATGATAAACATAAAAACGATAAACACTCCTGTGATGATCACCGGTAACAGGGAAGTAAGGAAAACACTTTCCTGCGGAACATCTCTGACATCCGGATGGATATCGTACTTCTCAAGAATCTCCTGTGCAGTATTTACGTCTGTCACATTAACCTTTTTCTGTCCTTCGCCTTCGATCTCTGCCGCAACAGATCCCGTCGGTACCTCTCTGTTCTGATACAGAGTAGCTGAAGTTACCCTGCCGTCCTGTGCTGCCTGCTCCAGCTTGTCCATCGTATAATTACTCTGGGAAGCCACCTGATTGTTCAGATAAAAATATCCTGCAACCAGCATCACGATCAAAACCAGATAAAGGCCAATTCTGCCTGGCTGTCTGTTCACTTAATTAAATCTCCTTTCACTCCTCGCCGTCAAATTCCACTACTCCGATAAACGGGAGATTCCTGTATTTCTGGGCATAGTCAAGCCCATATCCTACAACAAATTCATCTGGAATATTGAAACAGCAGTAATCTACATTGACATCCTTTTTGACTCTGCGCTCCGGTTTGTCGAGCAGAGTACACAGACGGATGCTGTTTGGATGTCTGTCCTCAAGGATCTTGATCAGGTAACTTAAAGTTCTTCCTGAATCAATGATATCCTCTACGATCAGCACGTCCTTGCCGATCAGCGGCTGATCCAGATCCTTTACGATCTTAACTACACCGCTTGATTTGGTATCGTCTCCATAACTGGACACAGACATAAAGTCCAGAGATACCGGTACTGTGATTCTCTTTGCAAGTTCACAGGTAAAGAATACGCCGCCTTTCAGTACGCAGATCAGATGGATCTCTCTTCCGGCATAATCCTTGCTGATTTTGGCTGCCACCTGCTGGATTCTTGCATCCACTTCCTCTTCACTCAGTAAAACCTTAATTCTTTCACTCATTTCCTGGTTCCTCCTTGGTATGTGATTTCTAATATATTCCTTGTACAGGAAGTAATTTTATACCGCTCACTGATCCTTCCGCCTACGATCCACACAATTTCTTCCCCATCTGCGATCAGGGGGATCTGCTCCCTTAATTCCTTCGGGACTCTGTCATCGATCATGCATCTGGTCAGTTTCTTGCTTTCTCCGCCCTTACCGATCACGAGATAGTCTCCACTCTTTCGTGTACGGACAGACAAACTGCACTTTATTTTATCACAATCAAACCATTTCGTATACTTTTTTTCTAAAATCTTCTCACCGGAACAGGGAAAAATTTTAATTTCAAACCTGCCATACGATGTTTCGACCGTTCCCTGGGAGAGAGGAAGTGCAAATTCCTCTTTGGGGGAAGCCATCTCTGAGGACTTCCTGCAGGACTTCTTACGGATACATACACCGTCATAACTTCTGACCACTTCCAGTCCATAGGGAAGATCGATTCTTTTGCTCACCTGACAGAGATACAGTTCCAGCGTCTGACGGATATGAACCTGCGACAGATCTCTTCTCTGTCCGCTCAAAGTCTCCAGGATCACCCGGACGCCATAGCTTTTGAGGATTTCCTTTTTGTAAAAAAAATCCTCCTTCAGGCAATAGCTGCCATCCGTCTCTCTGTACCTCTGTACCAGTGCCTGTGCCTCTTCTGTCAGAAACTCCTCTGCCTCTGTCAGAATTCTGGAAGTTTCTGCCATATGCTCTATGGCTTTGGCATTGATCTCCTGCTCCATCAGCGGAAGGATGTGCCTGCGGATCCGGTTTCTCGTATACTCATCCTCCAGATTCGTACTGTCCAGAATCCCCGGGATCCCGCATTCCTTAATATACTCGTCTATTTCTTTTCTTTCTAAACACAAAAGAGGACGAATCACTTCTCCGTTCACTGGTTTCAGCGAGCAGAGGCCTCTCAGACCGGTACCTCTGGCAAGATGATGCAGCATGGTTTCCGCAAGATCATTCTTGTTGTGTGCCAGCGCGATCCTACAGACGCACTCCTGCTGCCAGCATTTCTTCTTCTCTGCCTCAAACGCCTTCCTCCGGACAATTCTTCCTGTCTCCTCCGTTCCAAGCTTCCATTTCTCAGACAATTGCGGCACATCATAACAATACGAGCTGCACGGAATCTCCCACTGACGGCAGATATCCTCAACCACCTTCTGATCCCTTTCGGCTTCCTCTCCACGGATCCCATGATTCACATGCACCACCCGCAGCCCGAAATTCCATCCTGCCTGTAAACTCTTCAAAAGATGCAGCATTGTCATGGAATCATTCCCGCCGGATACCCCCACTATGATCATGCTGTTCTCCGGGATCATCTTATTCTGTTCGGCAAATCTCTTTACTTTATCCAGGGTCATTTCCTGCATTCTTCTTTATCCTCATTCAGTTTCTGCCGCTGTTCACAGCAGCTATTTTCTTACAACACTCGCAACCAGCACTGTCATATCATCTCTTGCACGATAATCACTGTATCCGAGCACCCTCTCCAGAATTCCCCGGCTGATCTCACGCGGGGCACTCTCCTGTACATCCAGGATGATCTCCTTCATGGTTTCTTCCTCGCACTCCGATGGAAGTGCATCCAGCACCCCGTCCGTCATCATCACCAGACAGTCCCCGTGATACAGCTTCCTGGATGCCGTGTCAAAATCAATCCTCTGTACCAGTCCCGCCGCAAGGCTTTCTGATGAAATAGCTTCCACCCAGTGGTCACGTTTGATAAATGTCGAAGCTGCACCTGCTTTTAGGAACTCACAGATTCCCGTATAGAGATCTACTGCACAGATATCTACCGTAGAGAACATTCCTTCCCTGCCTTTCAGAACAAGCGCAGAATTTACCATACGTGCCGCAGTCTCCTGAGAAAAGCCGGAATCCAGAAACTGTTCCAGAAGTTCCACTACAATCTCACTTTCTCTGCATGCGTCCATACCCGATCCCATTCCATCAGACAGACACATCACAAATCTTCCACCGTCTTCCTGTCTGCAGATATAATTATCCCCTGATACTTTTTCATTTTCTCTTGTAAGTCTGGATACTCCGTATAACATCTGATAACTGACATCTTCTACAAAATGAATCGTATGAAATTCCCCATTTACAATACACCGGCTTCCCTGCACAGACGTCATATTACTTTCGCATAACTCTGAGAGCATCTGTGCGACCTCTGTTACAGAAACACACTGTCCGCTCCTTGCACGCAGAGTAAGAAAAATCTGTCTGCGCCCTTCAACTTTGTCCATCACCCACGCAGCTTTCAAAATCACATGTTTTCTTCGCAGATTCTTTTTCAGTTCTTCCTGAAATTCCGGTTCTGCTGCCGAAATATCATACAGATCATTTGCTACTGTCTCCATAATGGCCGCTGTCTCTGTCAGCTGCTGAGCCACTGCCAGCCGACTTTCGATCATACGATTCATCCATATAAGATTCTGTTTTTCCTGTCGAAACTGTTCGCGTACTTCTTCCAGATATTGCAATGATTTTCCGCATACGTTCCCCCATTGCATACGAAGTTTCTCAAGTTCTCCTTCATCATCTTTTTCGAGAGCACGTACCAGTGCTTCTCCCCCCTGACACATTGTTTCTGCCTGACTTCCCCAGCAAATTTCCCGATGATAGCAGTTACTGCACAGACGATCATTCGCATCCGTCAGAATACGCTCAATCTGCCCACTACTCAGGTATTCCTTTTTGTACGGCATTCCATAAAATGTATCCGCAAGTTTCTGAAAAGCTGCCGCATAGCGTTCCACTTTTTCTTTCTGAGGATGATCTTCTCCAATCGGAAATATTTCTTCTTTTTTCGACATTCTCCCCGTCAAAATAGTTTTTGCCATGTCCCGCAATATCAGCAGTACGCTGATCACGAGCATGGCAATTATCCATTCCTGCATATATCCCCCTCCCCTGATACTTCCCGGTAAGTATTACAATACTTTCACTAGAAAAATATTATAAGAGGGTTCTTTTAAAATATCTGTCAAATAAAGGAGATTGTTCCAGAAAACTTTTCTGCAAAATCTCCTTTATTTCTCTTCTTCAAATACGATCTCATTTCCTTTGACCAGACCAAGCTTATCTCTGGCAACTTCGGCTATATATTCATCCGTCTGCATGTACTCTTTCTGTTCATCTATTTCCTGTGTACGTTCCTGCTCACCTGCAATAGAATCTTCCAGCGCTGATGCCTTTGCATCGTATACAGCAATCCTCGCCTTAAGTGTCTGACTCTGATAAGTCAGTCCACCCAACAGAAGCAGAACAACAATAGCAATTGCTGCCATTCCAAGGTAGTTATTCGCTATTCTTTTTTTATTTTTTTTCTTTTTTGACTTTTTCAAAGCGTCTGCCCCTTCTATTACACCATAAACGTCTTTTCGTATGCCTATATGATGAAATTCTACATCTTTTTACCAGAAATAGCAACCTATTTAACACAAAATTTGCAAAAATTCCACCAAAAGCAACACCTGCCAGCATAAAAAAGCGGATTCTGCCATAATTGCACTGATATAAAGCGGTAAAAAGCAGCAAGCCAGCCAATAACCAGTACAAAATATCCACTGTACTGTTCCACATTCTGTCGCAGAACAAACGTCTTTTCAGCATATCGGTCAGCCTGTAAACAACAAGCATCCCTACTCCTGTTTCGAAAGCGCGAAAAAAAAGCAGTATTTCCAATCTGATATAACTGCTCATCTTACCGGAACATCCTTTTCAGCAAAGGTTCTTCTTTTTTCTGCGCATTCTTTGTCAGATAAGAAACACTGTTTACTTTTCCTTCAATCTCAGCCTCTCCCTTTTCGAGGTCAAGGCTTTTTACATGAAGCTGCTCTCCTTTGATCTGCACTTTCCCGGCCTCAGTCTGAAGCAATATCTCATTTTCATTAAACGAATGAATATCCTGAACACCTGTCAGTTTTCCATATTTACGCTCTTTTAGCGTCAGACCGTGCACCTTGCCTGTCTTTTTTTCTTCCAACCCCACAGCTCCCATCCTGCATTTACTGTTAATCTATGTGAGAGCCCTGTCCAATAGACACAAAAACGATCAAAGATATCGAAAAAGATTCTCTGCGTCTTCTTTACGAACCGTTTCTTTGATATCCAGCACCTCAACCTTTACGTTTTTGCTTCCAAACTGGATTTCAATCGTATCACCGGCTTTTACCTGTGCTGACGCCTTGGCCGGGCGGTCATTGACCAGCACTCGTCCGGCATCACATGCCTCGTTCGCAACCGTTCTTCTCTTGATCAGACGTGAGATTTTTAAATATTTATCAAGTCTCATATATACCTCCGGAAAAACAAAAGGGGGAACATATCTGTCCCCCCTAAAAGCACGATTTACTTATTCGTTTACCATATCTTTCAGAGCTTTACCAGCTTTGAATTTCGGAGCTTTGGAAGCTGCGATCTTCATTGTTTCACCAGTCTGAGGATTTCTTCCTTCTCTTGCTGCTCTTTCACTTACTTCAAATGTACCAAAACC
>OIWK01001899.1_pt1 | contig 18103 bp, 10 predicted proteins | sample 1587401 | NCBI WGS metagenome assembly OIWK01 (sample SAMEA3888911, study PRJEB22519) | human gut metagenome | biome: human gut; feature: human-associated habitat; material: faeces | place: Denmark | collected 2009
GTTATATATTTGTGTCCACGCAACGAAGGCGCGGGGAAATGGAGGAAATAATGAACAGAATCAGTAATAAAACAAAAGAAAATCGTGGCTACGGGAAAGGTGAAGGTAAAAACTATAAGCCTTATATCCAGGCCCACGAGTTTAACTCACAGGGAACTACTGTAACTCTTCGCGACTGGATTACCGGTCGCTCGGTAGAACTTCTTTCTCAGGGAGAAGCTGAATACTGGCATATTCTTAGATTTAACGATGACATTATCGACATTCGTGAACAGATTCCTCTTCCAAAAGAAGACACAACAGCTATTGCTGAAGAAATGGGCTGTGAGCCTGCCGGCAAGGGACGTACAACTATGACATCTGACTTCTTTATCGTGTACGCAGATCAGCATATGGAAGTTCACTCTTTCAAGAAAAACATGCGCAGTATTGAACGTCAGCGTACATTAGAGCTTTTAAACATCGAGAAAACTTTCTGGGAAAGAAAGAATGTTTCTTTTCGAATGGTATTCGGTACAGACATCAATCATATTCTTGCCAGCAATATTCGCGTGTGCAGCTACTATTACGAAGAAAGTTCTGTTTTCGATGAGACATCGTGCCTGAAGCACCTGATCATCAGAAAGAAAATCGATGTAGACCTTACAAAAGAAAAAATTGATATTCCCGTATTGAGGGATGTGTACAGAAAGGAGATTGCCACATGGATGAAATCCAGAGAAATGTAAATAAAGGTTTGTGCAGAGGTTCTATCCTCAATGTAAGATCTGCCGACAGACTCAAAACTGGCAGATACAGAGTCCTTAATATCAGGAATGGACTTGTTACTCTCTGCGAGATGGATGTATCTTCTTTTAAGCTCAATGTACAGGTTTTAACGTATCTTCAGGATATGCTTTACGATGGCATGATTGAAATTGAGTCTGAAGAAAAGCTCGTTTTTGATTATGAGAAGCTTTCTGAATATCAGAAAAATATTTACACCCGTAATCTTTCCATCGTTAATGCTGTCGCAGATGCGTATGGACCGGATTATCTGGACCTAGCAACACACAAACCGAAGCCGTTATTAAAAAAGTTTGAAGATGAGTATGGTTTGTCAAACTTTACTGTCCGACGAATTATTCGTCTTTATATTCAAAGTGGATTTAATAATTCTTCGCTTCTTGATCAAGCTCAATTCATGCAGAAAAAACAGGATAACTATTCTTGCTATGCAAAGAAAACCGGAAGAAAATGTGAAAATGTTATAACAGGAAAATGTCTTACCTCTGAAGACATTGCTCATTTTGCAGAGGCTTTGGAAAAATATAAAAAAGGACGTAAAAAGACATTCAAATCTGTTTTTCTCCTGATGAGTGATAAATATTATTCGGAAGAAATTACCTGTGATGATGGTACTCAGCTTATCAAACTATTACCAGCTTCTGAGCGTCCTTCCTTCCGTCAGTTTACATACTATTGCAGTAAACATCTTTCAAAGGAGGAAAAGGACCGTATCAAAACAAGTGCCATGGAACAGCGAAACAATAAGCGACTTCTGCTTTCAGACTCCAGATATAACGTCGAAGGCCCTGCCGACCGCGTTCAAATGGATGAGGTTGAAGTTGATATGTCCATTGTATCATCATTGGACCCATCAATAACCGTCGGTCGCCCAATCGTATATGTTATGCATGATGTGTTCGGTTCGAATATTCTCGCAATAGGAATCAGCTTTGACAACAACTCCGTTCTCGGAATGACGAACTGTTTCCTTAATCTTGCCCAAAACAAAGTCGAATACTGTGCCAGATACGGAATTACCATTTCAGAAGATATGTGGCCGTCCTGCTACCTTCCAGGTAGAATCCTTGTAGACCGTGGTGCTGAATACCGCAGTTATGAAGCTAAACGAATCTTTCGTGAACTTAACATCCACCGCGAACTGGCCCCCGCAGGTTCTGGTTCCATGAAGGGTCTAGTAGAACAATGGTTTCACCAGATGCATTCCTCACAGAATCCTTCTCTTGAAAAGCATGGGTTGATTGAGAAAAGACACGATTCCAAACATCATAAGGAAGCCTGTCTGACAATCGATGATTTTACAGTCATGCTGATCAACTTTGTGATTCATCATAACTGTTCGGTGCTCTCTGATTATCCATTAACCGCTGACATGATCTCTAAAAGAGTAGACCCGGTTCCAGTGGAGATTTTTAAATATGGTTGCGAAAAATATGGAACCCCAAAACCGATTTCCAATATTCCACAGTATTATTTCAGTCTCATGCTTCCACAGAGTGCAAAATACGATCGCCGTGGAATCCGCTGCAACGACCTATTCTATATCAACAGAAATGATCATGAACTTCTTGCTGACATGTATAATGCACACACTAAACGTATTAAGTTTCCTGTGCGTATTGATCCACGTGATGTAGGCTCTGTATACTATATCAGAAATAATCGTATCATGAGAGCATCATTGAATTCTGATAAGACGGGAAATGCAGATGTTACAGGAATGACGTTAAGCGAATGGACATTGATTATCAAATCTCTTCGAGCAAGACGCCGAAGCCTTGAGATCAATAAGCAGCAGTTTGATGCTTATATCGAAAAAGTAAACGAACTGATTGTTAAAAACGCAAAGAAGGTTGTGACTAATCAGCCAGCAACCCAGAATCTTTTAGAAAACCGGGCAAAAGAAAAACATCTCGAATCAAATAGTCTTCGAATGTTTGACTATCTTAACCAGTATCTTGATGAGCAGTTTGGGGAAACTGTATCTGCATCCCTGTCAGAAGCAGAAATGCCTAATACTTATGAAGTGCTTGATTGTGATATAGATGATGAGAACACCAATATCGGTGGATTGTCTTCAGATGCTTCTGAAATGATAGAAACTCGGGAAAATTCTGATGACTGTGACATCAATATTGCCGAAAATCCAGCCGCATACCTTGCAAAACTTCTTGCTGAAGGCTGGACCCCAGGAGGTGACAAATAAAAATGAAGTGTTTTAATGATACATATGAATACGCAGATGACGTAGATCCTAAAACCAATCAATATGGCATTGTGGATTTCAGCAAGATTGAGTATGTTGAAGCACGATACGTTAAACATTTTGATCCGGAGAATAATGGCAATCCCTGTATCGAAGCACTGCCCAGACCTAGAAGCCTTGAAGAATGTACCCTGGATTATTTCAAGCCTATCCTTGGATACAGTATGTCGGAAATACAGGCGCTTCCTTCCGGGGAACGTATATACAGACTCAATCAGCTCCGTAAACTCAGGCTTCCTATAGCGTTTGACTATATGCTGGAAGTGGAAATGCATAACGCATTGATTCGTTCCTATGAAAACAGATATCAGTTCTACGACCCAGAAATCCCGGTATGGATGGCCGTTGACCGAAGCAACGGAGTCAAGTTCCCGGAGCAGGCTAAAAATGATACTTGTGGAAAATATATTACCAACAAGACTTCCAGTGTCAGCGGCTGGTCTCTTCTCGGTGGATCCGGAACAGGAAAAAGTTCTGCCATAGATATCCTGAAATCTCACTATCCACAGGTAATAGAGCATCCTCTCACCAAGGGAAACCTGAAACAGATTGTATTTCTGCATGTTTCATGCCCTGCAAACTCAAACTTCAAGGTCCTCTATTCGACCATTGGACGCGAAATAGATAATGCCCTTAGTTACACGACCAGTGTATATCAGAATCTCCTGAGTAATTCAAAAGATCCTATAAGCACGGTTGTTCAGCTGATACAGAATTTCTGTATTGGAATCATCATCTTTGATGAGATTCAGGAAATCGACTTCGCCGGTACCAAATCAAATACCTTTGCCAGTTTAGTTACTATAGGAGAACTTTCGGGTGTAGCAATAGCTGTATCCGGTCTCGAATCTGCGTACAGCAAAATGTTTAAGAAAGTCTATACAGCAAGACGCGTCGGGAAGGTCATTTCTTCTAATCGCTACTGTTTTGATAAACCCAGTCTCAAAACCCTTATGAGCTTGATTTTCTCTTATCAGTGGTTTGATAAAAAGGTGTCACTCACTGATGAAATCGTTGACCGTTTTGAACTGTATACAGGTGGCCGTATTGATCAGCTGATTACACTTTATTCATACATGAACTACGAGTACCTGATATCTCCGGAAAACAAACGGCCAGAAATAAACGGCAAATTTGTGGATCTTTGTATTGAGAAATACTATGGGGATATGAGGAAGCTTCTTGCCGAAGCTACCATTCATCATAAGAAAAACGGTGATTTTGACGGGCGCATGCTTGAAGCTTTTGAAAAAGCAAAGCAGAACCTCAATAACCTCCTAGGAGACGATGAGCAGGCAGATATGGCTGAGCATCTTTCTTCGAAGGAGACTTTACAGGCTATGAATTCATTCGCCAATACACAAAGCAATGTTGTTCAAAACGTGCAGAAACTGTTCCCACAGTTTGAGATACCTCAAATCATCGAAACGCTGAAAATTGTTTATAACGAACCTGGCAGCAGCTGTCTTGATGATTCGGTACTTTCAGGTCGTGTTATTCAAGTTCTTCTAGGAACAACGAATTCTTCTTCATTGGAAGCTACTTCTAAGAAACCTAAAATAGCAAAAAAGAAACGTCCTGATGCAAATCTGCTTAAACAAAACTTATTAAATGTATATCACCAGCAATAAAAAAGAGGTTCTACACTTTGATGTGTAGTTCCTCTTTTTTCGCTTTATTGTAAATCTCGTAATCTTACTTTGATGTAAAACGAGATTTAGAGTTGTTTAACGAGATTTGGAGTTGTGTGTTAACACCTGATATACTCTATTGTCTAAATGTACAAAACGTTCTTTGATTTCCTGTGTACGTCCCTTATTCCAGAAGTTATCACCAAGATAACCACATGTTCTACGACATACATTTAAAGTCTTATGGTTTCTATTACCACAGTTAGGACAATACCATTCATTGTTTTCATCTAATAAGATTTCTCCAGAGAAACCACATTCCTGACAATAGTCAGACTTAGTATTGATTTCAGCGTACTGGATTGTTTCATACATATAGTTAATTAATTCTTTCATGGCATCAAAGTTATTTGTCATATTAGTCACTTCCACATAACTAATAGCCCCTCCAGAAGAAATCTTCTGGAACTTCGCTTCAAAGCCTAATTTAGAGAATGCATCAATATGTTCTCTTACATTGACATGATAAGAGTTAGTAATATAGTCTTTATCTGTTACACCAGGGACGATACCAAATCTCTTCTTTAATGCACGTGCTAATGTATAAGTAGTTGATTCTGCAGGTGTACCATATAAGGCAAATCCTAAACCTGTATCCTTCTTCCACTTATCACATGTATTTCTTAATTTCTGCATAATTTCAAGAGCTAATGCATCGCCTTCTTCAGTAGTATGAGACTGACCAATTAATGCCACTACACATTCATATAAACCAATATAGCCTAATGATAATGTAGAATAACAAGTATCTAATAATGAATCAATCTTTTCTCCTGGTTTTAATCTTGCGATAGCACCATACTGCCAATGAATTGGAGAAATATCTGAAGGAGTACCCTTTAAGCTTTCGTGTCTTAACATCAATGCTTCATAGCATAAATCTAAACGTTCATCTAGAATCTTCCAGAATGAATCCATATTCTTATTAGCTGATAAACCAACATCAGTTAAGTTAAGTGTAACTACACCCTGGTTAAAACGACCATACCACTGATATTCACCTTTTTCATTCTTCCATGGAGATAAGAATGAACGACATCCCATACAAGGGAATACTTGTCCTTCATAGTTTTCTCTCATGATCTTTGCGCTGATGAAATCAGGCATCATACGCTTAGATACACATTTAACCGCTAAATCTGTTAAATAACGATACTGTGAATCATCAGGCACATTATTATCATCTAATACATAAAGTAATTTAGGGAATGCTGGAGTGACATAAGCACCCACAGGATTCTTCATGCCGATATATCTCTGTTTTAAGATTTCTTCAATTAATAAAGCTGTTTCTTCAATATAGTCTGGTTCTTCTCTTAAATACATGAAAATAGATAAGAATGGAGCCTGACCATTAGTTGTAGAGAATGTATTAATCTGATACTGGATAGTCTGTACACCCGCTTTGATTTCTTCATGAAGACGAGACTTTGCGATCTTTTCAATCTGTTCTTCTGTATAATCAATACCTACTTCTTTGCCTTCTTTTCTTACAGCCTTTAAATGTTTCTTATATGATACACGTACATAAGGTGCTAAATGAGAAATAGAGATTGTCTGTCCTCCATACTGACCATTAGCAACCTGCTGAACAATCTGAGTTGCAACAGTACAAGCTGTCTGTAAAGACTTAGGTGTTTCAATCAATTTATCATTAATAACTGTGCCATTCGCAAACATATCCTTTAAGTTTACTAGATCACAGTTATGCATCTTCTGGATATAGTAATCCATATCATGGAAATGAATAATACCATCATCATGTGCCTGTACAATCTTTGGTGGTAATAATAAACGGCGGCAATAGTCTCTAGAGAATTCACCAGCAATTAAGTCTCTCTGAGTAGCTAATACAGTCGCATCTTTATTAGAGTTTTCATCCATTGCTTCTTTATTAGTCTGATTGACAATACCATAAATCGCATTATCAATTGTATTAGTTTCTCTCTGGAATTCTCTTACCTTACGATAGCCTTCATAAGCCTTGGCAGTAAGTACTTCTCCTTTTTCAATTAACTTTTCAAAAACCTGTCCTTCAATACGATAAATGCTGATAGATGCTGCTCCACTTGATTTATGCCAGTCTTCAATTTCATGTGAGATTTTAGATGCAATTTCAGGTTTCACAATACCGCTGCCATAGCGCATAGCCTTTAAAATCGCATTTTCAATCTTACTTCCATCAAAAGCTACCTTTGAGCCATCTCTCTTGATTACCTCCATGTTATTTACCCTCCTCATAAGAAAATCTATTAGGAATAACTACCTAATAGATTCTTTTCTACTTCTATATTAGTCTACTTTAGTTGCACATGCAACTAATATGCTTGAGATAAAAAAATATCTCACCAATAATTTATTAACATGAAAAAATGTTGAATTTATCAACGTTTTTTTAATTATTGATAAACATCAAGAATGTTTACCCTTAAACAGTATAAAAACCCATGAGCCTAATGTCAAGCATTTCTCATGGGTTTCTTTTTTTCGCAATGTTGAAAGCGAATTAACCTAAATCTTCACCATTGCTTGCAACAACTTTCTTATACCAGTCAAATGAATCTTTCTTACTTCTTTCTAGTGTACCGCTTCCATCGTTGTTACGATCTACATAGATAAAGCCATAACGTTTCTTCATTTCACCTGTAGTAAAAGAGACACAGTCAATGCAACCCCATGGTGTATAACCCATTAAGTCTACACCATCAATTTCTACAGCTTTCTTCATCTGTTCAATATGTGCTCTTAAGTAATCTACACGATATGGGTCATGACAGCTGCCATCTTCTTCCTTCTTATCAATCGCACCAAAACCATTTTCTACAATAAATAATGGTTTTTCATATCTTTCATACATCTGATTTAATGCATAGCGTAAACCTTCTGGATCGATTGCCCATCCCCAGTCAGATACTTTAATGAATGGGTTAGCCACAGAATGTTCACTAGATCCATCTAAAGATTTAGAAACATCTTTATGTGCTGTAGAGTCTACAGTATTAGTCATGTAATAAGAGAATCCGATATAATCTACTGTACCTGCAGCTAAAGCTTCTTTATCTTCTTCAGTGATATCTAAGTTAAAGCCTTTGTTTTCAAACATCTTTAAGGCATAACGTGGATAATGACCACGGCACTGTACATCACAGAAGAACCATCTCTGATGCATCATTTCAGTAGATAATACCATATCTGCTGGACGGCAAGAGAATGGATAAATAGGAACCATTGCAATCATATTACCGATTAAGAAGTTAGGATTGATTTCATGACCAATCTTCACTGCCTTTGCGCTGGCTACTAATTCATAATGACCACACTGGTACATCGCTTCTTCTGGATTATCATAGTTTCCAAAATGAGCACCACTGTTAGTCCATCCAAAAATATCATTCTTATAGTTCATCTGGTTATTGATTTCATTGAAAGTCATCCAGTATTTAACTTTATCTTTGTATCTCTTGAAACATACTTCTGCGAACTTTACAAAGAAATCAATAGTCTTTCTGTTCATGAATCCGCCATATTCCTTGGCAAGATGATAAGGCATTTCAAAGTGAGATAATGTGATGACTGGTTCAATACCATATTTTAATAATTCATCAAATACATCATCATAGAACTGTAAACCTTCTTCATCAGGCTGTTCTTCATCACCTAATGGGAAGATTCTTGTCCAGGCAATAGATGTTCTAAAGCATTTAAAGCCCATTTCTGCGAATAGCTTGATATCTTCTTTGTAATGATGATAGAAATCAATACCGATGTGGTTTGGATAATATAATCCTTCCTTTACTCCATCAGTAATCACACGTGGTGTTGATACGTTTCCGCCTGTCATTACATCAGCAACACTTAAACCTTTAGTAGTGTCTAATACACCGCCTTCAAACTGGTGAGCTGCTAAAGCACCACCCCATAGGAAATCCTTTGGTAAACTCATATATGTCCTCCTTTAATATACTCTAGTGCACATTTTTCTAATGCTCGATATTTCTTTAATATCTCTAGATCTTCTATTTTTATTTTATCAAAGCTTCTTTCAATATAGTGATTTTTTTCAATATATGATTTACTTTCATCAAAATAAAGATCAAATATAAAGGCAATATAAGAAATCCACATATCTAAATGTGTTTTTCGTGTAGGAGCATAAATAAGTTGATGTTTACAGAACTGTTGGTAGACTTCATCCGTTATAGATTCTTTTCCTGCTTCCTCATAAGTCACACCTAGTAAGACTATATCCTTTTCTACATCTTTAACACGAAAATGATCTAATTTATCTGCATCTCTAATCATATGTATGTAAAAGAGTTCTTCTTCACTAAAGCCTTCTTCTACTTTGTATTTATTATGCTGTTCTATAGCATTTTTAATAATTGTGTCATATGTATCTTCTTCTATGAACTCTCTAATCAGTCCCTCTTCAAATAATATATGAGAAGAATACATTGCATGATCTACTGTTTCTCTATCTAGGAAAGAATGATATAGGCGAAACTGTTCAAAACGACCTATATCATGTAATAGGCCGATTAATAGACATAAGTCTTTTTCTTCAGTTTTTTCTTTCATATCACATAGTTCACCCATAACATCCATCACTTTATAAGAATGCACATATTTAAGATGAATATGTGGGATAGAGAGATCATAGCGACTGACATATTTATCAAATGCCTTTTTCGCATGATCTAAATTAATCATGTAGAACCTCTAATACTTTCTTTAAATCATCAAGAGGAACCTGTCCTGGTGCACTCGCATCCTTGGCTGTCGCAAAGGTCATACATGAACCAAAGTATTCCCCCATCATACGTGACAAACGTCCTAGTTTACCCATGGACATAGTAATAATAGGTTTTCCTAAACGCTGGCTTGAATAAAGAGTAGCTTCTAGAAGTGTTAATAAGTCTTCTTTACTTTCTGGCATAACAGCAAGTTTAGGTAAATCAGCCCCTAATATTTCCATCTTTTCTAGTGTTTCCTGCATATCTTCTCTTGATGGTGTTTCCTCAAAATGATGTTCACTCATAATAACATGAACACCTTTCTTATGAGCATACTGAACAAGTTCCATCACAGATTCATAGCCTTGCGATAATTCTATATCTACTAGATCTACATGTGCATCACAGATTTCTTTAATACAATGCATATACTCTAGAGAAGTCAGTTCTCCTTCTCCTCCTTCACTCGCAGTACGGATTGTACCTAATACAAGTTTATCTGTATGTTTTTTGATTTCTTCTAATACATTTGTCAAATGTCCTTCTTTTAATCCTTCATAGAAATCAAGTCTAATTTCTACTACATCATAATCTAAATCCTTATAAGAATCTAAAGTATCAATAATACCTTCTTTAGTTGTATCTACAATAGGAAGACAAATCTTAGGTGTTCCTTCTCCAAATACAACATTCTTTATATCTAATACATTATGCTTCGTGATGACAGGCATATAAAAACCCCCTTATTTCTCTTAATGTTTTATCATATTGATCACCTAATAAGAAATGTGGTGAACCCTTAATCACCTTATGTACACAATAAGGCAATGATGACTGAATAAATGTGAAGTCAGAATCCTTGATGACATCATGTTCACCAGATAGTAATAAAGCTGGAATCTTGAGTTCTGATAAGTAATCTACAGTAAAATGTGGCTCTTTTGTCATAAATGAAATAAGTTTAAAACGTGTTCTTGATCTCTTATCATATATACAGAATATTGGCAATAAGAGTAATGTCATATACATATGGAGTCGATAATACCATTTAATACCTTGAGGAGTGGCATTAGGTGAAAGAAGTGCCATATGTTTTAAACGGTCATCTTTTCCTGCAAGTGTAAGTGCGATATTCGCACCATCACTAAAGCCAATGACATCATATGCTACTAAATCTAATTCATTTGCGACATCCATCACATCCTGAGCCATACGATCTAGTGTTAAAGGACCACTCTTAATAGATTTACCATGATAACGTGAATCCATTGCGATTAATTGATAATCATTTTCTAAATCCTTGATTAATTGATCATATATTTTTCTATTTTCCTGATTCCCATGTAATAAGATAATCGGATAACCATTTCCATGTACTTCATAATATATCTTCATAGCATTACCTCACTTTGATCTCATTATAACACATATTAAATAACTGTGAAAAAAAGCGACTTGTTAATGTGTTTAACAGTCACTCTCATCACAAATCAAAATAACATCGATATATACAATGTTTTTCTAATATCATACAGTGCAGAAAATGTAGTAATATATTATTTCTTCACTATCCATTTACCACTTCTATTAGAGCCTTCTCTTTCTACTAACCCATTTAAACGCAAATATTGAATGATGTTTTGAATCTGTTTTCTAGATAGATTAAACTCTTCCATTAGCTTAACCTGTGTTACAAAAGGATTTTCTCTCATTCTATTAAGTATCTCCAACCTTCTTTCAGTTCCTTTTTTGGCACCTTTTGCATCAACTTTGACTCCTTTTTCCTCAATTTCGGCTCCTTTTGCCTTAACTTCGGCTCCTTTTTCCTCAATTTCGGCTCCTTTTTGCCAAACTTCGGCTCCTTTTGCATCAACTTCGGCTCCTTTTGCATCAACTTTGGCTCCTTTTTCCTCAATTTCGGCTCCTTTCGGCTCAACTTTGGCTCCTTTTGGCTCAGCTTTGGCTCCTTTTGCATCAACTTCGGCTCCTTTTAGCCCAATTTTGGCTCCTTTTGACTCCTGTTTCATAAATGCTTCATGTATAAATAACCTTGTTATAAAATAATTATGTCCTTCATCTGTCTCAAATTCAGGTTTTGGAGACCCATTTTCTTCAAGTGCACTTAAAATTTTTCCAAAACCTGTATTTCTCCCTTCAGTTAAATGCAGTTCTTTAAGAATATCTCCAATACGACGATTTCTATATCTACGATTAGAAACCTTATATCGTTTCAATCCTTCTTGTGTCACCGAACGGTCTGGTCCAGGAAAGCTTACTATTTCAATCATATTTTTTTCAACTCTTACCTCAATAGGTTCCCTAATATCATACGCACGGTGATAAACTGCGTTCGCAAGTGCTTCTTCTAATGCGGCATACGGATAATTAAAAACCCAATCAGATTCTGCTTTATCTGCACTTTTAACTATTTTTTTACTCACGATTGAATTTTTTATGAATTGTAACGCTTCTCTAAGTTGATGATGAATCGGTCCTTTAAATGTATTTTCTATTATATTATCCCCACCTAATCCATCTGGAAATTGAACAACATCAATCTGAGTGAATGGAAAGAATTTATCCGGTTGTGCACAGAAAAACATTAATCCAACATTTTTTGGTTTCACATATTCTGGAAGTATACTTATGATGTTCATATCACTGCATAATTCTGTAAAGTCTCCAATTAATGATTTCTCATATAGCGAACTTCCTATTTCTCTCAGATAATTCTGAATCAACGTTATATTTAAATCAGTTATTTCTGCTTGATGATTTACTCTGTCATCAAATGGTACTCTATTCGCTAGATTGAATAAATCCTTTTCTTCATCATCAGACGGTGCTACAGTGCTCGATGCTTTACGAATATAATGTATTCTTTCTTTATTATGTTTTTCCATAGTTTTCGGTGATGAATATGGTCTATTATCTCCACCTGGACACCATATAACGATAAAATACTTATCTTGGTATTTTTCTACGCTAATTATAGGTGTATACGATGGTCTAAGAAGTTTACATTTCGCAAAAATACTTTTTTGAAAAGAATCCAACTTTTCTGGTTGCACACCCTTTAAAGGATAAATGGGTCTTCCATTAACCTCTTGCACTCCAATGATAATATATCCACCTCCCCAATTATCAAGATCATTCGCAAATGCACATATAGTTTTCAAAGATGCTGCTGGATCCCAAGTTTGTTTCAATTCAATTCTTGCCCATTCAACAACATCCCCAGACAATAATGTTTTAATACTTGTTGGTATTGCCATATAGTCACATCCTCCATACTATTTAATACTCCAATATTTGAGGAATTGCTTATTTGAGAGAGACTATTTTTGAATCACCTATACACATTTCTGTACATTCTTTGTCAATACACATAACGCACTAATAATCATATTTAACCATTCACTCTATATCTACTCATCACAAAAGCAACTCAAAAATAACTATTTTGGACATAAATATGTATTTTTAAGTCATTTTACAAATCTTGGTTTACCTTTTCACAAATGTTTGCTATAATCAATGCATTAGAAGGGGTAGTGTAAGGGAGAGAAAGATAACATGACAAATTTGCAGAAAAGAAATAAGATTATTGTAATTATTGTATCTGTACTCGTGATTCTTGGATTATCAGTATTCCTCTATATTCATCATATGGGTACAGCTTATAGTGATCGCTTCTTGCCTTCTACATATATCAATGATGTAAATGTAGGTAAGTTAAGTGTTGCAGATGCAGAAAAGAAGATTGCTGAAAATCAGTTAAACTATACTTTAGAAATGAAGTTTAGAAATAAGACTACCGAAACTATTTCAGCAAAAGAAATCAATATGAGTTATGTCCCTGATGGACAGGTTGAAGCGTTGTTGAAGAAACAGGATTCATTCACATGGTTCAAGAACTACTTATTTAATCATAAGGGAAATAAGAAAACTATTCAGACTAAAACTTCTTATGATGAAAATATGTTAAAGACTGTTCTTTATGGAAAGAATCAGTTAAAGGACGAAAACCAGACAGCTCCCACAGATGCACGTATGAAGTATGAAAATGGTACTTTTACTGTAGAAAAGGAAAAAGCTGGAAATAGCTTAAATAAGGAAACTGTTTATGAAGCAGTGAATAAAGCTGTTGGTCTTCAGAAAACTAGTTTAAATGTTGCTAAAGTAAAGGATGCATATAAGGTTCCTGGAAAAACAACTGAAACTGTTAAAGCTGAAGCTGAAACATTAAAGAAATATTTAAAGACTTCTATTACTTATGAACTACCTAACAATCAGAGTGAAGTCTTAAATAGTGAAAAGATGTTAACATGGCTTGTTAAGAATGAAGATGGTACTTATAGCTATAACGAAGAAATCTGGAATAAACGTATGAAGAGCTTTGTTTATACACTTGCAGCTAAAGCCAATACTGTTGGTAAGACACATACATTTAATGCAACAGGTTTAGGTGTAAGAACTGTAAGTGGTGGTACTTATGGTTATAAGATGAATCAGACAGAAGAAATCGCTAAGATTAAAGAAGATTTAAATGCTGGTAAGGCTGTTAAGAGAGCTCCTGCTTATAGTGCTAAAGAACAGTCTACTGAGAATTATGGTCTTGGTGGCAATTATGTTGAAGTTGACTTATCTCGTCAGCATCTATGGATTTATAAGAATGGTCAGTGTGTTCTTCAGTCAGATTGTGTATCAGGTAAGATGACAAATGATCGTTATACTCCAGCTGGTACATATTATATTTATTCTAAAGAACGTAATAGAGTATTAAGAGGTACTAAGGATCCTGTTACAGGTAAGTATCCTTATGAATCTCCTGTAAGTTATTGGATGCCATTCAATAGAGGTATTGGTTTCCATGATGCAAACTGGAGATCTAGTTTTGGTGGCAATCTTTATGTGTCTAGTGGTTCTCATGGATGTGTTAACCTTCCAGTAAGTTTTGCAGGTACTATGTACAATACTATTACAACTGGTATGCCAGTAGTCGTTTACTACTCACAGGGCTATACATTAAATGGATAAAAACATGAGTCATACACAAATGTGTATGACTTTTTTTCTGCGCTTTTATTACCATATTTTCAACTGTTTTCAATTCATGTCTTTTTATATTAAGAATAGCAAGAGTAAATGGTGCATTAAATATCATGCATAAAAGTAGCGTTGTAGATGTACAATATCCCATACAGTAGAGGCGAAGTGGACACGCAATAGAACAAAGATAGCCTAGCAATAGGTGGAGACTTAAATATCAATCTTCTTAAACGGAGGCGTAAGCATTCTAGAAGACTTGACTTCAAATACGAAGTATTAAGTCGAGGTAGTTCATAATTCTCCTGGTTTAATTATTCATGACAAAAAAGAAGTGAATAATATAGGTGCTATCCTTGATTCACTTAATGATCCTATGATTGATTTATTCAAAAATATTATTGCATCTTTTAACAATATTCTTATCATTTACCCACAGCAGAAGTTCTCCATACTTATCACTAGTATAAAAAAAAGAAGGTTATTTTTAACCTTCTTATCTTCTACCTGCTCCTGCATAGTGTGCAGAATAATATCCACTATTTAATGAAGAAACAACTACACCTGTCTTAGAGTTTGCAGCATGGATGAACTGTCCGCCACCAATATAGATACCTACATGAGAGATACCTGATTTATAAGTTCCAGCGAAGAATACTAAGTCACCAGCTGTTAAGCCATCCTTAGATACTCTTGAAGTTCCACTATACTGAGCTGCTGCAGTTCTAGGTAATGATTTACCATTCTGACTATATACCCAAGAAGTGAATCCTGAACAGTCAAATACTGTTGGTCCAGAAGCACCCATACGATATGCACAGCCAAGTCTTGAACGTGCTGTTCCAATGATACCACCCTGTGCAGCACCTCCGCCAAGACCACCAAGGTTATAGCTTCCGCCTTTGTTGCTCTTGTTGTTCTTGTTGTTAGTTTTTACTTGTACTACTGGTGCAGCAGATACATTGATCTTTGCACTTGTTTCAGACTTGTTACCAGCATTATCAGTGACTCTGTAATAAACACGATAAGCGCCAGCTTTGTTTGTATTAACAGTTCCAGTAATTTCTACTTTACCTGTTACATCACCATCTAAGTTATCGATAGCTGATGCTAAGTTTGATTTAGGATCAAATGAAGTACCATACTTCACATCTACATTATCGCTCTTTAATGTAATTGCTGGTGCAGCCATATCTGCTACTCTTACTTCATAATCATTTGAAGTCTGGTTTCCAGAACCATCTGTTGCAGTTACCTTGATTGACTGTGCATCAGTCATATTTCTAGTATCTACATTACCTTCTACAGTAACTGTAGGGTTTACATCATAGTTATCCTTAATATCAACATAGTTGTTAATATCGAAACCATCACCATAGTTAACAGTGATATTACCATTCTTTAAATTCATTTCTGGCGCAATTGTATCACCAACATTGAATGTAAAGTCTTTTTCTGCTTTATTACCTGCGTTATCTTCAACAGTTGCATGGATTACCTGTTCACCTAAAACAGATGTATCTAAGCCACGATCGAAAGTAATGAAATCAGAAACATCACCATCTACATTATCAGTTGCTTTGATGTACTGTTTTAAATCATTGTTGCCGTTTGCTTCAACATCGATTACATAACCATCATTATTTACTGATTCTAATGCAGGTGCTTCTGTATCAACAACTTTAACTTCAACTTCTTTAGTTGTTTCGTTGTTGAATGCATCCTTTACAGTAACATTAACTTTATAAGTTCCAATCTGATCCTTCTGATAAGAAGTATCATTAATTTCAGTTTTAATAACACTTACTGTATCTCTATTATCTGATACAGTGAAATCACTTGCTTTTAATTCTGTACCGAATGGTACTTCAAGCTTATTTGAATGAACAATAGGCGCTGTTCTATCAGCTGCTGCATAACCTACTAATGCAAATGCTGAAATAGCGACTACTGGAATAAACATTGTCTTCTGAGTTTTAATACGATCTAGCATGAAATCTACAACTTCTTTAGTTTTCTTATCCATGTAATCCACTCCCTTTCTTTTCGACAATGTCTATTATATCACTCTGTACAAAAAAATAAAGAACTTTCTTAAGAAATTTTTAAGAAATATAAAAAAGAGTTGAATATATCAACTCTTTTTTGATTAAGAATTATTTAATAATGTTGTAAGAATTATGGTATTAAGCACGTTTTTCTTTAAATGTTAAGGATAATGCTAAAGCGGTTACAATTAATACGGATAAAAACAAATAAAACGGTGTCATTGTAGAAAAGCTATCAATCAGTTTTCCACCAATTAACTGTACGACTGCAGCACCAATTCCTCTACCTACTGTTGCCTGTAAGCCAAAAGCTGTAGAGACATACTTATCTTCTACAATTTCCATGATTAATCTTACCGTAATCATAGTAAAGAGAATAGTAGATAAGCCTTTGAATACAAATACTGCCACAATTAAATTTGGATTAGGTAATGTTGCATACCAGACAAAGTTGACTATAGACATAAAACATGCAAAGAGCATAATATGTTTATATGAGAACTTCTTAATAATAAAGTCAGTTGCAAGTATTGCAGGTACTTCAAACAATGTCGCAAATAACTGGTATGTACCTACCATGGATGCTGTTCCACCTACTGATTTAATAAATACTGAGATATATGTAAAATTGGCTGTACAAGCGCCCCAGAAGAAGAAAGAGATTAATAGGAATATAATGTACTGTTTATTCTTAAAGAGGCTCTTATAGGCTTCTTTTGAGCTATATTCTACTTTTGTTTCTGCCTGCACTACTTCTGGATCATTGACTCTTAGGATACAGATAAGAACTGTTATTGTACCAAAGAGGAAGATGATGAAGATAGAAACAGGTGCAATGGCATCATAGACTAAACCACATAGCTGAGCACTTACGGCATAACCTACAGAACCCCATAATCTGATCTTACCAAAGTCATAAGGTGAAGAAACACCAATTCTGTCCGTTAATGGTGTCACTGCATTGAATAATGCAAGAATAGAAGCACTTGTGATTAATAGAATAATTAATTGATGTGAGAAGATAAAGATGATATTCATTACTACTGTAATAAATAAAGCCACTAAGGATACCTTTCTAGGTGAACGGAAGCGGTCTGCCAATGTTCCTAGATATGGTTGCGCAAAGATTGAGAATAATGGTGCTGCTGAAGTAATAAGCGAGATCTGTTGTGCATTAAAGTGAATATCACTTAAATATAAAGCAAGCATTGCATTATAGCAGGCATATGCAAAATAAAAGAAAAATGATGTACCAGCATGAAATATATAACTGTTCTTTTTCATAATGTTCCCTCCAACGTTTCATTATAACTATATATTTAAAAAAATCTTCAATTTTTCATATAATGTAACAGACTTACAAAAAAAGCCTAACTCAATGAGTTAGGCTCGTTTATTGAAACTATGATTTGGATCAAAAGCTAGCACAAAAAATACACTCTCATAATGAATGCCAAACCTGACTACTCCCACGTGCAAGCCCGTGGGGTTCTTACTATCAAGTTTAGCTTGTAATCGTACATCATTTTC
>OIWK01001906.1_pt1 | contig 18027 bp, 15 predicted proteins | sample 1587401 | NCBI WGS metagenome assembly OIWK01 (sample SAMEA3888911, study PRJEB22519) | human gut metagenome | biome: human gut; feature: human-associated habitat; material: faeces | place: Denmark | collected 2009
CCGCACCTCGCTCGCCGTATCGGCACTTAGAATTATGCGGTATTGCCTAAAGTTTCTTCGGTCCCTTCTTTTCAAAGAAGGGACAAAAAAACTCCCGTAAAGAACTTAGTTCCCGCTTTCAGCCGTTGCGGTGGACTGGCTGCTTTCGCCCAGGGTCACTTCGCAGCTGATGACCTTGCCATCACGCTCTACCTGCAGGGTAACGGTATCGCCAACTTCCTTGCTCTGGCAATACTTCTGTACATCGGATGCACTGGAGACTGCCACATCATCAATGGAGATGATGCGGTCACCCAGCTTCAGGCCGCCTTTTTCGGCACCGCTGCCGGATGCGATCTGGTAGATATACACACCATAGTTGCTGACGCCGTACTGCATAGCAGTCTGGGCATCATTGATGGTGATGACCGTAACACCCATGGCCGGGCGGGCAACATAACCCTTTTCGATCATCTGTTTTGCCATTTCCATGGCGGTATTGATGGGGATTGCAAAGCCAAGCCCCTCTGCATCGCTGGAGCTGCTCTTGGCGTTGACAATACCGATCAGCTCACCGTTTGCATTGAACAGGCCGCCGCCGGAGTTGCCCGGGCTGATGGAAGCGCTGGTCTGGATCAGATTCATATCGTTGCCCTGAACGGTAACTTCACGGTTCAAGGCGCTGACAATACCATTGGTAACGGTGTTGCTCAGGGTACCCAGCGGGTTGCCAACGGCAATGGTGGTTTCGCCAACAGCCAGGCTGTCGCTGTCGCCAATCACAGCCGGAGTCAGACCGGTGGCTTCGATTTTCAGGACTGCAACGTCCGAAGTAGAATCCTGGCCAACGACCGTTGCGGTATACTCTGTTCCGTCTGCCAGCTGTACCGTGATGTTATTTGCGCCGGAAACCACATGGGCACAGGTCACAATGTAACCATCCTGCGAGATGATCACGCCGGAGCCTGCACCGCTCTGCACATAGCTGCCGCCAAACCAGGTGTTGGTGCTGACCATCTGCTCGGTGGTGATGGCCACAACGCTGGGCTGTACCAGCGCGGCAACATCCTGAATCGACAGGTTGGTGCCGTTGGTGCTGCCCTGGGATACAGAATCCGTGTTGGCGTCACGCTGGACCTGCTGGACCACAACCTGGCCGCCGGTCAAGCCGGTGCGGCTGGCAACCACAGTTCCTGCCAGGCCACCGCCAAAGCCAAGGGCTACCACACCGATGCAGGCCGCCACACGCAGCAAAACCTTTTTGCCGCCGTGGCTCTTTTTGGGCTCGTTCTGCGGGGGCTGTGGGTTGCTGGAATAGCTGTAGCCATTGTAGCCGCCGTTATTGCCGTTGCCACCGTTGCCGCCATTGTCTGCAGCGGGGCCCTGGGGGTTATAGCTGCTGTTCTGTTGGCTGGAATAATTAGAATAATCTGTCTGTGCGGTGTTGGCGGTGTTCATTCCGCTGCTGCCCACATTGGGGTAACCGGACTGCTCTGCCTGGGGCTGTTCCGGCTGAGTGCCCGCTGGCTGCCCGTTATTATTCTGCGGGCCGCCATTATTATAAAGACCCGAATAATCATATTCACTCATGAAAAATCTCTCCTTTGTTCTGCCGCACAGCGCTTGGGGGCCGCCGGGCGGTGATACACGGTCTGGCGGAAGTTTTTGCTTTGTCTTTCTTGCTTCCCTCAACCTTGTGCCTACAGTATAACCGCTAATTGTGAAAACAGTTTCGCGACTGCGTGAAAGAAATGTGAAATCTCCAAAAATCCGGTCAGTTTGGGCTGTGGTTTGACTTTATCCGCCCCATGCCGTACAATCAGTTGCAGACTGAAACATTAGGGGGAGCTTGCCCATGCGGATTGAAAAAATGGCACTGGACGCACAAAACCGCTGTATCTATTCGTTATATAAAGAGAAAGGCTGCATCGGCCATGCCGTTACCTGTGCCGATTGTTTTGAAGCGTTGGAAATTGCCCCGGAATGGCAGAGCCGCGGGTACGGAAGCTATCTGCTGCGGGAGGTTTTGCGCCAGAACGGCGGCTTTGACCGGACTGCCCCCAGCGAATTCACCGCGCCACTGCCGGATGCCGGCAATACCGCTGCGCAGGCGCTGGCGGCAAAGTTCGGTTTTGTGCCGCGCGGCGGGCTGCTGGTGCGCCGCCGCGTGCCGGACCTGACGGCAGTGGAGCTGACCCACCGCTTTTTGCGCAGCACACTGGCACCGGGCGGACTGTATCTGGATGCCACCTGCGGCAACGGGCACGATACCCTATTTTTATGCAGCGTTGCCGGGGAAAATGGCCGGGTGATCGGGCTGGATATCCAGCCTCAGGCCGCGGCCAACACCAATGCGCTGCTGGCCGCCAACGGCATGGCTGCCATTGGCCGCGCGGAATGCTGCGACCATCGGGAGCTGCTGCGCTTTGCCCCGCCGGGCAGTGCGGACTGCGTGATGTTCAACTTTGGCTGGCTGCCAGGTGCCGCGCACGATGTACACTCCACGGCAGATTCCACCCTGCCCGCGCTGCAGGCCGGGCTGGACGCCCTGAAGCCCGGCGGCGTGCTTGCCGCGGTGCTGTACAGCGGCAAGGTGATCGGCAATGCGGAGAAAAAGGCTGCGGCGGAGTTTTTCCGCAGCCTGCCGCTGGCCGATTATACCGTGCTGATCTGCGAATTTGCCAACTGGGCCGATACCGCTCCCCTGCCCTGCTTTGTCATTAAGCGGGAAAAATAACCGCTGCCGCTGTGAAGCCCAAAAAAAGGAAGTGCTGCCAATGCTGCAACAGCAAACACAAAGCCCCGGCTGGCGGGTGCTGAACCGCGATGTGATCAAATACATCGCGATGACCGCCATGCTGCTGAACCACATCGCCAATATTTTTCTGGTGCCGGGCACCCTCTGGTACGAGGTGCTGGTGGATATCGGCTACTTTACCGCCATTACCATGTGCTATTTTCTGGTAGAGGGTTTCCGGTACACCCACAGCCGCAAACAGTATGCCTTACGGCTGTTCGGGTTCGGTGTGGTTTCACAGGTGCCGTTCTCGATGGCGTTTGCCCAAAACGGCATTCTGGAATTTCAGGATTTCAACATGATGTTCACGCTGTTCCTGTGTTTTTGCATCTTGTTGTGTATCGAAACCATCCGGAACCGTTTTTTGCGCGGCGTGCTGATCGTACTGCTGATTTTTGGTTCGTTGTTTTGTGACTGGGCGCTGCTGGCCCCGGTGTTCACCCTGCTCTTCCGCTGGTCCGGCCAGGACCAAAAACGACTGCGGTTCAGTTTTGCGCTTTCTGCCGCGCTGTTTGGCTGGCTGAATTACACCAGCAGCGTGTGGCTTTACCCCACCGCGCAGTGTTTGCTGATGGCCTGCGGCAGCATGGCAGGGATCGCTGCATCCGGGTTTGTGATCTTGTATCTGTACAATGGCCAGCGGGCGGCACGGGGAAAGAAATTTTCGCACTGGTTTTTCTATCTGTTTTACCCGGTGCATTTGTTGGTGCTGGGGGTAATTCGGGTGATGGGGTGATGGTGCGCGGTAGATTTTTACCGTTACACGCTCCGCGGGACGATGCAAGCATCGTCCCCTACAAATAAATTGCAGCGTTTACCGCGATAGGCACGGTTCCTCCGCGGCGGGGTGAGGGCACCCCGCCCTACAGATGCTTTGTTGGTTTGCAACACATTATAAAATGCTCTGTAAGGAACGGTCCAGACCGTTCCTTACAGATTGTTTTTCAACTTGTACCAATTTCTATAAAGCCAACATCAAAAAGGCGCACCACACGATGGTTTTGTGTGATGCGCCTTTATTTATCTTTTGTGTTCTACTATACTAAAGAAAGTTTCTTCGGTTCCTTCTTTTCAAAGAAGGAACACAAATCCTCCGTAAAGCCCCTCACAGCGTTTCCGGGTACTCGGCATCAATGGCGGCCAGCAGGCGGGGTGCGCTTTCGCGGGTATCGGTCATGCGCACGGCATTGCGCAGGGGCAGCACCGCGCGCGGGCTGACGGACAGCTCATCCACACCGATCGCCAGGAAGGTTTCGGTCAGGGTCAGGTCCGCGCCAAGCTCGCCGCAGATACCAACCCAAATGCCGTTCTTGTGGGCATTCTCCGTCACCATCTTCAACAGGCGCAGCACTGCCGGGTTGTGCGGGTCATAAAAACGTCCCAGATCATTGTTCTGGCGGTCACAGGCCAGGGTGTACTGGGTCAGGTCATTGGTGCCGCAGCTGAAGAAATCCACTTCCTTGGCCAGACGGTCACTCATGATGGCCGCTGCCGGGGTTTCGATCATGATGCCGACCTGCACATCCTCCGCAAAGGGAATGCCCTCAGCTTTCAGGTCGCGCTTGACTTCCTCGCAGTACTTTTTGGCTTCGCGCACTTCCCACACGCTGGTCACCATGGGGAACATGATGCCCAGCTTGCCGAACGCGGAAGCACGGTAAAGGGCACGCAGCTGGGTCTTGAAGATTTCCGGGCGGTTCAGACAGATACGCAGAGCGCGCATGCCCATAGCCGGGTTATCCTCTTTGGGCAGGTTAAAGTAGCCGATCTGCTTGTCCGCGCCGATATCCAGCGTGCGAATGATAACTTCCTTGCCGCCCATATCGGCAAGAACCTTTTTGTAGGCTTCAAACTGCTGGTCCTCGGTGGGGTAATCCGGGCTGTTCAGGTACAGGAACTCGCTGCGGAACAGGCCGATGCCGCCGCCATCGTTGACCTGCACGGCATGTACGTCGTCCGGGGAGCCAATGTTGCAGTAAATGCGGATGCTCTTGCCATCCTTGGTCACATTGGGCTGGCCTTTCAGGGTCTCCAGCAGGCGCTGCAGGCGCAGCTGCTCTTCCCGCTTTTTCAGCAGGTAATCACGGGTCATATCGTCCGGGTCGATCACAACATTGCCGGTAGCGCCGTCAATAATGCAGGAGCGGCCCTCATACTCCGGCTTCAGGGCATCGCCCACGCCCACAATGGCGGGAATGCCCATGGTGCGGGCCAGAATGGCCGTGTGGCTGGAACCGGAACCGCCCGCAGTGATGAAGCCCAAAATCTTGGATTTATCCAGCTGCACAGTTTCCGAAGGTGCCAGGTCGTCCGCAGCCAGCAGCACCGGCACATCCGAAGCAATACCGCCCTGCACTGCACCGGACAGGATCCCCAGGATGCGATCCGATACATCGCGCACATCTGCCGCACGGGCCTGCATGTAGGAATCGTCCATGGATTCAAACATGGCGGCGAACTGAACTGCGGTATCCGAAATCGCGGCTTCGGCGTTCATCTTTTCATTGTTGATATGGTCGGAGATAGCTTCCTCGTAATCGAGATCCTCGGCCATCATCTGGTGGGTCTCAAACAGCATGGCGGCTTCATCGCCGGCTTCGGCGCGGGCCTTTTCGGCCAGTTCGCCCAGCTGCTCAATGGCGGCGGTCTGCGCGCCCTTGAAACGGTGCCACTCGGCATCGGGATCGGTCACGGTATAGCGGGGGATCTCGGTTTTGGTGCGGTGATAGAAATAAAGCGGGCCAACGCCAACGCCGGAAGATACGCCCTTGCCCTGAATACTGATCATAACAAGCGTCCTTTCTTTGGTGTTCAATGGGATCCTGACTGGTTATTTTATACAGCCAAATGCAGCAGAAAACAAAATGCGGCTGCCTGCCCCAGCGCCGGGTAAGGGCCTTGCTGGGGCAGGTGCCGCAAACAAAAGGATTCAATTACAAATGCTCTTTGAAGAAAGCTTCCAGTGCCGGTGCTGCGGTATCCTCGTCCTCGCCTTCCACGGTAACGGTAACGGTATCGCCGCACTTAACGCCCATACCCATCAAAGCCATCAGTTTCAGCGCGTTGCTGGATTTATCGCCCTTGATGACGGTAACAGTGCTCTTATACTTTTTGACCTCTTTGACCAGCAAACCGGCCGGACGGGCATGGATGCCAACTGCTTCCTGAATGGTATAATCAAACTGCTTCATAGATGCGTCTTCCTCTCTGTTCCACAGCTTTTCAACAAGCCTGTGGAGAATTTAACAATTTGATTATACCAGCAACGTTGAGCAAAGTCAATGCAAACACTGCATTTCACCCTGTCGTTTTTTGTAAACTTTCACAAAATCAACAAAATGTTTTTAACAATATTGTGGTTTTGCTCGGTTTCAGTTTTCCTGCCTGGCCAGGAAGGCACGCAGGGTATCCTCCGGCCGGGGGGTATGGTTTGCATAGCGCCGGCGCAGCTCCGCTGCAGCGGTGGACATAATGTAAGGGTGACCTACCAAATCCAGCATGGCAACATCATTATAGTTATCGCCAAAGGCCATCACATCCGCCGGGTCAATGCCCAGCACACGGCAGATGCTCTGTACGCCAATTCCCTTGTTGGCCACGGTGGTATCGATCCACTTGGGTCCCGCCACGGCGCAGTTGGCCTGCTGCCATTTGGGCACAAAGCGCTCCACAAACGGCTCCACGCCGTCCACCAAATAGACGGACACCTTGACGATATCCTCCGGGATCTGGGCGGGGTCTGTGATGACCGTATAATTGTTGCCAATGAACTTGATGCGGTCCACCACGCCGTGCCCGCGCTCCATCAGGTAGGACATGTTTTCGCCGGAAAGCATCACTTCGCCTAAGTCCTCGGTGTTGTTCCAGAAATCCCAGGCGATTTCTTCTGCCAGGGCGCGGGGCATCGGCGTTTTGGCGATTACTTTGCCACCGCGGTAGACAACCGCGCCGTTCTCGCACAGGTAGATGCAATCGTCTGCCACAGGGGCGAACAGTTTGCGCAGGCTGGTATACTGCCGCCCGCTGGCCGGGCAGAACAGGATACCACGGTCATGCAAAGCGCGGATCTCATCAAAAATTTCGCCCTCAATGAGCTTTTTCCCATATTGCAGCAGGGTGCCGTCCAGATCGCTGCAAACCATTTTTATCATATTTGTTTCCCCCTGATTGCTTTTCCTGAAGCAACGTAATATATTATTTAATATAGTAAAAGTATAACAAACACAGGCTTGTTTTTCAATTTAACTAACAGTGCCCGGCGGTAGAATTATTCCGGGCAGGGAGGTAAAATTATGGCAGTTATCACAGTATACGGCAAAACGCCGGATGTTGGCAGTGCAGCCTTTGTGGCCCCCAACGCCACCCTAGCCGGGGATGTTGTGCTGGCCGCTGGCAGCAGCGTGTGGTACGGCGCGGTGGTGCGCGGAGATACCGGCGCCATCCGCATTGGCAAAAACAGCAATATCCAGGACAACGCCGTGCTGCACACCGGGCCAAACCTGGGGGTAACGATCGGCAAAAATGTATCCATCGGCCACAGTGCAGTGGTGCATGGCTGTACGGTGGGGGACGGCGCTTTGATCGGTATGCACGCCACGGTGATGAACGGCGCCGTGGTGGGCAAAAATGCCGTGGTGGCCGCCGGGGCGCTGGTGCTGGAAAACACCGTGGTCCCGGACGGCATGGTGGCCATGGGTGTGCCCGCCAAGGTGCGTGAAGCCGCCAGCCCCGCCCTGGTGGAAGCCAACCGAAAAAATGCCGAAGGGTATGTGGCGGAAGCCACCGCCCATGCGGAGGCGAATAAGTAAGTCCTGACGAGTATGTTCGCTCTTTGATTTTATTTTGCAGGGGACAACACAAATTTTTTAGAGCAATACCGCATAATTCTAAGTGCCGATACGGCGAGCGAGGTGCGGCACTTAGAATTATGCAGTATTGCCTTAGAATCTGTGGCGTACAGTCAAACATTTGCCTTTCTCCCCCGGCGGGATGATGGCCCCCCACCACGCATTTTCCATCAAATTTTGCTTTTTTCTCCCCTTACCGGCCAAAAATCCAGTATCAGGCGTTGCAATCCCTTAAAAATCATAGTAAAATAAAAAGGTATGTCTTGTAACCTTTCTTGTAATAGTTCAGGTGCCGCCTGAAAACCAGAGTGATAGAGGAGTGTTCCCCATGTGACGGAAGCAGACAACCGTAAAAAGTCACATTGCAATGGAATAAAGGAGTATTGACTTTCATGGCAACTTTGCGTGAAGAAATCGAGCGCCGCCGGACGTTTGCGATCATTTCGCACCCGGACGCCGGCAAAACCACATTGACCGAAAAGCTGCTGCTGTACGGGGGAGCCATCCAGACCGCCGGTTCCGTCAAGGGCAAGCAGAGCGCCAAACATGCCGTTTCTGACTGGATGGATATTGAAAAACAGCGCGGTATCTCTGTTACCTCCTCTGTTTTACAGTTCAACTATCAGGGCAAGTGCATCAACATTCTGGATACCCCCGGCCACCAGGACTTCTCCGAGGATACCTACCGCACCTTGATGGCGGCGGATTCCGCCGTCATGGTCATCGATGCCGCCAAGGGCGTTGAGGCCCAGACCATCAAGCTGTTCAAGGTCTGCACCCTGCGCCATATCCCCATTTTCACCTTCATCAACAAGATGGACCGCGAAGCCCGCGACCCGTTTGAACTGATGGAAAACATTGAGACGATCCTGGGCATCAAAACCTACCCGATGAACTGGCCCATCGGCTGCGGCAAAGAGTTCAAGGGCGTGTTTGACCGCGGCACCCGCAAGGTGCTGGCTTTTGAAAGCGATGGCCGCGCCAACGGCGTGAAGATGGTGGACGAGATCACCGCCGAGCTGGGCGCACCCGAAATGGACGAATTGATCGGCGCGGCCAACCACCAGAAGCTGGCTGACGACATTGAGCTGCTGGATGGTGCCGCCGAAGAGTTTGACCTGGACGCTGTGCAGCACGGCCAGCTGAGCCCCGTATTCTTTGGCTCCGCGCTGACCAACTTTGGCGTGGAACCTTTCCTGAAAGAGTTCCTGCGCCTGACCCCGCCGCCACTGCCCCGCAAGGATGCCCCCACCGGCGATGTGGTGGATCCCTGCAGCGAGCAGTTCAGCGGCTTTGTGTTCAAAATCCAGGCCAACATGAACAAGAATCACCGCGACCGCATTGCGTTCTTCCGTGTCTGCTCGGGCCGCTATTCGCAGGGCATGAAGGTCTTCCACGTGCGCGAGAATCGCGACATGAAGATCCCGAACGCCCTGACCTTCATGGCTCAGGACCGCGTCGTGATGACGGACGCCGTTGCAGGCGACATCATCGGCATCTACAACCACGGCCAGCTCCACATCGGCGATACACTTACCGAAGGCGAGAAGCTCGGCTTCACGGGCATCCCGAGCTTTGCGCCGGAACTCTTCCGCGCCGCCCGAAGCAAAGACCCGTTCAAGGCCAAGCAGCTTCAGAAGGGCCTGCAGGAACTCGGCGAAGAAGGCGCCATTCAGGTCTTCACCGGCGAGTTCGGCAACATCCTTCTGGGTGCCGTCGGTCAGCTTCAGTTTGAAATCGTGGCCCAGCGCCTTGCCACGGAGTACAAGGTTGACGCCATTTACGAGTCGACCGACGTCTCCACGGCCCGCTGGCTCTCGTTCCCCGACGAGCAGACCCGCAAGGACTTCTGCAAGGAGCAGGACGCCCGTCTTGCGACCGACGTCAACGGCAACACGGTGTACCTTGCCACGTCGATCTACAACCTTGAGACGACGATGAAGCATTGGCCGCAGGTGGTGTTCCACACCACGCGCGAAATGCAGCAGACGTTCGACTGAGTCTGATAGGCACTTGAAAAACAAAACGGCATCCGAATGCATTCGGATGCCGTTTGTTTTTCTGCGGTGCCTTACTTCGTGAGCGCGTCCCTGTAGGCCTTGAGGGCTTCGGGGTGGCAGAGCAGCACGCGCTCGAGCACGCCCTGCAGGTACGAAATGGTGAGGCCGTAGTTCGTCATGGGCACGTTCTGTGCATGTGCGGCGCGCAGACGCATGAGCATGTGGCGTCGCGTGACGACGCAGCCACCGCACTGGATGAGGACCTTGTAGGGCGTCAGGTCGACGGGGAAGTCCTTGCCGACGGCCACTTCGATCTGGAGGTCCTTGCCCGTTTTCTGGCGAAGCCAGCGGGGAATCTTGATGCGGCCGATGTCGTCCTTCTGCGGGTGATGGCTGCAGGTTTCGCAGATGAGCACGCGGTCTCCGTCTTCAAGCGAGGCAAGCGCGGCGGTGCCGCGGGCCATTTCGATGACGTCGGCCTTGGAGTAGGCCATCTGGATCGAGAAGGTGGTGAGCGGAATGTCCTCCGGCGTCTGTGCGGCGACGTCCATGATGACCTGGGAGTCCGCCATGACGAGCTTGGGCGGGTGGCGGAGCTCGGCGATGCTTTCGGCCACGCGGTCTTGCTGTACGACGAGGCACTTGGCATGAGCGTCGAGAAGCTCGCGGATAGCCTGCACCTGCGGCAGGATCAGACGGCCCTTGGGGGCGCCTGTGTCGATCGGCGTGACGAGAACGACGGTGTCGCCCGCCTGAACGAGGTCGCCCACGAGGGCGCGGTCTTTGGGAATGCGGTTTGCGGCGAGGTCGATGATGGCCTTGCGGAGGTCCGCGATGCCTGCTTTCGTTTCAGCGTCGGTCAGCACGACGGGGATGCCGTAGGCGCGCATGCGCGTCATGAAGGCTTCATCGGCAGGGTGGAGGTCGCTCTTGTTGATGACGAGGACGGCGGGTGCCGAGCTTGCGCAGGTGTTCGACAAGGTCGCTCTCACACTCATCGAAGTCCCTGGCGTTGGCGACGACAAGCGCGATGTCGACCCATTCGAGCACGGCCCTGGTGCGTTCGACTCGGGCGAGTCCGAGAGCGCCGACATCGTCGACGCCCGCCGTGTCGATGAAGACGACGGGACCGATCGGCGCGAGTTCGCACGCCTTTTCAACGGGGTCGGTCGTGGTGCCGGCGACTTCGGAGACGATAGAGATCTTCTGGTTGGTCAGTGCGTTGATGAGAGAGCTCTTGCCGGCATTGCGCTTGCCGAAGAGGCCGATGTGAAGGCGAAGGCCTTTGGGGGTTTCAACCATGATTTTTTTCAAGTCCGCAGGGGCAAAAAAAGACCGGACAAGCATGCTTATCCGGTCTTGTCGGAGAAGCAGTCCGGAGGACTGCCTTCCGTTATATCACATTGCAGATCAGGCGATCCGCGTGATTTTTACTTTTCAATGTTGGTGCGGATGACGTCACGTTCGAACCAGAGCGGAGCGTGATGTTCAGCAGCTTCAACAGAGATGGTGCCCGGGCCGAGGCGCCAGATGCCCTTGAAGTGCTCCATGGAGAGCAGAGCAAGCGGGATGTGGGCGCAGACGACCAGCACGGAGACGATGATGGAACCCCAGACATGGAAGTAGAACGTCCAGAGGAACACGGCCTTGCCGAGGAGCGGAGCACCGATCCAGAGCATCCAGCCCGTGACCGTCAGGGCGGCAATCATGCCCATGAACAGGAGGTAGGAAGCCTTCTGACCGCCGTTGTAGCGACCCTGCGGCGGAACTTCCACCGGGCCGAACGGGATCTTGAAGAAGCGGCGCGGATAGCCGCCGAAGTTGCGGAACCAGAAGATCGTGTTGCGGTCCCATTCAAGGCAGGCGCGGAGAATGAGGGCAAAACGGTCCGGAGCGAGCACGATGAAGCCCAGAAGGTTGAACGTGAACACGACGCCCAGGATCAGGTGAGCGAGCATCGTGGCTTCAGCGCAGGCGGCTTCCGGTTCGCAGAAGTAGACGTAAACGCCGGTGAAGAGAAGGGCGAACCACGTGATCGCGTTGACCGAGTGGAACACCTTGTCAGGGGCGTGGAAACGAAGAATGCGATTGTTAGCCATGGTTGGCCTCCGTCAGGGACGCGAGCATCGTGCGCGGATAGTAATGGGTGTGGAGCAGTTCGTGCATGTGGTGATCGGTGGGCTTGGCACCGAAGTCCTTGTAGATCTGCATCACGGTCGGGTTCTGGTGGGAGGACGTCAGACCGAGAGCCTGGCAGAGCTTGTCGTCCTTGTAGAGACCAGCCTGACGGGCCTTGATGATCACACCACGACGGGCAACGAGGTCGCCGATGGCGTAGCCGCAGACAGCAACGGCGGCAACGCAGAGACCGGTGACCTTAAGAAAACCGCGGCGACCCAGGATCAAGGCAGCAGGACGCTCGGCGTAGTCGTAATTTTCAGAGAACATTATCTAATTCCTTGCGAAAAAATTAGGCACGCAGCGGGAGCGGAAGCGTCGGGTTGAGCCAAGCGGTGCCGACCGGCTGGACCGGCTGGCCGCCGCCGTTGACACAGCCGCCCGGGCAGTTCATCACTTCGATGAAGTGGTAGCGGTTCTTGTCGAGGCGAACGCGATGGAGGACTTCCTCGAGACCCTGGTTGGCGCCGTTGACAACGCAGATGCGGATGTCGACGGTCTGGCCGCCCTTGGCCTTGATGGGAACGGGGATCGTGGCTTCAACGATGGCGTTGTTGTGGCCGCGGACGATTTCGATGTCGGCGTTCTTGAGCTCTTCGCCGGAGAGGACGAAGTAGGCCGTACGCAGGGCAGCTTCCATAACGCCGCCGGAAACGCCGAAGATCGTGCCGGCGCCGGTGTAGATTTCGAGCGTGCCGCGTTCGCGCTTCTTGTCCATCTTGAGCGGGTTGACGCCCTTGCGACGGAAGAGTTCGGCGAGATCACGAGCCGTAAGGCAGGCGTCGATGTCCTGATAGGACGGAGCGTCGGCCGGGATCATGCCCTGTTCCTTAGCCCAGTGCCAGCCCTGGTTCATTTCCGGACGAGCGGCTTCGAAGATCTTGGCCGTGCACGGCGTGACGGAGACGAAGAAGATCTTGCGCGGGTCGCACTTCCAGAGGAACTTGGCACCCCAGGTCTTGGCAAGGGCGCCGCCCATCTGGAGCGGGGATTTGGCGGTGGAGACGTGCGGGATCAGGTCGGCATGGTTCGTTTCCATGTTCTTGACCCAAGCCGGGCAGCAGGACGTGAAGTGCGGGAACGGATGTTCGGCCATTTCGTTCACTTCTTCGCTGCGTTCGCCGAGGAGCCAGTAGCGGGCCTTCTTGACGAATTCCGTACCTTCTTCAAGGATCGTCTGGTCAGCCGTGCTGTTGCAGTCGTAGATCTGGAAGCCGACGGCTTCGAGGGCGTTGGAAAGCTGTTCCGTAGTGAGTTCGCCGGGCTTGCCGCCGAATTCTTCGCAGATGGAGACGCGGACGGCGGGAGACGGATGGGCGACGCAGAGGCGGGACTTGTCGGCGAGAACCTTTTCGACCTGGTCGACAAAGCTCATCTGTTCGATGGCGTCGAACGGGCAGGCGATCAGGCACTGGCCGCAGTAAAGGCAGGCGTCTTCGATGATGTGGTGCTTGGCACCGAGGCCGCCTTCAATGGCGTTGACAGGGCAGAACTTGGAGCACGTGTCGCAGCCGACGCAGTGTTCCTTGTTGATGTGGATGATGCCGCGGAGTTCTCCCTTTCGGAGATTACCCTGGTAGGCGGGTCCGTCCTCCCCGTAGGCGCCGGCGCCGGGGTTGAACGTACGAACCTTGATCGTATTGTTGGACATTGAAAAACTCTCCAGAATCAGCGGAACTCAGGAAGCTCCTTGCCTTGCACGTCCTTGCCAGAGACTGTGAGACGCAGTGCTCGGGGGATGACAAGAACGGTTTCGGGCGTGCTGAATTTTTTGAAACGAAAGCGACGGGTACAGCAAGACCCGGGCGCTCACGGTGAAACACGCTTCGCATTTTAAGGGGTTAACCGCTAATGTAATCTACCTAAAAGTAGTAGTCGCTAATCCTGATAGGGTAGTTTTTGACGAAAACGTAGGAAAAACCGCAAATCGTTAACATTTGTCAATCGGCGTTCGGTCTTGCTTACACTCAGTCTAATTTAAGCCTTCAAGAGGCCTGTGCCGTGGAGCTTTCGGTCGTTTGAAACAGAAAGGCCCCGAGGGATTTTCATCCTTCGGGGCCTTTGTTCAAAGGGATTCGCGAAGATCGGGCTCTGAGGGCGGCCGATTCAGCCGGATCAGGAGTAGTCCTCTTCCTTCAGGGGCTGGCGCAGTTCGGCGCGAACGTTGTCCATGGCCGAGTAGAAGGCCTTCATCATGACGAGGCCGAGGAACTTGCCGCCGTCGGTCACGATGATGTTGTCCGGATCGTTCGGGTCGTCCTTGATGGCGCCCGCCACGCGCAGCGCGAGCATTTCCTTCATGAGCGTACGGTCGAGATTCACGCCGTGCACTTCGCGGAAGTACTTGCGGGACAAGCGGTGGGAGAACAAGCCGAGCATCAGTCGGTACTGGAGGATCGCGTGCTTGTCGAACTGGCGGCGGCGTTCCACGCCCGTGTTGCCGGCGGCGATTCGCTCGTTGTAGCGGCGCAGGCTGAACGTATTGACGTAGAGGCTGTCGTTGAGGAAGCTGAACGCGCCGGAACCCACGCCGAGGTACTCGTCATAGTCGACCACGTATTCGTCGAAGCCTTCGTCGTGCGTACGGCCGAACGTCCAGGACGTCAGGTGGTTGTAGCGCGAGCCGAGCGTGTCGAGAATGACGCGGTACTGGTCGGCAAGCTGGTTGCCGCTGGCGGCGATGACGTTCTTCACGCTCTTGCGGGTCTGGGACGTGACCATGAGCGGGTAGGTCGTGACCTGACGCGGATTGAGCTTCCAGATCTTCTCCATGTCTTCGTGCAGCATGTCGAGCGTCTGGCCGCGGAAGCCGAACATCATGTCGATGTTGCAGGTCGGGAAGAGTTCCTGGGCATACTGCAGGCGCTCGAAGATCTGTTCGCCTGAGCCGAACTTCTCATAGCGTTCGGAAAGCTTGAGCAGGTCGTCGTTGAAGCTCTGCACGCCGATCGACATGCGGTCGACGAGGCCCTTCAGGTTGCGGAACTGCGGCGTCGTGATGATCTGAGGGTCGGTTTCGCAGGAAATTTCCTTGATCGACGGGAAAAGCTTGCGGGCGTGCTCGAGCGTCTTGATGAGCTCTTCCTCGATGATGGTGGTCGTGCCGCCGCCGACGTACATGGAATGGAAGTCATAGCCGAGGGCCTTGACGTAGTCCATTTCCTTGCGAAGATTCACGAAGTACGCGCGCGCCACATGCTCCTTGAAGAGGAAGCGGTGGAAGGTGCAGTACGAGCACAGGGTGTGGCAGAACGGAATGTGTGCGTACAGCAGGTACTTGTGTCCGTCCTGTGGAGGTGGCGGATTCTTGAGAATGACGGGGTCGCAGTGCAGGTAGCGCTTCGTGTAGAAGTCCATGATGCGGTCCGTCATGCCGATCATCCATTCCGGCAGAAGTTCCCTGGGCTGGGGTTTGTAGCTTGTCGTGCTCATGTGTGTGGGAATAGCTGAAAACTTTGGTTGCGCCATTGTACAAGAGGCGGGGAGGGCGCAGGCTTAAGAGGCGTGCCTGCAAAGCACGCCTCCCGACTGCCGCCGTCTGCAGGATCAGCCGTGCGTGGCGTAGAGCTGCGCGATGACGTTCGCGAATTTCTTTGAGAGCGGACCGCGTTTGAGCTTGAGAGTCGGCGTGATGAGGCCGTTTTCGATCGTCCAAGGCTCCTGCGTGAGCACGACGGCGCGCGGCAGCGCGTAATGCGGGAATTCGCCCGCCGCCGTCTTGGCGCGCTTGAGGGCCGCAGTCTTCACGGAAGGATTGTCGAGGCTGGCGGGATCGGCGGGATCGACGCCGCAGGACTTCGCAAACGAGGCCCATTCATCGGGATTCACGACGGTGATGAGGCTCAGGTACGGACGGTTTTCGCCGATGACGTAGCACTGGGAGAAGAGGGGATCGGTTTCGATCGCGGCCTCAAGGTCGGCGGGCGGCACCTTTTCGCCCGTACTCGTCACGATGATTTCCTTGATGCGTCCCTTGATGCTCAGAAGGCCGAGTTCATTGAAGCCGCCCACGTCGCCCGTACGGAACCAGCCGTCTTCCGTAAAGGCGTCGGCGGTGGCGTCGGGTCGGTTCCAGTAGCCGCGAGTGATGCTCGGCCCCTTGATCTGGATCTCATCCCCCTCGCCGAGGCGAACCTCGACGTTGTTGAAGGGCTTGCCCACAGTGTTGGGCTGATTGAGCGTGCGGTTGTTGCCCGCGATGATCGGGCTCGCTTCCGTCATGCCGTAGCCCTGAATGATGGGAAGGCCGAGGCCGCAGAACGTGCGGGCGACCTTGCTGCTGAGGGCAGCGCCGCCGGAAATGGCAATGCGGAGCCTCCCGCCGAATTGGTCGAGCAGCGTGGACGAGACCTTGCGCACGAGAGGACGCATCAGGCCGTCGAGCCAGGCCCTGCCCGTGTGCTCCACGGGAAGATGATTGCGGCGGCAGAAGTCGCGCCAGCCGATTTCAACGGCCCAGTCGAAGAGGTAGCGGGCCGCAGGCCTGGACTTCTTGAGCTTGTCATGAACGCGAGCGAAGATGCGCTCGTAGACGCGGGGCACGGAGATGATCACCGTCGGGCGGATCGTCTTGAGATCGTCGGCCAGAAGCAGGACCGAGCGGTTGTAGGCGATGGTGCAGCCCGTGGCAAGCGCGAGATAGTAGCCTGCCGTTCGCTCGAACGTGTGAGAAAGCGGCAGAAAGGAGAGGAAGATGTCGCCCACCTGCGGGAAGACGCACTCGAGCGTGGCCTTCACGTTGCTCACGATGTTGCCGTGCGTGAGCATGACGCCCTTGGGGCGGCCCGTGGTGCCCGACGTGTAGACGATGCCCGCGAGGTCGTCCTCCTTCGGGCCTTCAGGCAGCTCGACGACGTGCGTGCCTGCGGCAAGCCACTCGGAGAGGCCTCTGACCATGCCGGTCTCGTCGTCGACCTCGTCTTCGGTGATGATCACGGCCGTCAGGTCCTGAAGGTCGCCGCCTGCGGCCTTGATCTGCTTCCAGCGCGTCAGCTTGTTCGTGACGAGGACCTTCGCCCTGCTGTCGGAAAGAATGAAGGCGCTGGCGCCCGGCGTGTCGATAGCGTGCAGGGGCACGGGAACGAGGCCGTTGGCCAGAGCCGCCTGATCGGCGCAGGCATGGTCGATGCTGTTGGGCATCAGGATGCCGATGCGGGTGCCGCGCTCAAGGTTCATGGCGACGTAGGCTCTGCGCCACTCCATGACGCGGACCATCAGCTGGGCGTAGCTCAGGCTGTGCCAGCTTTTGGTTTCCTTGTCGAATTGTCGGAGGGCCTCCCGCTCGCCGTATCGCTCCACGCTGTTGACCAGAAGCTGGGGGAGCGTGGTGAAGTTCTCAAGGCCAAAGGACGGCTTGGCAGACGATTGTTCGGGCACGATGGCTTTCTCCTGATGGACGGCCTCTCAGGTGAGGTCTGAAAAAAATCGCACCCCTAAAAATATCAAAGCGGACGCACGAAAACGCCCCATTAATTTAAGGGATAACCCTTAGATTAATGGGGCGTTGGCAATCGTGCGGCGAAGCGGATCGTCCGTTATTGATTCTCTGCGAGCTGGCGCTTTTCCTCGAGCGCCTCCCAACGCTCGTAACTGGAAGCGATTTCATCCTCGATCGCCTTGGCGCGTTCGGCGTCCTTGCGAAGCTCCTCAACGGACTTCGTGTGGTAGTCGGGGGCGCTCATCGCCTCCATCAGGGCGGCCTGTTCGGCCTCAAGGTCTTCAATGAGCTTGGGCAGGCGTTCGAGCTCCTGCGTTTCCTTGTAGCTCATTCGAATCTTGTTGTCGCGCGGGCGCGGCTTGGCTGCGGCCTTGGGCTGCGGAGCGGCGGGTGCGGCAGGTTCGACGGGTTCGGGACGTTGCTGAAGCCAGTCCGAATAGCCGCCGACGTATTCGCGCCAGAGGCCGTTGCCTTCAGGGGCGAGCACCTCTGTCACGACGTTGTCGAGGAAGCGGCGGTCATGGCTGACGAGAATGATCGTGCCGGGGTAGGTCGCAAGCGTCTGTTCGAGCATCTCCAGAGAGTCGATGTCGAGGTCGTTCGTCGGCTCGTCGAGCACGAGGAGATTGGCGGGCAGGGCGAACAGGCGGGCGAGCAGCAGGCGGTTGCGTTCGCCGCCGGAGAGCGAGCTCACGGGCACGTTCACGCGTCGCGGCGGGAAAAGGAAGTCACCCATGTAGGCGATGATGTGCTTCTTCTGGCCGCCGATCTCCACCCACTCGGAACCTG
>OIWK01001909.1_pt1 | contig 18013 bp, 19 predicted proteins | sample 1587401 | NCBI WGS metagenome assembly OIWK01 (sample SAMEA3888911, study PRJEB22519) | human gut metagenome | biome: human gut; feature: human-associated habitat; material: faeces | place: Denmark | collected 2009
GAGAAGTGACAGCCCTAATTTATTTTGCTTAAAAAAGTTTTACCGGACAGCAATAAATAATTTTAAATCCCCACACTTACACACTATTAGGTATGTAAATGTGGGGATTGTGTTTTATTTCGCCACTTTTAAGCCAATTGATTTTGACTCAAAAGGGTATAAAATGCTTACTTCATACGTTTTGTTGGTTTAAAATAAATTCTTCTCCCTTCATATTATGGAAGGTGTATTGCAAGTAGGCCAACTTTTGATTGGGAAGTACTTTAACTCCAAAGCCGTACTTCATTTGCCAGCGACGCTTTACCGAGAAGATACCTTGGTTAATGTAAGCTGCCACAAATGGATGTACATAAAGGCGAAAACGCTTAATACCGAGTTTATTGACCAAAAAGTCTATTTTCGTTTCGAGTGAATCGGTAAAGAGTATACTTGGCATAATCTTGCCTGTACCACCACAGGTAGGACACGTCTCCTCGACATTGACATCCATAACAGGGCGTACACGCTGACGAGTAATTTGCATCAAGCCAAACTTTGATAAGGGTAGTATGCTGTGTTTCGCACGATCCTTACGCATATTCTCAACCATGCGTTCGTATAGTTTTTGCCTATTTTCGGGCATTGCCATATCGATAAAATCGACAACAATAATGCCCCCCATATCGCGTAGGCGTAATTGGCGTGCTAACTCATCGGCTGCTCCAAGATTGACATCTAATGCATTGACTTCCTGTCCTTCTGGGCTTTTCGAGCGATTTCCACTATTAACGTCAACAACATGTAGGGCTTCGGTCTGCTCAATAATGAGATAGGCTCCATGCTTGTAGGTGACAGTGCGGCCTAATGAAGTTTTAATTTGTTTTGTAACCGAGAAGTTATCGAATATGGGGACGCTACCTTTGTAAAACTTAACTATGTCTTTACACTCGGGAGCTATAAGGCTTACGTAGTTGCGTACTTCGTCAAATACTGATTGGTCGTTGACATAAATATTTTCGTACGAAGGATTAAACAAATCGCGTAAGAGAGCAACAGTTCGACTTGTTTCTTCATAAACAAGCTGCGGTAGTATCATGGCTTCGCTACGCGACTGCTTTATTTTTGCGACCGTATTGTTCCACCGAGTGAGCAACATTTGCATCTCGTTGTCTAACTCTGCTACTCGCATACCCTCTGCAACTGTACGGATTATGACACCAAATCCTTTGGGCTTGATGCTTTGTATGAGTTGCTTTAGGCGAGCTCGCTCGACACCTGATTTAATTTTTGAAGAGACTGATACTTTATCACTAAATGGTATGAGTACCAAGAATCGACCGGCAAAGGATAGTTCAGATGTGAGTCGAGGCCCTTTTGTGCTAATTGGTTCTTTGACGATTTGAACGAGAATTTCTTGTCCGACTTTTAAGGTAGACTGTATGGTTCCCTCTTTTTCAATTTCAGGTTGTTTTGCTACTTTGTCAAGCGATATGTTACGACGACCATCACCTAACATTTGTAGAAACTTCTCTTGCGTTTTATAACGTGTGCCTAAGTCAAGATAATGTAGAAAGGCATCGCGTTCATAACCAACATTCACGAAGCAAGCATTAAGTCCTGGCATTAGTTTGCGTACTTTTGCCAAGTAGATGTTTCCAACAGAGAAATGTTCAGAACGCCCCTCGCGCTGAAACTCTACTAATCTTTTGTCTTCGAGCAGTGCGATTGATATGTCTTGCTTGGTTACATCTACAATAACTTCGCTTGTCATGAATTAATGTTTTTTCGAGTTTGCATAGTAAAAGTTTACTTTGGTATTAATACTTAAACTATGCATCAGATAATACTAAAAAAGAACGAGCAAACGAGTGTCAATGTCCTTTTCAGAGAACATAATATAAGCTCGTTTACTCGTTGTTGATTTAAAGACTCTGTTATAAATAAGAGCCGCCGAGCTTTTTATTTGCTCTTATGACGATTCTTGCGTAGTCTTTTTTTACGTTTGTGAGTAGACATCTTGTGTCTTTTCTTCTTTTTTCCGTTAGGCATACCTATTACGTTTTTAGTTAATTATGTTAATTGTATTTTTTTGCTTTATGCTTCGACTGTTTTGTCTTTTACCGATACAGCAAATTCTTTAGCTGGCTTAAACGCTGCAATATCGTGAGCTGGTATGATAATGGTTGTATTGCTCTGCATATTGCGTGCTGTTTTTTCTGCTCTGTGCTTCAAGTAGAATGTACCGAAGCCACGCATACTGACATTATTGCCTTCAAGCAAGGCATTCTTTATTTCGACAGTAAAGGCCTCAAGTACCTGCGATACTGTTGCACGATCAAAACCTTTCTTAGTCGCAATAGCCTTGATGATTTCTGATTTTGTCATTCCAGTTTTAAGTATTTAGTTTGTTTCTGTTTTTTGTAAAAGCGAGTGCAAAGATAGTACTTTCCATTGATTTAGAGAATGTTTGCACATTATTTTGTACAAAATTAAGTAATGTTTGAAAAATAACTTGTGCAATTTTTGCGTTGCAGTTTAATTCAGACTTAATACTCCAAGAATCCATATAAGAGCCATATGGGGTGTTATTCTTATACTCAAATATAATAAAATTTTGATTATAGAACTTACTGAATATTAACTGTTTATAGCTTTAAAATCAAAAGAAAAATTCGTAACCTTCCTTATAGGGTACAAGCCATGATACCGCATAGTTCATCTGTGACAATTTCGTACAAGTTTGGCAAGAACATCTTCAGAGGGAATTCCAAACACTGACTCTATCTGTATCCTTTGTGATGGTGGTGGTATTAATGCGTGCTCACACCATGTCGTCAAGCAGTCTCTTTTGAAACTTGCGTCTACCATTGGCGTCAGCATCATTATGCTTCATTATCAACAATTATTGCTCTAATTACAACCCTATAGGTCATTGTATGTTTGGGCCAATCTCAAGGAATTGGAGCAGAGCGACTCTCTTGTCTATTGAGAATGCGAGAGCTATAGCAGAAGCCACTACCACAAAGAAAGGACTATCCATTATCAGCTACAATAAATCAAAGAACGTATGAAACGAAAAGACCTGTTGAAGAATCTTACGAATCGGAGAAGAGCAAACGAGTCGTCTTTGATGACAATCTACCAAGATGAAACTATCTTATCAAATGCTCTTAATCGCAGATTTTCTGCACAAGTTATTTTTAAAATATTACTAAACTGGAATTTTTTCAATTCGGCGTATATGGCGTCCTCCTTCGAAGTCGGTATTGAAGAATTCGTCCATTATATCGTGTGCTGTTTGGTTGTCGATATAGCGTCCAGGCATAACTAATACATTTGCGTCGTTGTGTAAACGGGTCATGTGTGCGATTTCGGGTATCCAAACCAACGCTGCACGGATGCGCTGATGCTTATTGAGCGTCATTGAGATGCCCTCACCACTACCACAAATGGCTATACCCTTTTCAACTTCTGCATTTTCAATACCGCGTGCAAGAGCGTGTGCATAGTCGGGATAGTCGCAACTGTCGGTAGTATATGTGCCATAGTCTTTATATTCAATGCCCTTGGCCTCAAGATATTCTTTTACATACTGTTTAAGTTCAAAGCCAGCATGATCACTTGCAAGTCCTATCATATATAGAGAAAGATTTATATATTATGTAATGTTAAAAAATGACTATCGCTACAATAAATCAAAAAACGTATGAAACGAAAAGACCCATTAAAGAATCTTAAGAATCAGAGAAGAGCAAACAAATCGTCTTTGATGATGGATTCCCTAAATGAAACTATCTCATCAAAAACTCCTAGTTGCAGAATTTCTGCAGATTTTTTTTACATTACTATAAGATTGCGGGACACAATAACAATCCCGCAATCTTATTTTATTGTATTGTTAGCACAAGTTTTCCTTACTTATTAAGATAGGCTAAAACCTCTTTGTGAATGTTTTGAGGTGTAAAACCTAACTTTTCGTCAAGCACCTTGTAAGGAGCACTGAAGCCGAAGCTTTCAAGGCCATAGACCTTTCCGTTTGAACCTGCAAGTCCTTCGAAGTTGACAGGCAGACCTGCAGTTAACGCAAAGATTTTTCCTCCAGTTGGCAACAATGCTTCTTGGTATTCCTTGCTTTGACTACGGAAGAGACCTTCACTTGGGCAACTTACCACACGTGCCTTGATACCATCTTCTTTAAGTAACGCTGCTGTGTCGACCAATGTAGCAACTTCAGAACCTGAAGCTACGAGTATAACATCAGGATTATCTTCTTTTATTACAGAGTAGGCACCATGCAAGATTCCCTCATGATAGTCAGTTCCTGCTGGTAGGTCGTTAACGTTTTGACGACTAAAAATAAGAGCTGTCGGAGTGTCCATGTTTTCCATGGCCATTCGCCAACACGCTGTTACGGCATGTACATCGCAAGGTCGTAGTACTCGAACACTATCGCGACCGCTATGGTTCTTTAACTTTTCCATTAAGCGGATCTGTGCCTCTTGTTCAACAGGCTCGTGTGTGGGACCATCTTCGCCTACACGGAAAGCATCGTGCGTCCATACGAACTTAACTGGCACTTCCATTAAGGCTGCCATTCGAATAGCGGGCTTCATATAATCTGAGAATACGAAGAAAGTACCCATGGCTGTAATGATACCCCCGTGTAACATCATACCAATACAAACGCATGCCATAGTGAGTTCTGAAACACCTGCTTGTAAAAAGCCGCCACCAAAGTTGGTACGACTAATTTCTGTTGTATGCTTCAAAAAACCATCCGTCTTATCAGAGTTGCACAAGTCGGCTGATGAAACTATCATATTGGGCACGTACTCTGAAAGTAGGCTTAAGCAGACCGAAGATCCATTACGAGTGGGTGAATTGGGCTTTTGCTCGATTGTTTCCCAAGGAATTGTCGGCAACTTATTTGCCATCCAATCTTTAAGTTGAGCTGCCTTCTCAGGATTTGCGAGTTCCCATTCTTTTTCTTCTGCGCGACGAGCGGCTACAATTTTACGCAAATCTGCTTTGCGATCGTCGTACATCTGTCGAACTTGTTCGCGAATCACAAAGGGATTTTCAGGGTCACCGCCTAAATTCTTTATGGTGTTAATATAGGCATCACCGCCTAATGGAGCACCATGCGTTTTACAATTGTGTTCGTAAGAAGTACCATCGGCTTTGCGTGCACCCTTACCCATAACACAATGACCTATAATAAGTGTAGGACGTGATTCTTCTTCATTGGCTGCCTTCAGTGCATTGCGAATTTGATCGGCATCATTGCCGTCTATTTCGAGTACGTTCCAATTCCATGCACGATATTTCATACCCGTATCTTCTGAAATTACAGAGGATGTATCGGTAGAAAGTTGCACTTCATTGGCATCAAAAAACATAATGAGATTGTTCAGTCCTAGGTGACCTGCTATACGTCCCGCGCCTTGTGAAATTTCTTCTTGTACGCCTCCGTCTGAAATGTAGGCGTAAATCTTTTCCTTATTAAAGCCAGGATTGCCAGTACGCGCATATAATGCTTTGGCTGCAATAGCTGCACCTACTGCATAAGTATGACCTTGACCTAATGGGCCACTGGTATTCTCGATGCCACGCTGAGGGCATACTTCAGGGTGTCCAGGAGTTGGCGAACCCCATTGACGAAATTGCTTCAATTCATCAATAGTATAATTTCCAATCAAGGCCAGCTGTGAATATAGCATGGGCGACATGTGACCTGGGTCGAGGAAAAAACGGTCGCGACAACGCCACGTTGCTTCGTCGGGGTCGAATTTTAGAAATTCTGAATAGAGTACGTTAATAAAGTCCGCTCCACCCATAGCACCACCAGGATGTCCTGACTTTGCACGTTCTACCATACTTGCTGCCAATATACGTATGTTATCAGCAGCAAGGTTCATGAGTTCTTTTGAATGTTCAATTGACATTGCTATATTCGATTTGGTTTTGTATCAAGATAACTATTTGATTGCAAAAATACAAAATATTCAATACAATTAGCGCCTAAGTAACTAAAAAACATGCTTTTGGGGTTATTTCAGATTAAAATGACTATCTTCAGTTATAAAAAACATCTCAGCAGAGTCAAGTATCAAGTGCAAAGTTAACAGCAGAATCGATAGAACACCATTTGGGGTGTATTATATTCGAGCTTTTCTATCGGTCTGTCATTGAGTTCCTCTTTAAAAATTCATTATCATTTCGACGCACTCAACAAACCCTGTGGAGGGCTGTGCAGATGCTAACCCCCAAACTGTGTTGCCAAACGATACATGATTGCCCCAAAGTACTACCTTTGCACTATGAATAAGAATGGCAATAAAAAATAATTCCCGAAGTCCAATTTTACAGGGCTTCGGGGAGGTTTTTTATGCTCTTTGGAGTTTTACCAGACAACAATAAATTTCAATAAATGGCGAGATTTATAATACATAAACCCCGCCATTTAATGGATTCTGGTGATAAGTATGAACTATTCCGCAAAGACTTTCTACGCCTTTACGCATATCTACTCCTTGAGTAAAAAGATTGTATTTATTGGTTTCGTTTAGGTTGAACATTTTTCAATTTTTTGCGGCAAAGTTCTCACCTTTCTGAAACTCTAACAATACGACTTGGATGAAATGCTTACATTACAATCTTATGATTACAGACTACTACCCTACTTTACCACTAATGCACGATCTACAACATCGGCCAATGCGGCAAAGTGTGGTTGCGATTGCGCTGCGTGGAAGAGGCGCTGCAGCTTTCGTAATTGATAAAGCACTATAGCAGTTTGCTCGCTATTACGATTAGAGGCATAATAATTCGTTAAGCCCTCAACGGCAGCGCGCTGCAAAGCTGCACGATAAGAAGAGGGCTTCTGCTGGGTTCGTGCTTCGGTGAAGAGATTGTCAACCAACGTGGCAAGGTAATCTTCGGCAGGATAGGTCGAAGTAAGACGATTGATGAGCGAAGCTGACACCATGTTTCTTACAAAACGTTGTCCTATACGATTGACATAGGCTTGAGCATTGGGCACTAAACGATTGACGTAAGGCTGAGATGTTAACCAAGTAGGCTCCGTAAGAACATGACGATTAAGGAAATTAAATGCTTCCTCTTGTTTGACACGAGGCTCGTCCGTAAAGACTGCACCAGGTTGGTCGACTGTCTTGTAGTCGCAGTATACGCCTCCTATGTTGGTCATCACGTGCATACAATAACGTGAGAACTGACCTACCACTTGGTTCATCATGCTCGAAAGGTTTTGGCCATAAATATCGCCACTCTCGTAGGTCCACTTTGGCAACAAAGGCAATTCACGCTTGAGGTTAAGAATACCATATTCGCTTGCCTTAACAGCATCGTCGCCCAAGTCTTCCGTTTGGCAACGAGCATCGTTGGTACGATTTGTTTCGCCATCGCCAAACCATAGACGACGGTTACCTTTTAGGCGTTCTGTAGTAAGCTTTTCAAGTTCCCAGTGATCGCTTACTTCATCGTAAGCATTCCACATGGGTTTGTACCCCCACTCTATCGCCCAACAGTCGTAGTCGCCAATGCGTGGGAAGATGCCTTCACGAGGAATGTTATCTTCTGGCTGTGCCACGTAGTTAAAGCGCGCATAATCCATAATACTTGGAGTATGGCCATACTTCTCAACAAAAGCACGCGATCGTAAGCTATCTACGGGGACAGTAGATGACGAACCAAAATTGTGACGCAAGCCTAAAGTGTGTCCGACCTCGTGTGAAGAAACAAAACGAATAAGCTGTCCCATAAGATCGGTGTCGTACTTCATCTTTTGCGCTGCCTCGTCAAGCGTACCTGCTTGTATCATGTACCAATCGTGAACAAGCGTCATGACGTTGTGATACCAACAGATGTGGCTTTCAAGGATCTCGCCCGTGCGAGGGTCGTGTACGTTGGGGCCATAGGCATTCTCTATGGGCGAAGCTAAATAACGAATACATGAATAGCGTGCATCCTCCATCGACATGGTAGAATCATTCTCTGGCCACTCCTTTGCCACAATGGCGTTTTTGAAACCTGCATGTTCAAAGGCCTTCTGCCAATCGTTTACGCCTTGTATTAGGTACGGACGCCACTGTTTGGGCGTAGCAGGGTCGATATAATAGACAATAGGCTTCTTAGGTTCTACCAATTCACCACGCTTCATTCGTTCGGCATCGGCACTATCTTTAGGTTCCAATCGCCAACGAGTAATAAAGCGCTTGGGTTCAACGCGTTGCTGATCGTCAGAGAAGTAGACGTAGTCGTCGGTAAAGTATCCTACACGAGGGTCGAAGAGTCGACTGGACATAGGACTACTAGGCAACAGGACGAACGATACGTTGAGACCTAAAGTAACCTTACCCGTCAGCGCAGCAGCTGCGTTGGTAGAAGAACTTGCCATCCAGGTCTTAACAGTGCGCACCTCCGTGTTCATCGGGAATGTCTTGATACTCTCAATGTACGAGTTGGCTGGCAAAAGAGCTTGCAATCCCATTTGTGTCTTTTGCATACGATCAGGGCCTAAGGCTACATTGTCTTCCAAGAAGAAACTACCAACCTTTATCTTGCTCGCCTTATTTGCTAAGGTTTCAATCTTAAATGCGGCAATTATAGGGTCTTCGTTGCTTATCGTAATGGCGCGGTTGATATTGTCAATGCTGTCAGCTTTGTTAATCAATAAACGCGAACGAAGCAACATCTTGCCGTCGGGGGCCTTTTGAAAGTAAACGGTTTGCTCGTTAACTAATTCGCCACCATACTTTCCCGTATTAGCTGGAGTTGAGGTAAAACGGACAGTAGCCAATATTTCGCGGTTAAGTAAAGAGTCGGGAATGGTGAAGAACCAATCACTTCCCGCTTTCGTCACTGTAAAAAGTCCCTTCTGTGTGGTCGTAGCCACAGGCGCTTGTTGTGCTGTAAGCGCAGGTTGCTTTGCTTTCTTGTCGCGGGCTACGGACGGACTAAAGCCTATAGTGCCTGCTAACAAGAGAAGGATAAAACTTTGTTTTATCATAATAAGGTGTTTACTTGGTAATTATTTTCTTAAAACCGTCATAACCTTGGTCAAGGCACGATAGTTGATAGTCTTCAATATGAGAAGAGAAGCTGACGGGTATGCCGTTTATGTCAAAGTATCGCTTGAGCGCATTTGCCACGCTATAAGTTATAGGATCGTTGCGCTTTACTAAAAGCATGATTACTTGCCTTATTTGCGCTTCGTCCTCTGCCTTTAGCAAACGAAAGAGTTCGTAATAACATGGCAAAGTGTGGGCTTTGATTAAATCAGCGAAAAGGCTTTTTCCCTCATACTGTATGAACACACTCGTAAGCTGTTGGACTTCATCACTCGTGCGAAGAATGGGTAGAATGGCTTCAAGCGTTTTTTTGCAATCAATCTGCGTGCAATAAGTTGCGAACGTTTGCAACGACGCAATTGAGAGCGAAAACTTCTTGTCTTTATACCCTCTCACAAAAGCTTTAAGGCATGTACCCAAGAAAGCTTTTGCATTTTGGCGAGTAAACTGAATAAACACTTTCCAGAAGTAATCTTTAGTAGCCGTCACGAGTACTTTCTCACCCAACATGTAGCCTGCTGTACGGAATTCGCCGACCGACAACGATTGCAGACACGTTGCCAGTCCGTTTACATCTTGAGCCGTTATATAGGCTTGTAGTTTATTTTGTAGAACGGGATTGTGCTTGTGAAGTATACTCATGATTAAATAGAATATAAAGGCAAAAAGGGAATGGATAGGGCGATTAACGACGTTCGAGCAAAACTACATTCTCAACGTGATGCGTCTGCGGGAACATATCAACGGGTTGAACTGCCATGACCTTGTAGTCCTTGTCAAGTAGTTGAAGGTCGCGTGCTTGAGTGGCTGGATTGCAGCTAACGTATACGATACGTTGGGGGGCAGCAAAGAGAATTGTGTCAATAACGTCGCTGTGCATGCCTGCGCGAGGTGGATCAGTAATGATTACGTCGGGGCGTCCATGCGCTTCGATGAAGTCTTGATTTAGGATGTCCTTCATATCGCCGGCATAGAACAACGTATTGTCAAGGTGATTAATCTTAGCATTCACCTTAGCGTCTTCAATAGCTTCAGGCACGTACTCTATACCTATCACTTGGCGTGCTTGATGAGCAACGAAGTTGGCAATCGTTCCCGTACCCGTGTAGAGGTCGTAGACGAGTTCGTTGCCCGTGAGTTGAGCAAAGTTGCGTGCTACCTTGTAAAGTTCGTAGGCTTGCTCAGTGTTGGTCTGATAGAAACTTTTAGGGCCTACTTTAAATCGTAGGTCTTCCATCGTTTCATAGATAAAGTCTGTACCGTAATGGGTATGTACTTCAAGGTCGCCAATGGTGTCGTTACACTTTAAGTTGTTCACCCAAAGCAATGAAGTCACCTCTTTGAAGTTGTCATGTACATAATCCAACACGCTCATGGCCTGCGCTTTTTCCTCCTCGTCATGAATACTAAACTGTAAGAGCAACATAACTTCATGCGATGCAGAGTTGCGAATCATCATGTTACGCAATACACCATGCCCACCGCGAATGTCGTAAAACGAGATGTGGTGGTCTAGCGCAAACTGACGAATGCCATTACGAAGGCGATTGTTGAGATCGTCCATTAGGTGGCAGCAGTTGATGTCAAGTATCTTGTCGAACGCACCAGGTATGTGAAATCCTACAGCGTCCATTACATCAAACTTCTTGTCTGACGCGATCTCTGCTTGAGTGAGCCACTTTTTGTTTGAAAAGCCGAACTCTAACTTGTTGCGATAGTGCGTCTGATGCTTACTTCCTAAGATAGGAGAAATCTCGGGCAACTCTACCTTACCAATACGCGTTAGATTGTCAACAATTTGCTTTTGCTTATAGCGCAACTGTTCCTCATAAGGAAGACATTGCCACTTGCAACCACCGCACACACCAAAGTGTTCACAGAAAGGTTGGCTACGCTTTTCTGAGTACTTGTGGAAGCGAATGACTTCAGCCTCTGCGTAACTATGCTTTTTGCGTCGTACTTGAAGGTCGACCACATCGCCAGGTACGGCATAAGGTACAAACACCACCAAATTATCAACCTTGGCTAAGGCTTTTCCTTCGGCTGCGACGTCGGTGATAGTAATATTTTCTAATATAGGTAATGGTTTGCGTTTTCGTGCCATTGAAATAGAATGATTGTGAAAGGCGACATAATCTATCTGCTATCAGCGAAAAAAACGTCGCCAGTATGTATAATTGATTAAGAGTTTTCTAAAAAAATGTTTTTTAGTTTGGAAGTTATAAAGTTACTTCACGTTATGATAATCAGTCAAAAAAACTTTATCACCTTAAAACGTGTAAAACTATCTATTTTAAGAAATAGCCCTATGACTATTCTGTTAACTTCAGTAGAAGCTGTGGCATTGCGTATTTGCTCAGTTCACCTTCTGCAACACTTTTGAAACCTTCAGGAAGAGGCTGAACTTCATTAAACGAGAGTTGGTAATAGTCGGCAAATATAATCTGGTGGGTAAGCACATGCTTTACATTGACCTTCATCTCCCGCCAGCAACCCTTAGCTTGTATATTCTCAATAAATGGGTGAACCACCACTTCTTCGAAAGAAGGTTGGTGGTCGAACTCTAATAAAGGGAACTCGTACAATCCTTGCCAAATATCATTTTTACCGCGACGGTGTAGCCAATGTCCATTAGGGGTAATAATGTCTACGTAAACGAAGTGTCGCTCTATAGTTTTTACCTTCTTCGACTTGTAAGGAAATAGTTCAACTTGTCCTTTACTATAAGCATAGCAACTATATGATAATGGGCAAGTTTCGCACGTTGGCGATTGAGGTGTACATTGCAACGCCCCAAAGTCCATAAGACCCTGATTGTAGTCTGCACCTTTGTGTGTTGGCAACAACTCTTGAGCTAACTGCGCAAAGTGCTTTTTACCTTGTGTAGAGTCAATCGGAAGGTTGATGCCATAGTAGCGACTTAATACACGATATACGTTACCATCGACAACGGCATATGGCAAGTTGTAGGCAAACGAACAAATAGCTGCTGCGGTATACGCTCCTATTCCTTTAAGAGATAACACTTCTTTATAGGTAGTCGGGAATTGGCCCTTATACTCGTCGAGAATCGTTTGTGCAGCAGTCCGCATATTGCACGCCCTGCTATAATAGCCTAAACCTTGCCATAACTTTAATACCTCGTCTTCATCGGCATGAGCTAAATTGGCAACAGTTGGGAAGGCTTTAATAAAACGTAAATAATACTCATAACCTTGAGTAATACGCGTTTGTTGCAAAATTATCTCCGACACCCATATTCGGTATGGGTCGGAGATATTTCGCCAAGGAAGTTGGCGCTGATGCACCTCATACCATGATAATATTTGTTGTGTAAAATCGTTGTCTATTGCCATTTACCAAAAGAAGGATTGATTGCTATCTATTTAATAAGTATCAAAATGCCGCACCATACTTTTTAAAGACTCGATAGATACCGCCCTTCAGAAAAGGGATTAATTCGTTTAATACTCCTTACTTCAATACTTTCAATGAAATAGTTTAATACGTTGTTCCTCAGAGAGTTTACATATCAGCAACCTACCATCTTTCTCTGCAACGACGTAGCCGTCGAGTCCTTGTATTACGACTTCTTTCTTTCCGCAAGTATGTACGATCGTATTATAGGTGTCAAACAACTTTATGTGCTCACCCATGCTGACATTGCCGTACTTATCCTTTTCAGATTGCTCACGCAGTGAGTTCCATGTACCGAGGTCGCTCCAAGCAAAGGCGGCAGGGAAAACAAAGATTTCTTCCGCCTTCTCAAGAATTGCATAGTCTACAGAGATGTTTTCGCACTGTTCGTACTTCTCTTCAATGCAACGCTGTTCGTCAGGTTGGTCGTAAATAGGCAACAAATCTTCAAACACCTGCGAAATACTCGGTTCGTAAACGCGGAAAGCATTAATAATGGTATTAACATTCCATATAAAAATACCAGAATTCCACAAGTAGTTAGGTTGTTTAACGTACTCCTGCGCTACTTCAAGCGTCGGCTTTTCTTTAAATTCATCTACGCGGAATATGTTTTGCTTGCGTGATGAAGAATAACCCAAGTCTGCTTTAATGTAGCCATATCCCGTCTCGGGTCGCGTAGGCTTTAAGCCCAACGTTACGATAGCATCAGTCTCGGCCGCAAACGATAACGAATCATCGATAGCCTCTTGGAAGGCTTGTGTGTCAAGCACAAGATGATCGGCTGGAGTAACGACAACGTTTGCCTTTGCATTACGCTTCTTAATCTTCCAACTTGCGTAACAAATGCAAGGGGCTGTATTGCGTCGGCAAGGCTCACACTGAATGTTTTCTTCTGGAATTTCAGGCAACTGCATTTTGACTAAGTCGCGATACTTCTCTACCGTAACCACCCAAACGTTCTCAGTAGGAATGAGTCCCTTAAAGCGGTCGAACGTCAACTGAATAAGCGTACGACCACAATTTAGAATATCCAAAAACTGTTTTGGCAGTTCATCGCTGCTGATAGGCCAAAAGCGGGTACCCGCTCCGCCAGCCATGATAACAAGGTAATTATTAGAACTCATAAGCACTTGTTTGCGTTGTGTATTAGTTATTAAGTCGCTCTTTTATCACTATTCATCGACAATCATATTGCCTTGAATGTAGACACGCACAATTGAATTGCTCGCATTTGAGCGCACGGTAATAGGCTTTTTAAAGAATCCCTTAAACTTACCCTTGCCATTATACGATACTTTAATCACTCCCTGCTTACCTGGTCCAACGGGGGCTTTAGGAGGAGCAGCGACAGTGCAACCGCAGGCTGCATAAGCTTGTTGAATAACAAGAGGCTTGTCGCCCATATTGGTAAAGACGAACTCACAAGTTTGCACTTTGTCTTCTTTAAAGTTGCCAAAGTTGACAACTGTCTTGTCAAACTTTATTACAGCCTGTGCCAACATTGCTTGACAAGCTAATGCTGCAATAAATAGTGAAAGAAAACGCTTCATAATAATAATATCTTAGTTATTAATCTTTTAGTCTGCATATTATCGCTGAATGGTAGCCTTTATGTCCTATTATGGTCAACATAAAGTATCTACTTATCCAATGCAAATGTACAAGTTAATATCCATATAATAAAAAAAATGCAGAATTTAACACCGCGAATTGCATTCGTTTCTGTACTTTTGCAGTATGACAACCCCCGAAAAGATAATTTTAGGTATTGACCCTGGCACAAACGTTTTAGGCTATGGCGTACTCAAACTTAATGGCAACCATGCTCAAATGGAGGCTATGGGCGTAATCGACCTTCGGAAGTGCAAGGACGTATATCTGAAGTTAGGACGAATTTACGAAAGGGTAATTGGTATCATTGAAGCATTTAAGCCTGACGAGTTGGCTATTGAGGCTCCATTCTTTGGCAAGAACGTACAAAGTATGCTCAAGTTAGGACGTGCACAAGGAGTAGCCATAGCAGCTGCTATCAGTCGCGACATACCCATTCACGAATACGCTCCGCTAAAAATCAAGCAAGCCATTACGGGCAACGGACAAGCGAGCAAAGAACAAGTAGCTGCGATGCTACAGCGTATGCTCAACATCTCTGATAAGAGCATGCTACCCTACCTCGATGCTACCGATGCCTTAGGGGCGGCTTACTGCCATTTCTTACAGAGCGGCAAACCCGAATCGTCAATAGCTAAAGCGCCACAGTCATGGGCTGCATTTATAAAGCAGAATGCCAGCAGGGTGCATTAAACACTGATGTCCTATGAAGAAATTTCTTTTTGTTATCATTACAATATTTGCTATCAATAGCAGTACTTTAAAGGCGCAGGAGGTGTACAACCTTGTATTGAACAACGCCACACGCATTGTCAACAACCCTACCTGTAGTTACACTCAAATACAAATAGCTCAATTCAAACGCACTGCTCTTATCTACATGAAGACGAAGGCTTTTGAAGAGACTGATTCTGTGCCGTCAAACTTTCTCGATACGCAAGCTTATTACTTGTCTGAATTTATTACGCTCTTCTTTAACGACGTGGTAACGAGTAAGCGTCTCAGTGATGAAAAGAGAAAGGAACGGATTATGATGTTTACGGACGCTTCCATTTCTAATCCCATGTTTGAAGATACGGATCAAGAAACGACCTTAGCATTTATAAAAGATGGAGGCGAACTCACTCCGTTCAGCATTGATACTGATTGGCAAAAAGCGTACACTGCAGCTATAGCACAGCTCAAGAAGAAATAGCGCTACCTCTCTCACGCATTGAATATTAACCTTCCAAAATACATCAGCCATGTACAACATACAGTTAAACGAAAGTGGTACACGTAACATGAACGTTACGGAACAAAACCTTCAAACCATTCAGAAGTACAACCTTTTTAATGGTTTGATAAGTTCTACAGGTTACGTTACCGAAAACGATTTAGACAAGTTAAAGCTCAACATTCGCTCACTTATTGCCTCAAGCAGTGAAAATACGAAAGACCTTCTCGACCTCTGCTTCGACGTAATTTATCATGACAAGATGAAGGCTTTCGGACTTAAAAATCTTATAGCCGCCTTCAACGAATGGCAGGTTTTACAACCTACTGAGACTGAGAGCGAGGCAGAATAAACCGACTTCAACTCGTAACTTTCTGGTTAATTATAGAGAAGAACTCAACGTGCTAAATGTTGGTTCTTCTTTTTTTCGTAAAAACAGTGTAGGACGAATGCTGGGCATTGCTTGCCTTCGTTCTGCAAAGTTGTAGCTTTTATAATAAAGAAATCAACACTTACTCATATCCTATTATTATGCAACTAACAGATTGGCTACCCACAACACGCAAAGAAATGGACCTCAGAGGGTGGGACGTTGCCGATATAATACTCTTTTCGGCCGACGCATACATTGACCACCCTTCATTTGGAGCAGCTGTAATTGGCCGCTTACTTGAAGCTGAGGGCTATCGTGTGTGTATAGTTCCGCAGCCTGACTGGCATGGCGACTATCGCGACTTTCGCAAGTTGGGTCGACCGCGTCTATTCTTTGGTATTGCTCCTGGCTGTATGGACTCTATGGTGAATAAGTACACTGCCAATCGTCGTCTACGATCAGAAGATGCCTACAGCCCTGACGGCAGACATGACATGCGCCCCGAATATCCTACGATCGTTTATAGTCGCATACTAAAGGAACTATACCCTGACGTACCCGTGGTGTTGGGGGGTATAGAGGCTTCGTTACGTCGCGTAACGCATTATGATTATTGGAAAGAGCGCCTCATGCCCTGTATATTGGCCGATAGTGGTGCAGACTTGATCATATATGGTATGGGCGAGCTTCCGTTGGTCGACCTTTGTAAGACAATCGACCAGCACCTCTTGCACGGACGCGAGGAGTCGTTTTGCTCTGCCGAACAATTTAATAGTTTAATGCGTAAGTACCCTGTACGGCAGACGGTCACGCTGCAACAGAAAGAAGATATTTTTGGTGGCATAAAAGCGGACGACATTCTGCTTCACTCACATGAGGACTGCTTAGCAAACAAACGTCATTACGCTGAAAACTTTCGCCATATTGAGGAAGAGAGCAATCGACTACACCCACAACGCATTCTCCAACAATTAGGCAACAAGTATGTCGTAGTCAATCCGCCCTACCCGCCCATGACGACGGAACAGATTGACCGCTCGTTTGATTTTCCTTATACGCGTCTCCCCCACCCTAAGTATAAGAACAAACGCATTCCAGCATACGAAATGATAAAATTCTCGGTCAACATTCACAGAGGTTGCTTTGGTGGCTGCGCTTTCTGTACCATATCGGCTCATCAGGGGAAGTTCATCATGAGCCGCTCAAAGGAGAGTATTCTAAAAGAGGTCAAACAAATCACACAGATGCCTGACTTCCGTGGCTACCTTTCCGACCTCGGTGGGCCGTCAGCCAACATGTATATGATGCGTGGTAAAGACCGCACTCTCTGTGAGCGTTGCAAACGTCCCTCTTGTATAAGCCCTTCTGTCTGCCCCAACTTGAACGCTGATCATCGCCCCTTACTTGACATCTACAAGGCGGTCGATGCGTTACCAGGCATAAAGAAGAGCTTTATAGGCAGTGGCGTGCGTTACGACCTTTTGTTGAATGCTTACAAAGACGCTGCACTGGCTGATGCTGCAAAAGCGTACACGCGTGAACTTATCATAAACCACGTGTCTGGACGATTAAAAGTGGCACCAGAGCATACTTCCGACCGTGTGCTGAAAATCATGAGAAAGCCTTCTTTCCAGCTATTCCACACGTTTAAGCGCATTTTCGACAACATCAACCGAGAGGTTGGACTTCGACAACAAATCATACCCTACTTCATCTCGTCACACCCTGGTTGTACGGAAGAGGATATGGCCGAATTGGCAGCTGAAACGCGTGATATGAACTTCCAACTAGAGCAAGTACAAGACTTTACGCCAACACCGATGACGGTTTCGACCGAAACGTGGTATTCTGGTTTTCACCCCTATACGCTCGAGCCTGTCTTTTCTGCTAAGACACCGCAAGAGAAGTTACGCCAACGCATGTTCTTCTTCTGGTACAAACCTGAAGAGCGTCAGCGTATCATTAGCGAACTACGTCGAATGGGACGCACTGACTTAATTAGAAGACTCTACCCCTCTAACGAACAGTTCAACGCAAATCAGCACGATTCAAAGCCTAAATACAAAAAAGCAAATCATCAACGTCCTAAGACTGACAAACCATACAACCGAAATAAAAGGAAATAGGCTCTCTATGGGGTTAGCATTCATTTGTACTATAGGGTAGTCGAAGAGATACGCGCCACGAACGCACCTACGTAAAGCGTTCGTGGCGCACTTCTGTTCGCTAAATTGCAGTTTGTCTCACATATATCCATACGTTTTCAAAACCTTTGATTTATCTTTCATGTTTCATTTTTTGTTATAAAGTAATTGAATATCA
>OIWK01001911.1_pt1 | contig 17989 bp, 22 predicted proteins | sample 1587401 | NCBI WGS metagenome assembly OIWK01 (sample SAMEA3888911, study PRJEB22519) | human gut metagenome | biome: human gut; feature: human-associated habitat; material: faeces | place: Denmark | collected 2009
TTATACTGTAGTTATCCGCTTCGAGGGAAAGGAAATAAAATGATTAAGTTTAATGCTTACGTTATCGAGATTGAGCCGGATAATGTATATAAAGTCGGTATCGAAGATGTGTATACCGGTACTGTTCGTAATAATGGTTTGATTGATGATTCTGTTACCACTTTTGATTCTGCTCTCTCTTCGGTTATTGAGTTAATGTTGAGCTTTGATTATGATTATATTGAGGTTGCTCAGGGCCTCTCGAAAAAGGGGCGTCCGTGTCGTAAGTATGTTATCTCAATTGATAACGGTGACTGATAGATAACAAGTAAGCCCCTAGGCGTAACCTAGGGGCTTTACTTATGCTTCGTCACTGTTTGTCAGATTTTTTGCAGTTTGTCGATTTTCTCGGTCAGTGCGTCGATTTGTTTCTGCTGTTCTTCGATTGTTTTGGTGAGTTGTTTCAGCATTCCGGGTATCTCGAAGCAAAGAGTGTTGTAAACGTTCCCACCGGGGGCGGTGTTTTTGAAATTGTATTGCATGATGCCGTCACGAATACGTATCGGCAGTTCGTAGTTAAGTAGATTGTACATATTGCCGCCCGGTGTCGCGTTCTTCCCGTCCGGCTTGTATGCCCAGTTCCAAACTTCATCACCTGCATTGGCCATTGTTGTACCTCCTATTATTTTATTGGCTTTGTCGATTACTTGCTGGTATGGTAGCCCGTTTGGTGCTAGGTCTGGACATGTGGCGTGGTCGGTGCCGCTGATTTCTCGGTGCAGCCATACGTTGCCACGTGTCCCGTCATGCCATAACATGCCTAACCCGTAGCGTTTCGCTATGTCGGCGCAGAGCCGAGCGCTTGCGTCGATACATGCTTGCGTGCATTTTGCCTGCGGTATGCCACCCTCATGCTCGATGCTGATTGTTGACATGTTCGATTCGTAATTGGCGTCCGACCATGACCCGTTAGCTTCGTCTACGTATTGGTGTATTTCGCCGGTTGAGCCGATACCGTAGTGCGCGCTCGCCTGACTGGATGAACGTGAGAACACACTATCGGTACCTGCCAGAAAACCGGCCATAATATGTAGGGTGATGTGTGTCACCTTATGTCCGGCTCGTCCATTGTAGTGGTTTGGCGAGCCTATCCATTTAACGCCGTCCATTATTCCGCCCTGTGCTTACTACTTGTGGATTGAGCGAAAATCCGCATAAATGGCGCGTTTTTTAATTCGGGATTGATTTCGGTGACGTTTTCGAGGATTGACGTGAGTTCGATTAGACATACTCCGCCGACCGTGCAGACGAATACGGACATTGGCAGTCCTAAGTCGATATGCCGGTTCACTTCGTCGATGAACCATGCCACCAGCACAAGCATAAGATAGGCGAACTTGTGCCCTAGTCCCTCACGCATCTTTCGCGAACTCAGATTGTCCCGCATGATTGCTTTTACTACGCCAGTAACGTAGTCGATGCTAATGAAAAATATGGCTGCAATGGTGCACCATATGTCCGCTTGCGTCATTATATTCCTCACTTTCTTATGCCTGATTGTTGTAATAAGCCGCCAAGAATCATGCTGAACTCCGCTTTAATCTGCGGGGTTTCAAACCGTAATCTACCGACGCGATAGGCGTTCAGTATTTTTTGCGTCATGTCGTCGGAGCGCTTGAGCATTATGCAATTATTGTCTACAAGTCGATAATCGAACGTGAAATTACGGGTGATTTTCGGTTGTTTTTTTGTGATTATATATAGCACTTCGTCGGTGTCGCTTAATTGCTGATATACGTTGAAAATACCGTATTCGGTGGTTCTTAATGTGAACGCATATCCGGCGTCCTTGAAATCACTAATGAGAGCATTGGCGTTATCCCTGAAACCGTTATTGATTGCATAATTCGCATAATTTTCGTCGTATCTGCGTAGAAACTGTCCGAATTTGGATGTGGCAACCTTGGCACTAAACCCGCCGTAATCAGCTAATTCCACCATAATAAACCCGTCACAATATCGCTGATATTGCACGCGATTATCCAATTGTGGTTTGAGGTTGATATTAAATGCTGAAAAATACGGATTAGCTAAGGTTACCGCATTGCTGCACATGATAACCCTAACTCTATCGTTCCACCTATCGACGGTATTATAGAATTCTTCGAGCGCCGTTACCTCGCCACCAAGGTAGCGCATGTTGTCCGGGAATATTTCGTCAAAAATTATCGTGCGTACACGCGGGTAGGCCACCGACTTGACTTGTCCTGCTTGACTAAGGGCGATGAAATACCCCATAATATGCCATGTTGGGCGTGTTTTGCCGTGCTTGTCGTTGGTGGCGTCTCTATCGTCTAACCAGTGGCACTCGGCCTGATTCCCGGACACTCTAAACTCTAGTTCCGGGTATTGTTCCGCGATATCCGCGAACCATGTCCCCTTATTCTTTTGTTCCTCTGCCGTCCGGCGCAGATAGATGAATTGCCAGCGTTTTTTAATCCAGTCGCCGATGACGAGCTTCTTGGCACCATACGTCTTGCCGAGGCCGCGCGCTCCGATAACGAACATCCAAGGCGCGTGATAGGACAACACGCGCCCATAATCGTAGTAATCGCCCTCGCTTAACAGCCTCTCCATACTATCCATGATACCATAAGGTATGGATAAACTGGTAGATATCTACCGGTTTACCGTTGCACTAATCGGTGATGTACCGGCGTATCTCCCACCTGCTCGCCATGCTCATTTCACCCGACGCGGTGAACAGATTCGGCCCGTTTCCCGGTCCACCGTGCGATAATGTTTCGTCCTTGGAATCTCCGGTGAACATTTCCACATGGTCCCATGCCTGAGTATACGCGCCCCAGTCCAGTAATAGTAGGTCGGCTGCTTGTGCCTTGGCGATAGCATCCGACACCGATGTGTCGGAGCTGCCGCAGACGCGGGTGCCCTTGCTTGCCATCTGGCCTGTCCATGTGCCCACGTCGATGCCCAGCACGTCCTGATACGCTCGCCAGCATACACTGGAGCAATCGCCGTACCCGCTCGAATCGGGGTCTAATCGCCCCGCGCCCTGCGAGTATGCGTATTTGCCGACGCGTGCCCGCAGCCATTCCACGACACGTGCCGCGTCCTCGCTGCTGCTGCCGGAACTGGAACCGCCGCCAGTCTGGTCGCCGCTCGGCTGGGTAGATTCGGAAGTTTTGTACATCCATGTCTGTGCAGAGCTTTTCATAAAAATGGCCGTACTGTCGCCGCTATGGTAAATCAGGTTATCGCCCTGCAATTGTATCCACGCGGTACTCGCGGGTTTCCCGTCGATGCCGGGCCGGTCGCCTCCCGGCGTGTCGGACGGTTCGGAAGTCTGACCAAAATCAGGCGGCGCGGACGTGCCATCCCACGATTTCAGTAAATTATACGCGGTCGTATACCGATTACGGTACTGGCCTAGCACGCCGTCCGCCAAAATCGTGGTGTAAATCAATTCCAGCGTGGCGGTTGCCGAGCATGATGCAAGCACACGCTGCGCCTGCGCGGGTGATTGATGATAGGCGCACGCCCACATGATACGCTCTTTCACATTCCTATCAGGAAAACCGAAATTGGTCATAGTGGACTGATATCCGTCCCAATCCGCCTCCCATTGCGCCTCCTGAAATGCATGGTTTTCGTCCCGCTGCGCCCACGTTTTCCACGCATTACCCTCGGCGGTGGATAGGTAGCGTGCCGTCCAGTTGATGTCATTAGCCTGCACCTGCTGCGCCAGTGTGGGAGCCGCCGAGGCGAACGTGTTCCATCCGTCCGGGTCGGCGGTGCGCCCTCGTTCCAAGAGACTGCGGGCGCGGCTGCCGTACCATTGCATCATGCCCACAGTGATGGCGTCAACGTAGTTGCACGCGCTCCAATCGCAATTGCTTTCCACCGTGCCGATAACATACATCGCGTATAGTGCCGTATTGTCCATGATAATAGTATACCCCGCCCGGCGTACCGGGCGGGGTATGGATTAGATTTTCACGCGAAACGCTCACCACGGGTAGCAAGCGAAACAGCCATTATTACCGCCGGCAGTGTTTCCGAAGTAGGAAATTTTAGGAGCGCCGGACGTGTCCGAGTTCCGCGTATTAACCAACAGCCAGCCGCTGATGGCGGTACCAGAGTTAGTGAGGCCCGCGCCCCATGTTCGGAACTGGTTCGGAGTGGAACCGATAGCCACTCTGGCCCAATTCGGGAACGTAAGACCGGCTTGTAGCTCGGCATTGGTGGATGGGTCTTCGCCCCAAATCGTGGCGAAAACCATGCCACCAGACGCTACGATGTTGCTATGCACGTGGCCGCTGGATGAAGAGAGAGTGGCCGCTTCATAGCGTCCGGTATAAGTGCCTCGAATTGCTGACGCCATATAGGATGCAATGACCTTCGACCCGTTGGCGTTCGGGTGAATGTCGCCGCTGGGGAAGTTAGAGTCGTTGCCGATATTCCAAGTCCAAGCCCAATCAACGTTTTCCACGCCGTTTTTAGCAGCCGCTTCCGCGACTCCCGCGGCTTTTTGCCGACCGTACATATCCATACCTGCATTATGCCAGAGCATAGGCACTGAAATGATACGAGCTTTAGGGAACTTGGTGCGTGCATTGGAGAATGTCGCGTCTGCGTACGATTCCATCTGCGGTGTGGTGCCGATATCGTTTCGACCGCCTCCGACGATGATGATTGCCACATTGTCATTATCGATGGCCGAAGCGCTGTAAGCATTGTTAATCTGGTCGGTGAACGTCTTACCAGAGACATTGAATCCGGCACCCGTGACAGAATAATTTTTAACTCGATAATCATTGCCGATGATGTTGCGGAGCTGTGTCGGCCACTTGGTCGCGTCCGTACTGTCTGGATTGACACTCTCGGACGAATTGGCGTAACTGTCTCCGATACAGAGGCAGATTGGCAGCTGGTCTTGCGGCGTCGTTTCCAGCGCTTGGATACGCTGGTTCAACTGCTGCGCGGTGCCGGAATATCCGCCCTGCTTGGTGAACGTCGTATCGGCCTGACCCTTGGTGTACACGTCGGAGGTGTTCGCCTTGGTGTTGACCGTGCTGGACAGTGAAGATACCGTGCTCTTAAGCGAGGTCAGTTCGGTATCCTCCGCCTTGCCGTTGATGGTATCCATAAGCTGCTGCGCGGTTGATTCCGACGTGACGCCAAGCTTGCCGAAATAGCCGTCCAAGTCGGCAATATCGTTCTTGTTGGTCTGTGCAAGGCTTGTGGCGTTGTTAGCCGCCGTCTTAGCCTCGCCCGCCGCCGTGGTCGCGTTGTTCGCCGCCGCCGTCGCCGTGGTGATGTTGGTGGCGTTGGCGTACATCTGATTGTCGATTTTCGTCATGGCGTCGGTGAAATCGCCGCGCCATGACGGGCGGTCGTTTGGATTGTCGCCAAATGTCGGCAGATTGTAGTGTCCGGTATGCTGTGTGGTAGACATTGTTGTTTTCCTTTTTCTAGGCTTTAGCGTTACCGACGCGGACGATGCCGTTCGCGTCCTTGTACATCGAATCAAGTTCGGTCGCCGTAAGTCCGAGCGTGCCGGGCTGCGAGGCGGTTTTATCGACCTTGCCCGCAAGCCCCGAGGTCAAGGCGGAGGTGGTGGCGAATCCTCTCACGTCTGGGATATCGGTTTTCTTGGCGATGGTGCTCGCCACGCCTAGCGGGGAGCCGGACGTGCCGTTGCCGGTAAGGTCGGCGGTATGGGTTACCGACGTAAGCCCGCCCGCGGCGGTTGACGCGATATCATCCGCGTTCTGCTTCATCTGGGCGTCGATTTTCGCCATGTCGCCGTTATAATCGACAAGCCATGTGGGCCGGTCGGTGCCGACAAACTGACTCAGGCTGTAGTTTTTGGTATGGTTGGTGGCAGTCATTATTTACTCCTTACTATCAAAATTATCTGCCGTGGGGTTGCGTTCGACATAGCGTGCATCTGCTTCTGATTGTGTGATAAACGCCATGTCGGCGGGCGGATTCTCGGGCATGGACTTCCCATAGGGGAATTGCGAACGGCCCGGAAAATCACCGAGCACGCAATTATCTACGGCAGTCGCCCTTAAATCGTACTCGCGTGCGCCAAGGGTAAGCCCGTCGTATTCCCGTGCGGTCAGTTGCATGTCGTCATAGTCACTCCAGAATAATCCGTGGTTGCGCGAATTGTCATACATGCCGCCCAACACTTGCCCAAGCGGCTGCGTAACCCCATAGATCGGGGAGGTTGCGCTACCCTGTTGCTCCATTTCATGAATCAGGGCCAGCAATTCGGCACGCAACGCGGCCATGTCCTGATTAATCTGCACCACGGTATCCGTCAGAGCTTTATCTACGGATACAGCGAGGTCGGTTGTGGTTTCTTCCAGCTTGCTGAGGTCGCATTGAATAGTGTCGAGATTATGTCTCAGGCATTCAATCATCTGTAAGGTCGTTAATCCGTCCCGGTAGGTGAACGGTACGGACGTGGGTACCCCGTCGAACAAGCGTTGCCGTGGGATTAGTGCATTAATGTCAACCATGATTACTTTCACCCTCCATAGTTATGGTGGTTGCTAAAGATTGTATCATACGAACCCCATACCTGCATGAAACACGGCTCGAGGCTGCGAACGATCTCCATGTCCACGTTGATAATCGCCTGCCGGTATTCTTGAATTAGACTCATAGCGCTCTGGCTACGCCCGCTCACGTGGCTCTTGCCCTTGGAATTGCTCGAATCATGCTGGTAGTCGGTGGCGCTTTGCGCCGTGGTGTGGCTGGTTGAATCCTGTGAACTGGACGCGGTGCCGGAGCTGTCCGCCTGTGATTCGTTCGCGTGGGAGGCGTAGCGGGCGAAGTCGCCCACAACGCCGGTTTGCGGCACGTCGCTATCGAAGCTCTTTGACGTGGTGGTGCTGGAATTATCAGACTTGGACGTGCTGGAACTGGTCGAATCCTGTGCGCTGGACGCTTTGCCGGACGACTGTGATTCGCTGCCGCTCTCGCTGTCCGTCGTCATGTCCATGGAGTCCAACGGATTGTATTCCATGTCCAGAGTCCGGTAGCGTTCGTTGAAATATGGCATGATTTCCGCCATTGTCGTTCCCAAGTAAAAAATGAACTGCTGGGCGGTTTCCTGTCCAATCTCCCTGAGCGCGTAATGGCGGATGATTTTCTCATTCAACTCCGCGCGGTGGGATTCGTTGTAAATCGGGTAATAGTCGGCAGACAGATGCAGTTTAACGTCCGTATCGTACCCGAACGCAATGAGATTGCCAAGCGTTTCGGTGTATTCTCCCGGCGTCGCCATCGCGTAAGCGCTAAAATCCTGTGTCACAACACACCTCCGATACCCGCGTCATATGATGCGGGCATATCAATATCCGTCGTGCCCGAAGCGCTTGAATCAAGCGCGTTCGGCACGCCGGAGCTTTGCGCGTCCGCATATTCCACCCAGACATTAAGCTGCGGCCACAATCGGTTAATCTCAGTCGCCGCAGTCTGCCGCGCCTTCAAGAAACTCAAGCGGAACACGTCTACTTTCTCATTGGCCTGCGCAACCTCATCAGATATCAGCCGTTCCTTTTTCTCCGTGCCGGACGATTGAATGCCAAGATATCCCAGCACTTCGTTAGTCACCTGTGCTTTTTGCTGGACGAACTTGTCCAGCAAATAAGGCGTAGTGTTGGGCCACGGCTGGAACATGCTGCCGGGGTCGAGCGAGTCATATCCGATGATATAATCCTGCCCGTCCTGACGTTGTTGAAGCATGTTCTGAACGGTGAGTTTGGTGCGAGGGTCGGCGGTGATGATGGTTGGTAGTTTCAGACTCTCCAAGTTCACATCATACGCCTTATCGATGTCAGCGAGGCGTCGCGCGTACTGCCATAATGTCGACTTGAATCCGACGCGCATTCGATTGTCCCAAATGGGAATGCATTCCGAACCGGCCTTGAGCTGCCGGTAATGGTAGTTGACCCCTACCGGTTCGAAACGTGTCGGATTGTTGTACACGTTCAATCTGCCCTGATAGCCCGCCTGAGTCACAAGGAACCTGCCGATACGCTTGTCTTCGAAAAACAACGCGCAACCGTATTCGCACAGACATATTTCCAGCCAACGTTCATCCACAGTGGGCGGCAATCCGCGCCAACTGAAACGGTTCAACGCGAGTTCCATCAGCAAATGAAGATACATGTCATCAAGTGTGACGGCGCGTGTTTTCGCGTAATTTCCGCGTGGGTGCAACGCGCCGCCAACTCGATTCTTTTTAGACCTACTCATATCGCCATTATATCACTCGTAGCTAATGCCCGGAAGTGGCTCGTTGTCCGCCCAGTCGGTCACGCCGATATCCTCCGGTCTGCTCCACACGGTAACGCCCCGTTCAAACATGCCCTTAATGGTTAGCCGCGCCTGTTCGGGCAGTGTACCTTTAATGTAGCATTCCTGCATCTGCCAGTACGTGAATTTCTCCATACACTGCAAACTTGCGGGCGGGGTGACGAAACGCTGGACAAAATACCCGAAACGCAGCATGAACTCGCCCACCGAACGCAACGCGCTGGGGGCGCACGTGCGGAAACGAACCAACACGCCCATAATACCGTTAGCGAGGTTGAACGAGTCGCCGCCCGCCGAACCGCTCGTGGTCGGCGGGGTCATCTGCATTTGCTGAACTTGAGCGTTAATCCCGGCTATCGAGTTCTCATAATCCCCTTCGGCAAAGCGCGTGGCTAACCGATAGTTTTGCCCGGCCATCAGGGCGCTGGATGCGCCCTGAATCTGCTGTGCGCGTTGCGCGTAAGTGTTCGCCTGCGAGGTTTGCGCCGCGTTGGTTGCCACACTGTTGGCGGTGTTTGCAGCTGCCGTATCGTTGGCGATGTCACGACTGGCGTACAGTCCTTTGTTGGTGATGTCGTTCTGTACGACGCCGCCGACGGCGCCGACGGCGCCGCCAATCAGTCCGGCCACGCTCCCTGACGCCAATGCGCTCCCCGCATTGGAAATCAGCCCCCACGCGGTTCGCGCGTTGTTTTGTGATACGTTCAGGTCGGTCATGGCGTTGGTGTTCGCCTGTCCAATAGCCAACGACTGATTAAGTGAGTTGGCCGCGATGGCGTTCAGCGCGTTACGGTTGGTAATACCCAGTTGAGTCATCTCTTGCTGAGTGTGAATCGCCGTACCGGCCTGAGATAATGCGTTGGCCGCGCTCATGGTCGCTTTTTGTTGCGCCCATCCGGCCGACTGCTCCGCATATGTGCGAGCGTATGTGCTGTTTGCCATAGCAAGCGAAGCCCCGTTGTTCACCACCATGAACTGAGGGAAGTTTGTGATACCGAAACTGACGTTAAGCATTTCTCCGCCGTCAATCGGCAGCCCGGTACCGTTCCCGGACGGGGAGGAAACGGCGAACGCGCCTCCCGTATTGTAGTTCACCGGGTAAAAGTTCAGGCGCGGAGACGGCGGCGCGTAATTCCACGTTTCGCGGATAACCAAGTCATTAGACTGGATATCTTCGGGTCGATAGATGATATTCGAGCCATTCAGGCACGAACATTCCACGACGCTATACGGATAGCACTGTAGTTTTTTCAGATTATGGTACCGTTTGGGGATATTAAAGTTATTGCGAAAATTCTTGATAGAGACAATATCGTCATACCTGTTATCGCTTTTAGCCTCCCATATAAACGTATACACATGCCCTTCAACCACGCCGGCCACGTCGTTGCCAAAAAATTGCGTTACCTCTCTGCCGGCGTCGGCTATATAGTCGGCGCTAATTTTGGGGATAGCGTAAATCGCCGCAATGCCCTGAGTGACCCACGGGTACGAACTCCCTGCCTGCATAACGCGCGTAAAATCGTCGGCGGTGTCAAAATAATAAATCCCTGCGCCATTGGGTTGATTCTCGAATTGTGAGCCTTGCGCGGTTTTCAACAACGGTTTTTCAGTACTACCGCCCGACATCACAAGGTCGGTTGTGGCTACGACAATGACACCATAATCCAAGGTTGGTGAGTTAAACCCGGGCTGCGCGGGCTTGCTGGACATAAGCGCCGTATATGACTGTGAGGTAATGACGGTTTCCGCGCCGGTGTCCAGTCCCTCCGGCAGTGCAAGCGTGGTACGCCCGTAATCGTCCCATTGGTGTTCATTGGCGATGCCGATATGGCCGCGCGTCACATAGCAACTGCCAAAATTCACATCAAACTGGAAACTTTGCCATACGTCCAGCATAAGCGTGAGCTGTGTGGCGTGCGCGTTAATGTATTCCACGGATTCGATGAAATAATACCAAGCGCGTGGCGATTCCAGTTCGGGGTAATCGTTGACGGCGACGAGGTAATTATAGTTTGATGCTTGGTTAAATGGCATGTCGATACGAACGGGGGCGCCAAAAATATGCATGGTGGCCGGACGGCATTCCACTCCATCCAGTTTGTCGAACCATTCCCGCTGTGTTTCACGCGAAACAAACCGCACAACATCCCTGTAAGATGCGTCCCACGGGACGCGGCAGAGTTTCAGTGTGGTGTTTGGTGTCCATTCAGCCCAAGAAAAATTAGATTCCACATAAGGGTTCGCGTCATCAATCATTATCGTCCTCCGGTATGGCAAGGCCCGGAGCAATCACGTGGATTACGCTCCGGGCCTTGTCCTGCATCACACCGTGAGAGAGAGTAGCCAACCGGCTACCCTCCCATTATATCACTCTCCGGTTACGGTCACGCTCTTCTTGCCGGACACGCCGAACAGCGTGGCGGTGATATCAGAGCTGCCCGCCTTGACGCCAGTCACCACGCCCGACTCGGACGCGGTGGCGTTCGCCAGAGTGCCGGACGTCCATGCCGCCTGTGCGGTCACGTCGGCGGTACGCCCGTCAATCATGGTCGCCACGGCAGTAGCCTGCGCCGTATGTCCAACAGTCACGTTCGGAACGGTCACGGCAATAGACGCGACGATGGACGGGTTGAATCCAATAACGCCATCGCCGACCACTGGCACGTCCAGAGCCGCGGACACGGTGCCCGGCACTTCCGGCGTCTCCGGATTCACGTACAAGGCGGTCGCCGTCACCGGAATAGTGGTGTTCGGCTCGTCGAGACCAACCACCAGCACGCCGGTAGGCGAAATATACGTGTAATCGCTCTTCGGCTTAGCGGTGTCGCCGATACGGTACTCGACCGCGTTCGAGCGGAACGTGGCAGTACCGTCGTTGGTAATCGACGTGTCGGCAGTGACCTGCACCGCGCCACCACGCGCCACGTCACTCGGGGTTTCCGCGCCACCGCCATACATGGCAAGCTTAAGCTGGAACGTCGGCGTTTCGGCCTGCGTCCCGGTGGGAGCCACCACGTTCGCAGTGGAACCGGCGCCCGTCCAGAACATCACGGCGGGGGCGAAGCCGGACACTGAGATGATGTGCTGGACATGCAGATAATGGTTGACTGAATTGATGTTTACCGGATTGGTTTGCTGGGTCATCTCGTTAATGACCGGAATGTCAATCAGGAACTTATCAGTAGTCAAAATGGCCTGCACGCCATCCATGCCGAACCTGTCCTGCGGAATAACGATAATCCGGTCAATGGTCGGCTCGGCGTCCGTACGCTGGAATACCGTGGCGAGGCCTTGCACGTCAAGCGCCGACTTGACTTCGGGGGAGCAGAACAACACGAGTTCATCCGGACGGGCGAAGGTCGGCATGTGACGGGCGTTGTACTTGGTGGAAACGAATTTAAGCGTGTCCGCCCATGCGCGAATCTGGCGCAGCATATCGCGGGCGTCCGTTTCCGAACTACCCATGTTGTTTAAATCATTGTCCATATGAACGCGCCAATATCCGCCGAGCTTCGCGTACTCTACGAACTGGTGGCACAGAGCTTCGAAAAGGTCAACTTCGGCCGCATTGTAACAGGATGTGAGAATCTGCGAAGTGAGCGAGGCCAAACCGTTTTCGGACGTGAAAGCACGCTGAAGCGTCTTGTCATCCGTGGTCGCCGGATACCAGTGGGCAAAATCCAGACGGTGATAGAGCGAATCCACGTCGATTTTCCATTTACGGAAGTTATCCGCGCCGAGGTATTCCGCATCAGGGTCATAGACCTGCGCAAGCGGCATTCCCACGGCGATTTCCTGCCACGTGTCGCCGTACGCCTGCGATGCGCGCTGGAAAACGCTAAGAGGATTGTTCCAACGCCACGTGTTCACGTAAGTGCCGCCGATTCGGTTCACCAACGCCGAATAAAACTCGTTCTTGAGCTGGGTGGACGACATAAGCGTAGCCATCTGGCGGTCCATGTTCATCTGAGTGGCCGAGGGCATTCGCCTCTGGTACTCCGGCGACGCCTCATTGCGAATCATGTTAAGAATCTGGGCGTTATTGAATTCGGTGAGCGGTCGAAGCTGCTGCTTCGGCGTCACCACTGGCGTAGTTGCCATGATATCTTTCCTTCCTAATTGTCAGTCTTCATATAGGTCGTCGAACGTGCTGTAGGTGCCGTTATAGTCGTCGTCGGTCATTTCAGCCGATTCCGGCGCCGCGTTATCGTCGGGACCATCGTTCAGCACGTGGTCGGCGGCGGCGTCGCGCATCGCTTCGACGGTTTTGGACAATTCCGCCACGGTCGCTTCCAACGCGCTCAGACGGTCGGCCATGTCGGCGTTCTTGTCGTCATCCGCGTCCTCAGGTTCGTTATCGTCCTGCGTTTCAGGCTCCGGGTTCGGCGTATTATCGTCGGCGGTCACGTCCGATTCAGTGTCGGGCGTGGTGTCCGGCTTGTCATCATTTTCGGTGTCGTCCATAATCACCTCTTAAGGTAGATGGCACGGCAGCAATCACGCTGCCGTGCCGGATTGCTAGGCTGTGCGGGTTCCCTCGCCGTCAATGGGCGTTGGCTACGCACGTCTACATCCGACCGAATCGCCTTACCGATTGCCTACCGGTCGGGCCATTGAATCGGCTTGGGACGCACACCCCGCTACCGTCATTATAGCACAAAAAAGCAGCCGTCATCGTTGACATGGCGTGACCTCGGCAGAAAATCGCCGTAAGGGATGGGGGCCGCCCGATGCACGCCACTCAACCGCATCACCGTACCGCCGTCCGTTTCCACGCCGCAGTATTTGCGATTGCCGAGAATGCGAAGTTTTTCATAGGTGTGGTCGTTTTTCCACATGCCTAATTTCTTGTCGTCCGTTTCGATGTCTGCGGGCGCATCCAGTCCGTCCAATATCATGCCGTCCGTATCGGCGTAGAGCACACGACCGGCGTTCGCGTTCATCGCGCGTGACAATATTTGCCGACCGTAGGCGTTGACATATGCGGCGGTCGGTAGCCATGCGAGCGAGTTGGTTGACTCAGGTTTGTCCACGGTAAAATCCACGCCGCCGTCGCCGGAAGGTTTCGGGTGCAGCATAGGCCGATAAAGCGAGGCCCCGAATTTCCCCACCAACGAATTAAGCAATAGTTTCGCCATCTGCCGACGTTCACCGGTTGCGGTTTGTTTCACGTGAAACCACTTATCAACGTAGTTGTAATAAAGTCCATGCGATTTACGGAATTTCCAACCGCCGATATAATCCCACACATGGACATCATAGTTTTCCGTCAAGGTCTGCCAATCCACGTCGGTTACCGGCATAGTGACGACGCCCAACGTACTGTCCATCCGTTCGCCCTCGTACCCCCATACGGGTAGGATGTTTGTGAGTGTCGCCGTTTTTCCCGTTTTCAGCCGCGCATCGAACGAAATAACATCGATATGCAGCGGATAATCAGCGTCATAATGATATTCCCCTTCATAGCAGACTGGAGACCCTACCGGCATGGCAAAGTCGCGCATGATGCTCGGATAGAGGCTGTTCGCATCCCAACTCCTGCAATCCCGATATTCACCCGGCCTGCTGTACACTATCGCCCCATAGTATGCGGGGCGCATCCGATGATATTCCGCTTTATCCAATGGCGGAAAATGACGTTTGAACCCTGCGTAATCTCCGCCGATATAGTCGGACATCGCCATAGACGCTATCGTCGTACCTTTGAGATTCAGGGCGTCGCATTCCCGCGCGATGTTCCACGTGGTTTCCAAGTCATCCGCACCGCCAAACGTTTCACGTGAAACATTCAGTCCGTCATCGCGTGTGATGTTGCGCACGTCCAGAAAATCCACGGTGATACCGCCCATGCGCACGCGGAAACTGTAGAAATGGCCGCGAATGTTGAAAGTGCCCCAAACTCCATCTTTGGCCGGATTCGACTGCAATGGCAGTCGTTCCAATAGTTGAGCGGCTATGGGCTTGATGTCCTGCCATCCGTGGGCGCACCATACGCGCGTATGATGGTCTAGCATGGTCAGTCGAATAACGGCGTTCGCCGTCAATGGCGTTATGCCGTCATCCGTTAATAGTGTCGCGCCGTCTGTTGCCGCCGTTCGACGCTCTCTCATGATTCCATCCTTTTTTTAGTGTCTTGCTGCGCTGGTCATCCATTCATCAAGTCGTGTTTCTACATCTCCCGCGTCTGCTTTAGTCTCCCATTTGTGCGCCTTATCATTATACCATGTTGCCTCGCGCACTACGGTGCCGAAATTCGTGTTGTTTATCAGCCATCGTTTTTGACGGTTCGACAAAGCGGCGAATCTTTGAGCAACACTAAAATCGAATGCTTCAAGTTGCTGCGCAACCTTATCAAAGTCCGAAACACCCTCGTTCTCGGGGATACGCCTAGTTCCCGCGCGCAATGGCGCACGTCCAATAAGTCCGGCGTATTCTAACATTTCTCGCTCCAGTTTCCTACGGCTCCCTTCTCGCATCATCGTACGAGCATGGCTTATTCCACGCTCTGTGCCGAACACGTTCGCACGGCTTCGTATGAGTTCGTCGCGAGCTGAACCGCCGACCGTGTGAGTGCCCAGCACGTCGAACGGAGATTCCCCCGCGCGTTCCATTTCACGCATTTCACCCACGGTATAGCGGGCCATATTCAAGGCTTCAAACTGTTGGGCGCGCTTGATTTTCTCCCGTGCCTCGACTCTGCGCCGCTGCTGCTGCCGCAATGTTTTCCGACGTTTCGACGGGGCGGCGGCGATTTCCGCATCAGTTATCAGCGGACGCGCGGCCATCTCACGGTCAAGTTTCGTAATATGAACGTCTGGGACGACCTGATACGGCTCATTATCCCGCGCCCTCAAGGCTTGCTGTTGTTCTCCGAACTCCTGCCCGATACGGCGTGCCACCTGCTCAAGCTGTTGTGCGCTGAGCTTTCCTAGGAATGTTTCGGTGATTTGCTTGGGGAGTCGTCCAGTGCTGTAATCTCTGACTGCCCGGTCTCGGCGTACCTGTGCCGACCTGATTGCGGCGTTGCGTTTCAGATTATTGGCGCGTCGGTTGGTTTTTTTGCGTTTTGCCACAGCCTCCCCTTTGCGAGTGTAAAACACCCCTCGCCGCAAGGATGGAAACGGCGGGGGGTGAGTCTGGCGGCAACATCCCTATAGGGACATTGCCATAATATCATACGGTGCAGACAATCGTGTTACTTGCGCTTGCTTTCCGATACCAGTTCAAGGTCGAAGAACTTGTAGCCTCGGCGGCTCTTCTTTTCCACCACCTTGAGGGCGAGTGGCTGATTCCACGTGTCCGGTGTGCCGAAAATGGCAAACAGATTGCCGAATGCGTGCGCCAGCGTGGGGGAGGCGGCGGCAAAGTCGCCTTCCTCCGCGTGAATAACGACGCGGGTAGATGAATTGATTTCGCCTGTCTCTTGATTGGCGACTTCGATAGCCTGCGCCAGCACGTTGGTGACATGCAGCGGCTCGTTAAGGTGTTCATCTACCTTGTCGGCGGTTTGCATGGCGCTGTAGAGCGCCATCTTGCCGTCCATAGTAGTGGTGTCGAAGAAGTGGGATACGGCGTTAGTGCCGTTCGCGGAAAAGTTGTTGCCGTTCGTTACGGTCAGTTCGTTGTCAGCCATTAGTGTTGCCTTTCCTTATAGGGGTTATTAATTATTTTCCTCGGTGATAATATCGTCTTCAACCACGTTGCCGTTGACCGGCCCCGGGTAGTCGGTAATGGTATCATCTCCAAATTCGCAATTAGCCCAATAAATCGCTTCATCCATGCGCGTTGCCTGCGCATGATATTCGGCGGACATTGGTAGCATGTCCTTGTTGATTTTGCGGGCTTTCTTCATAGCCATGTCAGCTGTACGGCACGCGCCATTTACGACCACCTCGGCGTCAACGAGTTCACCGTTTTCACCGCGCGTGATGCCGTGCACGATACTGTAATGCTTGGCTCTCTTAATGTATGCCATAATCATACCGCCTTATCTTTATTGTTGCTGCGTTTGCGACATTCTTGCAATGTCTTCATCAGTATACCGCACGTCGGTGAGATTGTCAAAACATCGACACGCGATTTTGACGATAGTCTGGGCAAATTCGTTGCCATCCCAAACTTTGCACATTTCATAGCATGTCGCGCCCTTGACATGGCAGACGGCGCACCACGCCACCATAGCCGGAGCATAAATAACGCCGCCCAGCATTTCAATATCCTGAGTTCGCGCCAACGCTCCGATACGGGATGTGCGGGGGGACAGTGATAAGCAAACGTTTGCCGCATGTTCCACCCCGTCGGCGAACGCCACTTGCGACCCTTGAGGCTCGTAAAAGTTCTTGAGCAGTGTTATACTACGGCATAATGTTTCCCAATCGCCTTCACCTCGATTGTATTCGCGCAAGTGCAGATTACGGCGGCGCCCCCGAATGACACGGCGCACACGGTCATCATCCAGCACGCCATCATCAAACCAGTTCGTACGTTTTTCGCTTTTATCAAAATTCAAATTTTTCAATTTCATAATTAAAACTCCAATGTGTCTTCGTTGCTATCATAACCGTCCAGCCACACCGTTTCCCACAGAAAACCGCTCGGGCAACGTTTCGGCGGATTGTCCGCGCTACGTCTATGCTTCACACCTGCCCAAAACGCACGTAAACGCCAATATATGTTAGCGTCAGGACAGTTGCCGCAAGTCCACGAATGAATCCAACCACGAAAATACATGGCTAATCCCTTCCTAAAAGGGGAGTGAGCGCCAAGTTAGTAGCGTCTACGATGATGTCGACCACTTGGTCGTAGTCACATGCGTCATACGGCGTTAATGCAACTGCATCAGTCAATCCGTCCATCGAATAAAATCGGACATCATACCGAAGTTCGTACACATTGCGATGAGCGCAATACCATAACCCAACGTCACCGCCCCTGAACGGAGAATGGAACGTGGCAATCTTCCTATCATCCTTAACCATTTCATTTACCTCACAGATACGACACTAAAACGACGGAAACCACAACGACAACCGCCGTCCAACAAACAATATCCAACATTTCAACCTTCTAACACGATTCTATATCATGCCAAAGACGACAACAACACCGACAATGCAAGCACAAATGACGAGCACCGAAGCGAACATATCAATACACCACCCTAAAACATTGGATACGCAAGATACGTATTCAATTCCGATTTATCCATATGTTCGACATATGCCACACCCTCGTTTAAATCAAACGAACTATATACGCTCGTCCAACAACCACTCACGCCATTCCAAACATAGAAATTATAATGTGGCGCGTAGCCGCCGACGTCATTCCGGTACACCCAGCGGAACCGCCATATGCAATCAGTCTTCATATCCGCGACGTCGAACCGTCCTCGACTCTTCATAATCACTCACGCTTCCTCAAAAGCTTCAATAAAGTCATCACTCGGGAACGAATCACAATCAGCATATTCCTCAATGGTCATATCATTAACCAAGGCCACGTGATGCAATTCTTCGACAATCGCGTCCACATCAAACTTGTCGATAAATTGATCACTGTTCAGAATGTAGTCCTCAACGTAATTCTTGATGATGTTGTTGTTAATCATTTTATTTACTTCCTTCCTTATCGGCTAACACTCACATCATAC
>OIWK01001926.1_pt1 | contig 17908 bp, 16 predicted proteins | sample 1587401 | NCBI WGS metagenome assembly OIWK01 (sample SAMEA3888911, study PRJEB22519) | human gut metagenome | biome: human gut; feature: human-associated habitat; material: faeces | place: Denmark | collected 2009
TTCCAATGGAGCCATTTTTTCAGCTCCAATTTTTCATAGGCTACTTTACACTACCATTTATAAAGAAAAAAGCCAGGAAAACACCCCTGATATTAAAATCAGGGAAGTATTTCCTGGCTTTGAGTCTGGCTCTTACGCAATCTACGGTTGCCGGCCGGCTTCTCACTCAGTTTTTATGTGGTTTTCTTATCTCTTATGTGTTCTGTAATAAAAGATCTGCCTTCTGTATTGCTGTTCATTGCAATGTGCCAGCTGTATCTCCACCTCTTTTCTGCATCTGGGACATTTGATCCGGAGGATTCCGGAACAGTCACCTGTCAGATCGAACAATCTGCTGTTGGAGCAACTCGGGCAATGTACTCGTATTGCTTTTCTGTCGGGTGTTCTTTCTTCGATGTCCACCACTTCTCACGCTCCTCTTTTACGAATATATGTTCGCTTCTTATATTTTCCATTATACAAACTTATGTTCGCTTTTGCAATAGTAAATTTTCCCTCCGACAGCTTTCCAATCTCCCACGTTCATGCTATACTAAACCTATCTCTGTCTGCCCGTTTCAGTCATGGGGCAGACTTATTTTTTTCAGGAAAGGATTTATTTATGAAGCGTATCAAAAATATCGATCTGCTCCGTGCGGGGGCGATCCTCTACATTATGCTGTATCACTGCTACGTTCTGTCCGGGCAGCCATGGCAGTCGCATACAGCCATCCACACACTTCTGACTCTTGGAGGTGAAGTAGGAGTTACACTGTTTTTCCTGTTAAGCGGATATGGGATCTATCTTTCCCTTTCTTCTTCGGAGGCGCGAGGCTGTCTCCCCGGCTGGCGGGCTTTTATGAAAAAGCGCTGCATCCGCATTATGCCCCAGTATTATGTATGTATCACGGTCCTTCTGATCTTTATGTCCACGCAGATGTTCAGCAATGAGGGACTTCGTCACATCCTTGCGTACTATACGTTCACGGAGAACTTTTCCCCGGTGACTCATGGTTCCATCAATGGTGCGCTGTGGACGATGGGCGTGATCTTTCAGTTTTATCTGATCGCCCCGTTCCTTTATAAAGCAGTCCGGAAAAACTGGCTCGTAGCTTCTGTTGTGTCCATTGTTTTCACTGTTATCTGCCGGTTCGCAGTCGTCCTTTATCTCCACAATTCCGGGATTTCGGATAACTCTGTATATTTTGTATACGAGCGTCAGGTATTCTCTGCGCTGGATAATTTTGTGCTGGGAATGGCTGCTGCCGCTTTCTGGAAGCAGACCGGAAATCGTATGCAGGATTACCGGCTGAAGCTTGGACTTCCAGTTTCTATTGCAAGCACCGCACTGATCCTGGTATGGATCTTTTATTATCACAGTCACGGGCTTTATGGCACTGCTCCCTCCGGTTATCCCGCCCATTCCATCCTGGCGGTCCTGCTCAGTATACTGCTTGTGGGCTTCTCCCTCCTGCCGGAAATGGATTTCAGGTTTCTGCGTCCGCTGTACTTCGTAGCCCGGAACCAGTACGGGATCTATCTGTGGCATATGCCCATCATTATGATCCTGCAGGCCAATGCTCCATGGTTCAACACCATGAGCCAGCAACGCTTCTGGCTGTTTTTGCCATGTATGGTTGTCATCACCTGCGTATTCGGCTATTTTGCAACCCGCTTTATCGATCATCCCGCTTCTGCGAAAAAGAAAGGATAACTTCCCATGAAAGACAGAACCGCAGTTAACCACAATATCCGCAAGCATTTTAATGAACTGATATACAACACAGCCCGTTACACAGAGATCGCATTATCCATCGTGATCATTATCGTGATCGCACTGTCCGGACTGCGTCTGATCCTTACAACTGCCGGTACCTCCATCATGGATATGGACACCAGCTTTTTTACCAGTTTCCTGTCACAGGCACTGTCTCTTGTAGTCGGTGTGGAGTTTGTAAAAATGCTCTGCCGCCATTCCGCCCAGACTGTTGTCGAAGTCCTGCTTTTTGCAACAGCAAGGCAGATGGTCGTGGAACATCTCGATCCTGTACAGACACTGATCGGGATCATCGGTATCGCCATTCTTTTTGCCGTCCGGAAATATCTGATGACGGACAGCGATGATATGACCCCGCATCAAAAGAACGCTTCAGAAGAATCCTCAAAAAAAGCTTTCTCTTCTGAGTGCAAATGAGCATAATTGCAGAAAAGCTCCAACTGTATCCCGATATTGATACTGTTGGAGCTTTTCTTATAAATTTTGCATTGGTATAAACCCTATACGATACTATTATCCACGTCGGACCAGCTGCATGCCCACAGCAGCTATCTCCAGATAATATACCCTGCATAGATCAGGTACATACATACCATGGAAATTCCCTCTTTCCGGCTAATCCTCTGCTTTGTGGCCGCATAGATCCACACGATCAGCGAGAACACGATAAGTATGACAATATCAATAATATTTTCCCGGATCAGTGCCACCGGATTGATGGCAGATGCAACTCCGAGAACCATCAGGATATTAAAAATATTGGAGCCTACCGCATTTCCCACAGCCATATCCACTTCGTTCTTTCTGGCTGCAACCACGGAAGTCACCAGCTCCGGAAGGGAAGTTCCGATGGAAACAATGGTCAGTCCCACCAGTGTCTGGCTCATTCCAAGATCAATGGCAATGCGGCTGGCAGCATCCACCGTAAGATCTCCGCCAAAGGCAATGGCAAGTGCACCTCCCACAATAAAGAGGATGCTCTTCGGCCAGGAAAGGATGCCGATTTCTTCTTCCAGCTCTTCCATTCCTTCCATGTCCACATTTTTTCCTGCTGCCCTGGCCTTCATGGCACTTTGGATCATTACCACAATATAGCCTGCAAAAAATCCCAGCAGGATCATTCCATCCAGATGACCAAGTCTCATTCCGATCGTATCTCCTGCTGCCAGGATCCCAAGCCCCAGAAGAAGGAGCGCACAGATCATGGAAAACGGAATATCCCTCCGGATGGTTTCCTTCTGTACCAGGATCGGCGTCAGGATGGAACAGACTCCAACAACTACCATCAGATTAAAAATATTGGAACCTACCACATTGCTGACCGCAAGCTCATTGTTATTGACCAGTGACGCTGTAACGCTGACTGCAGTTTCCGGCAATGATGTTCCCATTGCCACAATAGTAAGGCCGATGATGATCGGCGGCACCTTCAGCCTTTTTGCGATACTGGAGCTTCCTTCTACAAAGAAATCCGCACCCTTCATCAGGAACACAAAGCCGATCACAAGAAAAACTAACACAAGGATCAGCGGTGAACTGTTTACCAGATTTTCCATTTTTCTTCTCACTTTCTTTTTTTATTTCCCATAACCCGGAGATTCATTGTCGCCCGCCCTGCTGAAAAAATTCTTTCCGACATTCTTTTGTTACATAAAAAAGACCCATGTATGCCCTGCTGCAATAAGATATAACAAAGCATACATGAGTCTCATTCTTTAAGATTTGCCAGGTTTTTCAGAAAAAACCGGGTCTGTTGACAAATCACACTTACGTGCGAACTACTCCCTCATGGAATTAAAATTTTCAATTTTTTTCAATTTAACAGAATTGTTTTTAAAAGTCAACCCCTGGCCGGTGACTTTTCTTTATCGAAAGCACATATTTTATGTATCTTTATTATTTTCCGCTTTCAGAAACAATCCCCTTCAGGATCTGTAAAACTCCATCTTCACTGTATGACGGACATACTTCCCTGGCTGCTGCCTGCACTTCCGCTCTGGCGTTAGCTACCGCATAGCTCCTTCCCGCTTTCTGAAGCATGGCAATATCGTTGAGGTTATCTCCGAATGTACAGGTTTCCTCCGGAGAAATTCCTAACTGTTGCTGGATAAATTCGACAGCTGTACTTTTTTCGCCCTCCGGCGGTGTACTGTCCATCCATTCTTTTCCGGCAGCCGCCAGCGTTACCTTATCCCTCCATGCCGGTGTAAAATACGGGGCACAAAGCTCCTCGCACCGTTCCGGGTGATAGACAGAGAATTTCAGCACCTGTTTTCCCTGAAGAGAAGAAAGATCATCCACTTTTCTCATATCATAACCATAGGAATCCCGCAGCCACCGGAACATCCTTCCATTCTCATTCTCCGCATAGCAGCACTCCGGTGTGGCAATAAAGCAGTCACATTCCGGCATTTTTTCTTTCACCATATGATGCATGCGTTTCCAAACCTCATCCGGAAGTGTATGTACCTTCAGGATCTTACCATTCTTCCGGATCACCGTACCGCCATCTGACACAAAATACACCAGATCCTTCACCGGCTCAAACAGCTTCCTCTCACTGTCATACTGCCGCCCGGAACACACCACAAAGGTGATTCCCAGCTCAGTCAGCTTCCGGATCACTGTCATATATTCCGGATTGATAGTCATGGTCCCGTCTTTTACAAGAGTTCCGTCTACGTCTGTTGCGATCAGTTTTATCATTTTGTTTTTACTCCTCTCCCATCTGAAATACCAATATCCTCTCTCTCTGATTTTTCCCGTCGAAAAGATCCTGGCAGTCGATCTCGTCCAGGAATTCCAGTTCCTCTACGGTCATCAGATATGAAATATATTCGTCAGATGGATAATAGAAAAACAGTAGCATTTCTCTTGTTTTTTCATACCAAGATTCCCGGATGTGTCCGATGACGCTTCTCAGTATTTCCACAGAAAAGGGATTGAAAAAATAAAATCTGTCTGCGGATTCCGGTACCTGAAAAAGAGCTGCATTCTCCAGTATAAATGATGTTTTTGTCCCGGAAACAGCCCGCTGCCTGTTTTCTTCTGCGGCTTTTGTCATACGTTCATCGTACTCCACGCCTGTAGTCCGGCATCTGACCTGCCACGCCAGAAAAAAATCCACTCTGCCTTTTCCACATCCATAGTCGATCAGATGATTCTTTTTCCCCAGATATCCACAATAAGCCAGCCGTTCCAGCACCCCGTACGGCGTTGGCTCGTATGGATAACAGTACTGATCCGATCTGGAATCGTCACGACCGGTGGTTTTGATCTTCAGCAGCTTATCATATTTTACTTCATTTTGATCCATGCTTCTGTTAATCTCCGTTCGCTACATCGGGCAGCTTCGTTTTTCCTCTTTATCCATATCTCCATGGACATACCTGGCATTGAACTCCATATTGATCTCACGGATCTCTTTCTTTCCGTCAATATAATCCTGATACATATCCGCAAGTCTCGCCATACAGCCATCACAGTTCGCGGAAATATTTCCAAGAGATTCCTCCACGATCTGTTTACGTTCCTCTTTTGTTGTATCTTTGATCAGATATCCTGGCATTGTTTTTTCCTCCTGATAGGTTCACCTGTGTTTCAGGTATTCTGTATTTTTGTTATTGTTCACTTTTTCTTTTGAAAAAAGCTGCTTGTATCAAACAAACAGCTTTACAAGAATTTTTCTTTTCTGTTTTTTTATTCTACTCTGGCCCACTACCAGTGTCAATACAATTTTTCGCCTGTTTCCGAAACACAAAATAAAAGCCTCCGGAACAATTCCAGAGGCTTCATACGTGCGTTAGAGGATTCGAACCCCCGACCTTTTGGTCCGTAGCCAAACGCTCTATCCAGCTGAGCTAAACGCACATCTTTGTTGCTTTTCCTTTGTGATATTTCGTATCACCGCTGCAACAATATGTATGATACTCTAAGACCTATAAAATGTCAAGGGTTTTTTGAAACTTTTTTTGATTTTTTTTAAAAATATTTTTTATTGCTATTTTTGATGCAAAAGCAACAGTTTTTTAATTCCGTCTAAGTGCCTCGATCGGGCTCAGTTTCGCTGCCTTTTTCGCCGGATAGATTCCGAAGAACACACCTACTGCACAGGAGAACAGCGTAGCCGCCAGGATAGTTCCCGCACTGATCCCAGGTGTGATGGTCATTCCCATACTGCTGCTGATCACCGCACAGATCACATAGCCGCCTGCAATCCCCAGCACAATACCGATCAGCCCGCCTATGATCGTCAGGATCGCCGCCTCCGCAAGAAACTGTAACATAATAGACGAGGTTTTCGCTCCAAGGGATTTCCGGATACCGATCTCCCTGGTACGCTCTGTGACGGATACCAGCATGATGTTCATAACACCGATACCACCTACCAGAAGGGAAATGCCCGCAACAAAAGAGATAAACGCAGTCACCATACCAAGCATCTGATTCATGGATTTCATAACATCCTGGAAGCTCTGTACCTGGAAATATTCATCTCCGGCACACTGGTGACGTCTCTCAAGAAGATTTATGATCTTGTCTGCGACCGCCTGGGAATCCAGACTCTTATCCGCCTGAACTATGATCTGATAAAATTCTCCGCTGCTTCCGGTAAAGTCGTCCATGGCCGTATAAGGCACATTTATGGTCACCGGCATTCCATCGTAAGTATAGCTGACAAAGGTTCCGTTCTCTTTCTGTGTGGTGACTCCGCAGATGCGGAATGTCTTGGTCAGATCATAGCAGGTAATGTCCAGTGTCATTCCCACTACATCATCCGTTCCGAAAAGCCGCTTCGCATCGGCATCGGAGATCACGCAGACGTTTTTTCCCTCTTCGACCTCCTTCTGTCCGAAATAGCTTCCGTACTTCACAGAAGCATTATCCACCAGCTTGGCATCCTGGGCCTCCCCGGTCACTGTAAGATTAAAATCGCCCTTTCCGGTTACGGTCTCGCCTGTATAGGAATCTGAAACATTAACACCTTCCACGCCATCCAGCTCCCGGACTGCATCAATATCCTCCGGTTCGATCCAGACCTGGTCTGCTATGGCATCATCACTGCAGTAAACAGCGATCTGACCGCCGCCGATATCATTGATCTCACTGTTCATCTGATTCTTTGTACCCTCACCGATGGACACAATGGCGATCACTGATGCAATACCGATAATGATCCCTAACATGGTGAGAAAGGATCTTCCCTTATTAGCCATGATATTATGGATCGCCATTTTGATATATTCATAAATATTACTCATCGGCAGTCTCCCCTGTCTCTGCTGCACTGTCACTGTCTGCCGCTGCTGCCTCTGCCTTCATTCCCTCTTCCAGGGAGCCCAGATCCTCGATGACCTCATCTCCGGCTTTAATGCCATCTGTGATCTCAACAGAGTCCTCGGAACTGATTCCTGTTGTGATATCCTGCTTCGTGATCACACCATCCTTCAGCACATAACAGAAGGAACCATCCTTGCCGATATTTACCACGCCTGCCGGAAGCGTTACCACATCCTCTGCCTTTTCTGCATAGATCTTTACCTTCGCATCTACTCCCAGAAAAATATCCTTGTCCGGCTTGTCGATGCTCACTGTGGCAGAGATCAGTGTGGAGCCCTTTTCGTTAGTTGTCGCAATGTGACTGATCTTAGTCACCTTGCCGGTATATTTCCTGTCGCCGATGGTAATGTCCGCATTCTGGCCTTCCTTTACCTTATCGTAGTCATACTTGGACACATTGATATCAACGCTGACCTTATCTGTATTCTGCAGGGTAAAAAGCTCCATTCCCTGTGTTGCCGCTGCGCCCTGCTGGACTGCTGATTTGGAAATGACGCCGTTAAAATCCGCCGAAATGCCTTTCTTTCCTTCTTCTACCAGCTCTTTCGCAGATTTTGCATCCAGCTCAGTAAGATTGTTGCTGACACGCATTTTTTCTTTCTCTTCTTCTGTAAGGCTGGCAGAATCCGCCTCTGCAATGGATTTCTGGGAAGCAAGGTCCGACTGCAGATCCGCCAGATCAGAGGTTGCCTGTTCGATTGCATTCTCAATGGCAGAAGTATCCACTGTACTTCCTGCAGAAGAAGCATCCGCAGATGCCTGATCTGTCAGCCCCGGTGTTTCCTCTGAAGCTCCATCGGTAACAAAATCACCGGCCGCACTACTGCTGTAATCAGAATACTCCGGCATTTTTGGCTGGCTGGCCTTCTTATCCTCATAAGCTTCCTTTGCTTCCTGGCAGGTGATCTCTGCCTGACTTCTTGCTGCTTCCGCTTCATCCAGCGCCTGGGCATTCTCATCGCTCTGCTCTGCCTGCCACTGTGCAAAAGCCATCTGATAACTGGTATCTGCCTGATTATAAGCATTCTGTGCCGTTACATAATCGGAATTCAGCTGTCCCAGCTCCTGCTGGTACTGCGGAAGTGTCTCATTCTGATATGTAGTCAGCGCTTCTGAATACGCTCTCTGAGTCTCTGCATCCCTGGCAGCCTGGGCCTCTGCCTTTGCCTGGGTCTCCGCCTGGGCCTGTGCCTGCGCATCTGCCGCAGCCTGAGCCTGTACAGACGCCAGCTGTGATCTCAGGGAAGCCAGATAATTCTGCTGCTCCCTTACCTGCTGTTCCAGACTGGAAACCTTTGCTTTTGCGCTGTCCTGCTTCTGCCGGGCCTCATTGGATTTATTGATGGAATTTTTGTAATCATACTGTCCAGACTGTACATTCAGCTCTGCTTTCTGATTATCCCTCTCCAGATCCTTCACTTCAAACTCTATCAGCTTCGTTCCCTTTGAAACCGTATCGCCTTCTGCGAAGGATACGCTTTTGATCTGTGCGTTCACAGGAGAATAAAAGGTCTTCTGCTCATCACTGACAACGGTTCCGGTTGCATCTACGATCTCCTCCACATCTCCTGTCTCCGCTTTGGTAACAGCAACCTGCGGAATCTGTGATCCCCCGCGGCCTGCACCTGATGCCGCATAAATACCGCCTGCCACAACAGCCACTGCTGCCACACCGATCACAATCTTTTTCCCTTTTTTCATTCTTAAGCCTCCTCGACAAATTCCTCATTGATCGTATCTGATTCAATTTTTCCATCCATGATCCGGACCACACGTCTGGCCTGAGCCGCGATCCCATTATCATGAGTGATCAGGATCAAGGTTTCTCCTGATCTGTGCATTCCCTTCAGGATTTCCATAATTTCCCTGCTGGATGCAGAGTCCAGATTTCCCGTTGGTTCATCTGCCAGGATCACCGGCGGCCTGGCTGCGATAGCTCTGGCAATAGCCACACGCTGCTGCTGTCCCCCTGACATTTCGTTTGGCTTATGGTCCATACGTTTCTCAAGTCCGACTTTTTTAAGAGATTCCACAGCAAGCTTTCTTCTTGTTTTCCGGTCGATCCCACGATAGATCAGAGGAAGCTCCACGTTTTCCAGCGCCGTAAGATTTGCGATCAGATTAAAGCCCTGAAAGATAAAACCGATCTCCTTATTTCGTACCACCGAGAGATCATTATCCTTCATGGTGGATACATCTGTTCCATTCAGATAATATTTCCCGGAGGTGGGGACATCCAGACAGCCCAGCATGTTCATAAAGGTGGATTTTCCGGAACCGGACTGTCCGATAATAGCCACAAATTCACCCTTATGGATCTCCAGGTCCACATGATCCAGCGCCCGCACCTCATTTTCTCCGGGATTGTAAACCTTGCACAGATCTACTACCCGTACCAATGCATCTTCCATAATAAAATTACTCCTTGTAAAGTAAATCAGTCCCAGGCAAGCCCCTCCTCTGCTTATTGCTTTTCGCCATTGAAACAGAGAGCTTCCCTGATCAGGTTAAAAATACAGAGCGAAGTCTGCAGGGGATACTGCTGTTTCTCGTCGGAACGCTCCAAGCCAAAACAGCAGCAGGCAGACTGCTCTGTCATTTCCGGGAAAACCCCGCTCATTGATCTGTAACGAAAAGATTACCTGAATGTCTTCAGAACTGACACACATTTATACATCTGTTTATGCATCAAGTAAAAACGCCTTATATGCCTTGTATGCCTCATATACATCCGCCTTGCTGGTAACCTCCCACGGAGCATGCATACTCAGCACTGCCACGCCACTGTCGATAACCTCCATTCCGTAAAGTGCCGCAATATAAGCGATGGTTCCGCCTCCGCCAAAATCAACCTTTCCAAGCTCTGCTGTCTGGAAAGCAACATTGTGATCATCAAAAATCCTGCGAACTCTTGCAACGTACTCTGCATTGGCATCGTTGGAACCGGATTTTCCTCTTGCTCCGGTGAACTTGTTAAGAACGATACCGCGTCCAAGATATGCTGCATTCTTTTTCTCAAAAGCTTCACCATAGGCCGGATCATAGCCGGCACTTACATCAGAAGAAAGCATGCTGGAATTACGGAGAGCTCTTCTTAATGCAAGCTCGGAATAGCAGCCCATTCCGTCCAGAAGCTCTGCCACACTGTTCTCAAAAAATCTGGACTGCATGCCTGTGGCACCAACGCTTCCGATCTCTTCCTTATCTACAAGGAGACAGCAGCCGGTACGCTTCGGTGTCTCCTCCATCTCCAGCATTGCCGCAAGGGATGTGTAAGCGCATACACGGTCATCCTGTCCATATGCTGCGATCATGCTGCGGTCAAGTCCACAGTCTCTTGCCTTTCCTGCCGGAACGATCTCCAGCTCTGCTGAAAGAAAGTCCTCTTCCTCAATACCATACTTCTCATTTAAAATCTTCAGCACATTCTGTTTTACCGCATCCTTTTTGGAATCATCCGGAAGCTCTGCAAGAGGTCTGCTGCCGATCAGGATATCCAGCATCTCACCCTCAATAACCTCTGCTGCCTTTTTCTGGAGCTGTTTTCCGGAAAGATGGATCAGAAGATCTGTGATGTAAAGTACCGGATCTTCCGCATCCTCACCAATGCTGATCTCCACAATGCTTCCGTCCTTCTTTGCAACAACACCATGCATGGCAAGAGGCAGTGTCACCCACTGGTATTTCTTTACGCCACCATAATAATGCGTATCCAGATAAGCCAGATCCGTATCCTCATACAGAGGATTCTGCTTGACATCCAGTCGCGGAGAGTCGATATGTGCACAGAGAATGCTCATACCTCCTGAAAGCTCTTCCGTTCCTACATGAAACAGAGCAACGATCTTCTTCATCCCTACCGCATAAACCTTGTCACCGGCCTTGATCTTCTCGCCTTTTTCAAGCTTCGACTCAAGAGATTCATATCCGGCAGCCTCTGCTTCCTTCACGATTTCTGCAACACATTCACGTTCTGTTTTTCCTTTATCCAAAAATTCTCTGTAAGCCTTCGCAAGCTTCTCCATTTCTGTCTCTTCTGCTTCCTTATAAGAAAGCCACGCATTTCTTCTTTCCATTTTAGTGGTCCACCTTTCTTTATAGCTTCCGGCAGCTGCCGTTTCTCATCATATTATCTGCAATCTGTCTACTATTATAGGTCAAACATTTACGAATTTCCACCGCAATTCCCATTCTTTACAAAATCTTTATGATTCGTTATAGTAGTTCTTAAGAATTGGCCCTGTATCCAAAATTTTCAGGTATCTCACACACGGAAAGCTTTCTGTTTCACCGTAGACTTTACCTGTATGCTCCAACAGGGCAAAGGAGGAAACAACATGCAAGCATCTGCTCAGCTAAAAGAGCTTCTTCACAGCATCAACCGCAAAAGCTATCCTGCATACAAGTCTCTGCGGGGTGCATACCAGTTTGACCGTTATATTTTGTCCATTGACCACGTACAGGGGGATCCTTTTGCCTCTCCCTCTCACATCAGTGTGAAGCTTTCCCACCGAGACACCGGATTTCCGGCAGAATATTATAAGGATTCCCTGACCCGCATCACACTGGGAGACTTTCTGAACCGCCAGTTTGAACAGCAGGTAAACCGTTATACCTTCCGTGCAAAGGGCTCCGGAAAAAGCGGCCTGATCTCAGTAAGCCACTGTGGTCAGGAGGTTCTTGCACGTACCGCCTGTGAAATAACGGAAAAAGGCATCACTGCCCGTTTTTTCATCGGTTTCCCGGCCAATGGCAGAACCATCAACTCTCCCGAACTGGAAAAAATCCTCTTCGATTTTCTTCCGGTCTGTGTTCACAAGGCTTTTTTTTACCGGAATCTTGACCCGGAAGCGCTGAGAAAAGCCATCTGCCTTGCCGAAGATCAGGCATTTATCCGTCAGGAGCTGAAAAAACGTTCTCTGGCTGCCTTTGTCAGTGACGGCGCTATCCTCCCCAGGGAAAGCGGCATCTCTTCACGCCCGATGAAAAACTCTGTTCCTTTTGTTTCTCCGGAAAGCCTGAGGGTTTCCATGGAGCTGCCCCACAGAGGACCCATCACAGGCATGGGCATTCCCTGCGGCATCACCTTGATCGTAGGTGGCGGCTACCATGGCAAATCCACCTTACTTAACGCACTGGAGCTGGGAATTTACGATCACATTTCCGGCGATGGCCGGGAGTATGTCATTACTGATCCTTCTGCCCAGAAGCTTCGCTCTGAGGACGGCCGTTTTATCAAAGATGTGGACATTTCTCTTTTTATCAACGATCTTCCAAATAAAAAAGACACCCTCTGCTTTTCTACAGAGGATGCCAGCGGCAGTACTTCACAGGCTGCCGGTATCGTGGAAAGTATGGAAGCAGGAAGTAAAGTCTTTCTCCTTGACGAGGATACCTCTGCCACCAACTTTATGGTCCGTGATTCCTTCATGCAGCGGGTGATCTGCCGGGAAAAGGAGCCCATCACTCCATTTCTGGAACGTGCGCGGGATCTCTATGAAAAGGCAGGGATCTCCACTATCCTGGTTGCCGGAAGCTCCGGAGCTTTTTTCCATATTGCGGATACTGTGATCCAGATGGATAATTATCATCCGGTGGACATCACAGCAGTCACCAAAAAGCTCTGTCAGGAATATCCTCTCTCAGACATTGAGGCCCCTGCATTCCGCCTTCCGGGAAGCCATCGCATCATGACCAAGGCCAAAGTGACTCCATCCCGCCACAGCCGTCCCGGACAGCCGGAAAGACTGAAAACCAAGGTTCACGGCAAAGATGGCTTTTCTCTTGGAAAAACCGAAGTGGATCTCCGCTATGTGGAGCAGCTGATCGACTCCGAGCAAACTGCATCCCTGGCGTTGCTTCTGAAATATGCCTGCGAACATCTCATTGACGGAAAACGTACTCTGCCGGAGATCATCACTTATCTGGATACTCAGCTGAAAAGGCAGGGATTGTCCTTCTTCTCGGAAGGCTCTTATATTCCATGCGGTTATGCCATGCCCAGGATCCAGGAAATATATTCCTGCTTTAACCGCTATCGCAGGCCGTAGCTGTGCCTGAAGCTGTATATCCAATAAATCTCAGACAACCAAAAAACGCTGCCGATAAACATTGGAAATCTTTATCTCCTCTGTCATTCGGCAGTTTTTTTCTGCAATGCAAAACCACCGTCCTGTCGGCTCTGTCTTGCCAATGGAACGGTGGTTTATCTTCATACATATTTTAGGGAAAGGAAAGAGTTTTTCTTAAGAGCTTCTGTTCTCTTAAGATGTTTATATCATACAGGATAAATGTGAGAGAAATTTGTACAATTTCTAATAAATTTATAAAATTTATTAACGAAGTCTAATCATTTTCCAAAATAATCCTGCTGATCATTATTTACCATGGTCTTCCGGAAAAAAGCCGAAATATTACAGCCGTTTCTTTCGCTTTTTAGTCGTGTCTCTGCTCTTTGTTATCATATGTCTCACAGAATCTGGCAGCAAAAGCCGGCGGCTCCTGATGCGCATACAAATGAGAAATGTCTCCAAAAGAGCTCATACGGAAGGACGCGATCCCTTTTCGCCTCTCCTCTGTAACAATGGTGCTCACTGATGACGGCGCCGCACAGAAATTCTGCAGCATCACCAGCGGAGAGATACTGAGAAGATAGCTGATGAGTACACAGCTTACACCGAAATGGCAGAAAAACACAAGCGTATCTTCATTGGCTTTTTCTGCTCTGTAATAATGTCCTTCCCGCACATAGCCATGCTCTGCCAGAACTTTATCAAAATTCTGTGTGACCCAGTCATACTCTTCTTTCATTTTTCCCTCTCGCAGGATGTCATTATCCCACCAGCGGTCAAAGCTGTAGAAATTTTCGATTTTCGTCCAGTCCTGTGGAAGCCAGTCCCAGGGAATGATCTTTTCCCCATGAAGATCCGGTCTTCTGATCTTTACGTCGAATTCTCTCAGCCACTTGCATTCTGTAGCTGTTCTTCCGTTTTTCTTCAGTGTGCAGGATGCGGTATCCTTTGCTCTTCCAAGCGGAGAAACATAAAAATCCCTGACATCAAGAGCTGCGATCTTTTCAGAAAGAAATTCCGCTTCCTTCCAGCCCTTTTCGGTCAGGGAATCTATTGTGTAATCCGGGTCTCCATGTCGTATAAAAAGTAATTTCATCTTTTGGTATCCTCCATTTCATAACCTGGATTTCCATTATATTCTTATTTTTTCAGTTGTCAATTCCTGATAGCTTCTGCTGCAAGGATCAAACCTGATCCGCGGTTTCTCCATGGAGCACAGCCTGCTGCTCCCTCAGCTCATAAACTGCCTTTTTCAATGCCTGAAAGCTCTCCTCACTGATTATGTGCTCGATCCTGCAGGCATCATGAATCGCTGTTTTTTCCTGGACTCCCAGTATCATCAGCCAGGAAGAGATCAGCTGATGACGTTCATATACCTTATCGGCAATCTTATGTCCATCCTCTGTCAGACGGATATCTCCGTTGTCGGCTACTGTGATGAGATTTTTCTGGCGAAGATTCTTCATGGCAACACTGACACTCGGTTTCTTAAAGCCCATCTCTGCCGCGATATCCACAGCTCTTACAAGAGAGCTCCTGTTTCCAAGGATCAGGATCGTTTCCAAATAATCTTCAGATGATTCATTTGATCTCACGTTATTTACACCTCCCTCGGTTTGTTAAAACTAACCAAGTTAATCATAACATACTTTAGGAGAATGAGCAATGGTTTTTAATGCTTTCTGTTTAGTTCTGCCTCAATTGCCAGAAGGCACTGGCTGGAACATATCTGCAGAATTCTGGAAATTTCCAGGAGTTTTTCCCTAGAGCAGTTTCCCCGGAGCAGTTCACAATATCCCTGAAATTTCATCTGTACCAGGATATGTACCAGCTCGTGATCAACTTCTTGTCCACATTCCTTTTGAAAGCGTTCATTAAGGATCTGCTCCATTTTCGTACAGGCATCCTCACGGAAATTCACATATCTGGTACCTTCAGCTCCATCTATGAGGATTTTTGCGATGTCCCTGTTTTCCCAGATAAATTCCATAAGTATCCTGTCATATTCTTCCGGATGCAGTTGTTTTTCCTGATCCGTAAAGTCTCCCATGATCCGCTTCAGATCCTCTACCGTCTCTTCCACGATTTCTTCAAAAAGAGCTGCTTTACTTTCAAAAAAGAAATATAGCGCTCCCGTAGTCACATCTGCTTTTTTGCAGATCGCACGAAGAGAAGCCTTCAGAAATCCCCTGTCTCTGAATTCTTCCTTCCCCGCTTCCAGAAGTCTGCTCCGCACAGCATTTTCTGATTTTTCCATATTTTACGCACTCCATCATTTTTCCTGCATTCCGCTTTGCAGGAAAATTCCGCTTATTTCTGACCAGCTGTTAATTTTTTAGCAATCTGATCTTACTGATATTTTACCTTAAATCGCTGAAAAAAGAAAGTATTTTGTACCCCGTGTCAATCTGTCATCGGGGAATCTCCACGGTCTGTAACGATTTCATAGCCTACAGACTCCACACGTCTGGTAAGGCACCCTCTGCACTCTGCTGCTTCCTCGCCTGTACAGATCTTGTTATCATAAAGCTCATACTGTTTACGGTTCTTCACCGGAGAAAGATTGGGCATTACTACATTTGCACCCGCCTGAAAACCCTTTTCCCTGCCTCTGGGGTCCAGGGTCCCCAGTGCTGTGGTTGCCGGAAGAAGTACCTGTGGAAGCAGGATCCGGATGACAGACAGCAGAAACAGTGTCAGATCCACACTTCCTGCCGGTTCCTCTGCAAATTTCGTATCATGGTGCGGGACAAATGGTCCGATCCCCACCATATGCGGATTCAGGTCTTTAAGAAAAACAAGGTCTTCCGCCAGATACTCCAGCGTCTGTCCCGGCGCACCTACCATAAATCCGGCACCTATCTGATATCCCAGTTCCTTCAGGGTATAAAGACACTGTTTACGGTTTGCAAGACTTAAACTCTCCGGATGAAGATAACGATAATGTTCCTCACTGGCCGTCTCATGACGGAGTAAATAGCGGTCTGCTCCGGCATCTTTAAATCTCTGATAGCTTTCTTTTGATTTCTCCCCAATGGACAGCGTAATCGCACAGTCCGGATATCCCTGTTTGATGGACCGGATGATGTCAACCATCCGGTCATCATTAAACCATGGGTCTTCCCCTCCCTGGAGCACAAATGTCCGAAATCCCAGCTCATAGCCATTCTCGCAGCACTGCAGGATTTCTTCCTTCGTAAGGCGGTAACGTCTGGCATTCCTGTTAGAACGGCGGATCCCGCAGTAATAGCAGTCATTTCTGCAGTAATTGGTAAATTCTATCAGACCTCTTGTATATATTTTATTTCCAAAATATTTTTTCTGTATACGGACAGCCTCTTCCCGAAGCAGACGAACCGTATCCGGATCCTGGTATAAGTGCAGAAGTTCCGGATATTCTTCCTTTGTCAGCTGTCCTTCTTTTATAAATTTTTCAACGATCCCCATACTTTATCTGTCCTTCTCTTTTATTTACAAAACTATCTGTAAAAAATATTTTATCACAAAAAAACAGATATTGCACAATATAAGTATACATGCAATATCTGTTCTTACAGAATGGTTATTGTTCATTCCGTTCTCAGTAACACAGAATGATCCAATTTTTATTTAATAAGATCCTTTACAACCTCACCGGCAATGATCAGTCCCACTACGGAAGGCACGAAGGCATTACTTCCCGGTACCTGACGTCTCTGAGTACATTTTTTTTCTGTTCCCGGAGGACAGATGCAATGAGACTTGCAGCTGATCGCCATATCATCAATTGGAGTCATTGGCTTCTCCTGTGAGTAAACCACCTTCAGTTTTTTGATTCCTCTTTTTTTCAGTTCACGGCGCATGACCTTTGCAAGGGGACAGACGGACGTTTTATAAATATCTGTCACTATAAAACCTGTTGGATCCATCTTATTTCCGGCCCCCATAGAGCTGATGATCGGTGTTCCTGAAGCCTTTGCCTGCTCTACGAGCATCAGCTTTCCGGTTACAGTGTCGATCGCATCGACTACATAATCATACTGGGAAAAATCAAAGGAATCTGCTGTCTCCGGCACATAAAATGTTTTGTGGATATTTACAACTGCATCCGGATTAATTTCAAGAATACGTTCTCTGGCCACGTCAACTTTATATTTCCCTACGGTCTTTCTTGTTGCGTAAATCTGGCGATTGATATTGGTGAGGCATACTTTATCATCATCAATGAGATCCAGGGTACCTACGCCACTTCTGACCAGTGCTTCCACCGTATATCCGCCAACACCGCCAATTCCAAATACTGCGACTCTGGAATTTTTCAGCTTTTCCATTCCTTCTTTTCCGATTAATAATTCTGTTCTTGAAAACTGATTCAGCATTTTCTGACCTCTCCTTATATTCTTTCCATGTATATTTATACTGACAACGGATATATTTTTTATATCTGTCCGATTTGTTTTACAACTGTCAGGATTCTATCATGGGAAAATAGCCTTGTCAATATCCCTACCAATAAGCTAGGAATATTTTCCCGTTTTCATCAATAAATTTTATGATACAAAAAAAGATCCCTAAAAAGGAATCTTACTGATACTGCGGGTAGCCGGACTTGAACCGGCACGGAGTTGCCCCCGAGAGATTTTAAGTCTCTTGTGTCTGCCTATTCCACCATACCCGCATATTCAATTAATTTGTTCAAAAATGGGGCCTATAGGGCTCGAACCTATGACCCTCTGCTTGTAAGGCAGATGCTCTCCCAGCT
>OIWK01001929.1_pt1 | contig 17855 bp, 14 predicted proteins | sample 1587401 | NCBI WGS metagenome assembly OIWK01 (sample SAMEA3888911, study PRJEB22519) | human gut metagenome | biome: human gut; feature: human-associated habitat; material: faeces | place: Denmark | collected 2009
CTTTCAGCACTTTGGCCACACCCAGGCCTTTAAGATCTATGAGATCACCGACAGGCAGATCAGCCGGGCGGAGGTCGTGGACACCAACGGCAGCGGCCACGGGGCGCTGGCCGGCTTCCTGATGCAGCGCGGCGTGGATACGCTGATCTGCGGGGGCATCGGCGGCGGCGCACAGGTCGCCCTGGCCGGGGCCGGCATCCGCCTCTACGGCGGTGTGCGCGGGGACGCCGACGCCGCGGTGAACGCGCTGCTGTCCGGCAACCTGGGCTATGACCCCAACGTCCACTGTGACCACCACGGCCAGGGCCACGGAGAAGGCCATACCTGCGGCCACCACGGCGAGGGCCACACCTGCGGGAACCACGGCTGCCACTGAGCCTTGGGAAATTGCCATGCAGGAACTGGAAGAACACCTTCGGAAGATCCCTTTCTGGAAGGATCTTCCGGAAGAGGAGAAGGAGACGCTGCGTTGCAGTGCATTTCTGCGCCGCTACCCCAAGGGCAGCCTGATCCACGGTGGACAAAATGAGTGTCTGGGGATGCTGCTGTTGCTGCAAGGGGAGGTACGGACCTATCTTCTTTCGGAAGAAGGACGGGAGATCACGTTGTTCCGGCTTTACGCAGGGGACAGCTGCGTACTTTCCGCCTCCTGCGTCATCAGCCAGATCACATTTGAGACGCACATGACGGCGGCAAAAAATACCACGCTTCTCATTGTTCCCTCTGGCGTGATCGCGGCGCTCAGTGAGCGGGAGCTTGCGGTACGCTGCTTCCTCTATGAGCAGGCAACGGCGCGGTTTTCCGACGTGATGTGGTCCATGCAGCAGATCCTCTTCCGGGGGCTGGACCGGCGTTTGGCTGCCTTTTTGGTGCAGGAGGCGGAGCGCACCGGCGCTTCCGTCATCCGCATGACCCATGAAGAGGTGGCAAAGCACATCAGCTCGGCGCGGGAAGCCGTGGCGCGGATGCTGAAGCAGTTTTCAGAGGAAGGCTTGGTCGAGCTGAAACGAGGGGCTATCTTCCTTCGTGACCCGGCGGGCCTGAACACCATTGCCTCACCATAAGAACGCAAAAATCTCCGACGTGGTCTACTTGGGCTACGCCGGAGTTTTTTTGCAAAAACGTAACCGTGTTACAGTATCCCAGCATGTCATCCCCTACAATAAAAGCATCCGTTTCGGAGAGGAGACGATGCAAATGCCATCGAAACGAATTGTACACGTAGACCAACGTCGCTGCGTAGCCTGCGGCGTGTGTGAACTCACCTGCCCCAAGCAGGCCATCAAAGTATGGCGTGGCTGCTATGCCGCGGTGGAAACAGAGCGTTGTGTGGGCTGCGGCCTGTGTGTCGCTGCTTGTCCTGCCGGGTGCCTCGTGCGGGAAGAGAGGGAATCGGCATGAAAAAGAAGCATTGGTATGATTACTTCTGGGTCTGGAGCATCCTCTATTTTGCACTGGGCTTTTTCAATATCTTATTTGCTTGGCTGGGGATGCTCGACTTCTTTCTCCCACTGGGCCTTGCCCTCTTTGGGGGGAACAAGTTCTTCTGCAATCACCTCTGTGGGCGCGGGCAGCTTTTCAGCAAACTGGGGAAAGAGGGAAAATGTTCCAGAAATCAGCCGACGCCTCGGTGGATGTCCTCCCGCTGGTTCCGTTATGGCTTTCTGGTCTTTTTTCTGGCGATGTTCGGGAACATGCTCTTCCAGACCTACCTGGTGGGAGCTGGAGCCGCGTCGCTCCGGGAGACCATCAAGCTCTTTTGGACGTTCCGGGTCCCGTGGGGCTGGACGTATACGGCAGGGATGGTCCCGGACTGGGTGGCGCAGTTCAGCTTCGGTTTTTATGGGCTTATGCTGACGTCACTCTTGTTGGGGATATTCGTGATGATTTTATATAAACCTAGATCCTGGTGTGTGTTTTGCCCGATGGGGACGATGACGCAGGGGATCTGTCAATGGAAAGCAAAAGAAAGGTGGAAAAAATAATGAAAGTAGTCATCGTTGGTGGGGTAGCTGGTGGCGCTTCGGCGGCGGCCCGGATCCGGAGGCTGGATGAGACGGCAGAGATCCTTGTGTTTGAACGGAGTGGTTTTGTCTCCTATGCCAACTGCGGTCTGCCCTATTATATCGGCGGCGTGATCCAGGAACAGGAAGAGCTGACCTTACAGACCCCGGAAAGCTTTTGGAAGCGCTTCCGCATCGACGTTCGGGTCCGGCATGAGGTGACGGCCATTGACCCAACGGCCAAGACAGTCACGGTCCATGCGCTGGAGACCGGAAAGGTGAGCACGGAAACGTATGATAAGCTGGTCCTCTCGCCCGGTGCCAAGCCCATTGTTCCAGGCGTAGTCCAGGGGGAGATGGAGCGGGTATTCACCCTGCGTACTGTCGAGGATACGCTGCGCATCCACGATTTTGTGCAGAAGCACAAGCCCAAGACGGCGGTGTTGGCCGGCGGAGGCTTCATCGGCCTGGAAATGGCCGAAAATCTGACAGAGCTGGGGGTACAGGTAACGATCGTCCAGCGCTCCCGGCAGCTGCTGGCTCCCTTTGACCCGGATATGGCCAGCTTCGTTCACGGGCAGATGCGGAGCCACGGCGTCGCCCTTCGTATGGGGGCAACGGTGACAGGCTTGCAGCCGGACGGGGAGAGCGTGCTGACCCTGCTGGAGGAGGGAGAACCGCTGCGAGCCGACATGGTCCTGCTGGCCCTCGGCGTGACCCCGGATACCAAGCTGGCGAAGAACGCTGGCCTAGACCTGGGCGTTGGGGGAAGCATTGCGGTGAACGACCGGATGGAGACCTCCGCTCCGGACATCTACGCTGTGGGCGATGCGGTGGAGGTCCGGCAATTCGTGACCGGGCAAAAGACGTTGATTTCCTTGGCCGGTCCCGCCAACAAGCAGGGGCGTATTGCGGCAGATAACATCTGCGGCGGGGACAGCCGGTTCCGCGGCTCCCAAGCCTCCTCCGTCCTAAAGCTCTTTGATATGACGGCGGCCTCTACGGGCATCAACGAGAAAACGGCCCAGGCCGAAGGACTGGACTATGACAAGGTAGTGCTCTTTCCGCCTGCCCATGCGTCCTATTATCCCGGTGCCACGCCTCTGTACATCAAGGCGCTGTATGAGAAGGGTACCCTGCGCCTGCTGGGGGCGCAGATCGTGGGCCGGGAAGGGGTGGACAAGCGTATCGACGTTCTGGCCACTGCCATCCGAGCTGGGATGACGGCGACGCAGCTCAAGGAGCTGGACCTGGCCTATGCGCCGCCCTATGCCTCTGCCAAGGACCCGGTGAATTTCATCGGCTACCTGATCGAAAACCTGGCCCAGGGGAAGGTACGGCAGTTCCACTGGCATGACGTTGCTGCTCTGCCGCGAGACGGCAGCGTGACCCTGCTGGATGTGCGGACCAATGCGGAGGTCTCCAACGGCCGTCTGGAAGGCTCCCTTCACATCCCTGTGGATGAGCTGCGGGAGCGGCTGGGGGAGCTGGACCCTGCTAAGCCGGTTTACGTCAACTGTCAGTCCGGCCTGCGCAGCTATCTGGCCTGCCGTATCCTGACTCAGCGCGGCTTCACCTGTGCCCACCTCTCCGGCGGCTACGGTTTCTACCAAGCCGTGACCCAGGAGCAGCAGCGATTGGGGAGCATCTATCCCTGCGGGATCGAGAAAGCATAATATAACGAAAAAAGAGATTCCCCTTGGATCAGATCGAGTGAACGATAGGATCCAGGGGGAATTTGAGGCTGTTTTTATGGCGTCAAGCCGTTGCTTTCTTCCGGCGGGAGAAGTGGAGGAGGAGGCCGATCGCCAGGCCGATGATCGCCGGGCAGACCCAGCCAAAGCCGATGCCGGAGAGGGGCAGGACATTGCCCACGGCTTCGATCAGGCCGTCCAGATGCAGCAGGGCGCGGAGATTTTCGGGGAGGTTGCGGAGCAGGTCGTAGACGGCGCCGACGAGCGTCAGGACCAGGGTGGAGACGTAGACCTCCCGGCTGTGGCCAAAGAACTTGCCGAAGAGGGCCAGCAGGATCAGGGCGATGGCCAGGGGATAGAGGAACATCAGCACAGGCACGGCGTAGCTGATGATGGTGCTCAGGCCCAGGTTGGCAAAGACGAAGGACATGAGGCAGAACACGATGGCCCAGACCCGGTAAGAGGGCCCCTTGGGGAAGAGGCCGACGAAGGTCTCGCTGCAGCTGGTGATGAGGGCCACGGAGGTTTTCAGACAGGCCAGGGTGACGGTGGCGGCCAGGACCAGCAGACCCACGCCGCGCAGGTAGTGCTGGGCGATCTGGGCCAGGGCGATGCCGCCGTTTTCGGCGGCGGGGAACAGGCCGCGGCTCTGTGCCCCCACGACGGCGACGGCCAGATAGATGACGGCCATGAGCAGGCAGCTGAAAATGCCGGAGCGAACGGTGCTGACGGCCACGTCCTTCGGTTCCTTCACCCCCAGGCCCTGGATGACCTGCACCACGATGATGCCGAAGGCCAGGCTGGCCAGGGCGTCCATGGTGTTGTAGCCCTCCAGGAAGCCTGTCAGGAAGGGCTGGGTGGCATAGTTCCCCATGGGCTCGACAGAGGAGATGGACGCGCCAGGGGAGACCAGAGCAACGACCAGCAGGATGCCCAGGAAGAGCAGGAAGCAGGGGTTCAGGACTTTACCGATCCAGGTCAAAATTTTTCCCGGCCGCAGGGAGAAGAAGAGCGTTACGGCGAAGAAGGCCACCGAGAACAGCAGCAGGAAAAGCTTGGCGTGGCCCTCCGGTAAGATCTGCTCCAGACCCACGGTGTAGGACGTGGTGGCGCAGCGGGGGATGGCGAAGAATGGCCCGATGGTCAGGTACAGGGCGCAGGTGAAGAACATGCCGTAGGGCCGCCCGGCTTTGCTGGACAGGTCGAACAGGCCGTTGCTTTGGCTGATGCCCAGGGCTGCCACGCCCAGCAGGGGCAGGCCCACGCCGGTGATGAGAAAGCCCAGGGTCGTGATCCACACCTGGCTGCCCGCCTGCTGGCCCATGGACACAGGGAAGATCAGGTTCCCCGCGCCAAAGAACATGCCGAAGAGCATACTGGCCACGGTCACGTATTCTCGAAAACTCAACTTTTTTTTCACAGCACACTACCCCTCATTCCGTAAAATACTTTCTGGAGAAAATAAAAGTACAACCAGTATACCAGATTGTACCAACCTTGTCAATTTGCGTGCAGATCGGCCACGGCGTTGCGGTTTCAGTGAAAGCCGTCCAGTAGCTTGCAGACGCAGGGGTAGGTCAGGTCATAGAGGGAGAGGGCGGGGTAGGGGACGTCTGCCTGCTCCATGGCGGCCTTCTGCTTGTCCGTGACGTAGGCATAGGGATAGAGGCCGAAGAGGAAGGGGAAGAAGGCGTAGAGAAAGCCTTGGACGGCTTCGGCGGGCATGTGGGGAAAGAATTTTTCCACGCACTGGGTCACGGCCTGCATCGCGGCGCCGTAGGAGCGCTTGAAGGCGACGAGATTCTCCATGCGGCTGTTGGCCTCCATGTCGTAGTGGTTCATGGAGAGGAGCTTGAGCATCCGTGCCCGCCGGGCCAGGGTGTGGGCCAGGGCGGCGGCGAAGGCATCCGCCGTCATGGCCTCGTGGGTGTCCAGCAGGACCAGGAGGTCCTGGTGCCAGAGGTCATATTCTCGCTGGAGCAGGGCCAGAAAAATTTCTTCTTTGGTCTGAAAATAGTTGTAGATGGACGTGCGGGTGAAGGACGTGGCCTGGCTGATGTCTTTCAAGGTGATGTCCTTGAAGCTCATGGTCTCATAGAGGGCAGCGCAGGCGGAGATGATCTCCTCTTTGCGGGCGTTGGTCCGAGCTTGGGAGGCTTTGGGCATGGCGCTTACAGGCTTTCGCGGAAGATCGCAAGGATCTCGTCCCGCTTCAGGGCTTTGTAGCCGCCGTCCATGTGGAAGGTCAGGTCGGCGATCTGGTCCAGCATGGACTCGTCCACGCCCAGCTCGGTCAGATGCATGACCACGCCGATCTCCTCCATCCAGGCCTTCATGGCGTCCAGACCGGCCAGGGCAACTTCCTCATCGCTCTTACCAGTGGGGTCGATGCCCCAGACGGCTTCGGCGAAGCGCTTGAACTTGGGCAGGCCGTAGGGCAGGACGTGGTGATAGTACGCCTGAGACACGGCGGCCAGGGTCATGCCGTGGGTGGCGTTGGTCACGCCGCCGACGGCCTGGCCCAGCATGTGGACCATCCAGTCGCCGCTCTTGCCGCACTCGACCAGGGTGTTCAGCGCCCAGGTGGCGGTCCACATGAGGTTGCTGCGGGCCTCGTAATCCTGGGGGTTTTTTACGGCGATGCGGCTGGAATGGATCACGGAGCGCATGAGGCCTTCGCTGAGGTAGTCGCTGGTGTTGTCATCCGCGCCGCAGAAATACTGCTCACAGATATGGTTGAAAATATCGTAGATGCCGGAGACCATCTGGTACCGGGGCAGGGTGAGGGTGTAGTTGGGGTCCAGGATGGAGAACTTGGGCATCACGTCCTCGTCCTCAAAGACCTTGCCCACCTTCTCCTTGGTGTCGGGGTTCGTGATGACGCTGCCGGCGTTCATCTCGGACCCGGTGCCCACCATGGTCAGCACACAGCCCAGGGGGACGACGGGGCAGGCAGGCTCCTCAAAGCGGACGAAATACTTCTGCCAGGGGTCCTCCTCACAGTGGACGGAGGCGGCCACGGCCTTGGTGTAGTCGCAGACGGACCCGCCGCCCACGGCCAGCAGGAAGTCGGCCTGATGCCGGCGGCAGATCTCCACGCCCTCCAGGACCTTGGGCAGAGTGGGGTTGGGCATGACGCCGGAGATTTCCGCCACGTTTTTGCCGCAGTCCTTCAGGATGGCGGTCACCTGGTCATAGATGCCGTTGGTTTTGATGGACCCGCCGCCGTAGACCAGGACGATATTGGGGCCGTATTTGGGCAGCTCGTCCCGCAAAGACGCGACGGAGCCGCCGCCGAAATAGAGCTTGGTGGGGTTATAATAGGTGAAGTTTCCGAACATGAGTTTCTTCCTCCATCGTCAACATGAATTGATTCTGACGCTGTGTCAGCATAGATAGGATATCGCAATTCTGACGCCGTGTCAAGATGCCGTGCAAAAAAGCAGCGTGCGACTGCGAGTAGACGTGAGGGATCGGATATGCTATGATGGGACCAACACAGCAGAGCAGGAGGGAGCGCTTTATGCACTATGACATCATCGTGATCGGCAGCGGCCCGGCGGGGCTGTCCGCTGCCCTGACGGCCCGCGCCCGGAACAAGACCGTCCTCGTGGTGGGCAACCGCTGGCAGGACAGCCCCTTGGCACGGGCCGAGCGGGTAGACAATTACCTGGGTCTGCCCAAGCAGTCCGGGACGGACTTGCTGGAGACCTTTCACGCCCACGCGAAGGAAGCAGGCGTCGCATTGTTAGAGGGCCGCGCCCTCTCGGCCTTGCCTTGGAACGGCTTTCAAGTCAGCGTGGGCAGCCAAGTCCTCTCCGCCGGGGCCTTGATCCTGGCCCCCGGCGTGGTGCGGCAGAAAAAATTTCCTGGGGAAGCCGAGTATCTGGGCCGGGGCGTGAGCTACTGCGCCACCTGCGACGGGATGCTCTACCGGGGCAAGCCCGTGGCCGTGGTCGGCCGCAGCCCCGATGCGCCGGAGGAGGCCAACTTCCTGAAAAACCTGGGCTGTCAAGTGACTTACCTTGCCCCCAAGCGCCCGGAGACGCTGGACGCAGACATCCCCTTTGTCCAGACCGGCACCGTCTCGATCCAAGGCCAACTGACCGTCACCGGCCTGACCGCCAACGGCGAGAGCATCCCCTGCGCGGGGGTCTTCATCCTCCGCCCCGCCGTGGCCCCCACGGACCTGCTGCCGACCCTGGCCACCGCCAACGGGGCCATCCAAGTCGACCGCAGCATGGCCACCAATCTCCCCGGCGTGTTCGCCGCAGGGGACTGCACCGGCGCCCCCTACCAGATCGCCAAAGCCGCCGGCGAGGGCCAGGTTGCAGCCCTGTCCGCCTGCGCCTACCTGGACGACCCGGCCCATCAGACCACCTGACCCCAAAAGCAACCCCCCTGCGCCGTCCCAGACCGGGAAGCGACGCAGGGGGGTTTTGTATACGAAGGCGCATGTTGCAAAGTTCGACAAAATCTGCTAAAATAAAAAGGCCCTCTCAAAAGGGCCGGAAAGAAGCGTTGTTACGAAAAGTGGTTGGCTAGCCCCTCGCAAAATCCACGTTGGAAGGGGGTGAAGCTGGAATGGACAGATTTTTTTTGAAATTTCTGCTGTGCGTGGTGTTTTTAGCACTGGCACTTTCCATAAAAGCGTGCTGACCGCCCAGCGGCAACTGAACGGTCAGCATAATCAATTTGTGCAAACCTAGTAGAGCCAACCGCTAGTAACGGCGCTCTTTCTGTTTTTATGATAGCAGTTCTCCAAAACTTTGTCAAGAGCGCTGCATCCCCTGCGCCGTCCCAAACCGGGACCCGACGCAGGGGGTTTTGCATACCTGTCCATAAAAGCGTGCTGACCGTTCGGTTGCAGCCAAACGGTCAGCATAAAATTTACTTATGCATGATTCAGAAAGGATGACTGCCTGGGTGGAGCCAAACGGTCAGCATTGTTCATAATGATGTAAAACCGCGAAGCTAACCACTAGTAGCAACGCTCTTTCTGCTTTCATGATAGCAGTCTCTCCCCACTTTGTCAAGAGCGCCGCCCCCTGTGCCGTTCCCCGCCGGGACCCGACACAGGGGGTGTTTTGTCGGAAAGGTATAAAATCAGGGCATGAATCTCTAAAAGAAAACAAAATGTACCCAAACATATCCATGGAAAACCTTGCCATTCGACGGAAGGATACGGTATAATATTGCCAAAAGCGCCGCCAAAGAAGAGTGTGCTTTGGCGAACGTATCCTTGCGGTATCTATGCTTATATCGCAAAAACAAAAGGGTATACCCTTTTGTCGTTGGTTTACAACCCAACGACAATGGGTGACTCAAAAACAAATGGAAAGATGAAAAGGAGGAGACCCATGAAAAAGAAGTTCTTGGCCCTGGTTCTAACGCTGGCAATGGTGCTTTCTTTGGTACCTGCGACGGCGCTGGCAGGGAACACATCCCTTCTCTCTATTACACCACCGAATGAGGGAAAATTTGCCACGTATGAGTTCTACATCAGTGAAACTGCGGAAAGCCCATGGTACACACAGACTGTGAAAACGGGCGATACGCTTAACCGGCCAGCTGACCCAACACGCACTGGGCACTACTTTACCGGCTGGAAAACGGAAAACGAACAAAAGGTACCGTTTGGTAGAGTTACCGTTGAGGAAGCAAGCACCATCCGGTGTTTTGCACAATGGACAGAGAACGCCAATCCGATTCACGTCTATTTTATGGCGGCAATAGGTTCCAACGAAGTTATGCATACTGGCGTTGCTCAAAACGGAGCAGTTGACATTCCGCCAGACTATCAGGATATTACTTGGAAAACGGAAAACAACGAAGTTTTTGACAGAACAAACGTTACAGAAGATATGAAGGTCTATCCAGCATCCGCATTCTGCTGGCTGACCTTTGATAGCCAGGGGGGCAGCGCGATTGCATCCCATTATGTCCAGCAAGGGGAAAGATTTGAGTTGATCAACGTGGGCAATCCGACAAAAGCGGGGTATAGGTTCGCAGGTTGGAGTTTGGAAGCTAACGGTACAAAGCAAACGGAAGTTACTCCGAACGGAGATACAAAACTCTATGCACTCTGGACACCTACAACAGCCGACTACACCGTGATCCACTGGCAGGAAAACGCCAACGATGATGAGTATTCCTACATAGCAAGTGAACCGCTGTCTGGGAGAACTGGCGACCAGACGAACGCAGCAGCAAAGTCTTATCAAGGGTTTACAGCAACAGAAATTAAGCAACAAACTATAAAAGGTGACGGCTCGACGATTGTTAATGTATATTATCAGCGTAATAGTTATACAATACATTTCTATTACCGTGAGTACGGAAGCTGGAAAGAATACACGGATATTCAGATCACTGCAAAATATGGCGCGGATATCAGCACAAAATGGCCAGAGAAAAAGAATAGCAAAACATGGTCTACGAACGAAAAGACTGGAGTCCTTGGTAGTTTAAAAGGCCCATTCCAGGTCAATATCCAAACAATGCCGTTAGGCGGAGCAAAGTATTATGGTCCTAAAACCGATAGGGGGTCTGAAAGCGCTCATTACTATGTAGAGGTTATACCCGGCGAGAGTGGAACAGTGACACGGGGTGATGTAACCTATAAATTACATCATACTGATACTAGCCCAGGCTCTAACTTTAAGGTGACAGAGGAAGACAAGTATCCACTTACTGATTTTACCTATAAAGAAGGAACGAGGGACGGAGGATGGTATAACAACGCCCAATTTTACTATACTAGAAACATCTATAATGTTGTTTACTTTAGTAATGATGGTAAGGTAAACGAGAGTAGCTACAAATACGAACAAGACATTCATGACGCTGGAAACTATACACCAACCAATGCACCTGATGGCTACGAATTCGGCGGATGGTACAGCGATCCGAGCGGAACGAGACCGTATGACTTCTCTGGTAAGACAATGCCTGCCCAGAACATCACGGTTTATGCTAAGTGGGTTCCCATTACTCTTAAATTGACCATCCAAGGTGTGGATGGTGTTGGTAGTGATGATGTGAACTACAACCAGGTTATCAACGAAGCAGAGGTTTATGGTCAAGCAACGACTATACTTGAAAATGCAGGAAAAACGGTTCTCTATTGGGTAACTTCTACTGGCGAGAGAGTGGACGTCAACAGTCAAATGACGACAAACCTCACCATTCGCCCGGTGCTCAAAGGGGATACTTACTCTGTGACTTACAGCGGTGACACTACTACCAGTGACCCGTATGAGTATTGGCATGGCACCACTGCAAAGGTGAAGAAATATCAGGGTGAAAAAGCTGACAAGTTCCTGTATTGGACGGATGCGGCTGGTACGAAATATCATCCTGGCGATGAGATTTCGATGATTGCGAACGTTACGCTGACGCCGCAGATCAGCGATGAGAATCCAGTGCAGCAGAAGTATAGTGTGACCTATCATAGTAACTTTGGAACGGATCAGACTTATACGGTTAATGACATCGAAAACTATACGAAATTCTTTACCAAGACCTATGCAGAAACAGGGTTTACTAATCAAGATGGGTACGACTTCATAGGTTGGAATACACAGGCTGATGGTAAGGGTACAAACTTTGCAGCTGGTAGCCCTGCCCGTATGGATGGACCTGACAACAATCACCTTTACGCCCAGTGGAGTCAATCCACCTATACCTTGACCTACGATGCCAACGGTGGCCAGTTTGGTTCGGGGGACTCTGCGCCTATAACAAAGCAGGAGTCTGATATACCAGCAGGCGATCATTTTCTGAAGTATTCGCCGGAGTATACTCCCACACATGCTCAGAGTGGAGATAAGGATGTTGTCTTCATTGGATGGTCTACAACGGATAACGATGAGAAGATTTATGACAAGGGAGAGAATATTCCCACTCTCATCCAATCCGTTACGATGAATGGTGACGAGACAGTTTACGCTGTTTGGGGCTATGATGCTATCGGTAAAAACAATAAGCCAGATGGTGTGCCGGACGTGTTTAACGCAGTGGTGACCTACAATATTGTAGGTGGTACCTGGGACGGCACCAATAATAGTGCTACGGAAGTTATCAAGGTAAAAACATTTGATGAGACGACGAAGGTATGGACAAATACCAATGCCAAACTGTCTTCTATTCCTAACATTAATGAAGTAAAGCCTGATAAGAACCATACTTCGTCTGGTTCCTGGGGAAATTCAGATTCTACTCCTACTAAGGATACTGTTGTAGATGCTGATACGATGTATACCTATACGCTGGAAGCTGCGCCGCCTGCTCCTACATACACCTTGACTTATGATGCCAACGGTGGCAAGTTCGGTTCGGATGACACCAAGACGGAAACGATTGATAAGACGGGCAACCATGCGCTCAACTATACGTCTGCCTATACTCCCATCCATGCTCAGAGTGGAGATAAGAATGTCATCTTCCTTGGCTGGTCTGCTGAAAAACTGAGCGTTCTTGACTCTACTAGCAATGCCGCTACAAATGCAAACAAGATCATCACTAGCGTTAATGTCACGGCCGATGGAGCGACTGTCTATGCAGTTTGGGGCCTTGATGAAGACGGGAATCAGATCCCTGATGTTTTCGAGGCCACTATCATTTATAAAATTGTAAATGGTAAGTGGACCAAGGATGGAAAGGCTATCGGCAGTGCTGATATCACAGCGACTTTCCAGCTGTATGAGCAGCAGGATGACCATACCTGGAAAGCAACTAACAAATTACTGCGGGATGGTAGTTTCCCCGCTGGCTACACCGGCAACGAAGGTCATACAGGCCTTGGTTGGTATCGAAATAGTGAGACAACACCTTTACCTTCCAAACTGGTCCAGCCCACTACGAAGGTGATCGATGCTGTGACCGATGCTGTGACCGGAGCTGTGACCGGAGCGGAGAAGGTGTTTACCTACAAGTACGCTCCAACCACCCCCAAAACTGTAGTTCTGCACCTTGAAGGTGGTTCGTATACAACGACACCTGATACATATACAGCGAACAGTGATGGAACCTATCAGTATAGTGTTACTGAGACAAGTGCAGTTATTAACCCCCAAAGCCCCAGCCGAAACAACTTTGGCTTTACAGGCTGGAGCCTGAGCAAGAACGCCCCTCAAACTTTGATCAGTAAGGATGCAACCTTTGCAAGTTTGTATCTGAAGCAGTCCGGAATGAATGGCAACTTTGACAAAATCAATCTCTATGCAGTTTGGACAGAAAATGGCGGCGGAGGCGGCGGAGGCGGCGGCAGCCACAAGCCCACCGTCACCATTCCTGACGACGTGCCTACTGGCCTGAACGGGAAGGACCACTACGCTTATGTGGTGGGGTATCCCGACGGCATGGTGTATCCCCAGAAGAATATCACCCGTGCTGAGGTGGCGACGATCTTCTTCCGTCTGTTGACCGATGAGACCCGCGAGGCCAACATGACCAAGAGCAACAGCTACAACGACATGAAGGACGGCGCATGGTATACCTGCGCAGTGTCTACCCTGAGCAAGATGGGCATTATCAAGGGCTATGAGGACGGTTCCTTTAAGCCTGACGCGTCGATCAGCCGCGCCGAGTTCGCCGCGATCGCGGCCCGCTTCGACCCGGACGGCGACAAGACCCCTGCGACCTTCTCCGATGTGTCCAGCCACTGGGCCAAGGACGAGATCAGCATCGCCGCCAACCACGGTTGGATCAAGGGCTATGAGGACGGTTCTTTCAAGCCTGACCAGAAGATCACCCGTGCCGAGACCATGACTTTGGTCAACCGCGTGCTCAAGCGTCTGCCTGAGACGAAGGATGACCTGCACAAGGACATGAAGACCTGGCCCGACAACCAGAATGAGAGCGCCTGGTTCTACCTGGCTGTCCAGGAAGCCACCAACAGCCACTATCAGAAGCTGAAGAAGGACGGCACCCACGAAACGTGGGAGAGCATGCGCGAGACCCGCGACTGGGCCGCCCTGGAGAAGTAAGTCTCCGCGACGGCAAGCACAAGAAACCAAGTGACCAAAAAAGAGACAGGCTGCGGCCTGTCTCTTTTCTGTGGGTTTTATGCGGTTCAAGCGCGGGAATAGGTCGTTTCGTAGTTGCCGTCGGGCATCTGGAAGTCGGCGGCGACGAACTGGATGGTGAAGGTGTTGCGCTCGGCGTCGGGGATGAGGAAGCCGTGGCCGTTGAGGTAGAGGTAGATGCCTCGGCCGTCTTCGTCCTCGGTGATGTCGCCGGTGGAGCCGGTCTCCTCGCACTGGGCTTCGTAGGTGTAGTTGTCGGCGTCGATGGAGATGGTGGAGCCGTCCTCGCCCACCCAGTCGCCGTCCAGTTCATCCAGGGTCCACTGGCCGGGGTCGGCGGTGTCGTCGCGGGTGAAGGTCTCGTAGAAGAGGGTCTCCGTGTCCGCGTCGGGTGGGGCATCTTCCATTTCGCTGTCCAGGGGGTGGATGTAGATGGTGTTGCCGTCGGCGGATAACTCAAAGAGATGCTGGTAGCGGTTGAAGTTGAGCCAGGCCTCGCCGTCGGCGTCCCGGACCCAGCCCTGGCCCACCCGGCCCTCGTCGGTGCGGTAGAGGTAGCTCTCCGCGTCGGCGTTGATCTGGAGGACGGCCCCGTAGTCATCGACCCAGGTGCCGCTGACCTCTGCCAGGGTGGCGGGGGTGAAGTCGTCCTGGCCCAGCTTCCTGCGCGGCCAGCTCTTCGGCGGTGTAGCCGGTCGGCTCCTGGTTCGGTTCGGTGACGGGGTCGTCTGCCGTGTCGTCGGTCCCGCCGCAGGCGGCCAGGCTGACGCAGAGTCCGGCAGCCAGCAAGAGGGAAAAAAGTCGTTTCTGTTTCATAGCGATAAACCTCCTTTTTCTCAGTTTACCGGGAAACGGTGGAAAACCCAATTAACCAAAGGTTAGGTTTCCCTTTGCTCCCGTCCTGTGCCATACTATAGCAAAGTGTATTTACATAAAATATATTAAACTTGGGAGTGTGGGCTTGTTCCGGGCGGGAAAGTGTGGTATCATACGAAAGTTATTTGAAAGCTATTTTGATGTGTAAGGGGGAGGTCGCATGCGGATCGCCAACACAGTCCATGACTCCATTGTAGACGGCCAGGGGCTTCGCTTCACGGTATTTACCCAGGGCTGTCCCCACCGCTGTCCGGGCTGCCACAATCCCGGCACCCACGACCCGGCAGGGGGCCGGGACGTCTCCGTGGCGGCGCTGGTGGAGGAGCTGACAAAGAACCCCCTCATGGCGGGGCTGACCTTATCCGGCGGAGAGCCCTTTGCCCAGGCGGCGGACTGCGCGGCCCTGGCGAAGGCCGCCCACGGCCTGGGCCTGACCGTCTGGACCTACACCGGCTATCTCTTCGAGCACCTGCGGGACGCCGGACGAGCGGACTGGACGGCGCTTTTGCAAGAGACGGACGTGCTGGTAGACGGCCCCTTTTTGCAGGACCAAAAGTCTTACGAGCTGCACTTCCGGGGCAGCCGAAACCAGCGGCTCATCGACGTGGCCGCCAGCCTGGTCCAGGGAAAGCCCGTCCTCTGGCAGGAGGAGGACCCCCTGGCCAAATTCACCGTCCCCGAATCCTGAGCGCCGGGGGAAAGGAGTCTGTGTATGACCATCGAAGAGATGAAAGACTATTTCAGCCACCGGGAGCTGGGGCTCCAGGAGGCGGCGGGGGAGTATGCGATCCTGGTCCCCCTGGTCCAGTGGGAGGGGCAGCGCTGCCTGCTCTTTGAGACGCGGGCCGATACGCTGGTGGGCCACCAGCCCGGCGAGGTCTGCTTCCCCGGCGGCCGAAGAGAACACGGGGAGACCCCCAGGGAGACCGCCCTGCGGGAGACCTGGGAGGAGATCGGCATCCCCCCGGAGGAGATCCGGGTGCTGGCCCCGCTGGACCTGATGCAGGACATCAGCGACCGGGTGGTCTACCCCTTCCTGGCCGAGATCAGCGCCGCCGGCGCGGCGCGGCTCAAGGCCAGCGCAGCGGAGGTCAAAAACGTGTTCTTCGTCCCGGTGGACTATCTGCTGAACTGCAAAGAGGAGGTCTACCGCTATGTGGTCTCGGCAAAAGTGGACGATGATTTTCCCTATGAGCGCATCGGCTTCCCCAAGACCTATCCCTGGCGAAAGGGCTATATGAACGTGCCCATCTACGAGTATCAGGGGCATTTTATCTGGGGCATGACCGGGCGCATGGTCCGCTGGTTCTTACAGCAGCTGCGCCAGATGGAGCAGCAGGAGGGAAAGGCGTGACGTCGGTAGAATATCTGGGGAAGTATCAGCTCACCCAGTCCGATGCCTGCTTCAAGCTGGGGCGGGACAGCGTGCTGCTGGCGGGGTTCTGCACCCTGCGGCCCAAATGGACTGTGTGTGACCTGGGGTGCGGCGTGGGGTCCCTGCTCTTGCTGACGGCCCAGCGGGAAGAGAATTTGACGCGGGTGGGCATCGAGCTGGACCCCACGGCAGCGGAGCTGGCCCGGAAGAATCTGGCGGACAATGCCCTCTCCGGGACGATCCTGACCGGGGACCTGCGGGAGAAAAGCCTGCTCCGGGGCGACCAGTTTCACCTGGTCCTGTCCAACCCGCCCTATTTCCGGGCGGGGTCCGGAAGATCCGGCGGGCAGGCACGCATGGACGACACCTGTTCCGTGGAGGACCTCTGCCGGACGGCGGGGCGCTTGACCCGCACAGGCGGGCGGTTTGCGCTGGTCTATCGCCCGGAGCGGCTGGCGGAGCTGTTTGCCGCCCTGCAAAAGGCCCGGCTGGAGCCGAAGCGGATGCAGCTCTTATCCTACCACCGGACGAAAGCGCCCTATGCCGTCTTAGTGGAGGCGGTGAAGGAGGGCGGGCCGGGGCTGGAGATCTTGCCCACGCAGTATCAGACGGAAGATTGACACGTTGCTATACACGAGAAGGAGGACATTGCCATGGCTGGGACGTTGTATCTGGTCGCCACCCCCATCGGGAACCTGGGGGATTTTTCGCCCAGGGCGGCGGAGACGTTGGAGACGGTGGACTTCATCGCCGCCGAGGACACGCGCGTGACGGCAAAGCTCCTCAACCATTTTGAGATCAAAAAACCGTGCGTGAGCTACTATGAGCACAACAAATACGCCAGCGGTGAGAAGATCGTCGCCCGGCTGCTCGCCGGCGAGACGTGCGCGCTCGTGACCGACGCCGGCATGCCCGCCATCTCCGACCCCGGCGAGGACATCGTGCGCCAGTGCGCCGAGAGCGGCGACTCGGAACCCTTCTTCCGCGCCTGGGGCATGAAGGAGTCCGAAATCAAGCTCAACCGCGGCGGCTCGGGCTGGCGCCTCACGCTCGACGAAGAAAGCCGTCCCGTCGTCCTCGATCCCGAGGGGCGCCCCGTCCTCGCCACGCACGCCGCCTTCGGCAGCCTGCGCCTCACCGTCCTCACAGGCGCATGCGCGCCCGTCATCGGACGCGTCACCCCCGCCGACATCTCCCGCACGCTGCTCTGAAAGCCTCCGTCGCCGCCTGCGCCCCATTCGATTTCAGGCAAATGGTTTGAGGTTGCAACTGATGCCTTGCGGGCGCGCCACATGGGCTACACTCATGAATTGGCCGGGCCCTGCGTCCGGCACGTGTTCATCACTCCGAAGGATATACGCCGTGCGCCGTTCATTGACCGCCGTTCTGGCGCTTTCACTCTGCTCCGCCTCCGCGCTCGCCGCCGACACGCTCAGGATCGACATCAAGGGACTTGACGGTGATCTGGCGGCCAACGCCCGCGCCTGGGTCGAACCACTCGAGAAGGCAGGCTACACCGATACGCCCGCCGCCCGCATGAACGTCGACAAGGCCGTCAGGCTCTCCCTGCGCGCACTCGGCTACTACCAGCCCGCGGTCTCCATGACGGTCAAGGACAAGCGTAGTCTCGAGATCACGGTCGTTCCGGGCGAGCCCGTTCTCATTTCCGACGTCGACGTGCACGTCACGGGCCCGGGCGCCGACGAGCGCGTCTTCAAGTTTCTTCAGAAGCGCCGCGTCCCCAAGAAGGGCGACGTGCTCAACCACGCCAAGTACGAGGAGTTCAAGAGCTCCCTCACGAACGCGGCCCTGCAGCTCGGCTACTTCGACGCAGAATTCGTCAAGAGCCAGCTCGGCGTCTCCATTCCTCTTCGCGAGG
>OIWK01001932.1_pt1 | contig 17811 bp, 16 predicted proteins | sample 1587401 | NCBI WGS metagenome assembly OIWK01 (sample SAMEA3888911, study PRJEB22519) | human gut metagenome | biome: human gut; feature: human-associated habitat; material: faeces | place: Denmark | collected 2009
TGGAGAAGCTGCAGCTGGATGAAAATGAAAAAGAAATGCTGGAGCATATTGTCTGTCAGATGGAGGCGGAGCGTGGCGTGGACAGAAGTGCAGCCATTGCCGATATGCGTTTTGATTTTATCGAGAGATTATGTGAGCAGACAGTAGTAAAACCCAAAGAAAGTAAGGAACGGATCCGCAGTGAGAAGATTGACCGGATCCTCACCGGAAAATATACGGCAATTCCCTGTTTTATCCTGATCATGGTGCTGGTATTCTATCTGACTTTCAATGTCATCGGAGCATGGCTCCAGGGATTGCTGGAACTGGGAATCGGAAAATTGACGGAGATCACTGATGCAGCATTGACGGCAGCTCATGTCAACAGTGCGGTCCAAAGCCTTGTAATAGACGGTATCTTTACCGGCGTGGGCAGTGTACTGAGCTTCCTGCCCATCGTGGTCACTCTGTTTTTCTTCCTGTCTCTGATGGAGGACAGCGGCTATATTGCCCGTGTGGCGTTCGTTATGGATAAGCTGCTTCGAAAGATCGGTCTGTCCGGACGAAGTATTGTGCCGATGCTGATCGGGTTCGGATGTACGGTCCCGGCAGTCATGGCCACGAGAACACTGACCAGTGAGAGAGACCGTAAAATGACGATCCTGCTGACACCGTTTATGAGCTGCTCCGCAAAATTACCGATCTATTCATTCTTCGTGAGCGTATTTTTCCCGGGAAAGGGCGGACTGATCATGTCGGCATTGTATCTGTTTGGTATCCTTATGGGAATTCTGGTAGCATTTTTATACCGGAGCACGTTATTCCAGGGAGAACCGGTGCCCTTTGTAATGGAACTGCCGAACTACCGTCTGCCGGGAGCCAAAAATGTAGGGCAACTGTTGTGGGAAAAGGCAAAAGACTTTTTACAGAAAGCATTCACTGTGATCTTCATTGCTACCATCGTGGTATGGTTCCTGCAGAGCTTTGACCTGAAACTGAATCTTGTTGAGGATTCGGCAAACAGTATGCTGGCTATGGTATCCAGTCTGCTGGTACCGCTGTTTCGACCGCTCGGCCTGGGTGACTGGCGGATCTGTACCTCTCTGATCAGTGGATTCATGGCAAAAGAAAGTGTGGTAGCAACCCTGGAAGTATTGTTCGGCAGCAGCATTGCCACGGTACTTACCCCGTTGGCAGCCGCTACATTACTGGTATTCAGTCTGCTGTATACTCCCTGTGTGGCCGCCATCGCTTCTGTCCGCAGAGAACTGGGTGGAAAATGGGCCATTGCAGTGGTACTCTGGCAGTGTTTCGTGGCATGGGTGGCAGCCTTCCTGGTACATAGTATCGGCTTGCTGATGGGATTCTAGAAATTTCAGATGATAAGATGACAAAATAGAAAACCTGCAGGGGATTATTCCTCCTGCAGGTATTTTATTACGCATTTCAATTCCGGTGAGATCCATTTGTTCCGGTGATATAAAAGCTGCCGCCAGATATCCGGCTGAATCTCCGCCATGGGGAGACTGACGAGACTTCCCTTTGCCAGGTCCTCTGCGATCACGAACTCCGGCAGATAGGAGATGCCGAGACCCTGACACAGAAGATTGCGGATCAGCTGGGTATCGCCCACTTCCATGATAGGCATGGTCTCCCTACCGTTTTGGGAGAGCAGATCATCCAGTGCAGCCCGGTAACTCATGTTTTTCTCTGTCAGGATCAGCGGGTATTCCAGAATCTGTTCCAGGGTGATCTGAGTCTGTCCGGCTAAGGGGTGACCGGCACCGGTGACGAAGTGAATATCCACCGGAGCTTCGAACGCGGTCACATAATTGTGATTAAAAATACGGCGGTCCAGCGTGTATACAATGTCCACCTGATTCTGTCCCAGCATCTGGAACATTTCGTCAGTGCTGGTAGCGATGATCTTCAACCGGATTCCGGGATATTTTTCATGAAAATCTTTAAAACGGCTGTGAAATTCCCAGCTGGCCAGGGACTCTGCAATGGCGATCCGCACCAGACCCTCCGGGGCGGTATTGCCGCTGATGTGGGTGGCTTCAGCAGCGAGACGCAGGATCTGCTGGGCCAGGGGCAGCAGCTTCTCCCCCTCGTTGGTCAGGGTTACGGTATGCCCGATCCGTTCAAACAGAGGGATGGACAGCTCCTTTTCCAATTGTTTGATCTGAAAGGATACGGTGGACTGGGTATAACCCAGACGTCCGGCCGCCAGCGTAAAGCTCTTCAGTTCGTTCACCATAACAAAGGTTTCCAGATTTTTGACATCCATAGGGTAGATACTCTTTCTATATTGTAAATTCAATTCTTCGATCAATGCAATGTAAATAATTTGTTTTTCAAATATTTAAGAAAATTATATAATGAGAAAATAGGGCTGTCAATGCGAAAAGATGGAGAAAATATGGGAAAACAGCAAAAATATATGCCGTATCCCGTGTTTAGAATAAGTGGTTTTGGGAAGGATCAGAGGTATGGAAAACAGAGAAAGACTGGGGAGTCGTTTGGGATTTATCATGCTGTCGGCGGGGTGTGCCATCGGCTGCGGAAATGTGTGGAAATTCCCGTGGATGTGCGGGCAGAACGGTGGCGGAAGTTTCATGCTGATCTATGTGATCTGCCTGATCGTGCTGGGCCTGCCCACCATGATCATGGAATTCTCTGTAGGACGCGCGGCGCAGACGAGTCCCCTTTATATGTATCGGAAACTGTCCGGCGGCAGGGGCAAATGGAATCTGTGGGGCATCGTCTGTTTCATCGGAAACATTGCGTTGATCGCTTTCTATGCGGTGGTGTCCGGATGGATCCTCTATTATTTTGTAAAATTTCTGACAGGGCAGAATCAGGATTTCGGTTTTGAAAAAATGATCACGACGCCCTCGGTGAATGTGACATATCTGTTAGTCACCTTGCTGATCGCTTTTGTCATTTTAAGCTTCCATCTGCAGGGTGGGCTGGAGCGTATTACCAAATATATGATGTCAGCATTGATCGTGCTGATGCTGGTGCTGGCGGTGCACAGCTTTACACTTCCGGGAGCAGGAGAGGGATTGAGCTTCTATCTGATCCCACATTTCTCCAAGATCACCGGTTCTGTGGTGGTGGGCGCCATGAATCAGGCATTTTTCACCTTGTCCGTGGGAATGGGCGGTATGGCGATCTTCGGAAGCTATATCGGCAGGGATCGTTCTCTCATGGGAGAGTCTATCCATATTATTATCCTGGATACACTGGTAGCAGTGGTCGCCGGTATTATTATATTTCCGGCATGCTTCACTTATGATGTGGAAGTGACGGCGGGGCCCAGTCTTCTGTTCGATACTATGGCAACCGTATTTAACCACATGGCAGGAGGCAGATGGTGGGGAACCTTATTTTTCCTGTTCATGGTGTTCGCAGCCATGTCCACAGTGCTGGGTGTGTGTGAAAATATTCTGGCCATGGTCCGGGAACTGACCGGTTGGTCCAGACCGGCAGGGTGCGTGGCGTGTGGTGTCGGATGTTTCCTGTTGGCTCTGACGACAGCACTGGGTTTCAGTGTATTTCATTTTCAGCCGTTTGCAGCAGGGACGACCTGGCTCGATTTCTGGGATTTCCTGGTGTCGAATAATATCATGCCCATAGGTTCGATCCTGTTGGCGGTATTTTGCTGCTATAAGGTCGGCTGGGGCTGGGACAAATTTCTGGAGGAAGCAAATGCCGGCAAAGGCTTAAAGGTGCAGCCGTGGATGAAGCCGGTGTTCAAATATTTTGTGCCGGCGGCAGTACTGTTCATCTATGTGTACGGAATGGTAAATTTTGCGTGGAAATAAAGTAAATAGAAATAGGCGGGCGGCGGAGTGAAAAGCTCCGCCGTTTTTTGGACGGAATGATCGTGGAGAGGTTGCGTTATGGCAGAAAAATGGATAGTATAAAGAATAGAAGAGCAGATAGGAGGCGTTTATGACAGAGCAGGAGATCCGGACGATATTACGCAGACAAAGAGAATATTTTGCTACGGAAGCCACACTTTCCCGGGAATTCCGGGCAAAACAGCTGGGAAAGTTAAAGGCTTCCCTGCAGCGCCATGAAGCAGAATTGAACAATGCACTGCGACAGGATCTGGGGAAAAGCCGGATGGAGAGCTATATGTGCGAGATCGGACTGACGCTCTCGGAGCTGACCTGGATGCAGAAGCACCTGCGGGGGCTGATGCGGGAAAAGAGAGTGCCGACACCGTTATCGCAGTTCGCGGCGAGGAGCTTCCGGTCTCCGTCACCCTATGGCACCGTGCTGATCATGAGTCCATGGAATTATCCGGTGCTATTGACGCTGGATCCGTTGATCGATGCTATTGCCGCAGGGAATACCGCAGTGGTAAAACCCAGTGCCTATGCTCCGGCGACGGCAGCAGTGCTGAAACTGATTTTGGAAGAATGTTTCCCTACGGAATATGTGGCGGTGATCACCGGTGGCAGAGCAGAGAATCAGGCATTGTTACAGCAGCGCTTTGATATGATATTTTTCACCGGAGGCAAGACCGTGGGACGGGAGGTGCTTAGAAGTGCTGCGGAATATTTGACCCCGGTGACGCTGGAGCTGGGCGGGAAAAGTCCCTGTATCGTGGATGCTACGGCGAAGCTTCCGCTGGCGGCGAGGAGGATCGTATTCGGAAAATATCTAAACTGCGGGCAGACCTGTGTGGCACCGGATTATGTGTTGTGTGATGTCAGGATCCGCGACCGATTGGTGGGAGCTATCCGGGCGGAGATCTCGAGACAGTTTGGAGAAAATCCCCTGCAGAATCCGGATTATGGGAAAATCATTAACGAAAAGCATTTTCACAGACTGCTGGGATTGATGGATGCGGAAAAAATCGTCTGCGGCGGACAGTATGACGAGAAGACGATGCGCATTGCACCTACGGTGATGACGGATGTGGACTGGTCGGATGCCGTGATGGGAGAAGAGATCTTCGGACCGATCCTGCCGGTGGTGACTTATGATGCATATGATACAGAGAAAAGCATTGCACAAAATGATTTTAGCGGGGAGTTTTCTGGAACCCAAGCTGCCGCGGGAGATTTTGTGGATTGGGCGATCCGTTGTGTGGAGGAACATCCTCATCCGCTGGCGCTGTATTTCTTCAGTGAAGATAAAAAAGCCCAGAGACGGATCCTGGATCACTGCCATTTTGGCGGTGGCTGCATCAACGACACCATCATTCATCTCGCCACCAGCGTCATGCCCTTCGGCGGCGTGGGTGAGAGTGGCATGGGTGGGTATCACGGCCGCACCGGATTCGAGACCTTCAGCCATTATCGGAGTATCGTGGACAAAAAGACATGGATGGATCTGCCGATACGGTACCAGAGGTATGATGAGAAAAAAGAGAAGTTGTTGCGGCGGTTTTTGAAGTAACGTCCTGAAAAGTGTGAGATGGCACGAGATTACGTCCTGAAAAGTGTAGTGTATAGCCTAAATTACGTCCTGAAAAATGTAATAACAGGATATTTGCGTGAAATAATATAGAAATCGTGAAGGGAAGAAGGTAGTTAGTATGAATTTTATCAAACAGAAATGCATTACAGCAGCAGTATTATTGCTGGTTGCTATTTTATCCATAACGGTTGTAGGAAAATACGCCTCCGCACCGGAGAATCATCAGAAGACCATTGCCTCTCTGGATGAGAAAAAACAGACTGTCATGGAACTGACGGCGGCATCCACGGTGACTTCGGCGCTGATCACCTTGCTTCCGGGCGACACGGCAACACCCATCGCGGAGAAAATGGCAGATGTCAGCGGATACCTGCTGGTAGTCCTCTGCGCTATCTATCTGGAAAAATATCTCGTGACGATTACCGGCTATGTGGCATTTACCTACCTGATTCCGATTGCCTGCGGCTTGTGGATATTCAATCTGATCTTTGCAAATGCCACGGTACGAAAACTGGCAGCAAAGCTTGCGGTGTTCGGCTTGGCGATCTCCTTCGTGGTTCCTGCCAGTGTGAAGATCTCCGACCTCATCGGTGACACCTATCAGGCCCAGATCGAAGCAACCATTGAAGATGCCAAGAACACACAGAGCATATTGGAAAACAGTGGCGTGGTGGATGATACCAATGCGACGGAAACAACCGGAACCGGAACAACAGAAGCTTCTGAAACTGTTACAGGTAATGTGCAGGAGAAGGAAAACAATAACTCCGGATCTGTCTCAAACATTTTCGACTGGGCAAAAGACGCTATTTCCAGCGCTAAAGATTCGGTGGCAAATGTTGTGGAAAATGTGAAAATTTCTACTGAAGAACTGGTACAGAAGGTGGAAAATTCCCTGAATCACTTTATCGAGGCGGTTGCCGTGATGATCATTACTTCCTGCGTGATCCCGATGCTGGTACTGTTATTGTTCTTCTGGATGGTGAAGATCGTGCTGGATGTGGATCTGAGTGGCGTGAAGATCAAGGGGATGTTGCCGGAGCGGAAGGAATAAGTGAAAAGAAACGAGGGGAAAAATGGAATATCTTGCACATATTGATGGAGACAGAGCACAATCCATAAAGGATCACCTGCAGGGAACTGCAGACCTTGCGGAAGAATTTGCGGCAAAATTCGGGAAAGCAGACTGGGGATACTGTTGTGGAATGCTGCATGATATCGGAAAATATTCCGCGGAATTTCAAAAGAAGATCAAGGGAAATCTGGACATTCGCGTGGACCATTCCACTGCCGGAGCAAAGGTCTGCGAAAAACTGGATGGTTACTATTGGCTCCTGACTTACTGCATAGCAGGGCATCATGCAGGGTTGCCGGATCTGGGACGAGAGGGATTGCCGTCCTCTTTGCTGGGGAGACTTAAGAAAAGGTTGTGCGATTACAGTGCGTATGAAAAGGAAATAGAAATCCCTCAAATTACCACACCACCCATTGCCATGAATCCGGAAAAGGATCCAAACTTTGCGCTGAGTGTATTTATCCGCATGTTGTATTCCTGTCTGGTGGATGCGGATTTCCTGGACACGGAACGTTTTATGAGTAACGGGACGGTTCAAAGGGATTCCGGAGAATGTATGGAAGTTCTTTTGGATAAGTTAAAAGACTGGATATCGAAATGGCTTGTGAATCGTGATGACATAACAGTTAATGGAAGAAGGTCTGAGATTCTTCGAAATTGTCTGGAGCAGGGAAAAGCCCCCAAAGGATTGTTTCAGCTTACAGTGCCTACCGGTGGAGGCAAAACCGTGGCTTCCCTGGCATTTGCGTTGCAGCATGCAGTGGAACATCATATGGATCGTGTGATTTACGTGATTCCCTATACCAGCATCATTGAGCAGAATGCGCAGGTGTTCAGGGAAATTCTGGGTAATGAAAATGTGTTGGAAAATCACAGCAATGTAGACTATGAGATCTCGGAAGACTTCAAACCTATGCAGCTGGCAGCGGAAAACTGGGATAAACCGGTGGTAGTTACCACAAATGTTCAGTTTTTTGAATCCCTGTACGCTAATAAGTCATCAAAATGCAGAAAACTACATAATATAGTAAACAGTGTCATCATATTCGATGAGGCGCAGATGCTTCCTCCAAATTATTTGAAACCGTGCATGGCGATGATAGAAGAACTGTTGCAGCAGTATGGGACAAGTGTTGTACTGTGTACGGCGACGCAGCCGGCATTACAGCAGTTTCTGCCTGAAAAGTATGTTGCCCGGGAATTATGCCCACGGAGAGAGGAACAATTTCGATTTTTTGAAAGGGTAACCTATCAGAATATTGATACCGTCACGGAAGAGGAAATGGCGGAGAAACTACAGCAGGAGTGGCATGCACTGTGTATCGTGAACACGCGAAAAAGAGCACAGCGGCTTTACGAACGGCTGCAGGGAGAGGGCGTTTACCATTTATCAACCACCATGTATCCGGCGCATAGAAGACGAGTGCTTGCGGAGATTGGGAAACGCTTGGATGACAAAAAAGGGAAAAAATGTATCGTCATTTCGACAAGCCTTGTGGAAGCCGGAGTGGATCTGGATTTTACTTCAGTATATCGGGAACTTGCCGGAGTGGATTCCATCATTCAGGCAGCCGGTAGGTGCAACCGAAATGGTGAAAGAGGGAAAGAAGACAGCATTGTTCGGATTTTCCGGTGGAACGAGAGAGAAAATGTATCCGGTCAGCGGCAGCAGATCGACACAACCAAAAATCTGCTGGAGGAAGGCAGGGATATTACCGCACTGGATAATATTACAGAATATTTTCGGAGACTATATCGCATCAAGGGCGAAAGCCTGGATATGAAGAAAATTCTGGAGAAATTCGATGGTGGAGATTACCAATTTGCGACGGTTGCGAAAGATTTTAAGCTGATTGAAGAAAATACGGTTACGGTATATATCGACCAAGAACCGGAAGCGAAGGCTCTTTTGCAGGAAATTCGGCAGCAGGGACTGACAAAGAGCCGTATGCGAAAAGCAGGGCAATATTGTGTAAGTATTCGGAAAAAAGGGGAATATGAGAAACGGAAGATGTTGTTTGAAGAAATGCGTGATGCGGGGATGGTAGAAGCGGTAGATCCGGGTGCGCAGGATTTTTATGTGCTGACGCAGGAGGAACAATACCGGGAAGACACCGGATTGAAACTGGAAGTGGAATTGGGCGTAATGATGATGTTTTAATGTTGCAGTAAATGGAAGTAGCGGTACACGATGGAAAAGTGTACCGCTACCTTGTGATTTTACAAGAAACATAATTATTTCAATCCACAGGAAATATACCTGACACTGAAAGTATACCATATATTTTAAAAAATTATAATACATATTATTTAGAATTCAATTATGTTTAATGTAACAAAATAAAAAATGGGTATTGCAAATATATTAGACTTGTAGTATAGTGAATTTGTCAGATAAATACAGATAAACTAAAATATTGTCATATCATATCTGCGAAAAGACAGTATTTTATAAAGGGGGTATTGTTGTCAGACAGAAAATAGTACTACAAGGGAACAGTAAACGGGAACAGCGCTTTAATTGTGGAAAGAAGGTGGAATAAATGGGAGTCGGAGTAAAAGTAAATGTATGGGGAGACTATGCATTGTTTTCGAGACCCGAACTCAAAGTTGAACGCTACAGCTATGACATCATCACGCCCTCAGCGGCACGCGGTATTTTGGAAGCCATTTACTGGCATCCGGGAATGCGGTGGATCATCGACAAAATCTATGTCAAAAACCCTATCCAATTTACAAGTGTACGACGAAATGAAGTAAAAAGCAAGATCCTGGCAAGCAATGTATTGCAGGCATACAACGGTGCAGACAAAACATTGTATATTAGTACGAAGGAGGACATTGTACAGAGAGCATCACAGCTGCTCTGCAATGTAAGCTACACCATCGAAGCTCATTTTGAAATGACAGAGAAAGCCAATGCTTCTGATAATCCCGGAAAATTTAAGGACATTATCATGAGACGGCTGCGTAAAGGAGAATTTTATTATATGCCATACTTCGGTTGTAGAGAATTCTCGGCGCATTTTGCTCTCTGCGAGGAAGAAGAAATTCATACCGCCTATGATGTAGTAGAAGAAAAAGATCTTGGCATCATGCTGTTTGACATGGATTACAGTGATCCGGAAAATATCAAACCTATGTTTTTCCGGGCGGTAATGCGTCATGGCGTGGTGGATCTGAGAGATTGCGAGGTGCTGCGATGATATTACAGGCACTGGTAAAATACTATGAAAATCTGGCAGAACAGGGAAAAGTTTCCAGGCTTGGGTGGTGCCATGCAAAAGTATCCTACGAAATCAATTTGTCTTCGGAGGGGGATATCATAGGTATTACCTCCAGAAAAATAGAGGATATGCGTGGCAAGAAAGCAGTCTGGGTACCGGCAAATCTCGTCGTACCGGAGATGGTGACCAGATCCTCCGGCGTGGCAGCCAATTTCCTGTGCGATAATTCCAAGTACATGCTGGGCATTGATGCAGAAGGGACGAATCCGCGTGTAATGGATTGTTTCCAGGCGACAAAAGAAAAGCATGGACAGATCCTGCAATCTGCACAAGGAAAAACAGCCCGGGCAATTTTAGCCTATTTTGAAAAATGGGATCCGGAGAAAGCTGCAGAATATCCCGTGATCCGGGAGAACTGGGAAGAGTTGACAGAAGGCGGCAATCTTATTTTCTCCGTGGAAGGGCAGGAAGCACAGGATGATCCGGAGATTCGTGATTGCTGGGAGAATTATCGGGCACAGAATGGCGGAGAAGATAACGGCATTTGTCTGGTTACTGGCAAAAAAGCCGAGATATCACGAATTCATAAAGCAATCAAAGGAGTACCTGGGGCACAGTCCAGTGGAGCGGCGCTGGTGTCATTCAATGCACCGTCATTTGAGTCTTACGGAAAGGAACAGAGTTATAATGCACCGGTGGGAAAATATGCGGAATTTGCCTATACCACTGCACTGAATTATTTGTTGTCCCAGCGAGACTACACTTTTTCCATGGGAGATTCCATGATAGTGTACTGGGCGGAAAGCGGTAAAGAGCAGTATCAGAAGTGTTTTCTGAATATGTTTAGACCCACGAAGGATAACCAGAAAAAACTGAAGGACATTTTCGACAGCCTGAAAGAAGATACGAAAATCTATCTGGAAGATGCGGAGATGGATCCAAAACAGAATTTTTACATATTGGCATTAGCTCCGAATGCGGCGCGATTGTCGGTCCGTTTTTTCTATGTAAATTCTTTTGGTAATATCTTACAGAATATAGCAGAACATTATGAACGGCTCAAAATCGTAAAACCGGTGTGGGCAGAGCAGGATTATCTGGGAATTCGTGATATGCTGAATGAAACAGTGAATCAGAAATCAAAAGATAAGACACCGGCTCCGAACATGGCAGCGCTGGTATTGCAGGCAATTTTATCCGGTGGACGATATCCGACAAGCTTATATGCGAACACTCTGATTCGTATTCGGGCTGAGAGTGGGGATAAAAAAATAAGCTGGGGACGAGCAGCAATCATCAAGGCGTATTTAATAAAAAACTATGATTGTATGAAAGGAGAAAAATTTATGGGACTGAATAAAGACTGCAATGATGCAGCCTATGTGTTGGGCAGATTGTTTTCTGTATTGGAAACTATACAGAAGGAAGCAAATCCGACCATCACAACAACAATCCGTGATCGCTATTTTAATTCCGCTTGTGCGACACCTGCGGTTATTTTCCCGGTGCTGATCAAACTGAAAAACAGCCATGTGAAAAAGCTGGAACGGGATAAAGGCGGTGCAAAAGTCTATTACGAAAAAGAATTGACGGAAATTATGGGAAAACTGGATGATTTTCCGAAACGGTTGTCGCTGGAGCAACAAGGACAGTTTGATCTTGGCTACTATCATCAACAGCAGGAAAAATATAAAAAAGGGGAGGACAAATAAATGAGTGAAGTGATCAAAAACAGATATGAGTTTGTAGTATTATTTGATGTGGAGAACGGCAATCCCAACGGAGATCCCGATGCGGGCAATATGCCAAGAGTAGACCCGGAGAGCGGACTAGGTCTGGTAACGGATGTCTGCCTGAAACGTAAGATCCGTAATTATGTCGAGACTGTAAAAGAGGATGCTCAGGGGTATAAAATCTACATTAAGGAAGATGTACCGTTAAACCGCAGCGATAGAGAAGCCTGTGCAGATATGGGACTCACCGAAACAGATGATAAGAAGGTGACAGAGGAACTCAAAAAGCTAAAGAAAAATGATCCCGGTGTAGATCTTAAACTGAAAGACTATATGTGCCGGAATTTCTATGATATCCGTACTTTTGGAGCCGTAATGACTACGTTTGTAAAAGCATCGCTGAACTGCGGGCAGGTGAGAGGACCCGTGCAGATCGGATTTGCCAGAAGCATCGATCCGATCATCAGCCAGGAAGTAACCATCACCAGAGTTGCTATCACCACAGAGAAAGATGCGGAAAACAAGAATACAGAGATGGGAAGAAAGACCATTGTTCCTTACGGTCTGTATCGTGCAGAAGGCTATATTTCCGCAAATCTGGCACGGAAAGTAACTGGATTTTCCGAAGACGATCTGGAACTGTTATGGGAAGCGATCCTTAATATGTTTGAAGTAGATCACTCCGCAGCGAGAGGAAATATGGCGGTGCGAGAGCTGATCGTATTCAAACATAGCAAAGAATTGGGTGACTGTCCGGCATATAAATTATTCGATGCCGTAGAAGTGAAGAAAAACGAGGATGTGGAATATCCCAGAAAATATCAGGATTATACAGTTACTGTTCACGAGGAGCAGATTCCTGATTCTGTGGAAGTGAGAAGGATGAATTAATGGAATATGCAGAAGATGATTATCTCATGATATCCGGGATCCAGCATTTCAGATTCTGCAAAAGACAGTGGGCACTGATCCATATAGAGCAACAGTGGGCTGAAAATGAACATACGGTAATCGGTGAATTAATGCATAAGAAAGCACATGATCCATATCTTACCGAAAAAAGAAGAGACACAATCATAGCGAGAGCATTACCCGTGGCGTCCAGAGAAATGGGCGTCACGGGTGAGTGTGATGTGGTGGAATTCCATAGACGTGAGGATGGAATCCGCCTGCATGGGCACAGGGGTAATTTTTCGGTATATCCGATCGAATACAAGAAGGGAAAGCCGAAGATCACAGAGGAAGACAAATTACAATTAGCGGCGCAGGCAATGTGCCTGGAAGAAATGTTTTCCACACAGATTCCGGAAGGTGCACTCTTTTACGGAGAGACAAAACGGAGGGAAATCGTGGAGATCACGGAAGAACTTCGCAGCGAAGTGCGGGAGATGTTTCAGGAAATGCATCAATATTATGAGCGGCGGTATACACCGAAAGTAAAGATGGGAAAGAACTGTACTTCCTGTTCTTTAAAGGAACTTTGTATGCCCAGACTCGCAAAAACCGGTTCTGTGAAAAACTATATGGATCAGGTGCTTATGGAGGAAAACGTATGAAAAAATTATTGAATACGTTATATGTTACTTCCGAAAACAGTTACCTGGCGTTAGATGGTGAAAATATCGTTATTTACGATGATAAAAAAGAACTTGGCAGAGTTCCGCTACATAATCTCGAGGGAATTGTATCGTTCGGATATCGGGGAACCAGTCCGGCACTTATGGGTGCCTGTGCAGAACGAAATATTTCTCTGTGTTACATGACTCCCCAGGGAAAATTTCTGGCACGGGTCACCGGAAAAGTGAGGGGCAACGTGATCCTGCGGGAACAACAGTATACCAGTAGCAAAGATGAACTGGTGGGATTGGAGATTGCTAAAAATTGTATCCTCGGAAAAGTACATAATGCCAGGTGGGTTCTGGAGCGGGCAGTCAGAGATCATAGTATGCAGATTGATGCAGAGCGGGTAAAAAAGGCATCCGAAATGCTGAAAAATTCTTTGATATTGATTCAGAACAGCACCTCCGGGGACGAACTCAGGGGATATGAAGGAGAGGCAGCCAGTATTTATTTTAGCGTGTTTGACGAATTGATTCTGCAGCAGAAAAAAGATTTTACATTTCAAGGCAGGAATAAAAGACCGCCCTGCGATAAAATGAACGCAATGATGTCTTTTGTGTATACATTACTGACAAATATGGAAGCATCTGCACTGGAGTGCGTAGGGTTAGATCCCTGCGTGGGATATCTGCACACAGAGCGCCCAGGCAGAGCATCGCTGGCGCTGGATATGATGGAGGAACTAAGATCCGTGTTGGCGGATCGCTTTGTGCTGTCGTTGGTAAATAAACGGATGATCACAGCTAAAAATTTTACCCAAAAAGAAAACGGCGCGGTTCTTCTGGATGATGATGGACGAAAGGTAATACTGACGGAGTGGCAGAATCGTAAAAAGGAAACCATAACGCATCCCTATTTGCAGGAAAAAGTGGAATGGGGTATGGTTCCTTATGTGCAGGCAATGCTGCTGGCACGATTCCTACGTGGCGATTTGGACGGCTATCCTGCATTCCTATGGAAGTGAGGTGTGGTATGTTAGTATTGATCACATACGATGTCAACACAGAAAATGCAGCCGGCAAAGCAAGGCTGCGAAAAGTGGCAAAGCAATGCGTCAACTATGGAAGAAGAGTTCAGAATTCAGTATTTGAATGCTTTTTGGATAATGCACAGAGCATTGCGTTGAAGGCAACACTTGAGGATATCATTGATACAGAAAAGGACAGCCTTCGCTTCTATTACCTGGGGAATAAATACCAGACCAAGATAGAACATATTGGAGTGGATAGAGGAATAGCTCCGGATCAGCCACTGATTTTGTGACTGATGCGAAAGCCAAGCGCACATAAAATGCCTAGGCGATTCGCACCTGAAAAATTGTAAGATTTTTGAAATAACGTACATAGATATTTTTAATTAAGGAAGTTTGTTATAAAAAATAAATGTATTACACAATTTTTGCTAAGAGAGAAGAGAACTTTTTGGCGAAAATTGATGTCGCTCCCCTCGCGGGAGCGCGGATTGAAATGTCGAGACCGACGATGACTTTTTTGAAAGAATCGTCGCTCCCCTCGCGGGAGCGCGGATTGAAATCGCAGGATGCGCAAAGTATTGAACTGGAATACGGTCGCTCCCCTCGCGGGAGCGCGGATTGAAATTGTAATAGTTTTTCCGCAAGAAAGCATTTTAAACAGTCGCTCCCCTCGCGGGAGCGCGGATTGAAATCAATCTCTTTTTGGTCTGTCTTTATTCCGGGTCTTGTCGCTCCCCTCGCGGGAGCGCGGATTGAAATAACGATGTATTGCGGATATGGGTACCTGCTGCGGGTCGCTCCCCTCGCGGGAGCGCGGATTGAAATATCAGATACTCCCATCAGACGTCCGCATTCTCTCGTCGCTCCCCTCGCGGGAGCGCGGATTGAAATGCTCCAACATACCGCCACGCATACGAAGCATCATGTCGCTCCCCTCGCGGGAGCGCGGATTGAAATTCGAGAGCATAAGAAAAATTGCAAATCGGTTAAACGTCGCTCCCCTCGCGGGAGCGCGGATTGAAATATGCGGTAGAGTGGCATGAGAGCGGAGATATTAGTCGCTCCCCTCGCGGGAGCGCGGATTGAAATCACGGAAAAACAGGCAGAAGAAGGCAACGGTCTGTCGCTCCCCTCGCGGGAGCGCGGATTGAAATTCTTATGTCCTGCATAACACGTTTATGCTCTTTTCGTCGCTCCCCTCGCGGGAGCGCGGATTGAAATAACCAAACCAAGTGTTATTCAAATGTGTCCATGACGTCGCTCCCCTCGCGGGAGCGCGGATTGAAATTTTCAGTCCGTTGGGACTTATGAACAAGCCGACATAGTCGCTCCCCTCGCGGGAGCGCGGATTGAAATAACTTTAGATTCCGGTGTGATTTCTGATACTGCGGGTCGCTCCCCTCGCGGGAGCGCGGATTGAAATTTGTCGGCTCCGGTCTGTCGGCTCCGGTGGTCTTGGTCGCTCCCCTCGCGGGAGCGCGGATTGAAATAAGAATTTTTGGCTCTTGATTACCAACTTGCATTGTCGCTCCCCTCGCGGGAGCGCGGATTGAAATACAACTACATTCCACCGGATCGTTACAAGCCGTCGTCGCTCCCCTCGCGGGAGCGCGGATTGAAATAGACCGATTCAAGACGTGGAACACCTGCGCATTTTGTCGCTCCCCTCGCGGGAGCGCGGATTGAAATGCAGGCAATGGCATTGGAAAGAATCGGTGCAAAATGTCGCTCCCCTCGCGGGAGCGCGGATTGAAATCGCTTGCACCGTCTCCAGTGCCTGGAGTTCTGCGTCGCTCCCCTCGCGGGAGCGCGGATTGAAATTGTACCTGTCACCCGGTCACCGTGTCGCAGCTTTGTCGCTCCCCTCGCGGGAGCGCGGATTGAAATAATTTTTGGGTGTAATCCACCCACAAAACCGCCGCGTCGCTCCCCTCGCGGGAGCGCGGATTGAAATTTTGGAATGGGCTGCTGATATTGAAAAACAGGTAGAGTCGCTCCCCTCGCGGGAGCGCGGATTGAAATATTTTTGCCCTCCTATTATATTATGTATTGCAATGTCGCTCCCCTCGCGGGAGCGCGGATTGAAATAAAAGCTGCATACATTAAAGCTCGGGACGAATGGGTCGCTCCCCTCGCGGGAGCGCGGATTGAAATATCATATCAACGACTTTTCCCATTTCGCAAGTATCTGTCGCTCCCCTCGCGGGAGCGCGGATTGAAATTCTTCATGGAGAACGTTCCGCAAGTCCATGCCAATGTCGCTCCCCTCGCGGGAGCGCGGATTGAAATAGATGAGCATTTTTGACATGATACGTGAACCGATAGTCGCTCCCCTCGCGGGAGCGCGGATTGAAATAGAGTGTAAGCCTATTGAAAAGCAAAGCAAACTTGTCGCTCCCCTCGCGGGAGCGCGGATTGAAATAGATGAAACACTGGAACATATATTCAGCAAAGAGTCGCTCCCCTCGCGGGAGCGCGGATTGAAATCTTCTGCGGTGTGTGATTTCAGAGCGCCCACTTTGTCGCTCCCCTCGCGGGAGCGCGGATTGAAATTTTTTCAGCTGCTTTATATTTATAAATGGACTGGTCGCTCCCCTCGCGGGAGCGCGGATTGAAATAGCGTTTGTGTAGTCTTTCCGGTTATTTGCTCGGGTCGCTCCCCTCGCGGGAGCGCGGATTGAAATTACCATAAAACCGTGCTTTTTGCACTGGTTTTATGTTGCTCCCCTCGCGGGAGCGCGGATTGAAATATTGATGCAGGATCCTTTTAACCTGCAGGTAAAGTCGCTCCCCTCGCGGGAGCGCGGATTGAAATGCAATGCCGTGAGCGTATAAACCGGCAATGTCAGTCGCTCCCCTCGCGGGAGCGCGGATTGAAATCGCTTACAAGCTGTTGGGTTATAAGAACGTGTACGTCGCTCTCCTCGCGGGAGCGCGGATTGAAATGCACGGACGATGGGGATAATCTGTTTTTTCAACATGGTCGCTCCCCTCGCGGGAGCGTGGATTGAAATCGAAAAGACAATCGTATATAATGTACTATGTGATTACATAGAAGGAGGACATCTAATTGAGCAAGACGGTCAGGCAAAGTGATTGGGCAACGGAAACGCTTATGGAAGCCCCATTTTGGAGAAACGGAATGACACCGGAAGAATACGAGATGGAAAACAGATATTTGAGTAAAAATTTTTATAAGCAAAAAGATGGAAACTATATGCCACTTTGGATGCAAGAAGAGAACATGAAAGCATAATTAGTTCTTTGGATTTTTTCATTTACAGACAAGAAATGCTTTATATTGAAATCAAAACAGATTGTAATCATTTCTTATACTATTCTATTTTATGTCTGATATTGTATAGCATGTTGATAATTACGATATCTTTTAAAGTCAGTTTTAACAGAATCTATTTATATTTCCTATGTCACAATTTGAATTTTTAATTTTATAAATATCACATGATTTTTGCGTAAATTTGCGTATTTTGCTATTGATTTTGTGTAATGTTGTGTATAATATAAAAGGAGAGAAGAATGCATCCACGAAAGAAAACAATTAAAGAATTGGAAAAGAACGGTTTTATTTTTAAAAGACATGGAGCAAGTCATGACCTGTATTTCAAACCGAATACCAAGCAGACCATTCCTGTAAAACGTCATGATTTTAATGAAAATGATATGCGATATATTTTGAAAGAAGCAAATATAGAAGGAGCATTCCTGTTAAGTAACAAATAACCGGTTTGCAAAAAATGAGTGCCA
>OIWK01001933.1_pt1 | contig 17810 bp, 17 predicted proteins | sample 1587401 | NCBI WGS metagenome assembly OIWK01 (sample SAMEA3888911, study PRJEB22519) | human gut metagenome | biome: human gut; feature: human-associated habitat; material: faeces | place: Denmark | collected 2009
CCGTGCCGTGGCAGCTCCTCTTGCGTCAGGTTCAAAAACAGGCCCTTGGCAATGTCGCCGCCCGCGCTGATCGTAATGCTGGCCCCGTTTATGTTAAGGGTCACATCCCCGGTCACATTGCGGGTCACGGTGCCCGTTATGGTCTGCAACACATCCCCGGTCACGGTTTGTTCCAAGTTGCCCGTCAAGGTCTGCTTTACATCCCCGGTCACTTCCTGTTCCACATTGTCAAGGTATTCTTGCTTGGTGGTGCCCTTGCGCTTTTCCTCGCTGTCGCCGCCAATATTAAACTTGAAGTCGCCGCCCGCCGATATGCTCATAGCGCCGGTTGCCTCCAAGCTCATAAAGGTGCCCGCTTCAATGGCTACGGTGGTTCCGGCCACAATGCCCATGCCCGTTTTGGCCTGTATGCTGGCGCTGGCACCGCTGCTTTTTAGCTGCAACTGCCCGCCCGCAATCACGCTTACCGGACCTTTTGCCTCGTCGAAAATTTCACCGTTGCAGGTGCGCCCGGTGCGCTTGTCCACATACTGCGTGTACACGCCTGTGTTCTCGTCGTACCGGCTGTACGCCTGCCCCTTGCGGCTGGTGCCGTATTCCTTGCGGTACAGGCCCTTGTACCCCTCCGCCGGTTTGTTGGTTTTGTTCCAAACTGTGCCGGTGGTGGTGCCCGCCGCCGTGCCGTTGCTGTTGTGGGCAACGCTCACGACCTGCCCCACGCAGGGCATTTTGTATTCGCCGTTGCTCATGGCGTTTATCTGCCGTGTCACGCTCTTGCCCCGGTCAAAGTAGGTCACTTCGTAAGTTCCGGCCTCGTAGTCAATGGCACTCACGCGCCCGGTTCTGTTGGTGCTTGCCAATGCTGCGCCTCCTCACTTCGTCGTAATCCCGCCGCCGTTGCAATAGCTGGCTGGCACCCAGCCGGTAACATTCTTGCCCACGGGCAGCTTGCCGCACCTTGCGGCGGTGTTGGTAATGCGGTATCGGTTATTCACCAAAATACCGTCATAGAAATAGAATGTGCCGCTCTTGTAGCAGCTCGGCTTCGGGGCAACGCTTGTGTAATAGAACGGTGCCTTGGTCAGCGTCACCGCCGCGCCCGCCGTTGCGCCCGCCGCAGCGCTGGCCGCATTGGCCGCCGGGCTGGTGGTTTCGTAGGCGCTGTTGTAGCTTTCGCTGCTGCTATCCTCGCTTTGGTGGTATTCGATATGTCCGCCCACATCCCAGTAATGGAACGGGTCAAAAATACCGCTGCACTCAAAGCTGGTCACAAAGCCGCCGCTCTTGGTGTACTTGTGCGTCACCTTGTCCACAAAGTATTTGCCGTTGATTCCTCCGTTCAGGCCATCCCCGTACCCGGTCAGGCGCAGGTTGTTTCCGGCGCTCACGCCCCAGTTGCCCATAACGGAAAATTTCAGCTTCACCCTGCCGTGGTTGGCATTGTTGATCTCGGCGCAAAGCTGTACGCTTGCGTCAAAAACGCTGGTGGCACGGCGGTTCACATTCTTGGTGTGGTTTCCGCCGCCCACGCTGCACACAATGTCCAAGTCCTTGTCGGCGTCGGTGTAGGTAAAATACCCGCCCGTATAGGTGCCGGACAGGGTCGTGTTGTAGCTCAAACTGCCGGGTATAATGTTCGTGCGGTCAAAGTCCTGCACGGCTCGTTTGCCTTTGTAGCGCTCCCGGTCATATACCCACAGCCGCTTTGCGTACACTTTTAAGATCAGGCCGTAGTTTTTGCAAATGGTGTTGTAGTAGCTGCTGTCGGTGCCGTCCTGCTCGTCGCACTCTATGTCGTAATCGTCTGCGTCATAGGTGAACCCCAGCCCGTACCGCCCGGCAATGCTTTCCCCAATTCGCTTTATGGAGGTGTTCTTCCAAATGGTTTCCCGCTCCAACTCGCTAAAATCGGTGTCGCTCGGCTTGCTCACGCCGCCCACCTGTAAAGTGGTCGGCGCGTCTTGGTAGGCTACATCGTCAAGGATAAATAGCCCGCACTCCATCACATGGGTGTCACCGGGGCCGTTCCAATCCCGCCCGATAATGCGCGGGCGCAGCGTCGCGCCCTCCTCCGGCAGCCAGCCGTGCAGCCATTTACTGTCCTGTGCGTCCAGCGTAATGTCTATGCTGTCGCTGTCGTCGGCGGCATTGTCAACATAGGTCAGGCTCTCGATCTCCGCGCCTACCTGCCCGGCAAAGGGGGCATTGTTGTAGGTTACATCCAATTCAACCCGTCTGCCGTTATTCATAGCTTGCCTCGTACTTCCACGGTGGCAGCAGTCCGTCGCGCTCCTCCTCCAAAACCGGGGTGGCAAGCACCACCCCGGCCTCAAAAAGGAAAGTGTCGATCTGCTGCGGGTTGGCCGCCATCAGAATGTCCGCATGGTATTCACTGCCGTACACCTGCTTTGCAATCACATCCCAAGTGTCACCGCTCTTTGTTGTGTATGCCATATCGTTTCTCCTGTCAGTAGGCCGTCCGCGCCTTTCGGCGCATCATTTGTTCGTACCAAAGTTCAAACCGCTGCTGCGCGTCGTCCAAAACGCTTTCCAGTACAGCCCGGTCAGCGTTTCCCTGCACGACGATCTGCGGCGCAAATACAACCTGCCCGCCGCCGTCCGGGGTTCCGCTGCCGCCCTGTTCCGGCTGCGGCTTGCCGGTGTCGATCTCTTGCAGCTCCACAGCGTTGTTACCCTGCGTCGCCTCAATCGTCGCCAGCTCCACCGCACCGCCGCCGTCGGCATACGGTACACCTGCCGCCACGGCGGCCTGCTCTCCGCTTACCCCCAGCATACGGCCCGCCTGCGTCCAAGTGTTGATGTTGTCGCTGCGTACTCCGCGCTGGAAACTGATTACCGCCTCGGTTCCGGCTTCACCGGCGATAGAAACACCGTCCGTAAAGCCGCCCCTTGCCAGCATGGGCAGGGTGGGTATATTGACGGAAAAGCTCTTGCCGCCAAGTATGGGCACCCATTTCGGGATAGTCAGGCCCAAACCGTTAATGCCGGAAATCGCCTTGTTGATGATCGCAATAACGGCGTTCAGCGGTGCTTTGCACAGCGCTACCAGTCCGTCTAAAGCAGAACCGAAAATCTGCTTGATTCCCTCCCACGCTTGGCTCCAACTGCCGGTGAACACCCCGGTAATAAAAGTAATCAAGCCTTGGAAGAAACCTTGAATCGCACTCATAACTGCGCTGATTCCCGCACTGAACGCTTCAAACCCGGCCAGCAGTGCGGGCACAACCACGCTGCCAATGGTAATAATTCCCTGTATGATCGGCATTGCCGCCTGAATGGCGCTGCCAATGATCTGCATACCCGTCATAACCGCACTGCCAATATTGGAAATTATGCTGGCTATCGTCGGCGCTGCCGCCGTAAAGGTCTGCAAAATAATGGGCAGCACCGTACCCGTGATAAAGGTAAATACATCCTGTATGATCGGCTTGACCGTGCCCGTCGCAAAGGTCACGATTTGCCCAACCACACCCATGATGGATTGCAGGATAGTCACCACGCCGCCAAAGGCTGCGCCTGCGTTTTCACCAAACAGGTTTGTGATCGTGTTCTGCAGGGGGGCCAGCGCAGCGGCAACGCCGCCCTCGCTGAAAAGCCCTGTCACAAAGTCGGCCACGCCTTGCAGTTTGCCGGTGAACACATCAAATACCTGCCCGCCGGTTTCACCAAACACATTCACGACTATGCCGCGTATGTCCTCCAAGTTGTCGCCCAAAATGCTTACCACGGCAATAATGCCGCTGATCGCAGCAATTACCGGGGCTGCCCCGGCAAACAGGCTGCCAAAGCCTCCTGCTACCGGCCCCCAAACGCTGCCCAGCAGTCCGGCCCCGGCCCCGGCAAAGTTGCCCAGCGCACCCAAGGCGTTAGAGCCAACGCTCACCACGCCCTTTGCCACGCCGCCAACCTTGCCCGCTGCGCCGCCGACTGCCTGCCCCACGCCGCTGTTCGCTACGGTGGAGATCACATTCCCGGCTTTTCCGGCCACCCAGCCAGCACCGTTCTGTGCAAGCCCCTTGGCACCGCTCACAAGGTTGGTCAAACCCAAGCCCTCCGGCCCCGCAATGCCCGCAAGGATTTCTTTGCTCACACTAATGGTGCCCTTGCCGAAACCTACGATCTTGCTGCCGATGGTGGTATTCGCCACATTCCCGGCTGCCGCGCGGATTCCGCCAAAATACTGCCCTATGGGGCTGCTCGTCACAGCGTTTTTTGCCATCCCCAGCAGTCCGCCGCCTTGCTTTGCGTCGGTGATCTGCCCGGCCACGCCCATAAGGCCCTGCATAAACTTGTAGTCGGTGCCCTTTTGGTTTGTCAGCGTTCCACGGTTTTTAATGCCAAAGTAAGCACCAATGGCGCTGTTCTCCAACCGCTGCATAAAGCTGCCGCTCCCGTTACTGGTAACGGCTCCCCACTGCGTCCGTGTCATGTTGGAGTTTGCCATTGTCGCGCCAACGCCTGCGGCCTCGGCCACATTGCTGATCGTGCCAACGGCATTGCCCGCAAACTTCTGTCCGCCGGTGAACAAACTGCCCACCGCGCCCAGCAGGCCGCCGCTTCTCTCGCTGCCGCCCGCCGCCACGCCAAGCCCGCCGCTCTCACCAAACAGCAGGCTCCCGGCTCCCTCCAAAAGATTCCCGGCCAGCGGCGCAAACTTCATGGCCGCAAAGGTTCCGGCCAACCCGCCAAGGATTCCGGCCGCCTGCGGCCCGTTGTCTGCTACATAGTCCAGCGTCTTTTGCACATATGGCAGGGCTGCTTGCAGCGCGTCGCCCAGCTTGGAAATACCGGCGCTCAACAGGTCGGCCAGCGTTCCGGCCAGCGTTTGCAGCTGCGGCATATCCTTACGCACACCGTTCATCAGGTCGATCACAGCCAGCGACAAGGTTTTCTTCACGGGCAAAAACTCCGTGCCAATGTCCTGCTTTAGCGCTGTCACGGAGTTTTTCACCATCGTGTCAATGCTTTCGCTGGTGCTGGTCTGAATAATAAACTCCCGCTCCATACTGCCGGTGTACAGGCTTGGGTCGCTCACCATTGCAAGCGCCTTTTCGTAAGCGCCTAAATTGTTTGTGATCTTTGCGCCGCCCTCAATGGCCCACTGCCCAAACAGGGTGCTAAGTGCAGCAACCTTGCGTTCGTCCGGCATATCCTGCAAAGCGGTAAAAACTTCTTTCAAGGTGCCCACGCCGTCGGTCTGCATACTCTTGGCTATGCCCTCGGCGGTAAAGCCCAGCTCCTCCCACATTTCCTTTTGGGCCTTGGTAGCGTTGCTGCCCTTGCTCAAATTGGTGTAAATGCGGGAAATGCTCGTGCCTACCCGGTCAGTGGCAACGCCGGTAGCCTGCATGGCCGTTGCCATAGCGGCAGTAGCCGCCGGGTCAACGCCTGCAATCTGGCCCATCGACGCCGCGCTGTTCACGCTCTGTGCAATTTCTCCTGCCGTGGTTGCGTTATGGGCACCAAGGTAGTTGATTTGGTCTAACAGGGTCATAACCTGTTTGTGGTCAAAGTTGAAGCTGGCCTCCCACTTTGCCACATAGTTGCCGGCGGTCTGGTCGTCCAAGTCCATAGCCGTTGCGGCCACAGCAGTATCACGCAGATACCCCGTTGTTAGCTGCTTGTCTACCCCAATTCCCGATTGGCCCAGCGCGGCGCTCATGGCCGTTAGCTGGTCGGTGGTTCGCGGTATGTCGGTACTAAGGTCTTGGATATAGGTTTTCAGTGCGCCGTAGTTCTGCTTAAAGGTCTTGCCGTTGTCGGCAATCGCGTCACTCACCGCACCGCTGGCGTCCGCCAAGCCGTCCACATAGCGCACCACGGGGGCCATGGCGCTTTCAAGCTCCTGCGCCTCCTTGGTGCAGCCCGCAATGCCCACCGCTGCGGCGGTGGCAACCGCGCCCATAGTGGCAAGACCGACGGTGCCAATGTTGCTTATGCTCTTGGTTAAACTGCCAATTTTGCTTTGTGTACCGTTGATCGCCGCCGTCAGGCTTTTGTCCATCCGGCCCGCAATCTTGATACTAAGCTCTAATGTTTTGCTCGTCGCCATTCCTCCGCCACCTCGTCGTTCAGCTTGGCGAACTCACGGGTCGGCAAATTCAGGTAAAAATCAACGCCTGTCCGCGTCACAGCGGCAAGGCGTATGGCGGCCTTGCGTAATGCTTTCGCGCCGCCCTTTACTCGAAAAAACCCGCGTCGTTCACGGCGTTTTTAATTTTCAGCACTTCGTACAGCGGCAGCCCGGTAAAGAACTCCTCCGGCAAGCCCGTTGCCATTCCGGCAAGGATACAGGCGTACAGGTAGTTGTAGCTGGTGTCCGTCACCATAAAGCCCGCGCGGGTCAGGCGGTTTTCCGCCGCGCTCTCGTTCAGGCTGTTCAGGTCGGCAACGCCGTTCAGGTCAATCTCCGTGTACTGCTTGCCCTCAAAGTAGTAGGGCTTTTCCAGCCGCATAATGTGGTTCTCGGTGTTGCTGTCCACATTCATGTACCCCATCACCATGCCGTAGATTCTGCGGGAAACGCTGCGCGGTGCTAACTTGAAAAACTCAATCGGCAGGCCGGTGGCCTTGGCAGCCAAAATGCGCACAAAGGCGGTGGTGGTTTCGCACAGCAGCATGGCGGCAGGCTCCCGCTCGTTGAAAAGCTGCCGCTGCGCGTTGATCGCGTCCTGCACGGTCAGCTTGTCCAGCCCGGCAAGGTCGATCTCCGCATACTCCTTGCCCTCAAAAACATAAGGGCGGTTCAGCTTCAAAAGGTACTGGTTTTCGGTCTTAGGTGCCGTCGCCTCGGTTTTCTCCTCGGTTGCCACGGTCATATTCTTTTCTTCTGCCATAATGTACAGCTCCCTTTCAGTGTGTCAGTGCTTCTCAAAAACAAAAGCATACCCGCCTCCGGCTCATTCCGGGGGCGTGTTCATGCTCTTGGGGTTGTTTGGGTTAGATAAGGCTGCGCACCTTTGCCAGCATATCCACACCCTTGACCTTGTAAACGCCGTTCAGCTTGTCGATTTCGATAAGCTGCTCACCGTCAACCTCGATCATAATGTAGGTCAGCTCCAGCGTAACGGTGGCCTCCATGCCCTCGCTTTTCTCGATCTTGCCGGGCTTGAACTTCTTCACGCGGCCCATCTCGACCACGCGCAGGCCCTTAAAGTCATAGCCGCCGGTCTTGTCGTACACCTGCTGCGCCGCGCGGAAAGTCAGGTTCACCACGGTCAGGGGGTTCAGCATATCAACGGCGCTGGAATACAGCGTGTTAAACTGCACCTCCTGTTCAAAGCTCTCCCACTGTCCGATGGTGGGGGAATCGATCTCGCCGCCAACACCAAAGCCCTCCACGGTGCCGGTTTTCATGTTCACTTCCGGCAGGTCAACGCTGGCGGCAACGCCGATCATCCGCGTACCGTCAAGGTAGGCGTTCGCGTCATTGATCTTCTCCGGGATATAGTTGTTGCTAATCATAGCTCTGTACCTCCTTTATCAGCTCAAAGCCGTGGTCAGTGCGTCCGGGTCAAACTCGATAACATCCTCGATGTCCTCCGCCGGTGTGTAGGGGGTGATGTACTGGTGGAAAGTGATCTTGCCATCCAGCAGGTCGGCAGTGGTGTTCTCCGCCTCGTCGTAGATCACCTCATAGCGGGCGCACACGCCACGGGCCACAAAGCCGTTGCCGCGCACATTCTCGCTGTCCACAATAGCCTCGATCAACCGCTTGTTGGCGGGGCTGTCCACCTTGGAAAAGTAGGTCAGGATAAAGCTGTTCGCCGCCCAAGAAAGGAAGCGCCGCACACTGAACCATCTGTCTTTCGGGTCGGTATTGCCGGGGTATGCGGCGGTGTTGTTGCCCCACAGGCGGAAACCGCTCATGTTCAGGAAAGTGGCAACGCCAAAGCCGTTCACGGTGTTGGCCTGCTCTTGGTCAAGCACAACCTCGGTGCCGTCCGCAAGGCAGGCGGCGCTGATCGCCAGCGTCTTGTTGGACGGGCTTACATTCGGGGTGTCTGCGTTCACCGCGTCAGTGTAGGCGGTCAGGGCGGCGGCCAGTGCGCTGCCGCTGTAAACCACCTCGCCCACCTTGGCGCAGGGCCACACAGCATAGGCGTTCGCGTCGCTCACGGCCTGCGCCTCCTTGCGCTGCTTCACATCGGTGTATTTGGTAGCGCCGCTTGCAGTGCTGTCAATGTCCACAATGCACACAGCCTTGAACACGCCGTTGATCTCCTTGGTCTTGGCCTGCAGGGCGGCGGCCACGGTGGCGTCCATGCTAAAGCGCGGTGCCAGCAGAATGCCCGGCGTCATGGACAACTTGGGGTAAATCTGCCGCACCACTTCAAGGCCGGTTTCCTTGCCCGTGGCTGCGTCTACGCCGCCCACAATGTCGGCGGCCTTAACCTTGCTGGGGTCAAGTTTCTTGCCTGTCACGGTCAGGGTAGTGGCACTGGCTGCCTTGCCGCCTGCCAGCGGCACAATGTTCAGGGTGCCGTCGTTGTTAAAGCTGGCCGTGTAGTCGGTGTCGCGGGTCAGGGCAGTGCTGCCGCTTTTCACGGTCAGCTTGTCCAGCAGCACACCCACCACATCCAGCACGGCCACGCCGCTGTTCACCTGCACGGTGGTTTCGGCAATGTCTGCCGTGTGCTTGGCGGGGTCAAGCACATTGATAAGCACCAGCGGGCCGGTGCCCACAACGCTGAACGCCGCGCTGATACTCTCGCACAGGGTATAGGCGGCAAAGTCGTCATGGTAGCCCACGGCGGCCACAGCCTCCTTGTAGTTGTACGCCAGCAGCGGGGTATTCACGGCCTGCTCCGGGTGTTCCAGCATATTCACGGGCGCGGTGCCCACAACCACCTGCAAACCGGCGGTGCCGGTCACGGGGGCGGTCATACTGGTGGCCTGTTCGCTGGTATATACGCCATGTTTGTATGTAGCCATATCGGTTGTTCCTCCTTACAGTTCGTTTTTGATCTTGTTGTACAAAATGCTTTCCGCCGTTCCTGCCGTTTCCAGTGCCTTGCGCGTCTGTGCAAAGCGTTCCACCGGCACAAGCAGGTTCTTTGCCGCCGGGTGCTGCTTCACAAACTCGTCCAGCGCCGCCGGGGTGTTGCCGCTGGCGTACACGGTGTACTGCCGTGCCACGCCGCGCACGCTCGGCCCGCAGTAAACGCACGGGGTCTTGTGTTCGATCTTTGCTTCGGTTTCCCCGGTGATCTCCGGGGTGGTGGCCGCCTCGGCGGCCTGCTCCTGTTTCTTGGTCATAGGTACTCCTTTAACTGTTCATCCTGCGTCATGGCAGGTGCCGTGCAGGTCAGGGTACACGCTCCAAAGTAATAGGGGTGCGTGTCGTCCTCCTGCAACGCCCAAGTGATCGGCTTCAAAACGGTAAACGCGCCGCCAAAGTAGGGGGCCTTGCAAACTCGCTGGATAATGTCCTCTTTGATGTTCGCCACATCCTGCCAGCCCTCACGGTCAAGGCCGGTGTCATAGGCGCACACGATCAGGCTAAAGTCCACGGTCTGCGGGCTGTCGTCGTCCTCGATCTGTCCGCCAGTCATCCGCACCACAATGTAGGGTGCCTCGGCCTTGTCGGTGTCCACATCGGCATCATCACTCTGCGGTATGGGCAAGTCCTGCTTGTAGATTTTCAGTGCCTTGCGCCCCTCTTGGCCGCAAAACAGCTTACCCGCAAACAGTTCTTTCAGCATTTCGATCAGCGCGTCTTGGCAAAGCTGCGGGGTGCGGCCAATGTCCGCCCTCGCTGCCGTCGTTGTGTGATTTCTCATGGTGGCTCACTTCTTTCCGGCTCTCGCCAATACTCGCTCAACCTGTGCCTGCAACCGTTCTTGCAGGTATTCTTCCACGCTCGGCTCAACCTCCGGCCAAATGGTGTGGTGCATGGCGGTGGCGCTGGGGCTTCCCATTGTCACCAGCTTTTCCACATTGCCCTTGGCGTTCGTCCAGCGCTTGTACCTCTTGGCGGTGCGCGTATGGCTCGACTTGGAACCAATGCGCCGCTGCACCATACCCACATGGCCGCTGCTGAACTTCACCAAAAAGCCCTTGCTCATGCCGCCCGCGCCGGGCAGCGTTTTCATGCCGCTGGATTTTAATACCTTGGCTTTCCAAACGCTCGGCCCGTCCTTAAAGTCCATTCCGGTAAAGTGCGTCGGCACCGCCGGGCTGGTCTTAAAATAGCCAAGGTCGTTGCGCATTTTGGCAATGTGCAGCTCCGCCATCAAACTGCTGTTGCTGGCTTTCTTGCGCTGCACAAGGTCTTTCAGGTGCCGCCTGCCTGCGGCGTTCACGGCGTAACGGGTCTTTGCCTTGGCAACCATCAGCTTTCGCGCCTGCCGCGCTGTGGCGTTGATCGCCACTTTGGCCGCCGCCGGGGTTTTGCGTTTCAGGTCGCCAAGCGCCTGCTCTACCGTGTCCAGCCCCGCAACGGTAATGGTCAGGTTTCCGGCGCTGTAAGTAACATTGCTCACTGCCGTGTCCTCTCCATCGTCATGCGGTACACGCCGCTTTCCTCTTGGCAAAGGTTGATCGTGTAGGTGCGCTGGCTCTTGGTGCCCTTGTCAAGCACCAACTGCTTGCCAATCTTCGGCTTCGGCCCGTAGTCCTCCACCCGGATATACAGGATGGTGTGCGCCGTGTATAGGCCGGTGTCAAAGTTCTGCTTTGCCCCGGCCTCCCAATGCGCCGAATGTTCGCGCAAATCGTCGTCCTCTAAAACGATCAGCACATCTTTACCGTCAACGGTGTGGCGGTCTGCGTGTTCGTTTTCCTCAAAAAAGGCCGCGTCAATATCCGCCGCCACGCAGTCCTTGAATGTGGGCGGTGCCCACGGTGCTGCCGCCCCGCTCCCTGTATCCTGCTTTAGTTCAAACAGTGCCACGCTCTCACCTCCACAGTAAAAAGCCCCCGCCCGTCACCGGGCAGGGGGGGTGCATATCAACAAACGGTGGCAACAAACCAACTGTCCACCTTGTCGGGGATGGGCAGCGGGCGGGCCTGCAATTCCAGCATACGGCGGTCAGGCTGGTGCTTCACAAAGCTGCGCAGCAGGCGGTCAGTCTGTGCCGTGACCCACTGCTGGGTGCTATCCTCAATGTAGGTGCAGGCACCATAAGCCATCATGTAGTCGGGGTGGCTGGCGATCAGCACAACCTTGTTCTCCGGCACAAGGGGCAGGGTCTTGGGGGCGGCGGGGTCAGTCCAATCGTCCAAGTACACCTCGGCGTAGGTGTAAATGTCGATGTTGGGGCTGTTCAGGTGGCCCACATACTTCACGCCGTTGGGCAGGTCGCGCGGGTGAATAAGGCCCATTTCCACGCGGCGGTTGTCCAGCATTTTGCTGATCTTCTCGTCCGCAAGGAAATTGCGCAGCGCGGTTTTGCCCATGATTGCCATGTCCACATTGGCAAAGCCGTTGGTCAGCACCTTGTCGGCCCAGTCCTCCAAGTTGTCGCTGATCTTGGCGGCGCTCTTGCCCCACTGGGCGGTGCCGGTCAGGGTTTCGGTGTTGGTAAAGCCAAAGTCGATGATCTCATTCACGCCCTCGCCAACAACGGGAACTTGCCCGGTCACAATGGCCTGCACGGCCATCCACTCCTCGCGGCGGGTGGTGGCGTCGTTCAGGCGGCTGTACTCCTCCATCAACTGCTGTGCGCTGCGCTGGGCAGGGGTTTCACCGCTGTACAGATCTTCGCCGGGCATACGGGTCATGTAGCGGTCAGCGGTGGTAATGTCGCAGGGGTTCACCAGCGGGGGCTTGTAGCTCTCGGTCTTGTAGCCGCTGGCTTTCAGCACCTTGCCGCCAACACGCGGGTGGACAAAGGCCGCCATACGGCGATCACCTTTCACAAGGTCAATATCCACGCGCTCGGTGGTAGACTTCTTCACATTGGTAAAGAAAGTGTCACGGAAAAAGGTATGCACAGGCGGTGCCTGTCTTACGACCTCCGCAAGATAGCGCGGGGTATAAATATTTACTTCGTTTGCCATGTTGGTTGCTCCTCCTTACTTCAAAAAGATACCGATGTTGCGCAGGGCAACTTCAATGTCGGCGGCGGCAACGCCGTCAGGCAGGGCCAGCCCATCCGCGAAAAATTCACCCGTCAGGTAAACCACCGCGTCCTCGCCGCTGGCGGCGTCCTCTGCGGCAATGCCGTACAGGCCGGTCACATTCAGCGCGTTGGTGCCGTCCACGGCGGCAAGGGGCTTTACCTTGCCACCGTCCAGCAGCACAAGGTTGTGCGCGGCCACGGCTCCGTCTGCCTCCTTGGCGGCGGTCACAATGCCCACCGTAGTGCCCGCAATAAAATAGTCGGGCGTGGTGGAATAGGTCTTTTTCGCCAAATCCATGCTCATAGTCTTATCCTCCCTTACTGCTTCTTGCCAAGGCCCTTGATTGCGTCCATAAACTCGTCAGGCTTCTCACCGCCGGTGGGGGCGGTGGCACTGCCCACGCTGTTCACGCCGCTGGCGTTTGCGCCCTGCTGCATGGTGTTCAGCCAAGCCGCGCCCTGCTCCTTGGCGTTCTTCATGGCGGCCTTGGCGTAGTCGCTGGCGCTCATGGGCTTATCGTACTTAGCCTCGTTGGTGATCTTCTCACTGCCGGGCAGGGCCATTTCCTCAATGTCGCGGATACGCTGCCGCTCCGCATTGGTAGCCCGCAGCGCCGCCGCCTGTTCGATCTGGTCAACCAGCGCGGGGTAAGCACCGCGCAGCTCGTCCACGGTCTTGATCTCGTTTGCCATGTTCGTGTCCTCCTTATGGCTGTTGTTTCCCGGCTGCTCCGCCGGGGTCTGTGTATTTACAAAACCGCTGGCGGCGGGGGCTGCTGCCACGCTGTTCTGTACAAATTTTGGTGCCTTATCAAAAGGCAGGTTCATGTTTACGCTGTTCACAAACAGCAGGCCGCCCCGGTTCTCCACAACGGTTTTTTCCCCGTCGTCCACCAGCTCGTCCACAAAGCCGTTGGTCTTAGCCTCCTCGCCCGTCCACCAGCTTGTAGCGTCCATCCACGCGGCCACTTCATCCTTTTCCCGGCCCGTCTTTTTGGTGTACAGGTTCAGGATGTTTTCGCGTATGGTATTCAGCGCACCAATGTACTGCTGCAGGGTCACGGCGTCGGCAAAATCAAAAATGCCCATCCGTACCGGGTGTATCATGTAGGTGCTGTCATTGGCTGCCACCACCTTGTCGCAGTGGCAGGCAATGATCGTGGCGGCGCTGGCACACAGCCCGTCAATGCGGGCCGTTACCTGCGCGGTGTGCTGTTCCAGCAAATTGCCAATGGTCTGCGCAGCAAACACATCACCGCCGCCGGAATTGATACGCACTGTCAGGCTCGTCAGCGCCCCCAGTGCGTTCAGTTCGTCGGCAAAGGTCTTGGGGGTCACTTCGTCGCCCCACCAACTGCTGTCCGAAATATCGCCGTACAGCAGCAGTTCCGCGCTACCTGCCGCTTGGTTTCTAAACTGCCAAAACTTCTTAGGCATGGTCATTCCTCCTGTTGCCCGCCGGGCGGCTTGGCCTGCGGGTTTGTGATCTCGTCAACCTCCCGCTTGCGCTTGGCTTCGATCACGCGCTGGCGGATATTGCGGTTGTAGTCGCCGCCGGTCATGGTGGCGGTTTCCTCCTGCGCCGTGCTGAATCCGGCGTCCACACGCTTCACAGCGGCGTCCACCTCCTGCACGGGGTTCAGGTTGGTACGGGCCGGGCCGTTCCACGCGCAGGCGGTGTATGCCTTGCGGATTGCCGGGTCAGCAAAAAAGCCCGGTGCCGCAATGCGGCCCCGTGCCACTGCCTCGGCAAACCATTCCTCGTAGATCGGCTGGCAAAAATCATCGGTGAACCAATCGCGCTGCATACTGCAAGTGCGCCAAAACTCGTTCAGCGCACCACGCGCCGCGCTGTAACTCGTCGTAAACTGCTTAAACAGCACCTCCGGCGGGATTTCCAGCGCCGCGCCGATCTGCCGTATCAGCGCATTGGTAAAGGCGTCATACCCGGTGTTCGGGTGCTTGGGGTCTGCAAACTCCACATCCTCGCCGGGGTTTAGGCTCAATATAGCGCCGGGGCCAAGCTCAATGCTGCTTTGGTCTTGCGCGTCGGTCAGCATATCCGGCGGCAGCATTTCGCCAAACGGGCGGGCGTCGCTTGCCACGCCCTGCTTCACAAACACGGTAAACATGGCACTAAGCACCGCCGCCGTGATTTCGGCGTCCGTGTAGCGGCCCAACTGTTTCAGGGCTTCCAGCACCGGGGCCAGCATGGGCACACCGCGCCGCTGTCCGGCCCGCTCCCGGTTCATCACATGAAGTACATTCCGCCGCCCGGTGGTCTTTGTGTAGGCTTCAACCCGCGTCCAGTGCGGCCCGCCGCTGGTGTAGGCGTTGCTTGCCAGCGGGTGGCGGTCACATACCCAGTAGGCTACCACCATGCCGTCGGCGTCCGTTTCCACGCCCTGCACAATGCAATGCACATCATGGCCCTGCACCGTGCAGGGCACCAGCCGGTCAAAGCCGTCCGGGCTGCAAACCCGGTCAGCCTCCACCAGCCTCACCCGCAGGCTGTACGGCTGCCCGGTCTGCTCCTTGGTGGGCAGCAGCACAATGGCATCACCATTCATGGCATAACTCAAAAAGGTTAGCTGTTGCAGTTTGTAAAAGTTGTCCACCCGGTCAGCGTCGCACACCGGCGTGTCCGCCCAAAGGGCAAACTCTCGCACGATCTGCGCTTGCAGTTTTTCGGCGTCCTCCGGGGTCAGCCCCAGAAACTCCGCGTCGATCTGCGGCGCAGGCATAAGTCCGCCTGCAATCACATTCGTGCGCATGGTTTTCAGCGCGGCGCTGGCCGTGGGGATTCCCATGTAGGCGTCGCGGCTGCGCTGGCGCAGTATGTCGATATTGTCCTCAATATCTTCCTTGGCGCTGCCACCGTAAAACTCCCACCCGCGCAAGGATTTCTTGGTCAGGTTTGCCCCGTAGTTGCCGTATCCGCTGTCAATGATTTTCAGCGCGGCGCGGGCGGCTGCCCGCTTGGCGGCGTGTACCGGGGCCACGGCGGCCACGGCTCTGTCAAATACATTCACGGTGTCGCCCTCCCTCACACATCACGGGCAACAAAGTGGTACAGGCGGTTGCGCCCGCCGTTCTTTTCCTCGGCCTCCGCCTCGGATAATTTTTGTGCCCAATATTCCATTTCCTCGCGGATTTGTTTCAGGTCTGCCCGCGTCAACATTCTTGTGCCGATTTGATAGCTTTGCCCGGTGGCTACACTTTCCTCCGCCGCAAGCCATGTATTCAATTTCTGCCGGCACATTTCTTTTGAAAAAATAGCCATTAAATACCTCCTGTAATGCGGCGGCGGCCTGCCCGCCGGGGTCTTTGCGCCATGCCCGGCTCCGGCTTTGCCAGCACGGGGTTGGCAATCTCTAAAGCGGCGGTGGCATAGTTGCGCAGGTCAAGCGGTTCGTTGCGCTTGTACTTGCTGTCTTTCAGCTCCCACACGGTAACGCTGCGCCCCTTGCGGAACCGCACCACCATCTTCTCACTGGTCAGGCCCTTAAAGTAGGTTTCATCGTACCCGGCTTCTTCGTTTGCTGGAAAGTGGCAGTAGTTCGGCCCCTTGGTGTTGTGGCGCAACCGCTGGTATAACAGCGCCTTGCCCGCGTCCACGCCAATGATGAACAGCGGCGTTTTCACACGGTTGTTGGTGGTGGGGTTGCGGATGTAGGGCACCTCGGCACCGCCCTTGCCCTTGATCGCCCACACGCCGCGCTCGTACCGTTCCTTGGTAAAGCGGTACACTTGGTCGGTGTGGTGGCCGCCGCTGTCAATGCAGCAGCTTATAATGCGCAGCGCGGTTCCGTCCTTTTTGCACCACACGGTCTGCAAAAAAGCGTCCAAGTCCTCCCACACCTGTTCTTTCAGCATATCGCCGTAAATCTTTTGGTATCGGATTCCCCAGCTTTCCTTGCCAACGCCCCAACCCACGATCTCAACCTCAAAGCGGTCATCCTGCACATCCACACCGGCGGTAAGCACAAGCACTTCTTCGGGCACCACCGCGTCGTAAATCTCGCGGCGGTTGAACAGTTCGGTGTCCTCCACCTGTTCGCCCCGCTCCTCCCAAGTTTCACCCAGTTCGGTATTTACCCAAACCTTCATGCCCTCCGGGTTTCCTTGGTCAAGCTGTTCTTTCGCCACTATGAATTTCTGCACGATCTCTTTCCATCCGCAAAAGGTGGAGGCAAGCGTGTTCAGGTGGAACCCCCGCGTTTCTGCGCCGGGGTTTTCCGCCACAAAGCGGCCCTGCTGGCTCTGCTGTTTCCAGCGGTATTCGTTCGCCACGCACCCGCAGCGTTCGCATTTGTAAACGATCTCTTTTTGCAGGTCGTCCGGGTCAAAGATCAGGTTTGCCCACACAAAAGGCTGGTAATGCCCGCACTCCGGGCACGGCACATTCCATTCCTCGCGGGTGGATTGGTTGTACTCGGTTTCAATGCGGCTGTGCCCCTTGATAACCGGGGTCGATACCATAACCGTTTTCTTATCCCAAAATGTTGTTTGGCGCTTTTGGGCAAGGCTCAACGGGTCGCCCTCGGTTCCGGCGCTGCCGGGGTAGCGGTCTACCTCGTCGGCCAGCAGCACTTTAATAGGGCGGCTGGCAAGGCCGGTGGCGCTGTTCGCGCCCACTATGGTGATGTGCCCGCCGGGGAAATTCTTTTTCAAGATCGTGTTCCCGGCGTATCGGCTTTTCACATCCACCAGCCCGCGCAGTACCGGCGTGTCGCGTATCATCGGGGCCAAGCGGTCTTTGCTGAATGTCTGCCCCATGTCCAAGGTCGGCTGCATAACCAAGATGGGCGCGGGGGCATAGGCCATAAAATAGCCAAGGATGTTCAGCAGCAGTTCGGTCTTGCCCAACTGCGCCGCGCACATGATAACTACCCGCCGTATGTGCGCATCACCTATGGCGTCCATGATCTCCCGCTGGTACGGTGCCTTGTCGGTGTGCCACCGCCCCGGCTCGGCGCTGCTCTCCGCGCTCAACATACGGTAGCGGTCAGCCCATTGGGATAGTGTCAGCTCCGGGGGCGGTTTCAGCGTTGCCACACACCGCGCCAGCATTTCCATTGTCGCCTGCGGTATTCCCAGCAGCTTTTGCTTTTTTGCTACCCCACAGTCTGTCGTACTCCTTTCGCCTGCAATCCGGGAAAAAGCACAGACCGCTTTCGTCGCCTGTCCAAATTCTCCACACGCACCCCGCGCAGGGGTCTTTATTTTTCTTCTGTCCTTTCATCGGCAGTGTCCTCCACAGCAAAGGCCACGCGGTAGTCGCTCAATTCTTCCAGCGTTTCTTCGATAGCCTTTTTCATTTCGTCAAAAATAGCGGCTTGGTTTCCGTCCATAGCCGCCAGCGTAGGCGATAGCTTGGCAGGCATAGCCAAAAACCGGCTGCGGATATTCAGGCACATGGTCTGTATGCCTTTCTCAATATCCTGCGTACTGTGCAAATCGCCCCGGCGCAGGTCGTTGTCCATTTCCGCTGCTTTCCGCTTTTCGGCGGTCAGCTTCATGCGCTCGGTGTTCAGACTTTCTTTTCCCGCTCCGCCCAAATACTTGATGTACCGGGCCACGGTGGGTTGCAGCTCATACAGCCCCGGTCTTGCCTCCACAATCACGCCCTCGTCGCGTAACTGCCGCACCCGGCGTTCGGTCAGGCATAACCACTGGGCAATAACCTTGCTGGTGTACAGTGTCATTCCTCCGTGTCCTCCT